>ERZ809224.130-NODE-130-length-79659-cov-20.862055_pt1 | contig 79659 bp, 74 predicted proteins | sample MGYA00520513_ERZ809224 | MGnify/ENA primary metagenome ERZ809224 (study PRJEB31576, sample SAMEA3212658) | Homo sapiens | biome: human-gut; feature: human gut; material: fecal | place: Sweden | collected 2012 ... | reverse complement strand
CAAATGCGTATAAAGGTGATGAAGTTGAAATATTAAGTGAAGAAGGAGATTGGTATAAAGTAAAATATAAAGAGAGTACAGGATATGTAAAAAAAGAATTTATAGAAAAAGATGAAACCTCAAATACTAATACCAATACAAATATTCATGAAAATACAATAACATCAAATAGTAGTGAAAATTCTAATACAGATAATAATATAAATACAAATTCTACAGATAATACTACGAGTAATACATCAGATAATAGTAATAATACTGTAAGTAATTCAGTAAATAATGAAAGTAATGTAGAAAATAATACTACATCTAATAATATTTCTAGCAAAGTGATATCAAATTCAGTAATAGGTTTAAAATTAAATCCTAATTTAATGTCAATAACTGTCGCACAATTTGAAAATGGAAAAGAATTGACAAAATTAGATGAAATAAATAATTGGATAAAAGTAACAGATGGTACAGTAACAGGTTGGATAACAAAAGTAAAGGTATCAGAAAAAACAGAAAATACAGAAGTACCTGAAAATACTACTGATACTAATAAAGAAGAGAAAAAAGATGCCTCTAATAATCAAACAGATTCAGAAACAAATCTAACTAGTAAGAATGGAATTGTAAATGTTGAAACGGCTAATGTAAGAGCAGAGGCAAGTAGCACATCAGAAAGAATAGGTTTTTTAGATTATAATGATGCTGTTACAATATTAGCAGTAGAAGGAGATTGGTACAAAATAAATTATGAAAATACTACAGGTTATGTTAGTAAAGACTTAATAACCTTGCAAGAAAATAGAGATATAACATCAAGGAGTAGTGCAGAAGGAAGAATAGAGGAAAATAATAAAACCATTAGCAGTAATGAAAGTGAAATAAATAATTCACAAGATGTTTCTATGAATAATGGAACTAAAATTGCTGAATATGCAAAACAATATTTAGGAACAAAATATATTGTTGGTGGAAAGACTCCAGAAGTTGGTTTTGATTGTTCAGGATTTACAAGATATGTGTATTCTAATTTTGGATGCAACTTAGGAACAACATCTACAAGTCAAAGTAATAGTGGAACAGAAATAGCTAGAGAAAATATGAAAATCGGAGATTTAATAATTTTTTATAATGAAGAGAAATCTAATGTAGGTCATACAGCAATATATATAGGAGATGGAAATTTCATTCATTCTGCAAATCCTGAAAGAGGTGTAGTTATAGATAATTTAAATACTAATACATACTATAATGAGCGTTTTATTTCAGCTAGAAGAATTGTAGATTAATTGTTTGGGGAGAAAAGGAGGAAAATATTAATAAAAAAATTTTTATACTCATGATATTGGGGCTATGTTTATTAAAAGACATAGCCTTTGTTGTATTATTTGAGAGTATATATCCAGAGAAATCTAATATAGAATTCATTGCAGAAGTGATGTATTTAAAAGAAGAAAAAGAATATAAAAATAAGTATATTGTAAAATTAATTGAAATGCAAAATATTGCATCAAATACAAAATACGAGAAATTTAAGAATACTAAATTAATTTTATATACAGAAAGAAATTTACAACTTTTTCCTGGTGATATTATTTGTGTAGATGGTCATTTTGAAAAAGGAGAAAAAGCAAGAAATTATAAAGGATATAATTATAGAAATTATTTAAAGAAAGAAAAGATTTATGGAATTGTTAATTCAGAGAAAATAAAAAAAATATCTAGTAAAAAGGATATTTATTATATATTAGGGAAAATAAATGAAACCTTGTATGGAAAATTAGATGAATTGTATGAAGAAAAATATTCAGAATTTTTAAAAGGTATATTATTTGGAAATGCAAAAAATATAGATAATCAAATTAAAGAAAATTTTAGAACAAGTAGTATATCTCATATTTTAGCAATTTCAGGTATGCATATTTCTTATATAATAATAGGAACAGAATATTTACTGGGAAAGATTACCATAAATAAAAAGCTTAGAAATTATATATTGATTATTGTTTTATTATTTTTTTTGATATTAACTGGTGGAACAGTATCATGTATAAGGGCATGTATAATGACAACAATTAATATTATAAGTTTTAATTTTTATAGAAAAAATAATATAGTTTTTAGCATGTTTTTTTCTTTTATAATCATTCTATTAATAAATCCGTTTTATATATTTGATATTGGTATGTGGCTATCTTTTTTAGCTACTTTAGGTATAATAAAATTTTATAAAATCTTTATTAAATTATTTGAGAAAAAGTTAAAAATCAAAAGAAATATTATTTCAGAATATATGTGTATTAGTGTATCTGCACAGATTTTAATTTTTCCTATTATAATTTATTCTTTTAATACCTTTTCATTAACTTTTTTTATTTTCAATATATTAGTTTCATTTTTTATTGGATATGTAATAGGAATAGGTTATATATCAATATTCATTTCTTATTTATTACCAAATATAACAAACTTTTTGATTAATATAGAAAATGAATTAATTTATATTTTATTTAAAATCAGCGAATTAGGAAATCTAATTCCTTTTTCAAAAATTTATTTAACTACTCCTAAATTTGTTACAATAATTTTTTATTATTGTTTTATTTTTTACCTTATTAAAATTTTTAACAAAAATAAATTTTATTGTATAAAAATTTTATTATCTAAAAAATATTTAAGAAAATTCTTATATGAAAAATATATAAATTTAAGAAAGATTTTTTTGAAGATATTTCTAAGAATTAAAAGCTTAAATAATGTAAAAATCATAATTCTAATTAATATTTGTGTTATTATAAGTTTTATAATAATAAATTTTAATAAAGATTTAAAAATATATTTTATTGATGTTTCTCAAGGTGATTCTTGTTTAATAGTAACACCACAAAACAAAAAAATTTTAATAGATGGAGGGGAGGGAAATTCCGAAAAATATGATCAAGGAAAAAATGTAGTTTTTCCATATTTACTGGATAGAAAAATAAATAAACTTGATTATGTAATTATATCACATTTTGATAATGATCATGTTGGAGGATTAATTTATGTTATAGAAAATATAAAAGTAAACAGAATTTTATTAGGAATTCAAACTGAAGAAAATTTTCAACTAAATAAAATCTTAGAACTTGCGAAAGAAAAAAGTATAGAAATATTAACCTTAAACACAGGAGAGAGAATAAATATAGAAAAAGATACGTATATAGATATTTTATGGCCTGATAAAGAAAATATAATTGATGAAAATAAATTGAATAATAATTCTTTAGTTTTTAAATTTATATATAAAGATTTTTCAATACTTTTTACAGGGGATATAGAAAGTATTGCAGAAAAGGAAATTTTGGAAAAATATAAAACTGACTTAGAAAGTTTAAAAGCTAATATTTTAAAGGTTGCACATCATGGTTCTAAAACTTCTTCTAATTTAGAATTTTTAGAAACTATAAAACCACAAATAGCCTTAATAGGTGTTGGAAAAAATAATAATTTTGGGCATCCAAGTATAAATGTTTTAGAAAGATTCGAAAACATGAATATAAAAATATATAGAACAGATCTAAATGGAGAAATAGAAATTAAACTTGGAATTTTTGGATTAAAAATACATACCAAGCTAAAATGATATATAAAATATTTATTATGCAGAGACAAATAGTTATATAAATTTATTTAAGAAATTAAATTTTATATTATATATTTCAAAATATGAATTTAGAATAAGTTTATTAAAAAAGAAAAATTTATATAAAGATTTAGGAAAATTTTTATAAAATTAGAGCAAAATGAATAATTATTACCAATTTTAACATAATAAGCTTAGGTGATAATTATGAGAAGGATTATATTTTTTGGAATATTAATTTTTGTGTTTTCAATAGGAATTGGATATTATTATTCGGCTTTGTGGAAAAATGGAGAAAATGATATTGCTTATGAAAATACAAATGAAAAACAAGTGATTAAAGAAACAGCTTCACAAGAAGAAAAAATAAGCTATGATGCAACATTTGCATTGAAAAAATATTATAAATGTGGTCATTTTAAATTTCAATATGCTGAATTACCAAAAGAAATGATAAATTCTACCAGATTAGATATTGAAAAGAGTTATCCAGAATGGGAAATAGAAGAGTTTTCAAGTAAAAACTTGGTGCTTAGCCAGAAAATTGATAATCTTTGTGATGAGCATTATGTTATAAAAATTGGAGATGATGATAATATAGCAGTATATCATATAACAGATACAGGAGAAGAATTATATAAAAACACCAATATTAGCAAAGAATATCTGACAAGTACTGATATTGATAATTTAGAAAAAGGTATATATGTTTATGGAATAGGAAATTTAAATTCTGCAATTGAAGATTTTGAATAAAAAAAGTAGACTTTAAAAAGTCTACTTTTTAAAATTTATACAGTGAATTTTAATGCATCATTTTCAACGTTTATAAAAACTGTTTGACCAGAAACGATTTCATCTTTTAAAATCATTTCAGCAATTTCATCTTCAACTAATTTTTGTATAGCTCTTCTTAAAGGTCTTGCACCATATTTTAAATCAGTTCCTTTAGAAACAATAAATTTTTTAGCTTCTAAGCTTAAGTCTAAATGAATTTCTTTATTACTTAAAGCTTCTTGTGTTTTTTCTAATAATAAATCAACAATTTGTAGTAATTCACTTTCTGTTAAAGGTTTAAATACAATTGTTTCATCAACTCTATTTAAAAATTCTGGTCTAAATAACTCTTTTAGAGCACCTAACATTTTGGAGCTATCAATAGTTGATTGTGAAGCAAATCCAATAGAATTATTATTTAAATTAGAACCAGCATTAGAAGTCATAATAATTATTGTATTTTCAAAGTTTACAGTATTTCCTTGTGCATCTGTAAGCTTTCCATCATCTAGCACTTGTAACAAAATATTAAATACATCACTATGCGCTTTTTCAATTTCATCTAGAAGAATTATTGAATATGGTCTTCTTTTAACTTTTTCAGTTAATTGACCAGCATCATCATAACCTACATATCCTGGAGGTGAACCAATTAATTTTGAAGTTGAATGACTTTCCATATATTCAGACATATCAATTCTTATAATACTATCTTCACTTCCAAACATTTCATAAGCAAGAGCTTTTGCAAGTTCTGTTTTTCCAACTCCTGTAGGTCCAACAAAAATAAATGAAGGTGGTCTTTTGGTACTTTGAAGACCTGCACGATTTCTTCTGATTGCTTTTGCCACAGCTGTTACAGCTTCATCTTGTGAAATTACATGTTTATGTAAATTTTTTTCTAAGTTTAATAGTTTTTGAGTTTCAGCTTCTGTTATTTTTGTTACAGGAATTTTTGTCCAACGCTCAATAACTTCAGCAACATCTTGAACAGTAAGAATAGATGGTTTTAAATCTTTTTCAATTTCATTCATTCTATCTGTAAGATTACATTCTTTAGTCTTTAGGTCTGCTGCTTTTTGATATTCTTCTATAGAATCAGAAGAAACAGCTTCCTCTTTTTCGTCAGCAACTTTTTTTAATTCATTTTTTATTAGCTCAAGTTCAAATAGTGCTTTATTTTTTAAGTTTAACTTTGAACATGCTTCATCTATTAAATCTATAGCTTTATCTGGTAAAAATCTATCATGTATATATTTTTCAGACATTTTAACAGTTTTTTCAATAATGTCATTTGTTATAGTTACTTTATGATAATCTTCATAATATTTTTTTATACCTTTTATAATTTCAATTGTATCACTAACAGAAGGCTCTTCAACAAGTACTGGTTGAAATCTTCTTTCTAAAGCAGAATCTTTTTCAATGTATTTTCTATATTCTTTTAAAGTAGTTGTACCTATTAATTGAATTTCTCCATTTGATAAAGAAGGTTTTAAGATATTTGCAGCATTCATTGAATGCTCAGCATCACCAGCACCAATGATATTATGAATTTCATCTATTACAAGAATAATATTTCCATAAGTTTTACACTCATCAACAAGTGATTTCATTCTAGCTTCAAATTGTCCTCTAAATTGAGTACCAGCAATAATAGCGGTCATATCTAGTAAATAAACTTCTTTATTTAGTAATTTAGCAGGAACGTCTTGATTTGCAATTTTTATTGCTAGACCTTGAGCTATTGCTGTTTTACCAACACCTGGTTCACCAATTAAACAAGGATTATTTTTAGTACGTCTATTTAAAATTTGTATCATTCTTTCAATTTCTTGTTCTCTACCAATTACATTGTCAAGTAAACCATTTTTTGCTCTTTCAGTAAGGTTTGTTCCAAAAGTATCTAAAAATTTCTTTTTATTATTTTTAGGCTTTTTCTGAACTTTTACTGTTTTATTATTTGAAGAGTTATTTGCTTCATTTTCAGCAGAGGTGTTTTTATCATTAGGACTAGAAGCTTTAAAAATACCAAATATATTTTTTACCGGATTAGAATCATCATCCATTTCTAAATTATCTAAATCTTCAGAATTTATTCCTAATGCTTCTAAGTTCATGTTTTCTGAAAAATCTTTTAATATATTCTCAAATTGATTTGACATATCTTCTAATTCTTCATTGGAAATATTGGCATTTTTGGCTAAAACTTCAAGAGGATTTATTCCTTTTTCTTTAGCACAATTATAACAAAGACCTTCAACTGTTTTTTTACCATTTTCAATTTTATTTAAAAACACAACAGCTGTGTTTTTATTACATACTGAACATATCATTTATTAATCTCCTTAGTTTAAAAATTACTTTTGTATAGATAATATAATACAATAATTTTGAAATATAGTCAATGGATTTTACTTGAAAAAATCAAATATACAAGAAAAAAATTAGCAATCAACTCCAAAGAGTGCTACGCAAAAATCGCCACAAATCTACTCTTGCATATTAAGTAAAGAATTATTATAAAATATAAAAAAGTTATACATAAAATTAAAAATAAAATAAAAATAATTGATAATTTTATATATAAATGTTATAATGAAAGCAATTTATAAAAAAGGAGAAATCATGAAAAGAGCTATAAGAAGATTTGTGGGGTCTTTAACAGGACCTAAAAAATATATATTTTTTATATCACTAATACTTATCTGTATAGTTGCTTTATGTTTAGGAATATATGCTCAATTTTTCTATAAATATTCAGATACAGATGCTCTTATGCTAGGAATAAATATAGGAAGTCAAAAGACTGCTGAGGAAATTGTAGTTTTAAAATCTAATTTTAATAACTTATTTACTAATTCTATTATTATAAATAGTGAAAATGTTAGAGTTGACAGAATTGAAGCAACTAAAGATTTAGTATATACAGGATATAATTTAGTAAATGAAGATGAAAATTATTATAGTGTAAATGCTCAAATTCCAATATTAAATATTAATAATGACCAAGCAAAACAAATTAATGCAGAAATTAAAACTTTATTTTATGATCAAGCAAATAGCATAATGAGAAGAAATGAAGGAAAGACAATATATACTGTTTCTTATGCATCTTTTGTTAATGGAAATGTTTTGTCAATGGTAATAAAATCAACTTTGAAAGAAGAGGGAAAATCTGAAAAAGTTTCTGTTAAAACTTATAATTATAGTATTTTAGAACATAAGATGGTTAGTTTAGACAATTTAATTAAAGAAAAAGGAAAAACAAACGAGGAAATTCAAAATATTATTAATGAAGATATAAAAAAAGCCTATAATAATGCTGAAATTATAGCTGATCAATATGGAACTTTATATCAAAGAGATTTATCAAGTGATATTTATAAGCTAGAAAATGCAGAAAATTATTTTTTAACACAAGACGGATATGTTTATATTATATATGCTTATGGTAATAATGATTATACAAATGAAATGGATATTATAATTTTCTAATAGGAGGAATAACTTTGAAAAAAATTAGTTCAGTATGTTTAATATTTTTACTAATGATAAGCATGATAGTAACATCTTTTGCTACTGAAAGTAATACAATCAATAATGCAGTAACAGAAAACCAGGAAACAGAAGTTCAAGATAGTGGTGAAACTATTATAGATACAATAGGAAAAATAGTAGAAGTAAGAGGAGTAAAAGAAGTAGAAACAGGTGGTGTTAAAGATTTAGTACAAGATATTACTGTAGAGATAACAGAAGGAGAGTATGTAGGAGAAGAATTTGAAACAACATATATGTTATCCCTAGATATGCATGGACAAGTATTTGCTTATGAACTAGAAGTTGGTGATAAAGTTATAGTTCAATTAATTGAAGATGCTGATGGAAATGTTACACCGATAGTACAAGATGTTGCAAGATTTAATTATATAATATTAATATTCATACTATTTTTATTTTGTATAGGAATAATTGGTGGTAAGAAAGGAATTAAAGCAATAATTAGTTTAGTTTTTACAATAGTATGCATTTACTTTATATTAATTAAAGGAATTTATAAAGGAAATAATGCAATAATCTATTCTTTCTTAACAGCATTTATTGTAGTTTCAATATCTTTTATAATTTTGAATGGGTTTAATAGAAAAACTCTAACAGCATTAGTTGGCTCATTTGGTGGAATTGTAATATCTGGAATACTTGCTTTAATATTTAATAATATGTCAAAATTATCAGGTGCAGGTGAAGATATAATGCAGCTAACAGCAAATTTATCAACAATAAATTATAATTTTAGAGATATTTTATTTTCAGGAATAATAATTTCAACTATAGGAATATGTATGCATGTTAGTATATCAATAGTTTCTGCATTAGATGAAATAAAAATGAAAACACCAGAAATTACATGGAAAGAGTTATTTAAAGATGGAATGAAAGTAGGAAAAGAAATAATAGGAACAACATCTAATACTTTACTTTTAGCATACATAGGTAGTTTATTAACTTTAATATTATTATTCATGTCAACTACTGATTCAAATTTAATTAGAATAATAAATAAGGAAAATGTAGCAGAGCAATTAATATCTGCATTATCTGCAAGTATTGGAGTAGTTTTAACAATTCCAATAACAGCAATATCATATGCGATATTAAATAAAGATAAAGTAATTTATAGAAAAAATTCAGAAAATAGAGTAAATGGAAAGAGAAGTTTAAAAATTTAACATAAAATAAAGCAATGAGATACATGTATCTCATTGCTTTTACTTGTATAATTTATTATTATCTAAAGAAATCAAATATAGAAGGATTATTATTGTCATTATTTTGAGGAACTTGAATTGTGACGTTATTATTAGTTTCTTCATTTGTTTCTTCTGGAGTTTCAACTAATGTAACTTGAACATCCATTTCTTGACCATTTCTTGAAAGAGTTAAAGTAATAGTATCTCCAATATTATAAGTATATTTAATTCTATTTAATTCATTTATTGATGTGATTTGATTTCCTTGAATTTTTGTAATGATATCAGCTTTTTGGATACCAGCTTTTTCAGCAGGAGAATCTTTTTCAACTGATTCTACATAAACACCTTTTGGAATATTATATTTTGTAGCTGTTGTTTCATCAACTTCTGAACCTGTAATTCCAATATAAGGTCTTTTTACAGTTTGATATTCAATTAATTGATTAACAATTGATGTTGTTGAAGAAATTGGAATAGCAAACCCTATTCCTTCTATACCTGTACCAGATAATTTTAATGTATTAACACCAATAACTTCACCCTTAGCATTTACTAAAGCACCGCCACTATTTCCAGTATTTATAGCAGCATCTGTTTGAATTGCTTGATATGTTGTACCATCACTTTCAACTTCTCTATTTACTGCACTTATAACACCGCAAGTAACTGAATAATCCATGTTTAAAGGATTTCCGATAGCCATAACAAATTCACCAACTTTTGCTTGAGTTGAATCGCCGAGTGTTGCAGGAGTTAAGCCGGTTTTGTCGATTTTTAATACAGCTAAATCTGTATAAGGATCAGTACCTATAACTGTAGCATCATAAGTTTGATCATCATTATAAAGATTTACTTTAATACCTGTTGCAGTTGCTATTGTATAATAAGATGAATTTTCAGAAGAAATAACATGGTTATTTGTTAAAATATATCCATCTTCTGTTAATATTATACCAGAACCACTTGCATCAGCTGTGCCACTTCCACCAAATATAGAATTTACTTGATAGTTTACAGTAATACCAACAACAGAAGGCAAAACTTTATTTGCAACAGCTACAGAAGTGTCTGAATAGTCAGAAATGTTAACTAAGTTTGTTGTTCCATCAGAATTGCTTGAAACAGTTGAAGTTACACTACTTGTTTTTATTAAATTATTTCTTATAGAAGGGATGCCAAAACATGCACCTACTACTAAAGTTGCACCAATTATTCCTGATAAAAAAGGTACAAATACAGTTTTTCCAAAACCACCACTTGAAGACTTTATTGAACTTTTTTTGAAAGCATTATCTTTACTAAAATTAAACTTGTTACCAGGATTTGTTTGGTTGTTGTTTACATTAAAATTGTTTTCATTAAAATTGTTCGCATTAAAATTATTTTCACTGTCCATATCTATTACCTCCATAAATTTTGCACTAAATATATAATAACTCAAAAAATATTTAGATACAATAGAAATATATGAGAAAAAATTATTTAATTTTGTTGAAATATTTTCTTCATATAGATATAATAACGTTAGATTATTAAAATAATCTTAAAAATAAAAATTTATTTTATTTTTTTTGATTATTTTTATTTATCAAAATTTAATTTACAATTTAATAGGATGTAGAAATGAAAGAAAAAGAAATAGAAAGACTTACAAATTTAAAAAAAGAAGAAAATAAATTATATGAAAAAAACATAAAATTGATATGTGGTATAGATGAGGCAGGAAGAGGACCTCTTGCGGGTCCAGTTGTTGTGGGAGCAGTAATATTGCCTGAAAATTCTTTTATAGAAGGAGTGAATGATTCAAAAAAAGTTTCCGAAAAAAAAAGAGAGAAACTTTATGAAGAAATAGTTAAAGAGTCAATAGATTATAGTGTTGGAATTGTTGATCAAAAAACTATTGATGAAATTAATATTTTAAATGCAACAAAATTAGGAGTTAAGCTTGCCTTAGAAGGGCTAAAACAAAAACCTGAAATAATAATGGTAGATGCATTAAATAACATTGATACACTCGGAATTCCGTATATTTCTGTTATAAAAGGAGATGCTAAGAATTATTGTATAGCAGCAGCATCTATAATTGCAAAAGTGACAAGAGATAGAATAATGCGTGAATGGGATGAGGTATACCCAGCTTATGGTTTTGCTAAACATAAAGGTTATGGTACAGCAGAACATATTAGGATTATAAAAGAAATTGGACCTTGTATTTTACATAGAAAATCATTTATAAAAAATTTTGTTTAAAGTTTAATAAATACAAAAGAAAGGATGAAAAGAATGGATATAAAAAGTATCATTAGAAAAAAAAGACTAAGGGCAGAATTAACAAGAGATGAGATTAGATATTTTGTAGGAAAATTAAATAAAGGGGAAATTTCTGAAGCACAAGCTGCAGCTTTAATAAGTTATATATATATTAATGGACTTACAGAAGAAGAAATTTTAAATCTAAGTGTTGCAATGGCAGAATCAGGAGACATGATAGATTTGTCTGACATATCTGATCAAATAGTGGATAAACATAGTACAGGAGGAATAGGAGATAAAGCTACAATATTGCTTATGCCAATATTAGCAGCTTTAGATGTTCCTGTTGCAAAATTATCAAGCAGAGGCTATGGCGTTTCTGGTGGTACTATTGACAAGTTAGAATCAATTCCAGGTTTTAAAACAGATTTAACTATAGAAGAATTTAAGAATAATATAAAAAATATAGGGGTATCCATTATAAATCAAGGTTTAAATTTTGCACCTGCAGAAGGAAAAATGTATAAATTAAGGAATGCAGTTGCATGTGAAAACAGTCTTCCAATAATTGCAGCTAGCCTAATGAGTTTGAAACTTGCAACAGGAAGTAATAAAATAGTTTTTGATATAACTTGTGGTAAAGGAACATATATAAGTAATAAAGATGAAGCAAAAAGACTAGCAAAATTACTAGTTAGATTAGGAAAAAGTCTAGGAAAAGAAGTTGCTTGTGTTATTACTAATATGAATCAACCTTTAGGATATTCTATAGGTCATAATTTAGAAATGAAAGAAACAATTATGGCATTAAGAGGTATTATATCAGAAGATTTAGGTAATGTTGTTGAAGCTTTGGGAAGCATTATGATAGCACTTGCAACGCAAAATAAAGATTTAAATGAAAATGCAAGTAAAATAAAAGAAGCAATAAAATCAGGAGCAGCTTTTGAAAAATTTAAAGAATTAGTAGCTGCACAAGGAGGAAATACAGATTATGTAGATGATCCAGAATTGTTTAAAACTTCAAAATATATCATGCCTGTATTATCAACAGAATCAGGAACTGTTGAATCTATAGATCCTGATATGGTAGGAAGTATAGCAGTTTATTTAGGAGCAGGAAGAATGAAAAAAGAAGGAGAAATAAACAGAACTGCAGGCATAACTTTAAATAAAAAAATAGGAGATCAAGTAACTGTTGGAGAAACATTAGCATATATTCATACTGATGATGATTCAAAAGTTAATGGAACAACTCAAAATTTAAAAGATGCTTTTAAAATAACAAATAAAAAAATTAATTTAAATTCTAGAATTTTAGAAATTGTTAAATAATGAGGGAAAATATATGAATATTATAGATATAATTGAAAATAAGAAAAATGGTTATGAATTAACAGAAGAAGAAATAAAATATTTTATAGAAAATTATACAAATGGAGAGATACCAGATTATCAAGCAGCTGCATTAATTATGGCTATATGTATAAATGGTATGACACAGGATGAAATATTAAGTTTAACTATGGCAATGGCAAAATCAGGAGATGTACTAGATTTAAGTGATATATCAAATCACATTGTTGACAAACATTCTACTGGTGGTGTTGGTGATAAGATAACTTTAATTGTTATGCCAATAATTGCAGCTTTAGGAATTCCAGTTGCCAAAATGAGTGGAAGAGGACTAGGAATAACAGGTGGTACAGCAGATAAATTGGAATCGATTCCAGGTTATAATATTAATTTATCAATAGATGAATTCAAAAAAAATGTTAAGGAAATTGGTATAAGCTTGATGAGCCAAACTTTAAATTTAGCACCAGCAGACAAGAAAATATATGCATTAAGAGATACAATAGGTTGCACAAGTAGCATACCACTTATTGCATCAAGTATTATGAGTAAAAAAATAGCATCAGGAGCAAATTCAATAGTTTTGGATGTAACATGTGGTAGTGGTGCTTTTATGAATAGCAAAGAAGAAGCAAGAAAATTAGCAAAAATGATGTCTTTGATAGGAAAATGGGCAAATAGAGAAACTGTTTGTGTATTAACTAATATGGATGAGCCTTTGGGATATTCTGTTGGAAATTCTTTAGAAGTTATAGAAGCAGTAAAAGCTTTAAAAGGTGAAATGTCAGAAGATGTTAAAGATGTTGTTTTAAATTTGTGTATGCAAATGATGTATTTGTCTGGAAAATATACAAATATTTTGGAAAATAAAGAAAAAGTAGTAGAAGTAATAGAAAACGGGAAAGCTTTTGAAAAATTTAGAGAACTTGTAGAAAGACAAGGCGGAGATATATCTTATATTGATGATTTAGGAAAATTTGAAAAAGCTCCTATTATTACACCAGTTATTGCAGATGTTTCTGGATATGTGGAAGAATTAGATGCTGGAAAAATTGGACATGCAGGTTTGAAATTGGGAATAGGCAGAATTCATAAAGAAGATACTATTGATTATAGAGTAGGAATGATATTCAATAAAAAAATAGGAGATTATGTTGAAAAAGGTGAAATATTGGCTTATGTACATGCAAATTCGGCTGAAAAAGCGAATATCTGTGTCGAAGATATAAAAGACGCTTATAAATTTGGAAATAAAAAAATTTCAAAAAAGAATATTATAGAAATAATATAAATACAAAAGTGAAAGGTGGTAGATTAATGGAAAATATGAGTGGGAAGGAATTAAAAGAAAAATTATTTGATTCAAAGAAAAATGGATGGTTTGATTTAAGTGATGATGAATTAAAAAATATATTTCAATTTTCAGAAGAGTATATGTACTTTTTAAATAATGCAAAGACTGAGAAGGAAATAGTACAAAGTTCTAAAGAGATTTTATTAAAAAATGGATTTGTAGATATTTCACAAAAAGAAACTTTAGTTCCTGGTGACAAAATATTCTATATAAATAGAGGAAGATGTTTATATGCAGCTGTAATAGGTAGTGAAAATATGGAAAATGGTTTTAATATTATTGCTGCTCATTGTGATTCTCCTAGAATAGACTTAAAACAAAATCCATTATATGAAGATGGAGAGTTAGCAATGCTAAAAACACATTATTATGGAGGAATAAAGAAATATCAGTGGACTAATATTCCTTTAAGTATGCATGGTACAATAGTAAAACCAGATGGAGAAAAAATTAATGTTTGTATAGGAGAAAAAGAAGAAGATCCTATATTTACAATTTCAGATTTATTACCACATTTAGCTGGTGAACAAATGGAAAGAAAGTTAAAAGATGGAGTACAAGGAGAAGAATTAAATATTTTAGCAGGAAGTATACCTTATGAGTGTGATGATGTACCAGAAAAAGTAAAATTAAATATTTTAAAATTACTAAATGAAAGATATGGTATAAAAGAGGTAGATTTTATAAGTTCAGAAATAGAATTTGTTCCAGCAATGAAAGCAAAGAGTATGGGATTTGATTATAGTATGGTTGCAGGATATGGACAGGATGATAAAGTTTGTTGTTATACTGCATTAAGAGCATTCTTAAATGTAGAAAATCCAAAAAGAACAGCAGTATGTGTTATGACAGATAAAGAAGAGGTTGGATTTAATGGTGTTACAGGGATGTTTACTAGAACTTTTGAAACTTTTGCACTTGATATACTTGAAAAAACAGGAAACACAAAGATGAGTTCACTAGATAAAACTTTTTCAAATTCACAAGCAATTTCTGCAGATGTTGATGCAGCTTATAATCCAAACTATCCATCAGCATTCGAAAAAAATAATACAGCTTTTTTCGGAAGAGGAGTAACACTTGTAAAATATACAGGTGCTAGAGGAAAATCAGGTGCTTCAGAGGCTCCAGCAGAATTTGTTGCTGAAATTAGAAAAGTATTTGATGCAGTTGGTGCTAGATATCAATCTTGTGAACTTGGAAAAGTAGATAAAGGTGGAGGAGGAACAATAGCTCTTACACTAGCAAACAGAGGAATGGAAGTAGTAGATATTGGAGTACCTGTTATGGGAATGCATTCACCTTATGAAATAACAAGTAAATTCGATATATATCAAGCTTATAAAGGATACAAGGCTTTTTACAATTAGATTGATTTTAATATTCTAAAAATATTTATAAAGGGGGATAAAACTAGACTAAATTAATAGTTGATAGTATTTATGCCTCTTTTGTTTTTAATTATAATATCTATTTACATAATATTGAAAAAGTGCTATAATATTAATGTATTATAAAAAAGGAGAATTATTATGTATTACTTAATACCATTACCATTAATATTTATAGCAGCTATAGTAAGAGCTGTTTCTTTAAGATATAAATTAACAATATTTAGCAAAATAGCAACTTTAGTACTAGTTTTATCTTCAATTTGGTTTATATATGAATATTGTAAATATTTGGGATTTGATATTATTCAATATGTGCTTCAATTTTTTAAGATATAGGAAAAGATTGTAATAACTTTAAGAAATCTTCTTAAAGTTATTTTTTTATTACAAGTTTGTAAAAAAATACTTGATAAAAATGTCGTTTTTTGTAGCCAAAAATTCTTTACAATGATATAATCAAAATAGAATTTATACATAAAATTAAAATGAGAATTTTAATTTCTAGTGTGTTCATTTTGAATTTGAAACTTTAGTGGAAAGGAGATATGTTAGAAAAACTAACATAGACATTGTAAAATGGAAAATACAAGATGTGATGGATGTAATCGGAGAAGATCCAAAAATGCAAGAAATGTTACAAAAATATGATAAAGACAAATCAAATTTAATTCAAATTTTAAACGAAGTCCAAGAATATTATGGCTATGTACCAGAAAAATCTCAACTTGCAATTTCTGAATATTTATCTATTCCAATGGCAGAAATTTATGGAGTAGTTACTTTTTATTCAAGATTTACTCTAAAACCAAAAGGAAAATATCATATAGCAGTATGTTTAGGCACAGCGTGTTTTGTAAAAGGTTCAGAAAAAATTTTAGATAGAGTAAAAGAAAGATTAGGAATAGATGTTGGAGAAACTACAAAAGATGGAAAATTTTCTTTAGAGGCAACTAGATGTGTTGGTGCTTGTGGTTTAGCTCCAGTATTTACAGTAAATGATGAGGTATATGGAAAAGCTACTGTTAAGATGATTGATGAGATTTTAGATAAATATATGGAAAATTAAAATTGAAAGGAAGGAGCTAAAAATGAAGACATTAGAAGAGATTAATAAAATAAGAGAAGAAAAAAGAAAAGAACTAGATTTGAGAGTAAATACATCAGCTCAAACTTATGAAAAACATATTTTGGTATGTCATGGTACTGGTTGTACTTCTTCTAAATCACCTAAAATAATAGAAAATTTTAGAAAAATTTTAGCAGAAAAAAATATAGAAAATGTAAGAGTAATTCAAACAGGTTGTTTTGGATTATGTGCAAAAGGACCAATTGTAATTATTAGACCAGAAGATGTTTTTTATGCTATGGTAAAACCAGAAGATTGTGAAGAAATAATTGAAAAACATATTCAAAATGATGAAATAGTAGAAAGGCTACTTTGTAAAGATATAGATAATAAAGTTGTAAAAAAATTAGATGAATTAAATTTTTATAAGAAACAAAAAAGAATTGCACTTAAAAATTGTGGAGTTATAGATCCAGAAAATATAGATGAATATATTGCTTTTGATGGATATAAAGCCTTAGAAAAAGTATTATTTAATATGTCACCAGATGAAGTTATTGAGGAAGTTTCAAAATCAGGTTTAAGGGGACGTGGAGGAGCTGGATTTCCAACAGGTAAAAAATGGTCATTTACAAAAATGGCAAAAGGAGATCAAAAATATGTTGTATGTAATGCTGACGAGGGAGATCCAGGAGCTTTTATGGATAGAAGCATCTTAGAAGGAGATCCACATTGCGTTTTAGAAGCAATGATGATTGCTGGTTTTGCAGTAGGTGCAAATAAAGGATATATTTATGTTAGAGCAGAATACCCTATAGCTGTTAGTCGTTTTCAAAAGGCAATTGATAGTGCAAGAGAATATGGTATTTTAGGAAAAAATATTTGGAATACAGGATTTGATTTTGACTTAGAGATTAGACTTGGAGCAGGAGCTTTTGTTTGTGGAGAAGAAACAGCTTTACTTGAATCAATAGAAGGAAGAAGAGGGCAACCAAGATTAAAACCACCATTTCCTGCAAATGAAGGTTTATTTGGAAAACCAACTTTAATTAATAACGTCGAAACTTATGCAAACATAACAAAAATTATATTAAATGGTGCGGATTGGTATTCATCAATAGGAACTGAAAAATCAAAAGGAACAAAAGTTTTTGCTTTAGGTGGAAATGTAAATAATATAGGTTTAGTTGAAGTTCCAATGGGAGTTACTTTAAGAGAAATTGTATATGACATAGGTGGAGGAATTCCTAATGGTAGAAAATTTAAAGCTGCACAAACAGGAGGTCCTTCAGGAGGTTGTATTACAGAAGAACACTTAGATACACCAATAGATTATGAGTCATTACAAGCAATAGGATCAATGATGGGATCTGGAGGACTAATAGTTATGGATGATTCAAAATGTATGGTAAATTTAGCTAAGTTTTATTTAGGATTTACAGTTGATGAATCTTGCGGTAAATGTACTCCTTGCAGAATTGGTACTAAAAGATTATTAGAAATGCTTGAGAAAATAACTGAAGGAAAAGGCGAAGAAGGAGATATTGAAAAACTAGAAAGATTATGTGTTAATATTCAAAAAGCCTCAGTATGTGGCTTAGGTCAAACAGCTCCAAATCCAGTTCTAAGTACAATAAAATATTTCAGAGAAGAATATAGAGAACATATAGATCATAAACAATGTAGAGCAGGAGAATGTAAAGCATTAATGAAATTACATATTGACCCAGAACTTTGCAAAGGTTGTGGATTATGTAAGAAAAATTGCCCAGTTGATGCAATTTCAGGGGATATAAAACAAACACATGTTATTGATACTGAAAAATGTATAAAATGTGGAACTTGTATTAATAAATGTCCATTTCATGCTATTAAAAGTTAATAAAAACAAAGATAAAACTAATATTAAAAAATTATACTTTAGTGTTAATAATAAATATAGTTGTTTTCATATCAAAAATAAAAGGAGGTTAATATGGTTAATTTAACTATAAATGGTAGAAGTGTTCAAGTAGAAGAAGGAACAACAATTTTAGAAGCAGCTAAGAAAGTTAATATAGATATTCCTACATTGTGTTTTTTAAAAGATATAAATGAAATTGGTGATTGCAGAATGTGTGTAGTTGAAGTTGAGGGCAGAAGAGGTTTTGCAACATCATGTATTCAAAAAGTAGAAGAAGGAATGGTTGTAAAAACTAATACGCCAGCAGTTATAGAAGCAAGAAGAATAGTTTTAGATTTAATACTTTCAAATCATGATAGAGAATGTTTAACTTGTACTAGAAATGGTACTTGCGAATTACAGAAATTAGCTGAAGAATTTTATGTTGATGAAATAAAATATAAAGGTGATAGAAATAAACATGAAATAGATGATAAATCACCTGCAATAGTGAGAGATTTTAATAAATGTATTTTATGTAGAAGATGTGTTGCAACTTGTAAAAAACTTCAAGGAATAGGGGCTATAGATTGCACAGAAAGAGGATTTGCTTCAACTATTTCTACTTACAAAAATAAGAGTTTAAATGATGTAAATTGTACTTTTTGTGGTCAATGTATTGAAGCATGTCCAGTTGGAGCTTTAAAAGAAAAGGATGCAACAGCGGCAGTTTGGAGAGCATTAAGAGATGAAGAAAAATATGTCATAGTACAAACAGCACCTGCAGTCAGAGTGGCTCTTGGCGAAGAATTTGGTATGGAAATAGGAACAAATGTAAAAGGAAAAATGGTATCTGCATTAAAACATTTAGGGTTTGATAAGGTTTTTGATACAAATACAGGAGCTGATTTTACTATTGTAGAAGAAGGAACAGAATTTTTAGATAGATTTAAAAATGGAGGAACTCTTCCAATGATAACATCTTGTAGTCCCGGTTGGGTAAGATATTTGGAATTGAATTATCCAGAATTAATTCCTAATCTATCTACTTGCAAATCACCACATCAAATGTTTGGAGCTCTTATAAAATCTTATTATGCAGAAAAAAATCATATAGATCCAAGTAAAATTTTTATGGTTTCTGTTATGCCTTGTATAGCTAAAAAATTTGAAATTACAAGAGATAATATGTCAGGAGCAGGTTATCTAGATGTGGATGCGGTTCTTACAACTAGAGAACTTGCAAGAATGATTAAACAAGCCCATATAGATTTTATTCATTTGGAAGACTCTGGTTTTGATAGTCCTATGGGGGAAGCAACAGGAGCTGCGGCAATTTTTGGAACAACAGGTGGAGTTATGGAAGCTGCTTTAAGAACTGTACAAGAAAAATTAACTGGAAATCATTTTGAAAAGCTAGAATACGAAGCTGTTAGAGGACAAGAAGGAATAAAAAGAGCTAGTGTAAATATGAACGGAACAGAAGTAAAAGTAGTAGTGGCATCTGGACTAAAAAATGCACAAATAATTATGGATGAAATAAAAAGTGGCAAAGCTGATTATCAATTTGTTGAGATAATGGCATGTCCAGGAGGATGTGTAATGGGAGGAGGTCAGCCGATTAGATCTTCAAAAGAACGTGCAAGTATTGATATAAGAGCTAAAAGAGCAAATGCGTTGTATGATATAGATGAAAAAAGTATAATAAGAAAATCTCATGAAAACCCTGTGATTAAGAAAATATATGAAGAGTATTTAGGTGAAGCTGGAGGTCATAGAGCACATGAGTTATTACATACAAGTTATGTAGAAAGAGAAAAATATAAATTAGATTAATTAATAAATTCAAGAATTAAAAATATAGAGTATAAATACTAAAAGTTATCGTACATAAAATATAATTTTAAATAAAAGATGACAGTTTATGTAAAACTATCATCTTTTTTATATAAGACATAAATTTAAAGTAAAATAAAAGTAAATAGTATAGATAAAAATCCTTGTAATAGTTTTCCAAGGAGATATGGTTTAACAGAAATATTTTCTTTAGAAATTATACTATATACTTGAAGTAGTACAGATATTCCTCCAAATCCTAATAAAAATGATGTTAGTAAAATACTTAAAGTGGGTAAAGAAGTATAAATACTAGAAGATAAATTGACTCCATTTGTTACTTCAATAATTCCAGTAAATATAGCAGAAGAAATTTCTTTAGAAATTCCAAATTGATATAGGAACATATTAATTATATCTAATATACCAGAATTTTCTAAAATAGATAAAATTACTGAAAATAAAACAATAAATCCACCAACAGAAAGTATTGAAGAAATTGATTTTTTTATTGCATTACCTAAGATTTCACCAATTTCTGAGATTTTAATAGGAGAAAGTTTTGAATTAAAATGTATTTCTCTAAAATTAACATCTAATTTATTTCTTTTCCAAAATCTAAAAAGATATCCAACAGTTAAAGATGAAAAAATATGTGAAATAAGAAGTATTATTCCGAGATGTTTATTATGAAATAATGTAATTCCAACTGTTCCTAAAATAAAAAGTGGACCGGAATTATTTGTAAAAGCTATTAATCTTTCAGCTTCAATTTTGGTTATAATTTTTTGATTTTTTAAGTTACAAACAACTTTTGCTCCAATAGGGTATCCACTTATAGTACCCAAAATTATTGCAATTACACTTTCACCAGGAAGATTAAAAATTGGCTTTATTAATTTGTTTAATAATTTACCTAAAATATAAGTAAAATTTGTTTGACATAATAATTCTGTAGCAACGAAGAATGGAAAAAGAGTAGGAAGAACATTTTTTGCCCAAAGTGCAAGTCCATTTTGAGCGGCAATCAAATTATTGTTAGAAAATATTAGGAGTGTAATCATAAAAAGAAAAAATATTATTGTAAAAAAATATTTTTTTAGATTAATTACTAAAAAACTCATAATAATTCCTCCTAGATTATTAATAAAATTATTTTCACTTTTTTTATATAAGTAAAAAATAATTTTTTACTTATATTTATATATTCATAAATTTTTAAAATATGATAAATCATATAATAAAAAGTATTTAGTAAAAATGATTATGTGAAATTTAATAAATATTATTTAATAATAAAAAAATAGTAAAATAAGCTAGAATATGATTTTAGTATTAAAAAATATAATACTGTATATAATTTATATATAAAAGTCAAATTTTTAAGCAAAAAGCTGTTTTTTAGTTGAAAAATCACTTTATTTATTATATAATATATGGCGATTTAAAAAAATAAAGGAGTTGGAAAGATATATGAATTCACTAATCAAATCTGTACCTAATATAAAAAAATTCAATGATTATATCTTTGACATAAAAAAAGGTACTAGTCCAATGATGCTTTCTGGGTTAACAGATGTCGGAAAAATTCATATGGCTTATGCAACAAAATTTTATTCTGAAAAACCAATTTGTATCATTACTTATAATGAAATGCAAGCAAAAAAAATAATAAAAGATTTAGCTTTTTTTGGAGAAAAGGTAAAATTATTTCCTAAAAGAGATGTTATAAGTTTTGATTATGTTGCAGAAAGTAAAGATGTATTATTTAAAAGAATTTCAGTACTTAATAAATTAGTCAAAAAAGATAAAAAAATCATTGTTACTACTATAGAAGCAGCAATGCAAAAAATGATAACTAAAGAAAATTTATATAAAAATGTAATGAGTTTAAAAGTTGGAGATACTTTTGATTTAGAGGTTTTAAAAGAAAAATTAATTTTATTAGGATATGAAAGATATGATTTAATAGAAGGAAAAGGTCAATTTAGCGTAAGAGGCGGAATAGTAGATATTGCTACATCTGTGAATAGTGGCGTTAGAATTGAATTTTGGGGAGATGAAATAGATTCAATTAGAAAATTTAGTTTAGCAACACAAAGAACTGTAAACATGTTAGATTCAATAGAAATTTTTCCTGCTTATGAGTTTTTACTAGCAGATGATGTAAACAAAGTTTGTGAAAGAATTAGTGATAAAATTTACCCTAATTCTGTTAAAGAAAAAGTTAAAGATGATATTTTACAAATTAAAAATGGTGAATTTCTAACAAAAATTGATAAATATTTTGATTGTTTTTATACTAAAACAGATACACTTTTAGACTATCTAGAAGATGATTGTGTTATTTTTATTGATGAAATTGCAAAAATAAAAGCAAGAGCTGAAAATATAACAAAAGATAATAGTAATTTAATTAAAGATTTAACTGAAAGAAATAAAATAGTTCCAGGAATTTTAACAGAAATGAAAGACTATTTAAAATTTTCAGATTCTCTACAAAATAAACAAACTGTGTATTTAGAAAAACAAGATATAGGTTTTGTAGATAAACAAAGTATGCATGCAAAAAGAAACGGATATAGCTTTAGCTATAGGGAGGTCAACTTTTTTCGTAGTTCAATGGATTTACTGTTTCAGGAACTACAAGAAGCAATTAAAAGAGGAAAACAAACAGTAATTCTAGGCGGAAGCACGGAAAATTGTAAGAAATTATCTAATTTATTGTTAGAAAAAGAAATACCTAATATATATACTGATTTTTTAGAAGATGACTTAACTCTTGGTGTGGTAAACATCACACCAGGAGCTTTTTCTGCTGGTTTTGAATTTTATGATGCAAATCTTTTAGTAGTATCGACAGAAGAGATTTTTGAAGTAAAAAGTCCTAGAAAAACAAGAGCTCCAAAAGCATTTAAAGAAGGAGAAGTTATAGTATTTGAAGATTTAAAAGAAGGAGATTATGTTGTTCATAAAACACATGGAATAGGTCAATTTGCAGGAGTAAATACTATAAAAGCTGATGGAGTAACAAAAGATTATATAAAATTAAAATATAAAGATGATGATGTTTTATATATTCCTACAAACGCATTAGATAATATTAGAAAATATATAGGACCAGAAAAAGTAGGACCTAAACTAAATAGGTTAGGATCAAAAGAATGGGATAAAACTAAAGAACGTGTAAAAAACAATTTAAGGGAAGTTGCCGAGGAACTTATAGAACTTTATGCTAAAAGACAAAAAATGCAAGGTTTTGCTTTTTCAAAAGATACTCCTTGGCAACAAGAATTTGAGAATAGCTTTAAATATGTTGAAACTGACGATCAATTAAGATGCATTGAAGAAGTAAAAAAGGACATGGAAAAACCAAGACCAATGGATAGGCTTCTTTGTGGAGATGTTGGTTATGGAAAAACAGAAGTTGCAATAAGGGCAGCTTTTAAAGCTGTAATGGATCAGAAACAAGTTGTTTACTTGGTGCCAACAACTATTTTAGCACAACAACAATATGAAGAATTTAAAAACAGAATGAAAGAATATCCTATAAGAATAGAACTTTTAAATAGATTTAGAACTAAAAAAGAACAAGAAGAGACTTTAAAAAGATTAGAACTTGGTGAAACAGATATTTTAGTGGGAACTCATAGAATATTAAGTAAAGATGTAAAATTCAAAAATTTAGGTTTACTTATTATAGATGAAGAACATAGATTTGGAGTTAAAGCTAAAGAGAAAATTAAAGAAATGAAAAATAGCATTGATGTATTAACAATGACAGCCACTCCAATTCCTAGAACCTTGCATATGTCAGTAGTTGGTATGAGAGATATGTCAGTAATTTATGAACCACCGCAAAATAGAAAACCTGTACAAACTTATGTATTAGAATATGATCCAGAAGTAATAAAAGAAGCTATAACAAGAGAGCTTGAAAAAGGTGGGCAAGTATTTTATTTATATAATAATGTTGAAGGTATTGAGAAAAAAGCTTTAGAAATAAATGATTTAGTAGAAGAAGCAAAAGTAGAATATGCACATGGAAAAATGACAGGAAATCAATTAGAAAATATAATGCAAAATTTTATTGATGGAAAAAGCAATGTTTTAGTATGTACAACAATTCTTGAATCTGGAATAGATATTCCAAATGCTAATACAATAATTGTTGAAAATGCGGATAGATTAGGTCTTGCACAATTATATCAAATAAGAGGAAGAGTTGGACGTTCTGATAAACAAGCTTATGCATATATTACTTATAAAAGAGATAAAATGTTAACAGAAGTAGCAGATAAGAGATTAAAAGCAATAAAAGAATTTACAGAATTTGGTTCTGGTTTTAAAATAGCTATGAGAGATTTGGAAATTCGTGGTGCAGGAAGTTTAATGGGAGAAATTCAGCATGGACATATGGAACAAATAGGATATGATATGTATTGTAGATTACTAGATCAAGTTGTTAAAGAACTAAAAGGCGAAGAGATTGCTGAAGAAGTGGATATACAAATTGATTTAAATGTTACAAGTTATATACCAGATGAATTTATTCAAAATTCTAGTCAAAAGATACAAATATATCAAAATATTGCTTTATGTAAAAGCGAAGAAGATGTACAAAATGTTACTGATGAAATTATTGACATATATGGACAAATACCTTATGAAATAGAAAACTTATTAGATATTTCTAGAATAAAAATATTAGCAAAAGAAAAATACATTATAAAAATAAGTCAAAAAGCTGAAAACATTATTTTTTATTTTGAAAGTGAAAAATTTAATTTTGAAGTAGTAGATAAACTTATGAAAATTTATAGAAATAGGATTAAATTCTCTCCTTCAAAAAATCCATATATCACTTTTAAACTTGCAAATTATAAAAATATTTTAGGAGAATGTAAAGAATTTTTAGGAAAATTATAAAAATATTGTTTTATGAATATAAAATAAAAAGCAAGTTAAGTAAATTTTATAAAATAAATTTAATAAATAAAACATAGAAAGAAAAGCCCTCGGCATCGGAAGTAATCCGCTACCGAGGGAAAAACATTTTAGTCGATATGTTCTGTACGCTTGTTCAAATCTGTCCACATGGTTGAAATACCTCCGCTATAAGAAACACGAATCGAATCGTGATTCTTAATAGAAGCATTCACAATATTTTGCAGTTTTTCGAGCTCATCAAAGTTTAAATTGTGCTTACCATTTAATACATAATCAAACACAAACTCGTTTTTCCTAAATTCTGCTCTTGTAATATCTGCACTAAATTCTCTGAGTGTTTTTTGCATTTCCACGAATTCTGGATATCTTGTTAACCGTATTGAAATATTATGATTCGATACTTTCATGATGCTGTCGACCAGAACTTCTGAAATCTCATCTGCAAAAAAGATTTTATTTTTTATTGCTTCTACGAGTTCAGAAGGAATTTTATCTTCGCAATGAACGACAATAAAAGTTTCTTCATTTCTGGTTACAATTTTCGTGGAACGTGAGCAAGACAGAATTTCACATAAACATGAGTTTATTGTGTCCTGTGCCCACAGAATTATTGGACTAATAGTTTTCCGTGACATAAAAATCCTCCTTGGTATTTTTTTTATAATATGATTATTATATCATAAAATGTTGGTAAAATAAAGGTTTTTATAAAATTTACATAAAATTCCTAATAGACATTTCTATAGATTATTGTATTGATATTTTTAAATAAAAAGGGTAAAATAAATAAAAGTTTAAATGAAAGGGTAAAAATATGACAATTACAAGTAAAGATAATGAAACAATAAAACATATAAAAAAATTGAAGGAAAAAAAATATAGAGATGAATATAATGAATTTATTATTGAAGGAATTAAAATGATAGAAGAAGCTTTGATAGAAAAAGCAAGAATAAAATCTATTATAATATGTGAAGATTGCAAAAATCAAGGAAATATACCAAATGATTTAATGTACGAAATAGCAAAATGTAATTGTATATATGTAACAGAAAAAATTTTTAGAACAATAACTGATGTTAGCAATCCACAAGGAATTATGGCAATAATTGAAAAAAATAACAAGGAAGAAGATATAGATTATAAAGCTTCAAATTTTCTAATTCTTGATAATATACAAGATCCTGGAAATATGGGAACAATTTTAAGAACAGCAGATAGTTTAAATGTAAAGCAAATAATTGTTTCAAAGGGAAGTGCAGATATATATAACTTAAAAGTAGTAAGGTCAACTATGGGAGCTATTTTTAGAGTTAGAGTTATTGAGGTAGAAAGTATAGTAAAGATAATTAAAGAAATGAAGAAACGTAAAATAAATGTATATGCAACTGATTTATCAACAAATAAAAGTATTTATGACGTAAATTATGAAAAATCCGCTATAATTATAGGAAATGAAGCAAATGGTGTTTCTAAAGAAGTTTTAGAAGAAGTTTCAGAAAGAATAAAAATTCCTATGATAGGGAAAACAGAAAGTTTAAATGCAGCAGTAGCAACTAGCATAATTTTATATCATGCATATAGAAGTTTAGGAAAAATTTAAAAATAAAGGTACTGCTTTAAATACTAGAAAAACTAGTGTTTAATTAGTACCTTCATTTTTTTCGCTATTAACTAAAATATCTAAAAGTTTTGGATACATTTCTGTAGCATTAGTGTTCCAATTATCTACAATTTTTTTTGCTTGTTCACGAGAACCAGCATGTGCTTGTAAATCAAATATGGTAATATTATTTTCTATTATTTTACATCTTACTGAAAATTCTCTTTCTGTAAGTGGTGTATATTCTGCTGAAATTGAAAATTTATCTTTTACATTATCTAAATTTTCTTTAAATTTACTATCTACTTGCAGCTTTAAAATACCTGGAATTATGTCAATAGTAAGATCAATAGCATTTTTACCTTCTTCAGTTATTTCATATATATCGGCGGTTTCTTTTTTGTAAGTAAAAATGTAATTATCTTCTAATAAATCAAGTAAAAATTGTTGAAAATAAAAGTAATTCATATCCACAATAGACGTAACAAGATCTAAAAGTTCATTATGAGATATTGGTTTATTAACCTTACTTAAGATATATAAAAGTAATATTTTACTTTCAGCTAAAGATTGTTCATCTGAATTTAATTTCAAAATTTTGACCTCCTGTAAGATTTGAAAATTATTTTTGTCTTATTGTTAATTTATAAACTTATTATATCACAGAAATACAAAAAGTAAATAAATTTATTGCTCAATATCAATAAAATATGATAAAATTAGGTAGAAAAATACTTAAATTCAAATAGAGGAAGAAATTAGAGTGAGTATTGAATTAGATAATGAAAATATGAGAGAAATGACTGAAAAAATCGTTTCTAATATGAAAAATGATGAAATTAGAAAAGAAGTAATAGATAATATTTCAGTAATGTCTATTTCTATGGATTCAAAAGATATAAAAAAAATAATAGAAGAACTAATTAAATTTGAAGATGGAAAAAAAGCATTAAAACTTTTATGGAAAATTATAATTAATAATTCAAATAACCCAGAAAATTTAATTACTACTTTAGGTTCAGATAATAATGTGAAAGAAGATATGTTTAAAAATATAGAATATTTTTTCAAATTTTCTAGTATAAGAGACTCATCTATTTTAGCAAGAGAAATTGCTAAATTAGAAGGTGGAAATGAAACTATTGCAGAAAACTTCGACAAATTTATTAATAATAGTATAATAAATTTGGATGATATTATAATTCCTACTATTCAAACAGAAACAGGAAGAGAAATTGTAAAAAGACAATTTGAAAGTTTGAAAGATAGAATTTTAAAAAATCATTATGTTTCAGGAGTACAAAGTTTTTTTAGAGTTATAAAAGCTTTAGAAAATGTTAAAGGATTTGAAGAAATATATGAGGATTATGGATATTGGGCAAAACTTTATGATGATATAGATATTTTAGGAAAAAATAAAAGTTCTAGTAAAATAGTAGTAGGTAATGTAATATCTTATGATACAGAGGATATGGAGGAATTATTTGGAGAGAAAATAAAACCAGGAACTATTTTAACAATGGAAGATATCATTGGAATGGATGCCAAAAATCAGGAATTTACTAATATTTTATATTCTAAAGATAGAGCTGAAAAAAGAGCTGTTTTAGAAACTGTTGCGAATGGAAATAGGTATAGTTTTAAATCAGCAGGAACATCAAGCTTAACAATAGTTGCTGGAGATCAAGTGGCAAAAATTGGAAGTAAAAAAAGAAAATTTGAAATACCGTATCATCCGAGATTAATGATGCCATATTTTAGAAAAAGATATGAAGATGATTCAACATTAGAAATTTATAATTTAGGAAATACCGAATCTGTTAAAATTACAGATGAAAGTTTACTAGAAATATATAAAGAATTAGAAAAAGCTGGAATAATTTGGACAGACGCGCATAAAGAAAATATAGTAGAATTACTTAGTGATAATATTTTACCAGATTTTATAAAAAGTGAAGATTTTAATTTATTTGGATTTTTAGAAGATGAAAGATTCCCAACAATAAAACATAGACCTTTAAAAAAAGGTGATTTAGTAGTTTGTGATTTGGATATGTTATATTTAAAAGATGATCCAGATATACAAATAGGATTACAAGATGATGTTATTTTACAATATCAAAAATCAAAAACTAAGGAAGCAGAAGCTAAAGAAGTTTAACTTAAAAAATAGATTAATTTATAATAGATAGGAAAGGAGAATATAATTAAATTTTATTTAATTATAAAAAAGAAAATGGATAAATTAAGTTGGAATTTAGAAGATATTTTTAAAAATGAAGAGGAATTAGAAATAGCTATAAATAATTTAAAAGAAATTTTTCAAAAAGTTAAAAGTACAAAAGGAAAACTTGCTGAAAGTAGTGACCAGATATATAAATGCTATAAGAATCTTGAAGATGGACTAGCTTTACATGAAAAAGTATATGCTTATGCAATGTTTAAATATCATCAAAATCTAGGAAATCAAGAAGCAATTAAATTATTTAAGAGAATTGAAGCATTAACTGCTGAACTTTCAAAAATAGAAAGTTTTGTTTCACCAGAAGTAAGTCAAATACCTATAGAAATTTTAGAAAAATATTTGAAAGAAGAAAGAATGAAACCTTATGAGAAAACAATCAGAGATATCATAAAAGAAAAATCACATATTTTAAGTAAAGATGTTGAGGAGGCATTAGCAAGTTATTCAGAAGTATTTTCAGTATCAGATAATGCTTTTGATGTTTTCACAAATTCAGAATTTGATTATAATGATGTAATAGATGAAAATGGAAATATTTTAAAAATGAGTGAAGCATTATATGGAAAATATATGTCAATGAAAGATAGAACTTTAAGGAAAAATGCTTATTCAGAAATTTGTTCAATATATAAAAAATATATAAATACACTTTCAGAATTATATTTGTCAAGAGTAAAATATTCATGTATTACAGCAAAACTTAGAGGATATAAATCATCTTTAGATTCTGCAACAAATAAAGATGATTCAAATTTAAAAGTTTATGAAACATTACTAAATTCAGTAAATAAAAATATGAACTTAGTTTATGAGCATTTAAATTTGAAAAAGAAAATGTTAAATTTAGATGAAATGTATTTATATGATATATATTATAATCCTTTACAAGAAAATGATGAAAATATCGAATATGAAGAAGCTAAAGAACTTGTGCTTAAAGCATTAAGTGTTATGGGAGATGAATATGTTAAAAAAGTAAGTTATGGATTTGAGCATAATTGGGTAGATGTATATGAAAAAGAAAATAAAATGACAGGTGGATATAATATGGGAGTTTATGGAGTACACCCATTTATATTATTAAACTACATGAATACTATGAGAGATGTTTCAACTATTGCTCATGAATTTGGTCATGCAATGCATAGCTATTATGCAAATAGCAAACAAAATTATTTGAATTCTAATTATACAATAATGGTTGCAGAAGTTGCATCAACAGTTAATGAAATTTTATTTGCAAATTATTTAATAAATAATGAAAAAGATATAAATAAGAAAAAAATGTTAATAAATGAACAATTAGATTTGATAAGATCTACTTTAATAGTACAAACACAGTTTTCAGAATTTGAAAAAAATGTTCATGAAAAAATTGAAAATGGTGAAGCTTTAAATTCAGAAAACTTAAGTAATATATATCAAAATTTGTTAGAAAAATATTATGGAGATACAACTGTTATAGATGAAAATTCGAAATATACTTGGTCAAGAATACCACATTTTTATAGATGTTTTTATGTTTATAAATATGCAACTGGAATAACTTCAGCAATAGTAATTGCAAATAAAATATTGTCTGGAGAAAAAGGGTATGTAGAAAAATATTTAAATATGTTAAGTTTAGGAGGTTCAAAAGATTCTTTAAGTTTATTAAAAATGGTAGATGTTGATTTAGAAAAAGAAGAAACTTATGAACAAGCATTTAAATATTTCGAGAAAAACTTAAAAGAATTAAAAAGTTTAATTTAATAAGAAAATTCACACAAAAAACATAATAATATTATATAAAGATATTAATTTGATAAATAAACTAATAAAAAGTATTTTTTAAAACAGTTTTATTTAATATAAAATATCAAAAAGTTAGGAAAATTAAAGAGAGCATCATAAAATATAGGAGGTAATCTATGAGTGATATAACAGTTTTAGTAGTAGATGATGAATCAAGAATGAGAAAATTAATCAAAGATTTTTTAATACAAAAGAACTATAACATATTAGAAGCAGAAGATGGAGAAAGGGCTTTATCAGTATATCAAGAAAATAAAGAAAAAATAAGTTTAATTTTATTAGATGTTATGATGCCAAAACTTGATGGTTGGTCTGTACTTCGTCAAATACGTCAAGAAAATAAAAATTTACCAATAGTTATGCTTACAGCAAGAGCTGAAGAAAACGATGAATTATTTGGATTTGAGCTTGGTGTTGACGAGTACATAACAAAACCATTTAGTCCTAAAATTTTAGTTGCAAGAGTAGAAGCAATTTTAAAAAGGAGCAGACCAGAGGAAAAAGAATTAAAAAGTTATGATGGTATAGTAATAGATAATGAAGGAAGGACAGTAAAAGTAGATGGAAAACAGATTGAATTAAGTTTTAGAGAATATGAGCTTTTAAAATATCTATTAGATAATGAGAATATTGCTTTGTCAAGAGATAAAATTTTAAATACAGTATGGAATTATGATTATTATGGAGATTCTAGAACTATTGATAGTCATATAAAGAAAATAAGACACAAATTAGGAAAAAAAGGAAAACATATACAAACAATTAGAGGAATTGGTTATAAATTTGAAATAAAATAGGAGAAAAGTTGTGTTAAAAAAGGTTTTTAAGTCTGTTCGTGCAAAATTATTTTTTACTTTATGTGTAGTTATCCTTATGTTAATAGGTTTTTTCATTATAATTAATAATGCTGTTTTAGAAGCTTTATATTATTATAGTAAGAAAGAAAGTACATTAGAAACATATAATTACATAAACGAAAATTTATCTAAAATTTTAGAAGAAGAAAAAGAAAAATATGAATTAGAATTAGAAAAAATAGCTATAAATAATAATTTTGAAATTTTGATTATTGGTACTGATAATAATTTAGTTTATTCTACTAATAAAAATTTTGTTGAAGATTTTGGAGAAATTAATGAAATAAAATATGAAGTAAAATATAGTATATTTAATAAATCTGAGATTCTATATTCTAAAGAAAATATTACAATAAGAAGGATAAAAGATAAGAAAAATGGAATTCCATATATATTACTAGATGGAAAATTAGATAGTGGTGATAAAATATATATAAGATTGCCAATCACTCCAATTCAAGATAGTGTTAATATTTCAAATAGATTTATTTACATCATAGGTATTGCAACAATAGTTTTGGGGGCAATTGCAATTACTTTTATTACAGAAAGATTTACTAAACCAATAGAAGAATTGAACGATATAGCAAATGAAATGAGTAACTTGAATTTTAAAAGAAAATATAGAATTAATGATAGTGAAGATGAAATTGATGAATTAGGAAAAAGTATAAATACTTTATCAGATAAATTAGAAGAGACTATTAATCAACTAAAAGTTAATAATAGTGAACTTGAAAAAGATATTGAAGAAAAATCTAAAATAGATGAAATGAGAAAACAATTTATTTCTGATGTATCACACGAATTAAAGACTCCAATAGCTTTAATTCAAGGCTATGCAGAAGGGCTAGTTGAAAATGTAAATACAGATGAAGAAAATAGAAAATTCTATTCAGAAGTTATTTTAGATGAAGCCAATAAAATGGATAAATTAGTAAAAAGATTACTAGAGCTTATGAAGTTAGAATATGAAGATAGAAAATTTAATGATGCAAAATTTGATATAGTAGAGCTTATTAATGAAGTTGTAAAAAATTCTAAAGTTGTTCTAAATGAAAATAATATAGAAGTTGAATTTAAAGAGAAACAACCTATTTTTGTATATGCAGATGATTTTTATATAGAACAAGTAGTTACAAATTATTTTACTAATGCAATTAAAAATATAAGTGAAATAAATGGAAGTAAGAAAATAAGGATAGCAATAAAAAAGGGAAAAGAAATTGGAAAATTAAGAGTTACAGTATTTAATACAGGAAAAAATATAGATCAAGAAAATATAAATAGAATATGGACAAGATTTTATAAAGTAGATGAATCAAGAAATCGTTCAAAAGGTGGAACAGGTATTGGACTTGCACTTGTAAAAGCAATCATGACAAAATATAAAAGCAATTATGGTGTAACAAATAAAAAAGATGGAGTGGAATTTTATTTTGAAATTCCAGAAGCAAAATGATAAATGAGAAAGACTAAATATATCTTTGTTAAAACAAAGATGTAAAAATAGTCTTTTTTTTATATATAATATAGTAAAGTTTTAAATTTCATAACTATAAGTTTAGAATATTTATGCTAATAAATTTATAAATTTTAAAAAAAAGCTTTACAAATGTAAAAAAACGTAGTAATATAATACAAATTTATTTCAATAAATTTTATTTTCGTAGGTCATTTTTCTAGACCAAAAAAATCACAATTTTAAATTTAATATGAAAAGAGGTGATATTTTGTTTTAATTATTCAAATTTAAAACTGAATGTAATATCCTTTGTTATTAGTATAATGATTACTATATTAGTTGGAAATATGTTTAATTCTTTTAATAAGGTAAAATTTAATGCTAAAATAAAGCGATATTATTTAAACACAAATGAGGATGTTTCTATTTCTAACAATATAGGTATTAAAAACAATATTAACAATAATGTAAAAAATGAACAAAATGATAATATGAAAAATGAAAATTCAAACAAAGTTAAATATAATAATTTTAAAACTGAAGAAACAAATATAGAATTTTGGAAAATAGAAATACCAAAAATTAATTTATCTGCTAATATTTCAAATGGAACAAGTAAGGAAGTTTTAAATAAATTTGTAGGACATTTTGAGGAAACACCGATAAACTATGGAAATATAGTATTAGCTGCACACAACAGAGGTTATACTGTAAACTATTTTGAAAGGATAAAAGAGTTAGAAATAGGTGATGAAATTATATATTTTTTCAACGATATAAAAAGAATTTATAAAGTAAGTGAAAAAACAGTAATTAAAGATACACAATGGGATAAATTAGAAAATACAGAAGATAATAGAATAACATTAATTACATGTGTAGAAAATAGGCCAGAACTTAGAAGATGTATTCAGGCTAAAGAAATATAAAGAAAGGAGAGAAAAGCAATCTGCTTTTCAAAAAATATATGAAAAAAATTTTAGTAACAATTTTATTATTAGTAATAATTATAAGTACGGTGTATAGCTGCTATGCTTTTGAAATAGGTACAAAAGAAATAGTTTCTCTTGGAGAATGTGAATTGTATTTAAGATATTTAGGAAATGATAAAAGAACACCTTATGTTGTTTATCAAAAAGATGGAAAAAGATATCCAGCATATTGCTTAAATAGTGAATTAAATGGAGTAGGAACAGGAGAAGTAGGAAATTATGCTGTTAATGTAGAAAGCACAATAGATGATGTTAATATTTGGAGAGTAATAATTAATGGTTTTCCATATAAGAGTATTACAGAACTTGGAACGCAGAATGAACAAGAAGCTTTTACTGCAACAAAATTTGCGATTTATACTATAATGTATAATAGAAATCCTGAAGATTATACTCCAGTTGATACAGATGCAGGGAGAAGAACATATCAAGCATATTTAAAAATAGTAAATGCTGCAAAATCTTCAACAGAAACAATGGAAAAAAATACAGAAATAACAATATCACCAGATATTCAAAGTTGGGAAATTGATAATATAGAAAAAAATAGTGTAAGTAAAATTTATGTTATAAATTCTAAAATAAGCAAAGGAGAATGTAGTATAGAATTAAAGGGAGAATTACCTAATGGAATAAAAATAACAGATTTAAATAATACTGTTAAAAATAAGTTTGCTTTAGGTGAAAAGTTTAAAATAGTGATACCAATAAAAAATTTAAGTGAAAATGGAAAATTTTCTATATTAGGAAAAGCAACAGTAGAAAGCAAACCAGTATTATATGGAAAAACAACTATACCAGGAACACAAAATTATGCAATTGCAGGCTTTATGTATGAAGATTCAGAAGATGAATATGCTGATACTTATCAGAAAAATATAACTAGAATAAATGTAATAAAAAAAGAAGATGAAAAAGATACTAGATTAGCAGGAGTTAAATTTAATTTATTAGACGAAAACAAAAATCTTATTTTTGATAATCTAGTTACGAATGAAAATGGTGAGATTTTAATTGAAAACATTTTACCAGGAAAATATTTTTTGCAAGAAACTGAAACTTTGAGTGGTTATAATTTATATACAGATTTAATTGAAATAAATTTAGAGTTAAATGAAGAAGTAAATGTGACTGTAAATAATTCTTTAAAATCAATAACAAATATTGATAAAAAAACAGAAGATATTGAGATAACTTCAAAAGCAGAAGAAGCAATATATAATGAAGAAAACACCGTAAATGTAAAAAATATTAATAATAAGAAATTACCTGTTACAGGATATTAAAAAATTTCCTCCTTGTATTTGACAAGGAGGAAATTTTTAGTTATTGAAATTTATATTTTAAATTCCTAATATATTTTTAGCTTTATCAATATCTTCCTTATTAGGTGGTAAAACATTTTCTAGTTCATAAGTTTCTCCAATTTCTTTCCACTTAAATTTTCCTAAATCATGATAAGGCAATAATTCTATTTTTTCAACATTTTCTAAAGTATCTAAAAATTTTTTTAATTTTTGTAAATCAAATTTATCGTCTGTATATCCTGGAACTAAGACTTGACGAATCCAAACTGGAATTTTTAAATTACTTAAATATTTTGCAAACTCTAAATTATTTTTATTTGAAAAACCAGTAAGATTTATACATTTTTCGTTATCTATATGTTTAATATCTAAAAGTACTAAGTCTGTGTATTTTAATAAATCTTTAATTTGGTTAGAAATTGGAATACTTCCAGCAGTATCTAAAGCTGTATGAATTCCAATTGATTTTAGGTTTTTAAATAATTCTGTAACAAATTCAGCTTGTAGTAATGGTTCACCACCAGATACTGTAACACCTCCACCTGAATTATCAATATAAGTTTTATAATTTAGAATTTGTTTAACCAATTCTTGTACAGAAATTTCAGTTCCAGAATGTGTGTCCCAAGTATCTCTATTATGACAATATTTACATTTTAGAGTACATCCTTGCATAAATACTACAAAACGAATTCCAGGACCATCTACAGTTCCAAAACTTTCTACAGAATGAATTTTTCCAATCATAATTTTCTCCAAAACTAAATTCTTTCATGAATTGTTCTATTTATAACATCTAGTTGTTGTTCTCTGGTAAGTTTTACAAAATTAACAGCATAACCAGAAACTCTTATAGTAAGTTGAGGATATTTTTCAGGATGTTCCATAGCATCTTCAAGTAAAGCTCTATCAAAAACATTTACATTTATATGATGACTAAATTTTGCAAAATATCCATCAAGTAAAGATGTTAAATTTTTAATTCTTGATTTTTCATCTTTTCCTAAAGCACTTGGTACAATAGCAAAAGTATATGAGATACCATCTTCAGCATATTTATAAGGTAGTTTTGTCATTGTATTTAAAACTGCAAGTGCTCCATGTGTATCTCTACCATGAATTGGATTTGCACCAGGTCCAAATGGAGCTCCAGATTCTCTTCCATCAGGAGTATTTCCTGTTGCTTTTCCATAAACAACATTTGATGTAATTGTTAAAATAGACATTGTAGGTTTTGAATTTCTATATGTTGGTTGTTGTTTTAATTTATTCATGAACATTTTTACAATTTCAACTGCAATTGAATCAACTCTATCATCATCATTTCCATATTTTGGAAAATCACCTTCAATTTTGTAATCAATTGCAAGACCTGTTTCATCTCTAATTACTTTTACTTTTGCATATTTCATTGCAGAGAAAGAATCTGCTACTATTGATAATCCAGCAATACCACATGCCATAGTTCTTAAAATTTCTCTATCATGTAAAGCCATTTCTAGTTTTTCATAACAATATTTATCATGCATATAATGGATTATATTTAGAGCATTCATATAAACTCTGGCAACCCAATCACACATTTTATCAAATTTGTTCCAAACTTCATCATAATTTAAGTACTCAGAAGTAACTGGTTCAAGTCTGCTTGTAACTTGTTTTCCTGTTTTTTCATCTCTACCACCATTAATAGCATAAAGTAAAGTTTTTGCAAGGTTAGCTCTTGCACCAAAGAATTGCATTTGTTTACCTATTCTCATAGCAGATACACAACATGCTATGCCATAATCATCTCCCCAGTATTCTCTCATTAAATCATCATTTTCATATTGAATTGAACTTGTTTTTATAGATAAACCTGTACAATAATCTTTAAATCCTTGAGGTAGTCTTGTAGACCATAATACTGTTAAGTTTGGTTCTGGAGCAGGACCTAAAGTTTCTAAAGTGTGAAGAACTCTAAAAGAGTTTTTAGTAACTAAAGTTCTACCATCAATTCCCATACCACCAATACTTTCAGTAACCCAAACAGGGTCTCCACTAAATAGTTCGTCATATTCTGGTGTTCTTAAAAATCTAACTAATCTTAATTTCATTACAAAATGATCCATTATTTCTTGAGCTTGTTCTTCTGTTAGAATTCCAGCAGTAATATCTCTTTCAAAATAAATATCTAAGAAAGTAGATGTTCTACCAATACTCATTGCAGCACCATTTTGTTCCTTGATAGCACCTAAATAACCAAAGTATAGCCATTGAACAGCTTCTTTTGCATTTGAAGCTGGTTTAGAAATATCAAATCCATATTTTTGAGCCATAACTTTTAGCTCTTCTAAAGCAAGAATTTGATCTGAATGTTCTTCTCTTTGTCTTATAATTTCTTCTGAAAGATTAAAAGCTTGTAAATTAGCAAGATCTTTTTTCTTTTCTTCAATTAAAAAGTCTATTCCATAAAGAGCAACTCTTCTATAATCACCAATAATTCTTCCTCTACCGTATCCATCTGGTAAACCAGTTATTAAGTGAGAGCTTCTAGCTGCTCTAATTTCTGGAGTGTATGCCATGAATACACCATCATTATGTGTTCTTCTATAATTATGGTATATATCTTCGATTTTGTCTGAAACTTTTTGATTATAAGCAGCACAAGATTTTTCTACAATTCTTATACCACCGTTTGGCATAATAGCTCTTTTTAAAGGAGCATCTGTTTGAAGCCCAACAATTTCTTCTAAATCTTTATCTATATATCCAGCGTCGTGGCTTGAAATAGTTGATGCTACATCATTAGAAATAGCAAGAACTCCACCGGCTTCTCTTTCTTTTTTATATAAATCTAAAACTTCATCCCAAAGTTTTTTTGTTTTTTCAGTTGCATTAGATAGGAAAGAATCATCACCTTCATAAGGGGTATAGTTTCTTTGAATGAAATCTCTTACATTAATTTCTTCTTCCCAAGAACCTGATTTAAAATTTTTCCATTGTTCAAATTTCATAAATTCCTCCTTTATTATGTATAAAATATTTTTTACATATTATACATTTTTATTCTGTTACTTTTTCTCAACTACAAATTCTAACATAAGGTTACAAAATTTTCAATAGAATTTTTTGTTTATTTTTCAAAAATGAAAAAAACAAATCCTTATATTTACCTTAAAAACAAAGAAAATAGGAATATTTCCGAGATTTTAAAAAATAGATTTTTTTACTCATTGACACATTTTTTTATAAAATATATAATTATTAAAAATGGAATAATAGAGGTGGTAAAAATGAAAATAATATTAGCTTCACAATCACCAAGAAGAATTGCATTAATGGAACTGGCAAAAATAGATTTTGAAGTAATGTCTAGTAATAAGGAAGAGAAAAAAATAAAGGATGGAATCAATATTGATGAACAATCAAAAGAAGTAGCATATCAAAAAGCATTAGATGTTTTTAATAATACACAAGGAGACAGAGCAATTATTGGTGCAGATACAATAGTGGTAAAAGACAATAAGGTGTTTGGAAAACCAACTGATAGAAAAGAAGCGATAAAAATGCTTAAAGAATTACAAAATGATGTTCATACAATATATACAAGTTTAGCTATTTTGATTGAAGAAAAAGGACAATATAAAGAATACAAAGAATTAGTAAAAACTAATGTAACAGTTCATAGTATGACAGAACAAGAAATTGTAGAATATGTTGATACAGAAGAACCTTATGATAAGGCAGGAGCTTATGCAATACAAAGTTGTTTTGCAAAATATATAGATGAAATTGAAGGAAATTATATGAGCGTAATTGGACTTCCAATAGATAAAATTTATAAGATTTTAAAAGAGAATGAAATTTTATAATATTTAATATTTATTTTTATTAGTTATAATATTTTTTATAATTATAAAAGAAATAAGCAAAAATAAGAAACATCAAAAATAAAATTCTTAAAATCTACAATATAATTATTAGAAAAATGAGAAATTAGGTTATAAAACAAAAAAACCTTCAAAGAAAGTTTGAAGGTTTTTATTTACTTAATTTAGCAAATACTTTAAATTGAAGTGCTTTTTTTACTATATCCCAGTCTTCATCTGGAATATCTGAAACATAAATTGTATTTCCTTTTTCTTTTATTATTTCTAAAATATCTAAATTAGCATATCTGCTATTATCTTCAAAAATGTAATTTTTGTTATTAATTGCGACATAATTTTTTCCATTTTCGGAACAAGTAAAGGAAAAGATTAATTCCATATTTTGTAGTTCTTTATCAGTATTAAAAATTCTTATTGTTTTCATTTGTACCTCACTTTAAATTAGTTTAATGGTTTTAAAGTTTGAAAAAATGGATTTGATAATAAATCATTATCGGAAATAGGAGTAGAATTAGAATTTATTGGAGCGCTTCCCTCAGCAAAATTATTTTCTAACACAGTATTTTTCTTAGTTTCTTGATATATTCCTAAAATTTTACGCATTTTTTCAATAGTAAGTAAATTTGCTTTATATAAAACAAGAGCATTTTTTTGTGGTATATAATTGAAATTTCCAATTTGAATCATTGAGTTAGAAGATTTATAATAATCAGCCATTTTTGATGTTAATAATGATGTATTGTAAAATGCTTGTAAAGTCTCTAAATCTTGTTTTAAAAGTACCAATGCACCTTTACAAGGAAAAACAACTTTCAACAAATTCACCCCCATAAATATTATTACAAATTATAAATAATATTATCAATAAAACATATTTTTTTCAAGTAAGTTTGTTAAATATTTAAAAATTTTCTCTATAATATTTATATTAATTATAAATTTTCAACAGAAGTTGAATAATATGTGGAAAGAATTTATTTAATATGTTATAATTTTATGTGTGTTAAATTTAAAATGTAAGTGTTTGAGGTGAAAAATGAAATTAAATATTGTTTTAGTCGAACCAGAAATTCCACAAAATACTGGAAATATAGCAAGAACTTGTGCAGCAATTGGAGCAAAACTGCATTTAGTATATCCATTAGGTTTTTCTATTTCAGAAAGAGCGGTAAAAAGATCTGGATTGGATTATTGGGACAAATTAGAAATAGAAGAACATACAAGTTTTAAAAAGTTTTTAGAAAAATATAAACCAGAAGAAAATAATATGTTTTTTGTTACTACAAAAGGCAAAAATGTATATTCTGATTTGAATTATAAAAATTTTGATGAAGTATTTGCACTATTTGGAAAAGAAACAAAAGGATTACCAGAAGATATTTTGAAAAAATATTTAGATAAGACAATAAGAATTCCTATGAGAAAAAATTTACGTTCATTAAACTTGTCAAATTCGGTAGCTATTGTTGCCTATGAAATATTTAGACAGGCAGATTTTGATAATTTAGAAGAAATAAGTAATTATTTTGGTAAATAGGTATTTATTTTTTATACGTTTTATTATATGATAAATATATGTAATAAATATGAAAATCTAGTAGGGGGAAAATAAATGAAAAAAATAGTTAGAACAATAATTTTTATAATTATTTTAGGAGTTTCACTATTTGTTTTTACAGGTTGTACTTTAAAATTAGAAACATCTGATAATTCAGTATCAGCATCAGTAGACGGAGAAACAGGAGAAACTATAGATAATGTTTTTGACTGGATAAAAGAAAGGATAAACAGATTATTTAATACAGAAGATAATAATGACAATAATAATGATACTAGTACAGAGCAAAAACATACAGAAGTTATTTAGTATAAGGAGGAATTATGAAAAAGATATGCAGTTTAATTATAGTATTATTGTTAATATTTGTTTTAACAGGATGTGATAATAAAAAGGATAATAATACTAAAGAGAATAACTTAAATACTTCCAATAATGTTTCAGAAAATCAAAATGAAAATAGAGATGTTAATTATGAAGAAGCTGCAATTAAGCAAATGGAAACTCCTCAAAATGGAGAAACAATAGCTATAATAAAAGTAAAAGATTATGGAGATATAAAAGTAAAATTTTTTGAAGATGTAGCGCCAAAAGCTGTTGAAAACTTTATAACACATGCAGAAAATGGTTACTATGATGGGGTTACATTCCATAGAGTTATAGATGAATTTATGATTCAAGGTGGAGATCCAACAGGTACTGGCAGAGGAGGAGAAAGTATATGGGGTGAAGGTTTTGGAGAAGAACTTTCTTTAGAAATTGTACCATATAGAGGTTCTTTATGTATGGCAAGTACAGGTTATGGAACAAATGGAATTGGTAGTCAATTTTTTATAACTCAAGCAAATTATTCTGAAAATATGGCAGCTATGATGAAATATCCTGAAGATTTAATTAAACAATATGAAAAATATGGAGGATATATGAGCTTATATTTACAATATACAGTATTTGGTCAAGTTTTTGAAGGAATGGATATTGTAGATAAAATAGCTAAAGTAGAAACACATACTACAGAAGACGGACAGGCAGATAAACCAGTAAATGATGTAGTAATAGAAAAAGTGGAAATAACAACTTATAATGGAGAATAAGAGCATAAGTACTTATGCTCTTATTTTGAGAAAAAGTAAAATAAGGAGAGTTTAAAATGTATAATAAATTTGGAATTGATGAAAAAATAATCAAAATTGCAAATGAAGTAGAAGAAGAGTTAAAGCCAATATTTAAAAAATATGAAGAGAATTGTATGAAAGTTAGTGCAAAAGTTTTAAAAGCTTTTCAAGATAATAAAGTTGCAACAACAGATTTTAATGAAATAACTGGTTATGGATATTATGATGGAGGTAGAGAGAAGTTAGAAAAAGTATATGCAGATATTTTTGGAGCAGAAGACGCTCTAGTAAGACCTCAAATTATGTCTGGAACACATGCTATTACAATAGCTTTGTTTGGAGTGTTAAAATATGGGGATACTATGTTAAGTATATCTGGTATACCTTATGATACGTTACAAAGTGTAATAGGTCTTGCTGGAGATAGTAATAATTCACTAATAAAACATGGTATAAAATATGAGCAGATAGACCTTGTAAACAATGATTTTGATTATGAGAAAATAGAAAAGAGAGTAAAGCAAGGAGGAATAAAATTAATAGAAATACAACGTTCAAGAGGATATTCACAAAGAAAAAGTTTAAATATAGATAAAATCGAGAAAGTCATAAAATTAATTAAACAAATTAATTCAGATATTATCATTATGGTAGATAATTGTTATGGAGAATTTGTTGAAGATAGAGAACCAACTGATGTAGGTGCAGACTTGTTTGCAAGTTCACTTATGAAAAATCTTGGGGCAGGAATTGCCACAAGTGGTGGATATATTGTAGGAAGAAAGGATTTAATATATGAAGTTGCAGAAAGATTAACAGCACCTTGTGTAGGAAAAGATATGGGGGCTAATTTAAATCAATTGTTATCATATTATAAGGGAATATTTATGGCTCCATCTGTTGTAAAATCTGTTTTAAAAACAATGACTTTTGCAAGTAGAATGCTAGAAAAATTTGGATTTGAAGGAGTAAGTCCAAAATTTGATGAAAAAAGGGCTGATATAATTCAGACAATAGAACTAAAATCAGAAGAAAAATTAATAAAATTTTGTCAAGGAATTCAAATAGGTTCTCCAATAGAATCTTATGTAAAACCAATTCCAGACGATATGCCAGGATATGAACATAAAGAAGTTATGGCAGGTGGCAGCTTTACTCCAGGCTCAACAATAGAATTAAGTTGTGATGGACCTGTTTGCGAACCTTATACAGCATATATGCAAGGTGGATTAACTTACGAGTATGGAAAACTAGGAATTATGATTGCAATTAATAATATGTTAAATGGATAGAAAAATATAAATACTAGAATAATTTTTTATAAGTACTATTAAGAACTATAATGTAATTTGATTTTTTTAATTTTAATAAGAATTCAGATATTTTGTAAATAATCAGTAATTAAATTGTTAAATAAAATTCGTTTGACAAAAAAAATTATTAAGATTAAAATTATTTTGAAGATAATATATAAAAAATGCTGAAAAATATATCAAAAATATAACAAAAAAATTCATAAATTTACTAATTTAGGTTGCTATTTTCTTTAATATATTGTATTATATTATATGTATTATAATATAAAGAAATGACCTAAAGGAGGTTTTTTATAAATTATGTTAAAAAAGGTAATAATAATAGCATTAATATTTATGGCATTATTAGGAATAATATCTTTATTTTCAAGTTCTTTTGCTGTTACAGGGAACGAAGTACTTAATTCTACACAAGCAACTGAATTATTAGAAATTAAAGAATCAACAAAAGGAAAGCTTGCTGAATATGTTGATAAATATGGCTCAACTCCTTACGGAATTGCAGCATACATACTAAATATTGTAAGAATTTATAGTATACCATTTTGCTTTATAGGAATTGCAATAGGTTCAATATATCAGTATGTTCTTGGTATAAGAAAATTGGATGTTAGGGATAGAGGTTTTATGCTTATTATAACATTTGTAACAATCTTATTAATATGCCAAGTATTACCATTGATTTTTGCTATAGTAGTAAATGGTTGGAGGGGTTAACAAATGAAAGTTTTATTTGCGGTTAGTAGTGAAAGCATTTCAGATGCTATAATTAAAAAGTATCAAAAAGAATATAAAGAAATTCTTTCTTATAAAAATGTTTATTACTTCAACGCAATATTAAAAGAGATACAAAAAGATAAAACTTATGACAGAATAGTTATAAGTGAAGATTTGGAACCATTTTCAAATAATAATTATGATGCAATAGATAAATTTATCTTTGAAAAGCTTGATAATATTAGCGATGAAGCTCAAGATATAGATGGAAATGAAACTTCCATAATTTTGATATGTACAGATAGACATACAAAAGGGAGTTCTTTTCTAGTAAAATTATTTGGAATAGGAATTTATAATGCTCTTTTAGGTAGTGAAAGAAGCATGGAACAAGTTTGTAAATTAATTAATAAACCTAGAGTAAAAAAAGAGGCAAAATTATATTATAAAATAGATTCAGAAGATGTTAATTACAGCAATAAAAATGAGAAAGAAGTTAGTGAATTAGAAATTCAAAATATTTTAACTCATTTTAAAAAGCTTGGAAAAAACACAGATAAATATGCAGATAGTTTTAATAATATTGCATCACAATACACAAATGACCAATTAAAAATAATAATTAATTGTTTACCAATATCAGTAAAAGCAGTATTAGAAGAAGACTGTCCTAAATATCAAGAATTAATGTCTGTTGATGGAATGATTCAAAGAGTAAATAGAGAATCTTTAAAAACAAAAGAAGCTCAAAAACAAACTGGAATAAAAATAGATATAATAGAAAATGTAAATCATAATAAAATGTCTGGACCAATAGTAATACCATCTTCTGTAAGAACATCTAAAAATAAAGGACCTGCTCCTGTAAGACCAATGGGAAAAGAACTTGAAATTCCAACTTCTAAAAAGGAAGATAGTCAATCTAAAAAAGTCGTAAAACGAGTTGAAAAGCCTAAAGAAATAGAATCTACAAGGAAAGCTAGTGCAGAAATTAATGCAGCAAAACTAGAGGCAAAAAGAGAAGAACCTTCAAAAGTGCTTTCAGAAAATACAACTATGAAAAAGCCAAATTCAATAAATGAAGTAGCAAAGCAGGTAGGTGTGGATACGGTAAAAAGCCAAAAGATTGCATCAGAAGAATTAGCAGCTAAGAAGAAGGAATTAGCAAGAAAAAAATTATTAAAGCAAAACAAAGAAGTTTCAAAAACAGAAAATGGTAAAGAAAAAGTTAAAGTTATAGGGATTGATGCTGAGGGAAATAAAATTGTAAAGAAAATTGTAAAAACTCCTGAAGGAAATAAAGTTGTAAAAGCAGTAATAAAAAGCAAAAAAACACAAAATAAAAAAATAGATGAATCTGAAAATAAATCAAAAGAAAAAAAACCTATAAAAAAAGTAGAAGAAGATGATGAACTTACATTGCCTGGATTAGGTGATGATTTTGATAATTTACCAGAAAAAGAAGTTTTACCAATAGTAGATAATAATATAGAAGAGGAACAAGACGATATTGCATTACCTGGTTTAGAAGACAATGAAGAAGATGTAACCTTACCAGGTTTAAATGAAGAAATGCAAGAAGATACAGATATTCTACCTGGATTAGATTCAGAAGATGAATCAGAGAATATGGAATTACCAGGATTGGATAATGATTCTGATGATACATCAGATGATATGTTACCAGGATTGGATGATGATTCTGATGATACATCAGATGATATGCTACCAGGATTGGATGATGATTTTGATGATACATCAGATGATATGCTACCAGGATTGGATGATGATTCTGATGATACATCAGATGATATGTTACCGGGATTGGATGATGATTTTGATGATACATCAGATGATATGTTACCAGGATTAGATGATGATTTTGATGATACATCAGATGATATGTTACCAGGATTGGATGATGATTTTGATGATACATCAGATGATACATTACCAGGACTAGATGATATTTCAGAAGATAGCCAAGAAAACGAATATACAGATGAAGTGTCAGTTCCAGGATTAGATGAATTAGATGAGTTAGATAATATTAGTGCAGATGATGATTTTTCTTCAGATGATGATTTATTACCAGGAATTGAAGCAGATGATAATATGATTGATGATTCATTATTAGGAATAGATGATGAATCTCAAGAAGAAACTGAAAAACAAGCTTCATATTCACAAAATTCTGCAGGAATAGAAAGTATAAAACCACAAGTGGATTATTCAATGTCAAATTTGAATAGTTTATTGACTAAGGATAAGAAAATAGTAACTTTTTTAGGAACAACAAAAAATGGAACATCGTTTTTAGTTAATAATTTAGCAGCATTGTTTTCATCATGCGGAATAAGTACTGCAATTTTAGACATGACTAAAAATAAAAATTCATATTATATATATACAAACAATGAAGAAGAATTAAGAAATATAGCTTATAATTCAATAAGCAAATTGCAAAAAGGTTTTGCTGAAGGAATAAAAGTAAATAAAAATCTAACTGTTTATACAGCGCTTCCAAATGATGGTAAAGATTATTCAGATGCAGAACCAATTTTATCAACTTTAGTTCAAAACCATTCTTTAATTCTTATAGATTGTGATTTTGAAACAGATCCATCATACTTTGCAAGTTGTCAAGAAATTTATTTAGTACAATCAATGGATATTTTAACAATACAACCTTTAACAGCTTTTCTAAGAGATTTAAAAGCAAAAGGTGTTTTAGAATCTGAAAAAGTAAGAGTTGTAATAAATAAAGAGATAAAAGTTAAGAGTTTAAATACAAAAGCAATTATAGGTGGTATGTCATTTTATAATGATCCATCAATGTCTTTTATGACAGAACTATTTAATAAAGATATGGTAAAAGCATGTAGTATACCATTTGAAGAAAATGCATATTCAAAATATTTGGATGCAATGGTAAATTGTAATGTTTCTATAAATGGATACTCTAAAGCATTTTTAAGTAAATTGAAAAATTTAGGTGATATGGTTTATCCATTAGTAAGCAAGTCAACATATGGTAAGGCAATGCCACAACAAAATAACTATGGAAAAAATAATTTTTCTAGCAATATGAATAATACTTTAAATCAGATGAAAAGAAAATTTTAAAGTTAGACAAAAAAATAGGGGTGATATCTTGGTAATAGTAGTTATAATAATTTTATTAATAGCAATAATTGTATTAGTAGCATATAACTTTCATATCCAGAAGAAGATTGAAGCTTATAACAATATTAATCAAAAAATAAGTAATTTATCGGTATTACAGGATTTTATGAAAGTGGCAGGAGAAGAAGATTCTGTTGATGCTAAATTAAATAAGATAAATGAAATTGTTATTGAAAAATACGATATTAAATATTCGACAATAGTAGTCTTTGACGGAGCAGAATATGTAATTAAAGCAACTAATGTTGATAAAATTCATCATGAAACATTAACAAATTTGCATACAGAAGAAATATTCCAAGATAGTGTGGCAACGGCAACACCTAAATATATAACGATCGATAATGAAAATGAAAAATTACCTTATCAAAAAGTAGAAATGGGTAGAGCAAAATCAGCTATGTTTTTCCCACTATATATAGACAATATCTATATTGGATATTGGATTATGGAGAGTGGAAGAATGCATGCATTTGATAAAACAGATACAACTATAATTGAAGTTGTAAAAGATAATATTATTTCTATTTTATCAACAATGTCTTATCAGGATGCTATGGAAAATATTATTAGAGTTGATAAATTTACAGGTTTATATTCAGCAGAATATTTATATAGCAAAGCAAAGAAAACATTTGACAAATATCCAACTTCAGCTGTGTGTATGTTTAAAATAATAAATATAGAAGAAATAAATGAAAAAGCAAGTAGACAAATAGGTAATGAAATTATTACAGAAATAAGTAACATAGTAAAATCTAAAATGCCAGCACAATATGTATTTGTTAGATATATGGGACCTAAATTTGTTATTGTATTTTCTGGTGTTGAAGAAGGTAGTGTAGAAGAGTTCTTAAAAGAATTAAAAAAAGAAATGGAAGAACTTGAAATTGTTGAAGAAGCCGAAGAAATTCCTGTAGTAAAAGTAATAAATGGCAAAAAAATGAAAGTAAGGGAACTAAAAGAAGAAAAATCTGCTTCTCCAAAAATTAATTTTGTTGTATCAACTTACTATAAAGGAACAGGAATAGAGCAATTAAATAAAAAATTAGAAGAATATATAGATTCTGCTGATAAAAATGAAAGTCAAATAAATTATATATAGGAGGGATTTTATATGGCTATGGATAAAACAATGAGCTTTAAAGTCGATAAAGACAAAAGCATGAGAGCAAAAGAAATTTTAAAAGAAGTATACCAAGCTTTAGTGGAAAAAGGATATAATCCTATTAATCAAATAGTTGGATATATATTATCAGGAGATCCAACATATATTACTAGCCATAATGATGCTAGAAATTTAATTAGACTTATTGAAAGAGATGAACTCCTAGAAAAAATGGTTAAATTTTATATAGGATTGGAAGAATAATCTATGAGAATTTTGGGAATAGATTATGGTGACAGCAGAGTTGGTGTAGCTGTGACAGATCCATTAGGTATTACTGCTCAGGGCTTAGAAACGATTAGTCATAAAGGAAATGATAAAATAGTTCTAAAAAGATTAGATGAAATATTGGACAAGTATCCTTGCGAGGTAATAGTTGTTGGGATGCCATTTAATATGGATGGAACTAAAACAATAAGAGCAGAAGTGACTGAAAAGTTTATTCATAAATTAAAATGTAAATATAATAAAATACGTATAGAAACAATGGATGAAAGGCTTACAACTGTTGCAGCACATAAAACCATGAATTTTTTAGATGTCAATAAAAATAAGAAAAGAGAAATAGTAGATACTATTTCTGCAGTATACATACTAGAAATGTATATGAATAAAAATAAATAAGTTTTTAATGTGTAAAGATATTTTTTGAAATAAATTAAAAAAACTATTGCAAAAAATTTATCTTTAGTATATCATATTTTTAGAATTTGTAATTTTTTTACAAAGGAAGGAGATTTTTAAATGAACGAAGAAAATAATGAATTTGATGAAAATATCAGCAACATCATAGTATTAAACGATGAAAATGGAAATGAGGTACAATTTGAATTTTTAGATTTAATAGAATATGAATCAGAAGAATATGTTGTATTATTACCAGTTCTTGAAGAAGGAGAAGAAGATGATGGTGAAGTTGTAATACTAAAAGTTGATGATTCTGATGAAAATAGTGAAGAAGAATCTTATATAAGTGTTGATGATGAAGATACATTAACAGCTGTATTTGAAATCTTTAAAGAAAAATTCAAAGAAGAATTTAATTTCACAGATGGTGAATAAAAAAATGCAGGTTAAACCTGCACTTTTTTATGGAAAATTTTATATTCCAAAAATCTAATATATATTTTATTTTTAGTCAAAAATTTTTATAAAATTATATTTATGCAAGAGCTGAATTTTACTTTAGCTCTTTTCTTTTTTATATAAATGTGTTAAAATTAATCTGTTAGAGGGGGTATGTACTTATGACAAGTTTGTTTAGTTACTTATTAACATTTTTAGGTGTAATGTATTGGTTTTTTAGGGCAATAGTAACGGTTTTATATCAATTAGATAGACCTTTTTTTGCTACACCACTTAATACTAATATTGAAATACTTGTTTTATTTGCAACATTACCATGTATGATATTAGTTATAAAAAGAAATATTGTTGGAGCAGCGTGTTATTTTGGAATATATGCAGCATATTTTGGAACAGCATTATATGACGCAATAATGGCTTCACAGTCAACAGGATTAGATATTGTAAATACTTCGAATATGTTATGTATTGTTATTGGTGTAATAATTCCAATGTTAACTTTTTTTGATATTCTATTTAATAAGCATAGAACTTTAGGAAATGGTAAAAAGAAAGAAGATTGGTTTTATAAAAATGAAGCTTATGATAGAAAATTTGATGAAAGAGCTGATAGAAATCAATATAGATTATAAAAAAATTTAAAATAATATGCTATTATCCAAGAAACTCGAGTTTTTATTAATTTTAATAAAGACAAAAGTTTTTTGCGTTTTTAGAAATTGGAGATAAAATGGAAAAGTTAGAAACAACATTAAGTTTATTAAAAAAAGATAATAAGATTTTGCTAGGAATGAAAAAAAGAGGATTTGGAGAAGGAAAGTATAATGGAGTTGGTGGAAAACTAAAAGAAAATGAAACCCCTGAAATTGCAATGATTCGTGAAACACAAGAAGAAATTAATGTGACACCAACAAAATATGAAAAAGTAGGTATTATAGAATTTGATGAATATTATAAAGGAAAAAAAGAAAATGTAGTTTTTCATCTATATATGGTATATGAATGGAATGGAAAGCCAAGTGAAAGTGATGAGATAAAGCCTAAATGGTTTGATATAAGTGAAATACCATTTAGTAAAATGTTTCCAGATGATAAATATTGGTTGCCATTAGTTTTAGAAGGTAAAAAAATAAGAGCCTATTTTGAATTTGATGAAAATTGGAATATGCTATCAAAAAAAATAGAAAACATATAACAAAAATAAAGTGTAATTTTAAGAATATACATGAATTTAATAAAAGTAAAAAAGAAGGTGAAAGTATGAACAAAGAGAATGGAACTTTTTCTAATATAAAACTTAATTGGTATCCAGGTCATATGGCAAAAACAAGAAGGCAAATTGAAAATGATTTAAAACTAATAGATGTAGTAATAGAACTTTTAGATGCAAGAATACCAATTGCAAGCAGAAATCCAGATATAAAAAATTTAACTAAAAATAAAAAGAGAATTATATTATTAAATAAATGTGATTTAGCAGATGAAAAAATGAATAAAAGATGGATTGATGTTTTATCTAAAGAAGCACCAACAATTTTAACAGATTCAAAATCTGGAAAAGGAATAGAAAAAGTTACAAAAAAGATAGAAGAATTGATGAAATCTGAAATGGAAAAGCAAGCTTCTAGAGGTAGAATAAATAAAACTATAAGAGTTATGATACTAGGGATACCAAATGTAGGAAAATCCTCATTTATAAACAGAATTTCTAAAAAAACTACAATGGAAGTTGGAAATAAGCCTGGTGTAACCAAAACAAAACAATGGATTAGGATAGGAAAAAATCAAGAATTACTAGATACACCAGGTGTATTATGGCCTAAATTTCAAAGTGAAGAAATTGCATTAAATTTAGCATTTACTGGTACAATAAAAGATGATATTTTAGAAAGAGTAGAAATAGCTTATGAATTACTAAAAAAATTATATTTAGAATATAGAAGTAATATTCAAGAAAGATATAGAATATCAGATGATGAAGTTCTAGAAATAGAAAAAAAAGAAAATTATATATATGAGCTAATGAAACTAATAGGTCAAAAAAGAGGAGCATTAATTGCTGGTGGAGAAATAGATGATGAAAAAGTTTCTAGAATAATTTTAGAAGATTTTAGAAATTGCAAGTTAGGAAAAATAACTTTAGAAGAACCAGATGTTTAGGTGTTTTAATTTGTTGAAATAGATTTAAAGAATACAGAATAATTTGTAATTACTATTTAAATTTAAAATTAGATATTAACTAAAATTTAATATTAAAACTATTAATTAACTATATTATTAAATGTTAAATTAAAGGAGAAAGAATTGGAATTTATTGAAAGAAAAAAAGATATAAATGATGCAAAATTATTATCACCATTAGTATGGGCATATATCGGTGATAGTGTTTATGAGCTTTATATTAGAACAAAATTAGTAAACAGCTCAAATGCAAAACCACACAAATTACATATTGAATCAATAAAATATGTTAAAGCAAAATCACAAGCAAATGTTTTAAAAAAAATTACTGAAAATTTATCAGATGAAGAAAAAGATATAGTAAGAAGAGGTAGAAATGCAGAAAATCACCATGTCGCGAAAAATGCAAATGTAGCGGATTATAGTCAGTCTACAGCATTTGAAGCTTTAATAGGATATCTATATTTAACTAAGCAAGATGAAAGATTGCATGAAATTCTTAATATGTGTATTGACTAAATGTATAAAATATGTTATAAATAAATAGTTAATACAAGGCCCCTTGGTCAAGCGGCTAAGACGCCACCCTCTCAAGGTGGAATCATGGGTTCGATTCCCGTAGGGGTCACCACTTTAGATGAAAAAGATAACCTTTTTCATCTTTTTTTATTGTTTTTCAAAACGCTATATTTGCCTAAATGAGTGAAGTTTAAGACTTTACTCATTTTTTGTTGTTTTTCAAAAGTTTTCATTTTTTATTAATTTGCAACATATTTTTGCAACACTTTTTGCAACACATTGTATTTTCAAGTGTTATAGATAATATTAATGAGTTCATCAATAAAATTTTTAGGAGTAAAAATAAAAGAATCATATTCATAGCCAAAAACTTTTTCAAAATTCTTTTTTGATAATCTTTCATTACGACTACTTAGAGCATATCCAATTTCACTTCTTATTTGTTTAGAGCTTAATTCAGGGTAGTTAAGTATTATCTCTTGAAATATATCTTCAAGTATATAAAAATCATTAACTAAAGAAGAATATTTTTTGTATGAAGATGTTATGAATATTTATTCAGAATTAATGGATTTTGAAACAGAGGAAGGATTTGTAAAGGAATTTTCAATAGCAAATAAACTTCGAGATGAATCTTTAGAAAGATAATTTTTAATACATAAAAGAGAAGAATTGATAGTTGTTATCTTTTATGATAATATATCAGTTAAGAAATAGTAATTTATGGAGATGAATATGAATGGAAAAATGGCTAAAATGGGCAATAGAAATTCAAAGTTTAGCTCAAACAGGATTGGAATATACAGATAATGTCTATGATATAGAAAGATATGAAAGATTAAGAGAAATATCAGCAGAAATGTTAGCAGAGAAAGCAGATTTAAGTATAGAAAAAGTAAAAAATTTATTTTGCAATGAAACAGGCTATCAAACACCTAAAATTGATACAAGAGCAGCTGTATTGAAAGATAATAAAATATTGTTAACCCACGAAAATAATGGAACTTGGTCATTGCCAGGTGGTTGGTGTGATGTATTAGAAAGTGTTAAATCAAATACAATAAAAGAAGTTAAAGAAGAAACAGGACTAGATGTAGAGGCAATAAAAGTAATTGCTATACAGGACAGAAATAAACACAATAAACCAATTTATGCTTATGGAGTATGTAAGGTATTTATTTTATGTGATATTATAGGTGGAGAATTTAAGAAAAATATAGAAACTATAGAAATAAAATATTTTTCGCAAAACGAAATTCCAAATAATTTAGCAGAAGAAAAAACAAATAAAGAACAAATTGAAATGTGCTTTAAAGCATATAATGATAAGAATTGGCAGACACAATTTGACTAATAAATTACAATATAACACTTTGATATAAAAAATAAAGTTTTGTAATTATACTTGCATAATAAAATATTTTGCAATACAAAATTGCACACTTTTTGAATAGAATGTTGATAAATCAATAAGAGTAGTTTCTCAATTAGGGTGGAAAAGACCATAATAGTCCTTGAGTTCAAAAAGATGATATGGATAAAATATATGCTGTATCAAATTGTGTTTTTTTAAATCAACACAAAAATCATTTTTAAAAGTAACACCTTCGCTTTTTAATCTATTTCTTCTACTATGGAATATATTAAATAAGATAAATCATCATCTAATATTGTTTTCATAAGACACCTCAAAAGTATTATAAGATAAAGTTTAAAAAATTTCAAATAAAAAAATATATGTTCGTAATGGCGAGATTTTGTAAAAATATGTGATATAATATATTAAAAGTGATTATTTTGGACTAAAATAAGGAGGAAATTAGAATGATTTATACATCTAATTATAAATCACCTATTGGAAATTTATTAATTGCTTCAAAAGAAAATAAATTAGTAGGACTATGGATAGAAAATCAAAAATATTATCTATCTAATTTTAAAGACAAAATAATAGAAACAGAAAATCTTGAAATATTAGTAAAAACAAAAAAATGGCTAGATAGATACTTTAAAGGAGAAAAACCAGATATAAGTGAACTAGGAATAAACCTTATTGGAAGTGAATTTAGAAAGAGTGTATGGGAGATTCTAAAAAATATTCCTTATGGAGAAGTAATTACTTATAATGATATTGCAAAAGAACTTGCAAAACAAAAAGGAATAAAAAAGATGTCAGCACAGGCAGTAGGTGGGGCAGTAGGACATAATCCTATTTCAATTATAATTCCTTGCCATAGAGTAGTTGGTTCAAATGGAAGTTTAACAGGTTATGCAGGTGGGATAAAGAAGAAAATTTATTTATTAGAACATGAAAAAGTAAATATGGATAAATTGTTTGTGCCAACAAATGGAACAGCTTTATAAATGCTGAAGGTAGTAAGAATAATAATTAATACAGGTTGCAGAATAGATAACCAGCATTTTACTTAAAATGGTTTATAAATAGAATAAGATAAAGGTATATTAGTTAGAAATACATATTAATTAAGATAGATTATTAATTAATATGAAAAGCGCTCTAGCCATTGCCAGAGCGCTTTTTGTGTTCTTGTTTATGCTAGCTTAAATACAAGAGAGATTCCAAGCAGCAATCAGATTTTTATCTGCTACTGCGGACTCAAGGAGTCTCTTAAAAGCAAGCTTTTTGAATCCGATACTAGAGTCCAAGACATAAGCGTTACCATCATCAATTCCAATAAGGATAATGTAGTGGCCTCCATCTCGCAAATAATCATCATGATAAATACGATTATTCACTCTTATGGGAACCATGTAACCATTAATAAGATTTTCAATAATTTCTGAGACAGATGACAATCTTGTTTTACTTAAGATAGTTGTCATATCATCAAAAACATTTCCTTTTGTTAATTGGTAGATAACATTGTCGATGAGATACATTGAACCACCGATTCCTTTAACCGGACCTGTAATAGTATACAATTCATCAAGTGTTTTACACTTGAGAACTTCTGGTTCTATTGTACTGAGTTTTTTCTTTACTTCTGCAAGATTTACATTTTTACTAGTAAATGAAATTTCGGGAAAATTTTCAAAGCACCAGGAACGATATCCTTTTTCAATTACTTTTTCTGCCCATGCCCGTAAGTCAAGACGCCTGTCAATAAAATGACAAATGATATAAGCAGAAACAAAGACAACACAGCCAGCATTCTGAAGTGTACCAACAGGTCCAAAATCAATGGTCGAAAATATCGGGTCAGAAGCAAGAATAAGATTATGTGGATATTTTGCAAATACGTTTATTTCACAAATATTATTCCATTCATCTTTTGTCATTGCCTCAAATGAATCTTTAAGTTGCTTGCCTTTTTTTAGATGGACTTCTGTCCGTTTTTTGTGTTCTGTTTTAGAAACATAAAATGATCGTAGTTCCATAGTGAAACTCCTTTCTAGCTTTATAAGTTGTTATACTACAAATTCTATTATAACATAAAAACAGCTAAATATCAATGTTTAGAAGATTATCGTTGCTGCTACGTTTAAGAGCTATTTTATGTAATAATTTATTATATAATCATTTATATACATAAATATTAAACAAGATAATGCATTTAAATTCATAAATAACATAAATGAATAAATATATTTTTCTTTTATTTTTTTATTAAAAATAATTGTTTTATTATCAAATGTAATTACTGTTAATAAAATTACAGGTAAAAAGTATCTTGATTGAACTCCTAAGATTACGGGAGATTTTAAGCTTGTCCAAGCAACATATAAACTTGTGTATATAAGCAATACAACAATTGTAAATATTATTAAATATACAATTTTTTCTTTAAAATTAAATTCTTTTTTATTTTTATCTTCATTCACAAAAAATAACATTGCAAATATAATTAAGCAAGGGAAAACAAATAATACAGAAGCTTGAGAATTAAAATGTCCTAATCCTTCTCCACATAAACTTAATATAAAAGTTTGATTATAAATATGTATTGTTCTAAATAATATCAATAAATAACTAATAGGATGAGTCAATATATATATTATCTGTTCTTTACTATTAACTCCAGGATTAACTTCCACTAAAAAAGTTGTAGCATAAGAAAGCCATAAAATGTTTATTATTAATGCGCCAAAGAAAATTCCGAATTTTATAATTATAACGTGATTTTTTTTATTAAATTTTTCTTTTGGTAAAGTAAATAGCAATAAACAAATAGGCACATAAACTATTTTACAAAGAGATACGACAATAGATAGTACACTTAATATAAAAATATCTTTTTTACTTATAATTTTTTTGTTTTTATTATATTTTAAATATAGTATATATGAAATAAATAATATGCAAACACCAAGAGTTATAGCATCAGAAGACATTGATGCAAATTCACTTATTGTTATTGGTAATAGACCTAAAAAAAGTACAATGTGTTTTTTAAAAGGTATTAATTTAATTGAAAAATAGATACATGTTATTGCAAGTATCATATTAAATACTCTGGCAAAATAGCATTGTACAGAAATTCCACAACCAAATAATCTAGCTATAAACATACCAAAAGCTTGAGGAATATGGCAAATAGGGGAATATGTGGCCATTGAATAATTCATCATATATTCTTCATCAGTTTCTGGTGCTGTGAGTCTTGACCAAAATTCTTCATAAGATGTTGTAGTTCTTGTAACTAATTCATGAATTTTAGAATTTATCATTCCAACAGGTTTACCGGATTCATCCTTATCAGCTAAAAATATACCCTTTGAAATCATATAGGCTCTTCTAGCATGTTGGTCCTCATCAGGAATTTTTCCTAAAGGATTAGCAATGCAATACATAATAGCTAGAGGAATGACTAATACTAAATATAATTTTTCAGGTTTTATATTATATTTTTCAAAAATTACAAAAATAAAATAATATATAACCCCCATTAAAATTACAGTAATAAAAGTTATATTAGCAAATATATTATTTCCAGGAAGTTGAAGTTGATATTCACCATCTATAAAAGAAGTTAAAGCAATAAGTAACACTATGCACATAATTCCAAAATGTACAAATTTAAATTTCCAATTATTTTGAAAAAAATTCTTAAAAAAAGTTTTCATGTGTTCCTCCAATCAATTACTATATTATTTCACTATTTGTGAAACCTAATACATAATAACATACTTTCACTATTTATGAAAGTTGAATTTAAGATTTTTATATTATAGTAATTATAGGTGAAATCTTATGGGTAAATATGATGAAGAATATAAAAAAATAGGAATGAACATATCCTCATATAGAAAAAAGATGAAAATGACTCAAGAAGAATTAGCTAATAAAGTAGGAATTAGTTATAGTTATCTTACACAAATTGAAGCACCTAATGTTATTAAGAAAATGTCATTAGAAGTTTTACTTGATATTGCTTCAGCACTAAATGTGGATATTAATAAATTATTATAAAGTTTTAAATCACTTCAGTTTGCATTTATTGCAATAATTTTGAAGTGTTTTTTTATTTTTATATTAATTAAAATATAATGTTTATAGGAAAATATAGAAAAAATACTGAAAAATTGAATAAAATATAAAATTTCAAAATATAAAATTAAATATTCTAATTATACAATGGTTAAAAATGTTTTAAGCTATATATTACAATTTGAATGAAATTTTTAAATATGTTAAAATAATATTGGTTAAATAAAAAATAGAAAGGGTGATATCTAAAACAAATAATTCAAATATAAAGGTAAGGAGTAGATTAAAAGTGAAAGCATATTTTCCATAGCGTCTCTATCTATAATTAAAAAATAATTTTATAGGGAGAAGTTATGAGTAAGAAAGAACGACAAAAAAAAGAAAAAAAATTAATAAATTTTTCATTATTATTTTCTGCAGTAGTAATATTAATTGAATTTTTACTTTCATTTGCCAGTAAATCAAACACACTTTTAATGGATAGTGTATTTGATATTGCAGATTTACTTTTAGTAGGAGTTTTAGCATTAATAATTCCATTAATATATGGTCCAATAACAGAAAAAAAGCCTTTTGGTGGTGCACAAATTGAATCTGTATTTGTTATAATAAAAAATGGATTTTTATTATTAGTTACAATTTATTCAATAATATCAAATGTTAAGATTATACTTGAAGGTGGAAGAAATGATTTAGATTACAACATAATTGTTTTAGCAGAAGTTTTAATATTAATAATTTCTATATTAGTTTATGTTATGATGAGTAAAGTGACAACTAAAGAACTAAATACACCTGTTATTAAAACAGAAATTTTAACATGGAAACAAAATATGTTTTGGACATTTGGAGTTGGATTTGCATTTTTTTTACAAAGATTTTTTGGTGCATTTCATATTGAATTTATAACACCATATTTAGATCCTGGAATAGCAGTTTTTTTAGCTTCTTTTATGATTTTCGAACCAGTTAAATTAATAATATCAGCATTAAAAAATATATTATTAATTGCTCCAGAAAGTAAAATTTTTAATGAAATAAAGAGAATTATTGATAAAGAAGTAAAAAACACAAAATTTAAAGTAACCTTTCATGAGATTGTTCAAACAGGTCGTAAATTATGGATAGATGTTTATTTTAAATCTACTGATGAAGATTTAAATATAAATGAATTAAAAAATGTAAAGAAGCAAACAGAAGAAATATTAAAAAGAAAGTTTGAAGAAATTGATATAGAATTTATACCAGATATATAATTGTAAAGTTTATAATAAATTTAGTTATAAAAAAATCTAGACAGTACTTGGTAAATTTTTAAAAATAGAGTATTTATAATATCATATATAAAAACTCTTATTTACTAAAATAGAGTTTGTAAAAATTAAAATATAAAAATATAAAACTATAAAACTATAAAACTATAAAACATAGAGAAAGAAAGCGTTTGAATAATGCTTTCTTTTTTTTAGAAAAGTTTTTTAAAAAAATATTGACAAATGAATATCTATTCAACTATAATATATTTAAAAGTTGAGTGAATGTTCAATTATTATTTAAAATAATAGGAGGAGTAAAATGTCGAAAAATGAATTTATATGTGATTGTAATATAATACATCAAGAAATTGTAGATGACACATTGAGTAAAATGCCAGAACAAAATATATTTAACAAAATAGCTGAATTCTTTAAAATATTAGGTGATACAACAAGAACAAAAATATTATTTGCATTAGATAATAATGAAATGTGTGTATGTGATATTGCAAATGTTTTAAATATGAGCAAATCATCAATATCACATCAATTAGGAACTTTAAGGAGAAGTGGAATAGTAAAATGTAGAAAGCAAGGAAAAGAAGTTTATTATATGTTAGATGATGATCATGTTAGCAAAGTATTTGAAATTGCAAAAGAACATATTGAGCATAAGCAATAGTATTAAATAAAATTGGAGGTATATAAAATGAATATTAAGTTCAAAATTAAAGGATTAGACTGTGCAAATTGTGCAGCAGAACTAGAAAGAGCACTTAGAAAAATAGAAGGAATTAAAAATGCTACTATAAGTTTTATGGCAGAGAGAATGGAACTAGAATATGATGAAAATAATGAAGAAGAGATTATAAAAAAAGTAAAGAAAGTTATAAAAAGAGAAGAACCAGATGTAACAATAGAAAAAATATAGGAGGAACTTAAAATGAAGAAAAAATTAACTAAGATAATTATAGCATTAATTTTATTTATTTTTTCTATGGTTATAAAATTTGAAAATGTGTGGATAAATCATGCGATATTTGTTACAAGTTACATTATTGTAGGATTTGAAATAATAAGAAAAGCGTTAAGAAATATTATTAGAGGAAAAGTATTTGATGAAAATTTTTTAATGTCAGTAGCAACAATAGGAGCATTTGGAATAGGAGAATTTCCGGAAGCAGTAGCGGTAATGTTATTTTATCAAATTGGAGAATTATTTCAAAGTTATGCAGTTGATAAATCAAGAAAATCAATAGCAAGTTTAATGGATATAAGACCAGATTATGCAAATGTATATAGAAATGGAAAAGTAGAAAAAGTAAATCCAGATGAAGTAAAAATTGGAGAAACTATAGTTGTAAAACCAGGAGAAAAAATACCATTAGACGGTATAATTTTGGAAGGAAAAAGCACATTAGATACAAAAGCCTTAACAGGAGAAAGTATACCAAGAGAAGTTATTGAAAAAAATGAAGTTTTAAGTGGATGCATTAATTTAAATGGAGTTATAAAAATAGAAGTAACAAAGGAATATAAAGAATCAACAGTAAGTAAAATATTAGATTTAGTAGAAAATGCAAGTAGTAAAAAATCTAAATCAGAAAATTTTATAACAAAATTTGCAAAATATTATACACCAATAGTAGTAATAATTGCAGCAATTTTAGCAATTTTACCGCCACTTTTAATTTCTGGTCAAAATTTTAGTGACTGGATATATAGAGCATTATCATTTTTAGTTGTATCTTGTCCATGTGCATTAGTAATATCTATACCTTTAAGTTTCTTTAGCGGAATTGGTGGTGCTTCTAAAATAGGAATTTTAATAAAAGGAAGTAATTATTTAGAAGCTTTATCAAATGTAGAAAAAGTTGTATTTGATAAAACAGGAACATTAACTAAGGGAGTATTTGAAGTACAAAAAGTAAATGCAGTTGAAATTACAAAAGATGAATTATTAAAAATGGCTGCATATAGCGAATATTACTCAAATCATCCTATTTCAAAATCTATAAAAAAAGCTTATGGAAAAGAGATTGATGAGAAAAAAATAATTAAAGCACAAGAGTTATCAGGACTGGGAATTTCAGCTAGAATTGAAGAACAAGACATTTTAATAGGAAATGAAAAGCTAATGAATGAAAATCAAATTGCTTTTACAAAATGTAATGAGGTAGGTACTACTTTATATGTTGCAATAGAAAGAAAATATGTAGGATATATTTTAATAGCAGATACAATAAAAGAAGATTCTAAAAAGGCAATAGAGGATTTAAAGAAAAATAATATTAAACAAACCGTTATGCTTACTGGAGATAGAAAACAGGTTGGAGAAGCTGTTAGTAAAGAATTAGGTTTAGATAATGTATATGCGGAACTATTACCAGATGGAAAAGTGGAAAAAATCGAGGAACTATTAAAAGAAAAATCAGAGAAAGGAAAATTAGCTTTTGTAGGAGATGGAATAAATGATGCACCTGTTCTAGCTTTAGCTGATATTGGAATAGCAATGGGGGGATTAGGAGCTGATAGTGCAATAGAAGCGGCAGATATTGTTATTATGACAGATGAACCATCAAAAATAGTAAAAGCAATAAAATTATCTAAAAAAACAATGAGAATAGTAAAAGAGAATATTATATTTGCAATATCTATTAAAGTGGCTGTTCTAATTTTAGCAGCTTTTGGAATATCTACAATGTGGGAAGCAGTATTTGCAGATGTAGGAGTTTCTGTTATTGCTATAATAAATGCATTAAGAATATTAAGAGTAAAGTAGATATAGAGAACTATCATGAAAGATAGTTCTTTTTAGTTACTATATTTGAAAAAATTATAAATTTTATAAACATACTTGACAAATAAGAATAAATAGTGTACCTTATATAAAATATATATTTAATTTCTGTGAAGGAAAGAGTATTTATTTATAATATCATTACAGAGAAACTCTTATTTGCTGAGAAAGAGTGTGTAAAAAAATAAAGAAAAAAGTTCTGGAGAAGAATATCGAAAGCGGTAAAAAACACTGTATAAGTTATTCCAGGAGTGCCTGTTATAGCACACGCGTATGTTAGTACGTAAGTAAGGTTATATTAGTAATAGTATAATGAATTTGAGTGGTACCGTGGTAATTTTATCACCTCTAAGATGTATTTCTTAGAGGTGAATTTTTTTATAGGAGGTATAGTTATGGAAAAAAAATTGTTTGTTGATAGTGAAAAGGTAAATGAGATTATAAAAAAATATCCTACACCTTTTCATTTATATGATGAAAAAGGAATTAGAGAAAATGTGCAAAAATTAAAAAAGGCATTTTCATGGAACAATGGATTTAAAGAATATTTTGCAGTAAAAGCAACACCAAATCCTTTTTTAATAAATATTTTACACGAATATGGTTGTGGGTGTGATTGCTCATCATATACAGAATTAATGCTTTCTGAAGCTTTAGGAATTAAAGGAGAGAATATAATGTTTTCTTCTAATGTTACACCAGAAAAAGAATATATATATGCTAAAAAATTAGGAGCCATTATAAATTTAGATGATTTTACTCATATAGAATTTTTAGAAAAATCTGCAGGAATTCCAGAGAAAATAAGCTGTAGATACAATCCTGGTGGAATTTTTAAAATATCTAATGATATTATGGACAATCCTGGAGATTCAAAATATGGTTTTACTTTAGAACAGTTAATTGAAGGATTTAAAATATTAAGAAAAAAAGGTGTAAAAGAATTTGGAATACATGCATTTCTTGCGAGTAATACTGTAACAAATGAGTATTATCCGCTTCTTGCAAAAGTTCTTTTTGAAACTGCTGTAATCTTAAAGAAACAAACAGGAATAAAAGTGAGTTTTATTAATTTATCTGGGGGGATTGGAATTCCATATAAGCCAAATCAAAAAGAAAATGATATTTTATTAATTGGTGAAAATGTAAAGAAAGTGTATAATGAAATTTTAGTACCAGAAGAAATGGGAGATATAGCTATATACACAGAACTGGGAAGATTTATGACAGGTCCTTATGGATGCTTAATAACAAAGGTTATTCATGAAAAAAACATATATAAGCATTATATTGGGTGTGATGCATGTGCAGTTGATCTGATGAGACCAGCAATGTATGGAGCATATCATCATATAACAGTATTAGGAAAAGAAAGTGAACAATGTGATAACATATATGATGTAACAGGTGGCTTATGTGAAAATAATGATAAGTTTGCAATAGATAGAAATCTGCCTAAAATAGAAATTGGAGATGTTTTAGCAATTCATGATACAGGAGCACATGGCTATTCTATGGGATACAACTATAATGGTAAATTAAAATCAGCAGAAATTTTATTAATGTCAAATGGTGATTTTAAATTAATTCGTAGAGCGGAAACTCCATCAGATTATTTTGCTACTTTAGATTGCTTTGAAATAGGTAAAAAGCTTATAAAAAAATCTAAAGAATATTAATATAATTGTAAATTAGAATCGTTGAGAAACAGTATATAATGTGATACAATAATTGTGCTGAATAAAGGTAGAATTGAAGAAGAAGGAAAATATGAAGAATTAATTGCAAAAAATGGATTATTTAGTGATATGTATTATGGAAAATTAAAATAGTAAATTTGTTAATATTTATAAAATATAAGGAGAAAGATATGAAAATAATATATGGAACAACTAATAAAGGAAAAGTAGAATCAATAAAAAAAATAGTTAAAGCTCACGGATTTGATGCAGAAATATATACTAATAAGGATATTGGTTTTGATAAAGAAATTGTCGAAGATGGAAAATCTTTTGAAGAAAATTCAGAAATAAAAGCAAGAGCAATAGAAAAATTTTGCAAAGAAAACAATATTATAGATAAAATTATTATAACAGATGATGCCGGTTTATGTATTGATAAATTAAATGGAGCTCCCGGAATTTATACTGCAAGATATGCAGGAGAAAATCCAACTCAGATTGAAAATATAAATAAAGTATTAGAAAACTTAAAAGCTTATCCAAACAAAAAAGATAGAAGCTGTAGATTTGTATGTGTTTTAACAGCAATTTTACCAACAGGAGAAAAATTGGTATCAAGAGGTGAATGTAAAGGAACTATAGCTTTAAAACATGGAAGATTAGGTGGAATTACTTATGGACCAATATTTATTCCAGACGGATTTAATAAACCAATGGGAGATATGGATGAAAAAGAATATACTTCTGTACATAATCATAGAGACATAGCAATGAGTGATATAGTAGCTAAACTAAAAAAAATAGGTTACTAAGAATGAATTTTTGCAAAATTATGTAAATTATGATATAATATTATTTGAAGCACAAATTGTGTTATAATATACTACTAATTACCAACCAAAACAAAAGGAGGACAACTATGGAAAATTATTTTAGAGATGATGAAGACAAGCGGAGGGAGGAAATAAAAAGGTTTTACAATCAGATTAAATCTACCAGAGCAGAGTGCCAGTATGGTGCTCGAAATTGCGAAAGATGTACGGTAGAAGATTGTAAGATTAAGTCTTATGTAGAGATGAAGTAGTAGGAAAGCTGAGCCGAAGCCAAGGAAACTTGGCAGATGGCTCTTTTTCTTTTTGTAAAAAAAGCGAACAAATGTATTGACAAAAAACAAAAAAGATATATAATATTTATACCGAACATAAATTCGTGTTAAAATATAATTTTTATAAAGGTGATGAATATGATAAATACTTTGCATATAAAAAATATAGGAATAATTGATGATATAACAATAAACTTGAATGAAGGTTTTAATGTTTTAACAGGCGAAACTGGTGCAGGAAAAACTTTGATAATAGGCTCATTACAAATATTAGCAGGAGGAAGATTCTCTAAGGAAATGATAAGAAAAGGTGAGAAAAATTCTTTTGTTGAAATGTCAGTATTTTTGCCAAATTTTGGATATGAAGACGACATGGTAGTAGTATCTAGAGAGATTAATTTTAATGGAAAAAACATATGCAAAATAAACGGAAGATTAGTTACTGTAAATGAACTAAAAAAATTTATGAATAATATTATAGACATACATGGTCAAAATGATAATCAATCAATATTAGATGTTAGTACACATATAGAGTTATTAGATGATTACTCAAATAATGATATAAGTTCTTTAAAATTTGAATATCAAAATTTATATAATGAATATTTAAAAATAAAAGCAGAAATAAGTAAAAATTATGGTGATGATAGAGAAAAACAAAGAAAATTAGATTTATTAAATTATCAAGTAAACGAAATAGAAAATGCTAATTTAAAAGTAGAAGAAGAGGAGATATTAATAGAAAAAAGAAAATTGTTAATGTCATCAGAAAAAATAGTATCTAATTTATCTGAAGCAGAAATGCAATTAAATCAAAAGGTAATAGATAGTATAAGCATAGCAGTAAGAGCTTTAGAAAAAATAGAAAATTTTAATATAGAATATTCGAATGTTTTAGAAAGATTAAAAAACAGTTATTATGAAATTCAAGAAGCAACAAGAGATATATCTGGTTTTTGTGCTGAGATTGAGTTTAATGACGAAGAACAAGAACAAATAGAAGAAAGATTAAATTTAATAAATTCTTTAAAAAGAAAGTATGGAAGTAATATAAAGGAAATTTTAGAGTATAAAGAAAAAATTAATCAAGAAATATTTGAAATCAATAATTTAGAAGATTATGTTGTATCTTTAAAAAAGAATTTATCAGAAATAGAAGAAAAAATGTATATTATTTGTATAAAAATGAATAAATGTAGAAATAAATATGCAGAAGATTTAAGTAATAAAATAAATAAAGAATTAAAAGAATTAGAAATGAAAAGTGCGAAGTTTAGCATAAATATCATTTTTTCAGAGGATAAAAATTATAACAAAAATGGTTTGGATAAAGTAGAATTTTTAATATCAACTAACATAGGAGAAGAATCAAAACCATTAATAAAAATAGCATCAGGTGGAGAAATGTCAAGAATAATGTTGGCAATTAAAAGTGTATTAGCAGATGTAGATAAAGTACCTATAATTATTTTTGATGAAATAGATACAGGAATTAGTGGTATAGCAGCTAATGTAACGGGAGAGAAAATTAAAAAAATTTCTAAAAAGCACCAAGTTATTTGTGTTACTCATTTAGCTAGTATTGCTGCAAAAGGTGATTTTAATTATTGTGTATGTAAAGAAATTGAAAATGAAAAAACTAGAACCAAGGTAAAACAATTAGATGAAGAGGAGACATTAAAAGAAATAGCAAGAATATCAAGTGGAACTATTTCAGAAATTTCAATAAATCATGCAAGAGAACTGAGAAATATGAGATTAAAAGAAATTGCATAATTATTTTATATGGTCAGGCACGAAGAAAAACTAAACACATATACTAAATTATAAGCTGTAGTTTTAATTGGAGGTGCATAATGTTTAGTTTTTCTATATCAAATCTATTTGTATTATTAGGCCAAATTATATTTGGAGTTGGATATATCCAAAGTGGAAATTTATTTCCAGAGCCATTAACGCAGGAAGAAGAAAAGGTTTATTTAACTAAAATGAAAAATGGAGATGAAGAGGCAAGAAACATATTAATAGAAAGAAACCTTAGGTTAGTAGCACATGTTGCAAAAAAATATTCTTCAAGTAATATAGATCAAGATGATTTAATATCAATAGGAAGTATTGGTTTGATAAAAGGTATAAATAGTTTTGATATGGACAAAAGTTTTAAACTGGCAACTTATATAGCTAAATGTATAGAAAATGCAATACTAACATATTGGCTATAAATGATGAAATTAAATTTATATTTGAGTTATTAAGAAAACAGGTAAATACTCAGTTATCTATAAATATCAATAAAACATTGTTAGAGTATAAAGATGTTACATTATTATCATTTGGAGAACAAATTAGGCATTTTAGAATAATAAAAGGACTTACTCAAAAACAATTAGCAAATAAAATTAATGTTAATAGATCATATATAAGTGAAATAGAATTAGATATTAAATTTCCGAGTATACAAGTATTAAAAAAGATAATATATGTTTTGGATATAGAGAAAAAAATAGCAGTTCCAAAATATACATTATTTTTAATGAATAATCCAATAGAGAAATTAAAAAAATATGAAAGTGATAATAATTTGTCTAGCCACAAATTATCACAAATATTAGGTACTAATTCAGAATATGTAAAAAGGTGGATAAATGGAAAAACTGTAATTTCAAGAAGAATTTATGAAAAACTAAATAAAATAGGAATAGAGTAGTCTAAAATAATATTTTCATTCTTTTCACAATTTGCACAAATCGTTTTTTATATATTAGGTAGTATTCTTATATGAATTTTTATAAAAAATATAGTTAAAAGCACATAGAAATATGTGTTTTTTATTTTACTAAAAAATAATACAATTCTCTATATATTATAATGCATGGTATTTATTATATAACAACTGGTAATAAGTGTACAAATTATAGTAAATACTTCAAATAAAATATAGGAGGAATTAAAATGATATTATTTAGAAAAGATACTGACAATACTATAGTTGATATGATTAGTTACAAAATGAAAGAAAAAGAAGTGCTATGTGTAGCACAAAAGATGATGTTCAAAAGAGAGCTGGTAATGATACAAGATTGTTTTTCTATAATAGATGAAGATTATAGTTTAATTAGGTATCTATGTAAGGAAACAGAATATAGGGATATATCAAAAAGGACTAATGGATATATTACAATAAAAAGAAAAGATGAGACATCAACAACACTAGGAAGATTTATATTAGAATTTTATGCTCAATTTAATGAAAAGTTATATACGATTTTAAATAATGAAGATTATGAAGTAAATCATATAAATAAGATATTAGAAGATAACACAATAGGTAATTTAGAACTGGTAACTAAAAAAGGAAATCTTTTACATAGAGATAATAAACCATATGAAGATGAAAAAGTTATGACTTCATTAGAATTACAAAAAATTCAAAAAGAGGTAATGCAAAAAGAACAATATAATAAAGATAAAGAAGTTATAAAAAGAAAAAGTGGCTTATTTATAAAAGGCTTAAAAGAAAATTCTATTACCAAAGAAATAATAAAGTGGAGGTGTTGTTTAGACTTTAAGTATGTTTCTTTCCATAGTAGTGCAAATACAGATATACCTACAAGAACAAACAATAACAGTAATAATAACAGTCATAATAATACTAATAATATTCTGTCAGACAAATTTACAAATTTTATTTTTAAACTTGTAAACTGTCATTTAGAATATATTTATACTAAGATAACAACTCATGATATAAAACTGTTAAACAGAGAACAAGAAAGATACCCACATTTAGATAAACTTCTTAGTAAATTTAGAATAAATGATAGAAATTTTATAAATAAAGGAACAATACTAGAAAAAGAATTTAATACAAGAACTATATTATTTGATTTATTTGAATATTTAAAAGATACAAAAAAATACTATATAAATGATGATAATATACTAATAATTTTCAACATAGAGGCTTTATGTGTAGCTTATGGAAAGTATAATGCTTTTAGAATAATGTATATATTAGGTTTATTAAATAGAAGAAAACCTACAGGGAAAAAAATAAATTTAAGACAAAGACTAATAATAGATAGAACAACAAGAGAAGAAAGTATAGAAGTTATAGAAAATCATGATGCAAGTTATATACATATACCTGTATATACAGAAGAACTACTAAAAGAAGCAAATAAAAAAGCTAAAATAATATTGGATTTTAAATTAAAAAAAATAACTTATTTTATTGTAAGAGAGATATTTGGAGAAGAAATAGCAAATATGGTTTATGTAGATAAAAAACAAAAAATAAATTATACAAGATATGGTTTACCATCTAAAGAAGATGTTATATGGATTTTAAAATCGAATTTAGATATACAAACAAGGGGATATATTTTTGTAGATGAGATAATTGAAGAAATAGAAAGAATAAACAGTCAAAAACAAGCAGAGGGAAAAAAATATAGTAAGATATTTAAAAATTTTAAGAAATTTGTAACTAGCTTATTGAGATATATACCAGATGTTAAAAAAGTAATGGAAGAAGAACGGTATTAGTTACGAAACATTAAATGAAAAGACTATAAAAAATATAGAAAAATATCAGAAGGAACATAATATACAAGTTTTAACGAAAGGCTTAAAAAGTGGTTGCAAGGTTATAGTATTAAATAGACTTATAAAAAAATAAAATAATGTTATATAAACTTTAAGTATGTTATTTTCCATTATCAAAAATATATGTGTACATACACATACAGTACAGAATATATAGTGTGGCAGGAATATCGCTAGAAAGATATTTCCTGACACATAAATATACAAATTATATAAATAAATTTATTAAATAATATAATTTATAAAAGAAGTTGTATTAATTTATATATATTATAATAAATTACTTTAAAAGGTAGGTGTTTTATATGAGAACGTATACAATTAAGGAAGTAGAGCGTATATTAAAAAGAAAAGAAAAAACAATAAGAAATTATATTAAAGAGAAAAAGTTAAATGCAAGTTTTTTCAATAATAGATATGTAATTACAGAGAAAGATATAGAGAACTTTTTTAATGATACTAAATGTTATGATGAAGATGAGGAATAGCTATATTTTTAATAAAAGAGGGGGAGAAAAATTATGTCAAAATATAAACAACTGTCAAAAGAAGAGTTTATGAAAGAGTATAGAGGAGAAGTAGAAAAAGAAATAAGTATTTCAACAGGTGTAAAAAAAATTGATGAATTAACTGGTGGAATACAAAAAGGAAAGTTGACATCAATATTAGGGTGGACAGGTTGCGGAAAATCTACTTGGGCAATAAATATTGCTTATTTAGCTCAAAATCAAGGATTAAATGTTGTGTATTTATCTTTAGAAATGAGTAAGTATACAATTATAGCAAATTTGTTATCAAGACATAGTAATTCAAATAAATATAATAAACAATTAGAACATGCCATTATAAAAAAAAGAAAACTTTCGATAAATGAGGAAAAATATTTAGAAGATATAATATTTCCAGATTATGATAACTTACCACGGAAAGATGTATGTATTAGATGAAGTAGATTTAAGTCCATATTCTACTGAGAATTTAAGAAAGGTACTTAAAGATTTAAATGAACAAGCAATAGACGAAACAGGAAGATGGATAGATTTATGTATTGTAGATCACATAAATTTATTCAAATTTGGAGATGTAAACTTTGGAGTAATAGATACGATAAATAAGTATTCAGATTTTTTTAGACAACAATCACTTAATTGGTGTGATACAGGAAAGCCAGTAGCAATGATAGTACTTGCACAAGCTAATAGGGAGTGTCAAAAATATTGGGAAAAAGGAAAAAGGGCAGATGACAAAAATAAAAATGTAAAGGAGATACATGAAGGAGATTATTTATTATCTCATTTTGCAGAAGGAAATGAACTGGAAAGAGCTTCTTCTAGTGTACTAACAATATATATGAATGATTCATTAAAAGCTTTAAAGGAAGTTCGCATAGGTTTAATAAAAAATCGTGATGGAGAAACTGTAAATGGATTTTTTAAAAAAGTAGAATTAGAATATTATACAATAGGAGACAGACTTTTTAATATTGAAGAAGAAAAGATAAAAAATATACCTGGTTATAAAGATGTACTTGATAATCAAATAAAAGATGGAAATGAATTTGATTTTGCAGTATAAAAATATGTATTTAGTCTTTTGACAATTAGCATAAATCGTTTTTTATATATTAAGTAGTAGTACTTGGTGGATATAGATGAAAGATAGCTTAAAATTGCAAAAAAATAATTATTAAGGCAAGCTTGTAATACAATTTAAGTTATATTAAACTTTCAACCAATGCAGAATATAATAATAACAAATTTAATAGAATATAAATAAAAATAAGTTCAGAAATTTACTGAACTTATTTTTTATAACAGTATTGCATTAAAAAAATATATATGTTAAATCTACAATAGAGGGTAAATTACATATATACAGAGGAAAAGAGTTTTATAGATGTTTTTTCCTATGCCTCCAATCTATATTTGAAATATAGAAATTAAAATAATATAAATAAAAATTATCCTATAGGAGTAAAAATGAAAGATACAGAAACAATAGAAAAATTATATGAATTATTTTTAGATGATATTTATAAACAAAATAATAATGAAAAAGAAATAAAAGAAACTGAGGACGATATTTATAACAAATTATGGAAAACATTAAATAAAAATCAAAAAAGATTATTTGATAATATATTAAAATATGAAGCTGAAATGGCTAATGAAATAAATAAAAAGTTTTTTGTCTTTGCTTTTAGATTAGCAATTAATTTATTTAAAGAAACAATATATGATAAAAGTGAGTAATAAAAAGAACTCACTTTTTATAATTTATTAAAAAGTCTAAATAACTTTCAAAATGTTTTTTATTTTCGGCAGATAAATTATTATATTTATCTATAATATTAATGTTATTTGCATTAGTAGTATAAGAAATTATAGAATTAACTGGTTTTGTGATATTAGTTCTACCTAATAAATAATCTGTAGAACAATTAAAAAAGTCTGCAAGTTTAACTAACATTGAAGGTGTAGGAGTCGATTTTCCTAATTCATATTGTGAAATTAACTCTTGACTTACTTCCATTTCGATAGAAAGTCTAGTTTGAGTAATGTGATTTTTTTCTCTAATGATTTTTAAATTTTCTAATTTTGTAAGATTATTTTCCATACAAGTAAACCTCCTAAATATTTAAAAAATTATATAAAATATAAGAGCTATTAATAGAAGAATATGTAATAAATAAAAACGATATATAGAAGAATATCTTGTAAAAATAAAAGAGGTATGATATTATAAAAAAAGAATAGGTATTTATATAAGTACAGATAAAAGATAGAAAAATAACTTAGAGGAGTTAAATTATGTTTTGTGCTAATTGTGGTAAAGAGATAGAAAATAAAAATGATTTTTGTACTAATTGTGGTATGAAACTAAAAAAAGATAATACAAAAAAAGAAAAAGATAAAAAAATATTATTAATAAAAAACGGGAAAATCTTTTTTATAGTATTTGCAGTTTGTATATTAATATTAGTTGTTTTTGGTATATATAAAGAAAATAAAAATATGGTTTTAAATAATGAATATGGCAACGTAGTAGAAAGTGAAAATATCAGTGTTAAAGAGAAAAAATATATGTCAGTTCAAGATGTATATAATGATTTTAAAAAACAAAATTTGGAAATGGATGTATCTTTTATAGAAGTTAGAAAATATCCAGAAGATTTGATTATATTGGTCTATAGAACAATACCAAATTCAGGATATGGTGATGAAATTGGTTTCATAACAGTACAGGAAAATTCTTATATTTTTTCTGAAAAAGAACTTTGGGAAGAATGGGATAAAGGAGAAGAAAAAGTTAGAGAAGCTATTAATATAAAGGAATATGAGAGAGTGTCAAAAATATGGAATAATGAAGAATTAAGTTACGAAAAATTATCAAATATAGAAACAAGTCTGTATGTAAATAATTTTAAATATAATGAAAGAGTAATTGAAAATATAAAACGACAATCAAATAACGATATTTTTGAAAAAACATTTTCTTATTTTGGTAATTTAGAAACATCTCAAGAAAATTTAGGTAGTACAAGTACTGTTACAAATAATCAAAATACAAGTTATATAAAAACAAATTCGAATGATAAAAGTAATTTAGAAAATAATAAATCTAAACCTCCAGACCAAATAGATAATAGTAATTCTATTCAAGAGTTACCAAAAAAAAGTGAGCGAGAACTAGCTAAAGAACAAATGGAACTTATACAAATTAGAATTATTCCTAAAGGTGATGAAAATACAGGTTATGAATTTTTTAATCAGGGTCAAATAAGTGATTTAAGCTTTGTTGTAAATCTAATACATACCAAAAAAGAAATGAGTAATAATCCTGATAGTTATGTTTCTTTTAATATTTCATTTTATGAATTGATAGAAGAATTTTTTAACGAAGAAGTGAATACAGGAATATCAAAACATTATATGTGTGAATTTGAATATAAAATTCAAATTACAAATAGTACAACAGGAGAAAATAAATCAGTTACACCATATAGTCATATTGATCAAGCTTTTTCAGATAATTTTAAGGTTATTGATGGTAATAATACTTTTACTATTACTATAACTGATAAATATAATAATTCAAAAGTAATATCTAACACTTTAACGATATGAAAGGAGAAGAAATATGTATTGTAGTAAATGTGGTAAAGAAGTTAAAGCAGAAGAAAAATTTTGTGGTAATTGTGGGCAAAAGATAAATATAGGTATAAATCAAAAATTAGAAGAAAATATAACTAATGATAGAAAAGGTAATATATTAGGAATTATTGTAACATGTATAATATTAACAATTAGTATATTCTATTTTGGAGGTTCAATTAATGATAGTCCGTCTAATGAAGAAGAATATGTTGAAACAGCAGTGCAATATTTGAGTAATTATGATTTAGGTATGCCTATTAAGGAATTTATATATTATGATTCTAACATAATATATTATGGTGAAGATGTACTTATACGATTAAGTTTTATTGAGGGAAGTTTAACATCTAACTCTAGTAATGGATCAAGTGTGACATATTCAGTTAACAGAGGAACTTTTGTAAGCCAAAATGAATTAGAGATGATGATGTATGAAGAAGATTGGAAGAATGCAAAAGTTAGTGATATTAGTCCTGCTTATTTAAAAGATTTATATAACAAATATTTTAAGTAATAAAAATATAAAGAAAATGTAATACCTAATATCATATTTGTAATGAGAATAATTCTGATAAAATAAATAAATTTAGTAAAGGAGTATAGAAGAAAATATGTATTGTACAAATTGTGGTAATGAAATAAAAGATAATAATAATTATTGTACAAATTGTGGTAATAATATAAATGTTAATATTTCAAATAAATTAAATTTATTTACAAAGAGAAAAATTATTGTACTTATTATTTTAATTTTTATTATATGTACAGTTATAATATTAAATATTAAGTTTGATAACTTCAGTAATGTAAATTCATCAATAGATACAAAAATAGACAACAAAAGTAGTATAGATATAAATAAAAATAGAATTGGTAATTCAATAGGAAATATTAGAAATTATGGATATGCAACAATGCAATCAGATTGGATTTACTATATAGCACCCAATATAAGTAATTCTCAAATTGGAATTTTTAAAATAGACAAAGAAGGTAATCAAAAACAAGAATTATTTATGGGAGATGAAAATCTTATGTCATTAAATGTTTCGGAAAATTACATATTTTTTATAGGAGTAAAAAAATATAATACTGATGATAGTTTAGATAATAAAATATATAAAATGAAATTAGATGGAACAGAATTAGAAATAATAAATAATAATGAATTTCATGATAATTGCTATGAAATTTATGTAGTAGATGAATATGTATACTATATTGGAATAGATAGTAATATTTATAAGATGAATTTGAATGGTTCTAATAGAAGTATAGTATCAGATAATGCAACTGGATATTTAGGAATAACAGATAAATATATTATTTATAATGCACTAGCCAATAATTCATCAGAATATACAACATATATTATGAATTTAGATGGAACAAATAAAAGAGCAATAATAGAAGGGGAAAGATTATATAGTGTAAATATTAAAGATGATTATATATATTATACCAATATGAATAAACAAATCTGTAAAAGTAAAATTGACTCAGGAAAATCAGAAATATTACTTGATACTAGTGCTTATAATATGAATTTATATGGAGATTATATATATTTCTTTAATTATAAGAATTTTGATAATAAGAATGATAAAGTGTGTTTATATAGAATAAAAATAGATAGTTCAGAAAAAGAAGTAAACTGTATTAAAGAATTAGAAACTTACTCAACAAGTATAAATGTTATAGATAATTGGATAATGTATATGGATGCTAATGAAGAAGAACAATTTATAAACTTGGTTAAAAATGATGGAAGCAGAGAAATAAGGTTATGGAAATAAAAAAGGTAATGCTGATATTAGTTTAGAATAAAAGCAAAAGGAGGCTAATAGTTTTATATCTAAAAAAGTATACATTTTTGGTCAATTAAAAAGTAATTAAATATATGTTTAAAAAAGTTATAAAACTATTTTTGTATATGTTCAAAAAGTTTTATAACTTTTTTGTACATTTATATTGCTAATAAAAATAACATATGCTAAAACAAACACAAGTTGGAGGTATGTTATGGAGAATATATATGGTTATGCAAGAGTAAGTTCAAAGGATCAAAACGAAGATAGACAAATAGAAGCTTTAAAAGAGTATGGTGTTTTAGATAAAAACATTTTTATAGATAAGAAAAGTGGAAAAGATTTTGATAGAGAACAATATAAATTTTTAAAAAGGTTATTAGAAAGAACAGAAAATAATGTTTTAATAATAAAGTCGATAGATAGACTAGGTAGAAACTATAAACAAATTCAAAATGAATGGCGAGAAATCACACAGGAATTAAAAACAGATATTGTTGTTATAGATATGCCTATGCTAGATACTAGAAAATACAAAGACACTTTAGGAACTTTCATTTCAGATTTAGTATTACAAGTTTTATCTTTTGTAGCAGAACAAGAAAGAGATAATATAAAAGGAAGACAAGCAGAGGGAATAGCTGTTGCAAAAAATAAAGGTGTAAAGTTTGGAAGACCTAAAATTGAATTACCAGAAAATTTTGTGAATGAATATGAGTTATGGAAAAGTGGAAAACAGACAGCTAAATATACAATGGAAGCATTAAAATTAAAAAGAGGAAAGTTTTATATGTTTGTAAAAGAGTATGAAAAACAAGTCAATATATGTTTCTAAGTGAAAAATGTATTTAATAAAAAGTAATGGATAGCAGAGAGATACCCATTACTTTTTAAGGTCTAAAAAATTGCTGAGTTTTTTTATATTTTAATAGGTGAGAAAATAATTATTTAAAAAGTAATTATTTTAGTTTTGCCTAATATGATGGAATATAGGAGAACGAACATGAATGTAACTGTAAATTATCCAGAACCAAATAGTACAGTAGAAAAGCAATTAATAGAAAATGTGGCAAAATTTCATGCACGATTGATTAAAGAAAGTGTTAATATGTTGAACATAGATAATCAATCAAAAAAGAAAATATTAGAGCAAATTTTACAAAAATATAAGTCAGACTAGATACATACACATTAGTAGAACAAAAAAATTTTGATTTTTCTTTTGCTTTTAATATATTGCTAAAGGAAACATGATTTTATAAAATAAAAACAATAAAAAAGAGAGGTGTACCAAATTGGAAAAATTTGCAATTTATTCTAGAAAATCAAAATATACAGGAAAAGGTGAATCAATAGGAAATCAAGTTGAAATATGTAAAGATTATATAAGATATAATTATAATATTATAAATGATGACCAAATATTAATTTATGAAGATGAGGGATTTACAGGAGCAAATATAAATAGACCAGATTTTAAAAGAATGATGGATGATGCAAAGAAGAAAATGTTTTCTAATATTGTATGTTATAGATTAGATAGAATAAGTAGAAATTCAGCAGATTTTTCTATATTGATAAAAGACTTAAAAGATTTAGGAATAAATTTTATAAGTGTAAAAGATAAATTTGATACAGAAAGTCCAATGGGTAAAGCAATGATGATGGTATCATCTGTATTTGCACAATTAGAGAGAGACATTATTGCAGAACGTATAAGAGACAATATGATAGGACTTGCTAAAACAGGAAGATGGCTTGGTGGGACAACTCCTACTGGTTATAAGTCAAAAGAAATAAAAATGACAAATGTGGAAGGAAAAGATAAGAAGCTTTTTAAGTTAACACCAGTTGAAAAAGAAAGAAAAATAGTTGAATTAATTTATGAGAAGTATATAGAACTGTGTTCTCAAACTAAATTAGAAAGCTATTTCTTGAAATGCAATATAAAATCTAAAAATGGAAAAGATTATACTAGATTTGCATTAAAAAGTATTCTTGAAAATCCAGTATATGCAAAAAATGATAAAGATATGTATGAGTACTTAAAAAGTAAAGAAATAGATATATTTGCAGATGAAGATGAGTTTGATGGAAAAACAGGTATTATGGCATATAATAAAACAGAACAAATTAAAGGAAAAGCAACGAAACATAGAGATATGAGCGAATGGATTATTGCTGTACGGAAAACATGAAGGTTTTATTAGTCGGAAAAGATTGGATTAAAGTTCAAAAAATATTAAATAGACAAGAAAATAGAAGATATAGAATGCCAAGAAGAACAAAATCACTTTTATCTGGAATTCTTAAATGTAGTAATTGTGGAAGTTGCTTAAGACCAAAGCAATCTAAAAATGACAATGGAAAAAGATTTTATTATAAGTGTGAATTAAAAGAAAGAAGCAATGGTCATAGATGTAATATTAAAAATTTGAATGGTAATGATATAGATAAAATAGTATTACAAAAAGTAAAAGAACTAATTGCTCCAAATTCTGAGATTTACAAAGCATTAAAAGATATTGTTAATCTAGTTGATAATGAAGAAGTTGAAAGAAAATCTAAAATAGATAGACTAAAAAACATTTTAAATAAAAATGATAGAGAGATTAAGAGTTTAGTGGAAAAAATGATATATGTAGATCCTAATAATGTTAAGTACTTATCAGATAAAATAACAGAATTAAAGAATTCTAATATAGAAATTGAAAAAGAAATGGAAAAGCTAAATATTACTAAAAATCAAATATGTGATAAAGAAACAGCAAAATACATTTTACATATAATAGATAATCATTTTGATAATTTTGAAAAATTAGATGTATTAGAACAGAGAGATTTAATAAAGTTATTAGTAGATAATGTAGTAACAGATGGGGAAAATTTAACTATAAATTTATTTGGAGTAAACAATAACGATTCATTGCCAACAGGAGTGTATAGAAAATGAAATTTTAATGTACTTAAGAAGTAATAAAAAAAGAGCAAGCGATGTATATTTAAATGAGCCTATAGGAAAAGATAAAGATGATAATGAAGTAACTTTACAAGAAGTTTTGGAAAACAATGAAAGGAATGTAGAAGACGAAGTAGACTTAAAATTTAAAGTAAAAAGATTATATGAAAAAATGAAAAAAATTCTAAAAGATAGAGAAAAAATTATTATAGAATTAAGATTTGGTTTAAATGGGCAGAAACCTAAAACACAAAAAGAAATTGCAAAAATGATGAATATTAGTCGCTCTTATGTTTCTAGAATAGAAAGTAAAGCAATAGGTAAATTAGCTAAAGAAATAAAAGAATAATAGTAATAATGTTAAAGATATGAATATAAAGAAGCTTTAAAAATATTTGTTTTAATGTCAAAAACATGGTATAATTGAAGTGTAGGTAGTTGACCAAGCATAGAAGAAAGGAATGTGTTGTTATGAGTAATTTGGTAATTAAAAAATTATTTCGGAAAATAGCAACTTTCTTTCGTTTTTCTCTTGTAGCTTTTTTTATATTAATATTACTTGCTGGATTTAGACTATATTTGATTTCAAACTCTAATGTTGAAAATCCTGTTTTTACAGATGGTGATTTACAAATGTATATGTTAGATGTTGGTCAAGGTGATGCATTTGTATTATTACAAGATGATAAAGCAATGTTAGTTGATGCAGGTCCATTGTATAATTGGAACAAAACTAACAAGGAATTAAAAAGGCTTGGAGTAAAGAAATTGAATTATGTTGTAATAACTCACTATCATCAAGATCATGCAGGTGGTCTATATAGTGTATTGTTCAATTACAAAGTAGAAAAGTTGCTCATACCTAATATGTCTAGTTTTCATGTACAGCTTAGTGATTTATTTTATCATTGTATAAATTTTACTACCAAATTTGAGAATCAAATATCTGGCGGTAAGATGATAGAATTTGTAAAAAGAGGCGATAAGTTTAATTTTGCAAATTCAGAAGTTAACTTTTTATCACCAACACATGATTTTTATGAAAACCTAAATAATTATTCTTTGGTAATGAAAGTCACATATAATGATATAGATATTTTGTTAACTGGCGACATAGAAAAAGATATAGAAAGCGAGTTGTTAAGTTCTAAGACAGATGTGAGTGCTGATGTATATAAAGCGGCACATCATGGAAGTTGCACATCAAATTCAAAAAAATTTTTAGAAGCAGTAGATCCTCAATATGTTCTCATTTCATCTAATAATGGTGAAAAAAATCTATATGGGCATCCAATAAAAAGATTTATGGATTATTTAGAAGATGAAGACATAAATGTTTATAGAACGGATGAACAAGGAACTGTAAAAATGATGACAGATGGAAAAAATATTGAATTTGATTGTGTGGAAGGAGATTATAAGTCTGGCTTTGAATATTTAGAAAGTATAAGAGAAATGCAAAAGTAACCATCACCTCTCGTATTATGAGAGGTGATAAACCTTTTAATAATAAAAATTTATATTGATTATTTATTAAAATACTAAAACATAAAATAGCAAAATATAAAATATAAAATATAAAATATAAAATATAAAATATAAAATATAAAATA
>ERZ809224.128-NODE-128-length-80365-cov-15.183887_pt1 | contig 80365 bp, 70 predicted proteins | sample MGYA00520513_ERZ809224 | MGnify/ENA primary metagenome ERZ809224 (study PRJEB31576, sample SAMEA3212658) | Homo sapiens | biome: human-gut; feature: human gut; material: fecal | place: Sweden | collected 2012 ... | reverse complement strand
GACAAAATTCGACATCATTGTCCGATAATTGCAAAAAGTTTCTTGGCTTTCCCGCACGACTTTTGTCACAAAGCCAGTCGATATGGAACTTGTGTGTCATGTGCTGCAGAAGTGGTTGAAAAAATAGTCTTGTGATTACTGTTTGAATATGATAAGATACTGATATACAGGTTCTGTGCAGACAAAAGTCAAACAAAACACAGACGAGAAGGGAGAACCAATGGGATTTTTAACAGGTAAGACAGCCATCATTACAGGAGCAGGACGCGCTGTTTTAAGTGATGGAAGATGCGGTTCCATCGGATACGGAATTGCAACTGCTTATGCAAAAGAGGGAGCAAATCTTGTAATTACAGGACGTAATGTAAAGAAGCTTGAGGACGCGAAGGAAGAATTAGAGCGTCTTTACGGCATCAAGGTTCTGATCATGCAGGCAGACGTTAATGCAGGAGCAGACAATGAGGCTGTTGTAAATAAGGTTGTAGAGGAAACTGTAAAGGAGTTTGGCGGTATTGATGTGTTGATTAACAATGCACAGGCATCTGCATCAGGTGTTTCTATTGCAGATCATACAACTGAGCAGTTCAATCTTGCTATGTACTCTGGTCTGTATGCAGCATTCTACTACATGAAGGCTTGTTATCCATATCTGGCAAAGTCTAAGGGCTCTGTAATCAATTTTGCATCAGGTGCAGGTCTGTTTGGAAATTATGGACAGTGCGCATACGCAGCAGCAAAAGAAGGTATCCGTGGATTATCTCGTGTAGCAGCTACAGAGTGGGCAAAGGATGGAATCAATGTAAATGTAATCTGCCCGCTTGCATGGACTGCACAGTTAGAGCAGTTTGAGAAGGCATATCCAGACGCATTTAAGGCAAATGTAAAGATGCCGCCGGCAGGTCATTTTGGTGATGCAGAGCTTGAGATTGGCCGTGTTTGCGTACAGTTAGCATCCCCAGATTTCAAGTATATGAATGGTGAGACTCTTACACTTGAGGGCGGTATGGGTCAGAGACCATAATAAGCGACAAAATTGGTAGTTAAAAGTGCAGCGTCTAAAAGGTGCTGCACTTTTTTGTAGCCAAAATAAATATTTTATGGTAGAATCAATTTAATAGTGCAATAAGAAAAAATATGTACCAGAAATGATATACAGCGGAGGAAACAGGTATGGAAGCAGAATATCAGCTGACAGCAGAGGAAGCAGAAAAAGAGATGGAACAGCTAAGAAAAGTATTTACAATTGTTCGTCTTGTAGATGCAAATAGGATTCAGTGTTTGGCATCAGGAAAGCCTTCATCAAAAATTGACTGTTCCTGTTATTGTTTCTGGGGAAAAAACAAGCCTTGCGAGAATTGTATTTCAGCGATTGCCTTTCGCGATAAGGCAGAGAAAACAAAGCTTGAGTTTTTAGATTCTGTGCTTTATCAGGTGTTTTCAAAATATGTGGAAATTGATGGTGTTCCATATGTAATTGAAATGCTTAAAAAGTTAGATTTAGAGACACTGATTGATAAAAGTGAGAGTGATAAGCTTGTAAATCAGATATTTGGTCTTGATGACAGAATTTATCGTGATGTTTTAACAGGTGCATATAACAGACGTTATTACGAGGAAGAATTAAAGACATCCGTTAATATACAGGGCGTTGCAATGATTGACCTTGATGATTTTAAGATTTATAATGATACTTTTGGTCATTCGGCAGGCGATGCCGTTCTTAAGACAGTTGTAAAACAGATTAGAAGCTGTGTTAGAAGTACAGACAGCATAGTGCGTTATGGAGGCGATGAGTTTTTACTTCTGATTCCAGGAATTGATGAGGATACGTTTGTCAAGAAGCTTCGAGAAATTAGGGAGCGCGTATTTGCAGCAGATGTTCCAGGCTATTCAACGATACATCTGTCTGTCAGTGTTGGAGGTTTGTTCTGCAACAATGAGATGCTTGAAAAGGTAGTGGAAAAGGCAGATCGTCTGATGTATCAGGCAAAAAATCAAAAAAATACAGTAGTAACGGAAAAAGGAATTGTGGACGCCAATGGAAATACTGATCTGGTAAAAAAAGAAAAAGTGCGTCAGCAAATTCTTGTCGTAGACGATTCAGAAATGAACAGAGAGATTCTTTCTGATATGCTCGGTAATGATTTTAGAATTTTAGAGGCTGAAAACGGTGAGGAATGTCTGCAGCTGTTAGATCAGTATGGAACGGGTATTTCTGCTATTCTTTTGGATATTGTTATGCCAAAGATGGATGGATTTGAAGTGCTTAATGTTATGGAACGTAAGCATTTAATCGAGGATATCCCTGTCATTATGATTTCAAGTGAGGACTCCGATGTGTATGTGCGTCGTGCATATGAGCTTGGCGTATCAGATTATATCAGTCGTCCATTTGATGCAAAGGTTGTTTACCAGCGCGTGTTTAATACGATCAAGCTATATGCAAAGCAGCGCAGATTATCTACACTTATCGGTGATCAGATTTATGAGAAAGAAAAAAACAACCGCATGATGATCACGATTCTTAGCCATATTGTGGAGTTTAGAAATGGCGAGAGCGGCATGCATGTGCTTCATATAAATCGACTGACAGAAAAGATTCTTGAATGTCTCGTTCAAAAGACAGATCGCTATCACTTAAGCTATTCTGACCGATATTTAATTACAACAGCGTCTGCTTTGCATGATATTGGAAAGATTGGTATTGATGATAAGATTTTAAATAAACCAGGAAAACTTACAAAAGACGAATTTGAGATCATAAAAACGCATACATTGATCGGTGCGCGAATGCTTGAAGATATGGAGGTCTATAAAAACGAGCCGCTTGTAAAGATGGCCTATCAGATTTGCCGTTGGCATCATGAGCGCTATGACGGAAAGGGCTATCCAGACGGTTTAAAGGGTGACGATATTCCTATCAGTGCGCAGGTGGTTGCACTTGCTGATGTTTATGATGCACTTGTGAGTGATCGTGTTTATAAAAAAGCATATTCCCATGAGAAAGCTATGGAAATGATTCTTGCAGGTGAGTGCGGAACCTTTAATCCACTTCTGTTAGAGTGTTTAGTTGATATTCAGGACACACTGCAGGAAGATTTAAATGCGGGGGGGGTGTAACGCAAGCACAAAACAGGACGAAAAATGAGAATAGCAATATGTGAAGATAATCCAATCCATGCAAAAATTCTTATGCGTATGATTGAAAAGTGGCAGGAGAAGGTTTCAGATCAAGTGATAAAAACTGAGGTGTTCCAGTCAGCGGAACAGTTTTTATGCAGCATAGATGAAGATGCGCAGTCAGTCTTTGATCTGGCATTTTTGGATATTGGCTTAAAAAGAATGGATGGTATGGAGTTAGCAAAGCGGCTTCGTGAGGAAAATAATCATATGATAATTGTTTTTACGACAGCCGATGCATTGTCAGCCCCGAAGGGCTATGAGGTTGAGGCATTTCGATATCTTGTCAAGCCGCTGCATGGTGATCAGGTAGAAGCAGTACTCACACAGGTATATGATAAGATTCAGATGACGCGTAATAAGACAAAAAATGACGCACTTGTTATTTCGTATGATGGCGAGTCACACCGAATTTGGAAACAAGATATATATTATATAGAAGCAACTGGTCATTATGTAGAAATTCACACAGCCAGGCGGATCATTCGTGTGCGCAGTAAGTTGGATGCATTTGAGTCTGAGCTGAAATCACCTCAGTTTTGTAGATGTCATAGAGCGTTCTTGTGCAATCTATATTATGCAGAAACAATTAACAAGGACACTATTTTAATGACAGATGGCACGAAGCTGCCAGTCAGCAGAAGCAGACAGCGAGAAGTCAACGAGTGTATGATTGCATATTATACAGCAAAGCTGTGAGAAAGAGAAACTAAGATATAAAGGGTGCCTTGCGGGGCATCCTTTTTTGAAGAGAGGAAAAAGATAAAATGGAGATAGAGTGGTCAAATGGTGTTGTAGAAGTGATCAAGATTGTGTTGGGCTGTTTCTTTGCAATGCGATTACTTTCAAAACAAATCAAAAGCGTAAGGACTATTGGAAAGTTTGGAAAGTTTCTTTTGTGGACAATCGTGTATGGTATAATTTTATTTTTTGCAAAGCGATTGTTTTATGATCCAGTAAAGCAGCTTCTTTTTGTGACAGTCACATGTGAGCTTGTCCTTTTTATAGCAAATTGTGGACGCACTGTTTTTGTGATTCTTGCGGTTGTTGCGATTGCTATTACATTTATTGTTATACTCGGACGAAAGATGGGAGATACACCAGTGGCATTTTTTAACATGCTTGCCGCCATTTCCTTATTTTTACTCGATTTTGGTGTGTGGAAAGCAGTATCTGTCTTTCAGAAGGCAAAGCGCGAAAAAGAGGAGCTTGCTGCACAGAACCAGGCGGCCAAGCTCCAGATTAAAAGTCAAAAGGAAGTTAGTGCCGTGTATGAGCAGATGCGTGCACTTAAGCATGATATGAAATCACACCTTTATACTGTGTCAGGCCTGTTAGATATGGGAGAATATAAAAAAGCACAGGAATACATTGGACAGATAGAGGAAAAGACGGCAGAGGGCGATTTTGTAAAGACGAAAAATCCCATAATTGATGCGCTTCTTGCAGGAAAGGGGGCACTGGCGCGGAAAGAAAAAATACGAGTGGAGGTATCGGCAGCACTCAAAGCAGAGCTTTTGATTCGCGACAGTGATTTGATTATTATTCTTGGAAATCTGTATGACAATGCAGTTGAGGCATGCATGAAAATTGTACTAACAAATGAGAATGTGGAAAACGATCTGAATATATCAACAGATAACAATGCAGCAACAAAAAAGAATAACAGGTGGATTTATATTAAGCTTGTCAGCACACAAAATGATTTTATTATTGTATTTGAAAATCCAGTAGCGCAGACGCAAACAATGGCAGGTCAGCAAAGCAAAAGAAATGTGTGGAAAAGCACAAAGACGGACGGAGAGCTTCATGGATATGGAATGAAAAATATTGACAAGACTGTAAAGGCATATGGTGGTTATTGCAGTAGAACAATAGAAAATGGTATTTTCAGTTGCCACATACGAATGCAAAATAGGGCAGATATAGAACCATTCGTGCCACTTGGGGAAAGAAAATAGAATAGCATGTTATAGTAACGGCAGGAACATCAAAAAAGCAAAATTCGAGGAGGAGATGCGATGAGATGGACAGGCCGTTTCTTTTTGCGAAACAAAGCGCTATGCGCATTATTTGCCGGAATGGTAATCATTCCATCTGGGGCAACCGTGTACTTTGGTATTTTAAAAATGAGTGGATTTGAACTGCTCTACAATCTGGTTCGGATTCAATATATTATTGATCTTGTATGGGTGAGTATGACTGCATTTTTTATGTCGCGGGCTGAGGCAAATGATTTGCGTGACTGTATTGATGTCAGCACTGGAAAATGCTTCTTTTATGAGCGTGAAGCACTAAAGTGGATTCTTCTTTTATGGGGCGTGTGGAATATCATTGCTATAGTGACTCTTTTAATTGGTTCTTACCGCAACGATGCAATTTTTGCCTTATCTGCTAACTGGTTTTTGCGAGGATATTTAATGAATATTGCGCTGCCTCAGCTTATCTGCATTTTGGCGGCAGCAGCGTTTGTACGTGCATCACACAAGATTGCTGCTGGTTTTCTGCTCATTTTATTCTTATTTTTGATCAGCCCATTTCGAGAACAGATTGTGTGGACAAAGGCAGAGGTGCCAGTGATTGTTCAGGCGTGGAATGCGTTTCAGCGGCTCTTTCATATTTTGTATCAGAATGGAGAGTGGGGAGTGGATGTGCAGTATGGATTACAGACAGAGTCGTTTCGATTACAGATTGAACTTGGCTGGATCGCGGCATTGTGGCTTGGAGGACCGCTTGGTGTACAGAAGCATTTTTACAGGCAGAAGAGTAGACAACAAGGGCAAAGAAAAAGCAGGTTTAAAAGAGTACACGCAACACTGCTTGTGCGTTCCATGTCAGTTCTTGCAGCAGCTTTGTTTACCATTTCGCTGTTTCCAGCGTCTGCATATCGGCTGACACAAAATTTTGACGGTGCTTTTTCGGATAGAACTTATTATGAGCAGAATGAGCAGGAAAAACGAAGCCAGACGAAACAAACTGGACAAGTAAGGAAAAGAGAAGAGCAGAGTAAGCGCTTTTGGCGAGTGACCGATTACGATATGACTGTTCATCTGGGACGCATGCTTGATGTACAGGCAATACTGACGCTGCAGGCAGATCGTGCATGCGATGAATTTCTTTTTACATTATATCATGGCTATAAGGTTAGCAATGTCACAGCAAAAAGGATAGATATGCAAAATGAGGATGAAAAAGATATAGATAATACGAAAAAAACAGAAAGCGTTCAAGTATCGTTTACACAGGACATGGCACAGGATATAGTAACGATAAATATCGATCAGCCAGTTTACGAGTTGACAGTACAGATTGACTATTCTGGTTATTCAAACCGATTTTATTCAAATTCACAGGCATGTTTGCTGCCAGGGTGGTTTGCGTGGTATCCGATGGCAGGCGAGCAATCTGTCTTTGAATTTTATGAGGAGTGGGGAAATGGAGGCGGATATGGATACAATCCATACAATAGAACCGATCTGGCACATATTACCCTTAGCGTGAATACGTGTGCGGCAACAAATCTTTCGAATGTCAGTACTTCCAATGCTAATACTCCTAGTACCAATACTTCCAATACACAGAAGCAAGATCACCTGTATGTGTACGAAGGAGACTCAGATGCGATCACACTTCTGAATGGAAATTTACTGTTCATTGACGGGCAAGATCTTCTTGCACCAAAGCTAGAAAGAGGAACAAACGTGAAGGAAGTTATGCAGACACTTAGGACACAGATGAATCATTCTATTTCGATGGCAGAACGTTACACTGGAGAGGATTATTCAGAGCTGTATAAGAAAAAAATTCTGCTTGCTTCTGAGGATATGAGAAGAAACTTTTTTAATAATGAAATTGCCGTGTTTGAGGACTGCATTCTAGTGGCAGATGGATTTGTAGATGGACCTTTTTTACTACAATATCTTATCCTTCAGGATCGATCAGTTTCAGAAGAACGGAAAAATTCAACCATTATATCAACCTGCCTTCTTGAACAATATTTTCAGGAAAATCCATCTGATACGCTTGAAACACTTACCACAGATATCTTAAGACGAATCGAATTTCTGTATAATGAAAGTAACGATACAGATAGCGATAAAGGTGATAATGAAGTGAAAAAAATAGAGGCGGATAATAATGCAGAATTACAGCTTCTTCAAGAATTTGTAACGATTGCCAAGAGCTGTCTTAGTGAAGGAAAAGCAGAAGCATTTTTGCAGGCGCTTGTTTCCTATGAGAGAAATCCTAAGTTATATGGAAGCGATGAGGCATTTTTGAAAACAGTTTCAAATCTGATTACAAAAACGAATGATAAGGGAATGCAATAGGAAATAGGAGCAATAACTACAATAAAAACAAATGAAATGGAAGAAACATAACGAAAGAAGGTGCAGTATGATCAAAATACAAAATCTTACAGCAGGATACGGGAAGACAATCGTTTTGTCTCATATCAACCTTGAACTAAAAAATGAGACATACGGAATCATTGGGCCAAACGGTTCCGGAAAGACAACTCTTTTTCGTGTATTAACCAATAGTTTGAAGCTAAAATCGGGACACATTAGCAAAATAAATGGTGTGTGTGGCTATCTTCCACAAAAATTTGGCTGTATGCCTTTGCTGACAGTGAAGGAACAGCTTCAATATTTTTGCTATTTAAAGAAAATTCCAGTAGCAGAAGAGAATGAAGAGATTTGCCGTGTATTAAGAGCTGTTCATATGAGCGAACTGGCAGACGTAAAGTGTAAAAAATTATCTGGCGGCATGGTAAGACGTGTCGGCATTGCGCAGGCCATTCTAGGACACCCCAAATTGATTTTATTTGATGAGCCAACTACTGGACTTGACATTGAGGAACGCTGCCGCTTTTATGAAATTTTCCAGCAGCTAAATGGCATCTGCCCGGTACTGATCGCATCCCATATCACAGAAGATATCGTAGAGGGTTGTACCAATACTATCATCTTAAAGAATGGAACGGTCATTTTGCAGGAAAAGACAAAGGATATCAAGCCATCTTTGCAGGAGGTGTATTTGTCATGTATGCACGGCACTTCTTTCATTTAAAACAAATTCAGATGAGGCATACATTGCTGTTTGGCCCTATATTCGTGGGTGCAGCAATAATCGCCCTCTTTTTATTTCTCTTGAATATGACGCAGCCTGCATCAGAAGAACAGCTAAAAAGTGCATTTTTGCTTGTACAGATAGGCAGTATTTTTCTTTTAATCTGGTGCCAAATACTTGATCTTTTCGTATTTTTTGATACAGGTGCGCGTGAGATCACAAAAGGTTTTCACTTTCGCATTTTCCTTTGGGATATTACCTCTTTTGCCTTATTCATATTTGCTTTATTTCCAGTAGTTTGGCAGCTTTGCCAACTGGATGTGCGTTTATCAGCTGGCTGGCGTATTCTCTTTCTTCAGCTTCTTTGGATGCGAATTGTATTTTTTGCTCTTTCTAGTACAAAATTTTCAATCGCTAGTGCAGCGGCAATTTGTTTAACCATAATGGCAGTAAGCTGGTATCAAGGTGAGATCTTTGGATCAGATACTGGACTTCTTGTCTGCCGAATGCTGCCAGATGATGTACCACAGAGTTGGTATCAATGGCAAGCAGCGTCTGGAGCTGCAATTGTAGCTATGCTGAATATTCTCTTGACGGATCGAAAATGATTGTTTATCATTAAAGTAAAAGAAAAGTCAAAACTGAAAAAGGTAGGTGAGTGGATGGGCATTTATTTAAATCCGGGAAGTGCGATGTTTCAAAAAAGTCTGAAATCCAAAATATATGTGGATAAGAGTGGGTTATTGGCGATTTTAAATGAGCTAGTAGACACTGAACAGCGGTATGTCTGTGTGAGTCGTCCACGCCGTTTTGGAAAATCAATGGCTGCTAATATGTTGGCTGCTTATTATGGAAGTTCAGAAGATACCTCTGCGTTGTTTGCATCGCTTGAGATCAGTCAGTGTGCTGGATATCGTGATCATTTGAATCAATATGATGTGTTAAAAATAAATATGCAGGATTTTTTGAGCGAATCTCAGAGTATTGAGGACATGTTGGCACATCTTACAGCGTGCCTAATCCGAGATCTGAAAAATGGTTTTCCACAAATTGATTTTTCTTATGCTAAGAGTTTGGTTTCGGTAATGCGAGAGGTATTTGCACAGACTGGTCGTTCCTTTGTTATTTTGATTGATGAGTGGGACTGTCTGTTTCGAGAATATGAGAGTAACAAAGAGGCACAAAAGCAATATCTGGATTTTTTGCGCGTATGGTTGAAAGATAAAGAATATGTTGGATTGGCGTATATGACGGGAATTCTTCCTATTAAAAAATATGGATCGCATTCTGCGCTGAATATGTTTACTGAGTATTCAATGACCAATCCGCGCGAAATGGCAGGCTATTTTGGATTCACAGAGGACGAGGTAAAGAAGCTGTGTGAGACTTATCAGAGAAGCTTTGATGAAACTCAGGCTTGGTATGATGGATACGATCTGGTAATGTTTGATGGAACAGTTCAGAAAACATATGCTATGTATAGTCCGAAATCAGTTGTAGAGGCAATGTTGAGCGGAGTATATGATAACTACTGGAATCAGACCGAGAGTTATGAGGCATTAAAAGTCTATATTCAGATGAATTATGACGGACTCAAGGAGGCGATTGTACGTATGTTAGCGGGCGATCGTGTCCAGATTAACACGGGTACATTTAGCAATGATATGACTACGTTTGAGACAAAAGATGATGTCCTGACATTGTTGGTGCATCTTGGCTATTTAAGTTACCATTGGCCGGATAAGACTGTTACTATTCCAAATAAAGAAGTATCACAGGAATATGTCAATGCGATTAGCACGATGGCTTGGAATGAAGTGCTTCGTTCAATCGAGAATTCAAGAAAGTTGCTTCAGGCACTGTGGGAGCAGGATGAGAAAGCAGTGGCAGAGGGAATTGATCAGGCACATGGAGAGATTTCAGTGCTGCAATATAATAATGAGAATTCGTTGAGCTGCACGATTGCGCTGGCGTTTTATTTTGCCAGAGAATATTATCATGTGATACGAGAATTGCCTACCGGTAAGGGATTTGCTGATATCTGTCTGATACCACGAAAGAAATATGCCCAGAAGCCAGCCGCTATAATTGAGCTGAAATGGGATAAGAGTGCAGAAGGGGCGATTGCGCAGATAAAAGAAAAAAATTATCCAGAGGCATTAGAAGATTACCATGGAAATCTTTTACTGGCTGGTATCAATTACGATAAGAAAAACAGAAAACACACTTGCAAAATTGAGAAACTGAGCGTTTGATGAAAATGTTATTGAAATTTTGTGCCTGAGCGAAATGAAAGGAATGAATATAAAAATGAAAAGAATATTTTTGATGAGGCATTCCATCCCAGAAAAAAGAGATATGCCGAACGAGCAGATTCCTTTATCTGAGGAGGGGAAAGCACTTGCACTGTCGAAAAGCAACGTTCTTTCAAATGTGGATCGGTGCTTTTCTTCACCTTATCGGAGAGCAGTGGAAACGGCGGAGCTAATTGTAGACCATCCATTCATTGTGGAGGAACTGCATGAAAGGACGATCGGAGATGCCAAGGAGGATTTCTGGTTGAAACAGTATGAAGATTATGATTTTCACAATCCGGGTGGGGAATCGTTAAATCAGGTAAGAACTCGAATGAAAATGGCGGTGGATTCCATTGTCTGCCAGATGGAGGAAGGAGAAACTGCGCTCGTGGTTTCTCATGCAACGGCAATCTGTGCATATTTGCTTTCTTATTGTGAGATCGAAGTGAAAGATGCAGTAGATAAAGTAAGAAAAATATCTTTCCATGGAAAAGAAATCCTGAATGGAAGATTTCAGCCGGCAGATGGGTTTGAAATACTTTTCGAGAATGATGCTTTTTCAGATATTTGCATTATGAATTAAAGAAAAATAATAGCCAGCCATAAGTATTTCCGATAAGCCTATTTCCTCATAAATCCTGAAAATTGCAGAAAAACCATTAGACATTTTTTGAAAAAAGAGGTATAATGGCTAGCATACTTCACGACATTCAAGGAGGAGAAAAATGAGAAAAATACAGAAAATGTGTGCAGCATTACTGGCAGGCGTTATGACTGTTGGAACATTTGCACCATCCGTATTTGCAGATGAGGCAGCTAAAGAGCTGACTGATGAGCAGGTAATCAATGTAAGAACAACTGCTTTCGGAAACAACTACGATGTTCAGGACATGGGCTGGAGATGGATGATGGCAGCTTGCTACGAGGGATTATACCGTGATGTAGCAGACGAGAATGGAGATGAGTTCATCTTAGCAGGAGCAGAGAGTGTTGATATTTCTGATGATGGAACTGTTTACACCTATCATTTAAGAGAGGATGCAAAGTGGTCTGATGGTGTTCCGGTTACTGCTCATGATTATGAGTATGGCTGGAAGCGTCTGTTAAACCCAGATTATGCATATGACTATGCATCCTTCATCTATAATGTAGTAGGAGCAGAAGAGTACAACTCTGGCGAAGGTTCTGCTGATGACGTTATGGCAGTAGCAGTTGATGATTATACCTTCGAAGTTACATTAAAGGTAGCAGACCCGACATTCGAGTCTAAGTTAGTAGCAACTCCTCTGTATCCGACACGTGAGGATCTGGCTGAGGCAGCTGGCGATAACTGGGGTAAGGATTGGACACTTTGCGTATATAACGGACCATTCTGCATGACTGATATGGTTGTAGATAATAAGATGGTATGGACAAAGAACGCTGAGTACTGGGATGCAGAGAATGTACATCTTGATACAATCAACTGGTACATTGTAGCACAGGAGTCTACAGCAGCTACCATGTTTGAGAATGGTGAGTTAGATCAGTATCAGCCAACTGGTGACTATGCAATTAAGTTTGAAAAGGAAGCAGAAGAAGGCAAGTATCAGTACATGGTAACAGATTATCCGGGAACAATTGGACTTCGTTTCAACTTTATTAACGGTGGTACATCCGGATTGATGAGCAATGTAAAGATTCGCAAGGCAATCTCCTACAGTATTGACCGTGAAGAGATGATCGATGCTGTTTATGGAAGATACAATCCGGCATACAGCTATGTAGCACCGGCTATCACATTCAATGGTTCTTCTTATCGTTCTCAGGTAGGCGAGGTCATTGAGGATGAGTATAATGAGTATGTTGGTGATCCAGATAAGATCGTTGCTTTGTTCCAGGAAGGTCTTGATGAGTTAGGCGTAGAGACTCCAATCGAAGATATCACACTGACTTATCTGACAAGTGGTTCCACAACTGAGGTACAGGCAGAGAGAGAGTACATTCAGCAGTCTCTGGAAGAGACACTTGGACTTACTGTTGAGTTAAGTGTAGCTGGTGATAATTCCCTGTTCATCGCAGACAGAAATGAAGGAAATTATGACTTCTTCCTTGGCGGCTGGTATTCAGATTACAATGATCCGCTTGACTTCTTATATACTAACTATACTGATGCTTACGGTATGTCCTTTGGTGGATACAGCAACACTGATTATGATGCATTAGCAGATCAGCTTGTTGGTGAGACTGATATGGATAAGCGTCTTGATATCTATAAGCAGATGGAGCAGATTCTTTTATTAGATGATTGTGCATTTGCACCAATCTACTATGCTACAAAGCAGGTTCTGCTTCAGAACTGGGTTAAGGATTATCGTACTTCCTCTTTTGGTGCAAGTGCTGAGTTTATCTGGACTTACATCGATGGAAAAAATCAGTAATAGAGCGCAATTAGTAGAAGGTAATGCTTAAAATTACGGTTTTACAAAAGTAAACCCAAAAGTTTGGAGGGGCTCGTTGTTCGGGTCCCTTCCTTTTCGTAATGATAATAAAAAAAGAACAGGAGATAAGGCTATGGGTAGATATTTAATCAGGCGTTTTGCTGAGCTGATTTTGACAGTCTTTTTGATTGCAACAGCTACCTTTTTCCTGCTGGAGGCGGTTCCAGGAGATCCGTTAACCCAGAGGGCAGACCATTTGCCGGAACAGACGAGAACTGCTTTGTACCAGCGCTACGGACTGGATAAGCCGGTAATGGAACGTTATTTAATAACAATGAAGAAAATGTGTAAGGGTGATTTTGGTGAATCATTCGTATATGCCGGACAGACAGTAACAGGCTTGTTAAAGACAAAGCTTCCAGTATCTGCAAGACTTGGTATTCAGCAGATGTTACTTGGTGTAACACTTGGTTTATTGCTTGGAATTGTGGCGGCGATGAAGCGAGGAACCTTCATCGATTACTTGATTGTAGGCTTGTCGGTATTGCTTATTTCAGTGCCGCATTTGATATTTGGACTGCTTTTGCAGAAGGTTTTTGCAGGTAATCTTCGATGGTTTCCGACAATCGGATGGCCAGAGGGAAAGGATTTGTGGTTTGGAGGATGGAAGTATACTGTTCTTCCAACTCTGACAGGATGTTTCTCCTATATTGCAACTTACACGAGACTCTTAAAGACCTCTATGCTGGATGTTGTAAATCAGGATTACGTACTGACAGCAGAGTCAAAGGGCCTAAGCAAATCTGCAATCATTCGTAAGCATATCCTGCGTAACTCCTTTATTCCAGTTATGACACAGCTGCCAATGTCTGTTGCTATGTGTATTACAGGTTCCTTCTTTATTGAGAGTATTTTCTCAATTCCAGGAATCGGACAGTATTATGTAACTGCCGTAAATAATCAGGATTTGTCAATTGTACTTGGTGAAACAGTGCTGCTGTCAATTCTGTATATCGCTGTCATCTTTATTACGGATATCTTATATGTATTTGTCGATCCGAGAATCCAGATGCCAGGCAAAAGAAGTAAATAAGGGAGGAAACATATGCTTACAGCTGATAAATTTAAAAGGGTTGGCTATACAAAAGAAGAAGCAGAGCGTATTGACCGCCCAACTATTTCTTACTGGCAGGATGCATGGAGACGATTGAAGAAAAATCCAGTTGCAATGGCATCACTTGTCGTGCTTGGACTGATTTTAATTATGGTTATTGTTGGACCATATATTAGAGGCTACGATTTTGTTTCAAAGAATGTAAAAGAGAAGAATCAGGGAATGAGCGCAAAGTACTGGTTTGGAACTGATTATCTGGGACGTGACTTGTTCTCGCGTGTTTGGATGGGTGCAAGAGCATCTATCATTATTGCGCTTGTGGCAACAGCATTAAAGCTGATTGTAGGAACACTTTATGGTGCAGCAATGGCACATTTTGGCGGTTGGATCGATGACGTAATGATGCGTATCATTGAGGTAATCAATTCTCTGCCAAGTCTTTTGATCACCATTTTGATCATGATGGTTCTTGGCAACAATTTGTTTGCTCTTCTCGTTGCACTTAGTATTACTGCATGGTGCAGTACTGCCAGACAGGTTCGTGGTATGATTAAGCAGTTAAAGGAATCAGAGTATGTATATGCGGCAGAGGTACTTGGTGCAAAGCCATCACGTATTATCTTAAAGCATTATGTGCCGAACATGCTTGGAATTTTGATCTTAAATATGTCTACCTCCATTCCGGCATTCATCTTCACTGAGGCAGGACTTAGTTTCCTTGGAATTGGTCTGACTGCACCAGAGATCAGTCTTGGCGTTTTGATTTCACAGGGACAGCAGACACTTGATTTCTACCCAACACAGCTGATTTGGCCGTGTGTGATTTTATGTGTAATCGTTATGGCATTTAACCTGCTCGGCGATGGACTGCGTGATGCACTTGACCCGAGACTTCGCCAGTAAGACAAAGGAGAAACTATGAGTGACCAGAAAAATGATAAGATATTAGAAGTGAAAAATTTAAAAGTGTCCTACCATACCTATGCAGGCGAAGTAAAATCCGTGCGTGGTGTTTCCTTTGATTTGAAAGAAGGAGAGGCAATTGCCATTGTAGGTGAGTCTGGCTGTGGAAAATCTGTTACAGCAAAGTCCATTATGGGTCTTATTAAAGGACCACAGGGCGAGATCAAGCAGGGTAGCGAGATTTTATATCACGGTGATAATATACTTAATTATAATAAGAAGCAGTGGCAGGCATATAAGGGCGGTGAGGTTGCAATTATCTTCCAGGATGCACTTGCTTCATTAAATCCAACCATGCGTGTTGGAAAGCAGATCATGGAAAATCTGATGGCACATAAGCATATGACAAAGGATGAGGCAAAGAAGGAAGCAGTAAGAATGCTTCAAAAAGTTGGTATTCCTGAGCCGGAAAAGCGTGTGCGTCAGTATCCGCATGAGTTCTCAGGCGGTATGAGACAGCGTGTTATGATTGCAATTGCGTTTGCCTGTGACCCGAAGATCCTGATTTGTGATGAGCCGACAACGGCGCTTGACGTAACAATCCAGGGACAGATTCTTGATATCATTAAGGAACTGCAAAGAGAGCATAACACATCAGTCATCATGATTACACATGATCTTGGTGTTGTAGCAAATATTGCGCAGAAGATTGCCGTTATGTACTCCGGTATGATTGTAGAGCGCGGAAACTGCGAGGATATTTTCTATCGTCCGAGACATCCGTACACATGGGCATTGATTCGTTCTGTGCCGAGACTTGACCTTGAGAATAAGCAGGTACTTGCATCAATTCCAGGAACACCGCCAGATTTGTTAAATCCGCCAGTTGGATGTCCATTCTGTACAAGATGTGAGTACTGCATGGAAATCTGTAAAGAGCAGATGCCTGAGGTTACAGAGTTTGGTGATGGACATGAGGCGAGCTGTTGGCTGCATCACCCATTAGCACCAAAGGTGGAGATGCCGGGAGAAGCTTGACGTTTCTAAGCTCAAGCATGTCGAAAGGAATATTGAATATGAACAACGAAAAAGAAGTGCTCTTTTCAGTGAGCCACTTAAAGAAATATTTTCAGGTAGGCAAAAATGCTACCTTAAAGGCCGTTGACGATGTTTCCTTTGAGATCTACAAGGGAGAAACGCTCGGCATGGTAGGAGAGTCTGGATGTGGAAAGACCACATGTGGACGAACCTGTATCGGATTGTACAGCAGAACTGATGGAGAAGTTTTGTTTAAAGGAAAGGATCCGCAGAAATTGACTGGAAAGGAAAAACAGAACTACAAAAAGTCTGTTCAGATGGTTTTCCAGGATCCGTATGGCTCCCTTGATCCGCGTATGACAGTTGCTGAGATCATTGGAGAAGGAATTGATATTCATCATTTGGCTAAAAACAAAAAGGAAAGAAATGAGCGCATCTACCATTATTTGGAGCTTGTCGGCTTAAACAGAGAGCATGCGAATCGTTTCGTTCATGAATTTTCAGGCGGTCAGAGACAGCGTATCGGTATTGCACGCGCGCTTGCAGTAGAGCCAGAGTTTCTTGTACTTGATGAGCCAATTTCAGCGCTTGATGTTTCCATTCAGGCACAGATCGTAAACTTATTGATTGACCTGCAAAAGCGCATGGGATTAACATATTTATTTGTTGCCCATGATCTGTCCATGGTAAAGCATATCTCAGACCGTGTTGCAGTATTGTATTTAGGTACCTTAGTTGAGCTGACCACTTCTGAGGAGCTGTACGCAAATCCGCAGCACCCGTATACACGAGCATTGCTGTCAGCAATTCCGATTCCAGATCCAAAGATCGAGCAGGAAAGAGATGCTAAAAAGATTCGTCTTGAAGGTGAAGTGCCAAGTCCTATCAATTCCCCGGCAGGATGTAAGTTCCAGGGAAGATGTAAATGCGCAATGCCAATCTGCAGACAGGAGATGCCAAAGCTTCGTGATATTGGCGGAGGTCATTTCGTTGCCTGTCATATTTGCGATCCATCAAATGGATGTGAGACAGGAAAATGCGTATGACACTGAGTAGAAAAGAGATGGTAAAGAAGGCCGCATTAGATGTATTAAAGGCATTTATAATCGGAGTTGCAGCCGCAGCAGCCACAGCTGTCATTTTATTTGCAGGTGGATTTTTCTTTGGCAGTTTTCAGATAGTAAACGGCTTTGAAGTTGTAAAGGACGGTCTTTTGCTGATTGGTGCAATTGGTCTTTTTCTGGTGGCAGGAATGCTTCTTGCAAAAGGAAAAAAAGAAAATGCAGATGAGAAAAAAGAAGCAAAGAATGGATGGAGACAGCATTTTAGCGTAGTTGGTCTAAAGACAGTTGTTCTGATGATAAGTGCTGCATTTTTACTGATTGCATCGGTGGCAGATTTGATTTTACTTAATCTTTGATGTGTATTTATTGTAGTAAGTCGCTATAGAATATTCCTATAGCGACTTATTACTTTTTTCTTATAGACAATAACCTAGAAAAAAGGTATGATTTAAAGGAATTGTACGAGTAAAATAGTACTAAAAGGTTTAAACTTTTGATATAGAAGGAGATTACGAAAATGGATTATAAATTTGAGACACGATGTATTCACAGAGATAATGAGCATGAGGAAGGTCATCCATACGGATCTGTATGCACACCGATCTACCAGACAGCAACTTTTTATCATCCAGGTATTGGACAGACAACGGGCTTTAATTATACAAGAGAGAGCAACCCAACCAGAACGGAGTTAGAGGATATAGTGACTTCTCTTGAGGAAGCAAAAGATACCGTAGCTTGTGCAAATGGTATGGCAGCAATTGTGCTGTGCATGGAACTGTTTGAGTCTGGAGAGCATATCGTGTGCTCAGAGGATTTGTATGGTGGATCTGTGCGTATGTTCCAGACAACAGGTGAGAAGCGTGGCTTGACCTTTACTTATGTAAATACAGCAGATGCCGCAGCAACAGAGGCAGCAATAAAGAACAACACAAAAGCACTTTACATAGAGACACCAAGCAATCCGACTATGCAGATCACCGACCTTGCAAAGATGAAGAGTCTTGCAGACAAGTACAATCTTCTTTTAATCGTAGACAATACCTTCTTATCTCCTTATTTTCAGAAGCCAATCCGTTTTGGCGCGGACCTTGTTATTCACAGCGGAACAAAGTTTTTAGGAGGACATAACGATACATTGGCTGGATTTTTATCTACCTCAAGAGAGGATCTTGCAGCAAAAATCCGTTACTTATACAAAACTGTTGGAAGCTGCCTGGCTCCGTTTGACAGCTATCTGTTAATCCGTGGTATCAAGACACTGCCAATTCGTATGGAGCGTCAGCAGGAGAATGCACTTGCAATCGCAAAGTGGCTGCAGACACAGAAAAAGATTAAGCAGGTTTACTACATTGGTCTGGAGGATCATCCAGGATATGAAATCAATAAGAAGCAGACGACTGGATTTGGAAGCATGATTTCTATTCGCACCGACAGTGAGGCAACAGCGCGCCGCGTACTTGAGCGTATTCGTCTTATTACCTACGCGGAGAGTCTTGGCGGAGTTGAGTCATTAATGACATATCCTATGCTTCAAACACACGGCGATGTTCCAGTTGAGACAAGAGAGCGTCTTGGAATCACCGAAGACTTCCTACGTTTTTCAGTTGGAATCGAAAATGTAGATGATTTGATCGCTGATCTTGATCAGGCATTAAATGGAGAAGACTGATATAAAATGATGATTTGACAAGACAGAGCAGACAAGATGTGGAGGTTTCAATTTGAAATACGATTTTGATAAAATTACAGACCGCAAAGGTACAGACTGTTTAAAATATGATTTTGCAAAAGAGCGTGGCAGACACGAAGGTATTTTACCTCTTTGGGTAGCTGATATGGATTTTCCAACATTGCCACAGGTCAGTGAGCGTCTTAGAAAAATCACTGAGCATGGAATTTATGGCTACAGTGATGCTAAGGAGCCGTATTTTCAGGCAATTTTAGGCTGGTATGAAAAGCATTTTTCATGGAAAATTCAGAAGGAATGGCTGATCAAGACACCAGGTGTTGTCTTTGCACTTGCAGCGGCAGTGCGCGCTTACACAAAGCCAGGTGAGGCAGTTTTATTACAGCAGCCTGTTTACTACCCATTTAGTGAGGTAATTGCAGATAATGAGCGTGTTATAGTAAATAGCCCGCTAAAGCTGATTGACGGCCATTATGAAATTGATTTTGACGATTTTGAACAGAAGATTCGCGATAATCATGTAAAGCTGTTTTTACTGTGCAGTCCGCATAACCCAGTTGGACGCGTATGGAAAAAATGGGAGTTAGAAAAGATTGGAGAAATCTGCATCCGCTATGGAGTAATTGTAGTAAGCGATGAAATTCACAGCGACTTTACATGGGGAGAGAATAAGCATCTGATGTTTGCATCTTTATCTGACGATTTTGCAAACATAAGCATTACATGCACGGCACCTAGTAAGACCTTTAATTTAGCTGGTCTTCAAGTCTCAAACATCTTTATTCCAAACGAGACACTTAGGTTTAAGTTTAAAAAGGCAGTAGATGCAGCTGGCTACAGTCAGGTTAATGTGATGGGCTTAGAGGCGTGTCAGGCAGCTTATGAGTACGGTGAAGAATGGCTGACTCAGCTAAAGGAATATCTGAAAGATAACATTGCATTTGTGCGTGAATTTATTCAGACAAGGCTTCCAAAGCTTACTATGATTGAACCAGAGGGTACTTATCTTTTATGGATTGATTTTCGTGCGCTTGGTCTGACAGAGGCACAAAGGCAGGATTTGATCGAAAATAAGGCAAATCTTTGGCTGGACAGCGGTGCAATGTTTGGACCTGACGGAGAGGGCTTTGAACGCTTTAATGTTGCATGTCCGCGCTCTGTATTAAAACAGGCATTTGAGCAACTAGAGGCAGCTGTAAATAGCTTATAAGGGAAAATTGAGATTTATTATGTAGAAAAGGAATGACAAAAAGTATGGGAAAATTACTCGAACCAAGCCAGAATATTGAACGCAGCATCATGAAGAAATATAGAAAAGAGCTGTGGAATCCATTTATTAAGGCAGTAAAGAATTACGAACTGGTTCAGGAAAATGATAAGATTGCAGTTTGTATATCAGGCGGAAAGGATTCTATGCTGATGGCAAAGCTGATGCAGCTGCTTCAGCGCTATGGCGATGTTCCATTTGAATTAACCTTTCTGGTTATGGATCCGGGATATAATGAAAAAAATCGTAAAAAGATTGAGGAAAATGCAAAGATACTTAATGTTCCAATTACGGTTTTTGAAACGAATATTTTTGATGTTGCAAATAGTGTGGATAAGTCACCATGTTATTTATGCGCAAGAATGCGCCGTGGTTATTTGTACAGCAAGGCTAAGGAACTTGGATGCAATAAAATTGCGCTAGGTCATCATTTTGATGATGTAATAGAGACAACATTGATAGGCATGTTTTATGCATCGCAGTTAAAGGCAATGATTCCCAAGCTGCACAGCACAAATTTTGAGGGCATGGAGTTGATACGTCCGATGTATTGCATTCATGAGGAAGATATTATTTCATGGATGAATTACAATGGATTAGAATTTATTCAGTGTGCCTGTCGCTTTACAGAAAATTATACTTTAAATAATAATGAAGGCGGAATGTCAAAGCGTCAGGAGATAAAGATGCTGATTCGCCAGTTAAAGAAGGATAATCCACTGATTGACAAAAGTATTTTCAACAGTATCCATGCAGTAAGCCTTGACACTATGCCGGGCTACAAAACACATGGAAAGACATATTCCTTCTTAGATAACTATTATAATAATGAAAGAAGTGAAGAGCAGCTGTAAAAATGGAAGGAAAAAATGGAATACGAACATATTGTGCATTCATTTGAGCCGATTTTTGACAGTGCATCACAGATCTTAATTCTAGGTACGCTGCCATCAGTTAAATCCAGAGAAACTAATTTTTATTATGGACATAAGCAAAATCGCTTTTGGAAGGTTTTGGCAGCATTGTTTCAGAAACCGATACCAGAAACAATAGATGAGAAGAAGCATTTGCTTCTTAGGCATCATATTGCCATATGGGACGTAATTCAAAGCTGCGATATTAAGGGCTCAAGTGACAGCAGTATTAAAAATGTTGAGCCGACAGAGTTAAGAAAGATACTTGATGCATCAAATATAAAACAAATCTATGCAAACGGCAGCAAGGCAGGGCAATTATATAAAAAATATCAGCTTCCACTTACAGGGATGGAAGCTGTTGTTTTGCCATCAACAAGTCCGGCAAATGCAGCATGGTCACTTGAACGGCTGTGTGAAGCATGGAGAAAAATAAAGTGTTAGGAATTTTATTATTATGGATGTTTTTGAATATGGAAATCCGAATGCATCGCTTATTATTTTGCAGATGATTGGTGATCATGATATTGAAATGATTGATCACGAATTTGATCTGATTCAGAAAGCAGTTTCGGATGAATTATGCCTTATTGCATGTAAAGTGGATGACTGGAATCGGGATTTGTCACCTTGGAAAGCACCAGCTGTTTTCAAAAGCGAATCTTTTGGAGAAAATGCAGCCAAAACACTGAGCGAGGTTCTTACATATATAGGAGAAAAGAAACAGCCCTGCATCATTGGCGGATATTCGCTTGCAGGGTTATTTGCTCTGTGGGCAGCAACAAAGACTGACCGCTTCAGCAAAGTGGCAGCAGCGTCTCCATCCGTCTGGTTTCCGGGGTTTACCGAGTATATAAAAGAAAATAATATAAAAGCAAAAGCAGTTTATCTCAGTCTTGGAGATCGTGAAGAAAAAACAAGAAATCCTGTTATGGCAACAGTAGGCCATGCGATACGCAGTGTATATGAAACTATTTCTGATAGTGGAATCAATACAATTCTTGAGTGGAATCAGGGAAATCACTTTAAAGATGTGGACATAAGGATGGCGAAAGCGCTCACGTGGAGCATTAGAGCTACAGTTCACGGATAAGCTAATATTTTACTTGCATAAACAGAAAAAATACGATATATTGAATATAGAGTAACGACCGTGGTTTTGTAGAAAGGAGAAAAAATATGAAGAGACGATCAAAGCTTTCTATTCAGGTATATCGAGCGATAACAGTGACAGCGATTGGACTTATGATTGGAGCAGCACCTATGCGCGTGATGACGGTGCAGGCACAGGAAACACAGAAAAATCAGGAACAGCAGTCAGATTATCAGAAATTGGACTATAAGGTATTTGAGGACAGTTCAGAGAGACTGCTTGAGTGGTCTGATATTTATATGCTGTCAAATGAGGATATTCGAATTGCAAAAAATGAGATATATGCGCGTCATGGACGGCGCTTTGCAAGTACAGATCTGCAGTCTTATTTTGATCAGATGGCATGGTACAATGGGACAGTTCAGCCTCAAAATTTTGATTCTGGATGCCTGAATGCAGTTGAAGTTGCAAATATTAGTTTTTTGGACAGTGAGCAGCAGGCAGGGACAGGATCAGATAACAAGTCTGTTGTAGAAAAAGAGATCAGCCTACAAAAGCAAGAGAAAGAAATGTACACAGCAAAGATCAATGACAGAATTGGTCTGAGCAGCTTTGCAGATACTGCTGTTGTAAAATACAATGCATCAGATGAACTGACATCTTATGATGCGGAGGCATCGGCCGTGCAGATGGGCGCTTTTTATGAGAAAAATGGCGAAATTTTTGGAAATATCGGATTTGACAAGAGTATTAGCTATGCAAATGAAGGAAGTATATGCGCCTGGTATCAAAATCATGAATACAGACTTGTATGTGAAAACAGTGTGGCAAGCGAAGATTATAGTCAATATGAGGATACGTATGTCATGTATGAAGATGACAGAAGGCTGTTTGAATACAAAAAGATGGATGAGCATATAAGCGGCGGTGCCAGTCCGGGTTATTGGCTTCTGACGCAGGATGCGATTTATGTTGGTAATTATGATGGTCTTTTGGTATTGGACTGGAATGGAACTGTATTGACACAATCTGATCAGTACATATATGCGTTTGATGTGTATGAAAATCAGGTATATATGAGAACAAAAGATGATCATCTGGCATGTGCAGACGTACAGACGCTTGCTAATGCGCATGAGATACGCTATGCATTTGATGAGGAAAGCGAGCGTTCCTATGAAGCAGCTGGGAACTTTATTTATCAGTCGTATGGTGCACTGTGGTGCTACGATATCAGTGAATTGGATGCAAGTGATAATATGAAGGTGCTGGATGTAGACTGTGATTGGGGACAGTTGTGTACATCAGATAGCTATGCCTATGGAATCAGCACCACACCAGTTAGAGATGGAGTGGCAATAGAGCGGATTTCTTATTTGACAGGAGAAAAAGAGATAGCTTGTGTGATTAAAAATGTGGGTTTTGCATTCTTAGATCACGCACAAGGCAGCAAACTTTATTTGCAGTTAGGACCAGATAAAAATGACTGGACTGGACAGGGAAGAAACTTTAATATGGTGACAATTGCAATTGACTTTTGGACAGGAACTATGGAAGTACTTGCCGCAGGATGGTATTCGTGATAGTTTAACATAAAAAAGCCAAGGAAGAGTCTGGATATATTAGCAGACTTTTCCCTGGCTTAAATTTTAAGCTTTCTTTGTTTCCTTGCTTACAAGACGCTTTCCGGAATGGAGTACGATTGTAAGACCAAGGATGATCAGAAGAACTGCGATAATTAACTGAAGTCCTTCAACCATGAATACGGCTGTTCCAGCCTGATATGCTTTTACAAGAGCAATGAAACGCTCAACAAGTGCGGTGAAGGTAACACAAAGCATGATGATTAACGGAGGGAACAGAGTCTTGTTTGTGCGGCCTGTAACTTTTAAGAATACGCAAAGAGTAATAAGTACAAGTGCACTTAACAGCTGGTTGGCACTTCCAAACAGCGGCCAAATATTTGTATAGCCAACCTTTGTCAGGATATAGCCAAATACAAGGGTGATAACAGTTGCAAAATATTTATTGCAGAATAACTTACGCCATCCCTCTGCATGCTCCATATCATCAACAGAGAACAGTTCCTGGAAGGACATACGGCCGATACGGGCAACAGAATCAAGTGTACTGAGTGCAAGTGCAGATACACACATCGTCATGATACACTGAGCAATGTGAACAGGAATACCAAACATCTCAAGAAATCCGGCAACACCTGCGGAGAAGATCTGGAACGGAGTTCCGGTAGCGGCAGTGCCGTCAGCGGAAGCAGCACCAGCAACGCACAGTGCCAAAACAGCAAGCAAACTCTCAAGAATCATAGCACCATAACCAACTTTTAACATATCCTTCTCATTGGAGATGGTTTTAGAAGATGTACCAGAAGAAACAAGGCTGTGGAAACCGGAAACAGCACCGCAGGCAACAGTTACAAACAAGATTGGGAACATATCGCCAAGCTTTTCATTGTGGAAACCAGTGTAAACTGGAAGCATGTTAAAACGAAGCGCTGTTGTCAAAAAGAAACTAGAAATGGCGCAAATACTAGGATAGAACAACACTTAAAAGGTATCATGTTAGCCCAGATTTGTTCGAAAAACAGGCACAAAAGAACAGTTGAAGAAAAAAATGAAAAAATTTAAAAAAAACTGTTGACAAATCGCTTGTGATGTTATATACTAATAAATGTCTTGAGGAACACGAAAGACAACAACAAAACATCGGGGTGTGGCTCAGCTTGGCTAGAGCGCCTGGTTTGGGACCAGGAGGCCGCAGGTTCGAATCCTGTCACCCCGATCCTTTTTATGGAAAATTGTTTTATACTATGGTGGGTATAGCGCAGTTGGTTAGCGCGCCAGATTGTGGCTCTGGAGGCCTAGGGTTCGAATCCCTATATCCACCCTTGCAGGTTAAGTCCCTGCGACGTTGGGCTATCGCCAAGCGGTAAGGCACAGGACTTTGACTCCTGCATTACGTTGGTTCGAATCCAACTAGCCCAGGATGGGATACTAGCTCAGTCGGTAGAGCACTTGACTTTTAATCAAGGTGTCGCGGGTTCGAATCCCGCGTGTCTCACGATTTTATACCTGAGAAGCAGATGATGCTCCTCAGGTTTTTTTATTGCAAAAAATCAGAAGAAAAGAGGTGTGAATTATGTTGAGCCTTTTTAAGAAAAATAAAATCAAATTAACGAAGGAACAACAAAAATTGGATCAGATATGGTCGTTGTGGGAAGAAGGACAGGCGGACTCACCGTATGCGGAATTAATGACGTATCAAAGTGAGGTCGGCAATGGAGGTCATGACCAATATTTTTATAATATGGAAAATACAGGTGATCTTAAAAAAGAAATGGCAGCTTTGAATACGATTCTGCCGATAAAGTTAAAAAACAATTTGGACAAGGCATATGAAGTATATCTGCTATTAAAAGAAAAAGAAGGTGACGAAAAATCAAAGGAAATTCTGGAACAGTGTGATGATGTCATTTATGAAAATGAAGAGACATTGAACTATATATTAAGAGAATATGCAAATAAGATCGAATTATAATATATAGCCTGTGAATGTTGGGAGAAATTCTGATATTTATAGGCTTCTATTTTTAGAAAAGGATAAAAATATTTTCTTGAGTTTGTAATATGCTTGCACATAATAAAAAAAACATGTATGATGATATTGTACTGAACTGTGAAACGGAATGCTTGATAAAATTTGTGACTTTAGAGAGGAGAAAATGACAATGAGAAGAAAAATTCAGGTAAAAGAAAGACAGCCGCAGTTTTGTGTAGTAACAGGAATCACATTCACACAAGTGGATGCCTGGTTTGGAAACACGATGAGAGATTTAAAGATGGATCTCATCTATCCAAAGGATGCTGGTAAAAAGTATCCATGTGTTGTGTGGATCTGCGGAGGAGCATGGATTCAGATGGATCGTTCTGCGCATTTGGCTTATTTGTCCAGTCTTGTACAGCAGGGATTTGTTGTTGCATCGGTAGAATATCGCACAAGCAACGAGGCAAAGTATCCGGCACCGTTGCAGGATGTAAAGGCAGGAATTAGATATTTGCGCGCACATGCAGAACGTTTTTGCATTGATCCAGATCGTATAGGTGTTATGGGAGAGTCGGCAGGCGGCTATTTGACATGTATGGCAGCCCTGGCAGATGACCCGATTTATGATGTTGGAGAAAATTTGGAATATTCAAGTGCCGTACAGGCTGCATGCCCATGGTATCCGCCTACAGATTTTCGCGGATTTTTGTACAGCGATCCAGAGCAGTGTGCAGCAGCACCAGAATCACTTCTTTTAGGAAAAAATGTGATGAGACATCCAGAAGAAGCATTAGCGTGCTGCCCGGTCAGCTTTGTAACAAAAGATGCGCCGCCATTTTTAATTATTCATGGAGATAATGATCATACTGTGCCGTTTGGACAGGGAGAAGAACTTCACGATGAGCTTGAAAAGGCAGGCTGTGATGTGACGCTGCTTTCCATTGAAAATGCAGATCATGCAGATATCCATTTCTTCCAAAAGCAGATATGGGATGAGATTTGTGCTTTCTTTAAGACAAAGCTGTAAACAAAGAAAAAGAGGACTGCTTTTCTTTCGAAAAGCAATCCTCTCGCCCCTGCCAAGGAGTGCAGTTGAGGGGACTTGAACCCCTACCCAAGTACATGGACATGAACCTGAATCATGCGCGTATGCCAATTCCGCCACAACTGCAAATACACTTGTCTGCATTAGTTATTATGAAAACAGTGCGGGCGACAGGACTTGAACCTGCACGTCATTGACACTAGAACCTAAATCTAGCGCGTCTGCCAATTCCGCCACGCCCGCTTGCTATTCACAATCTGACATCGTGACGCTTGCCCCAATGCATGAAGTATAATATCATAACAATATCGTTTTGTCAACAAGAATTTTCAAAACTTTCAAAAAGTTGATAAAAATAGCAATAAGACTTGCAGTTTTACGCATTTCCTGTTACAATAAACTACAGTTATGCCGATGAAAACAAAATTGGACACAATATATAGTGGTACTGTATATTGTGCTTCGTACAAAACAACAGCAGGCAGAATGAGAGGTAGCACAGCCATGATAGAAAAAGAACGTCAAAGTGAATTAATTAGAAAGTTCGTCGTATCACAGGAAATGCCAGATGACGAGATTGGAGATCTGAGCCTGGACGAGCTTACTTATATTTACTTCAACACAGAGATTGCAAAAAAAGATGAGAAATATAAGGCAATTCATTTCCCGATTAAGCAGCAGATTATTTATTGGGGTGTTGTCGATGCGATTAAGAAAGCAGAGACACTGTATGTTGCATTTACAGAAAGACCGAAGTATCCGTATCTTGATCCGGGCAGAAATGTATGGCTGTTTTCAACAGAGGATAACCTGACTAGAGCACTTAAGAAACTTGAGGAAGATCGTGGAATGCATCTGATTTATCAGAAGCTGCCAAATCAGGTAATTGTTCCGTTTTTTGCTCAGCTGTATTATTGGGGCATTGAGCAGGTGATTGTTGACAACATGAATCATCCGATGATCGTAAAGCGTTCTGATGTGATGCCAGAGATGGATCAGAAGAAGGATGAGAAGAAGCAGGATCTTTGCAATGGAAAGCTGCAGGCAGCATTAATTCAGCATGCACAGTTTATGGCACAGAATCCTGATGCATCTGTATTTAAGGATGATAAAGAAAAGTTAAAGGTTTATACGATTTTAGCTAACAATGTATTCTTTGAAGTATGTGACGCTAAATTTATGGCACCGACAGTTATGGAGAAGGATGGAAAGACCTTCCGTGCTGGAGAGGAGATTCCAGAGGGTGCACGCCCTGCAATTGTGTTTATGGGAAAGAAGGATTCTGATCAGAAGGCACTTCCGCTGTTCACTGATATTACAGAGTTCATGAGAGTATATAAGCCGCATGAGATGGGTATTTCAGTTATGACTTACGAGGCAGCTGAGAAGATGGCAAAGGCAAACAATGCCGAGATTGTAATCAACAGAAATGGAACTGGACTTACTGTAAACGAGCATGTAATGGGTCTGATTGATAAGATCCGTGCAAAGAAGGAAGAAGTAAAGGCGAAAGCTGCTGAGGCAGCAGAAAATGGTGAGGAGTCCGCAAGCAAGCCAACACCTGCACCAGTTTCAAATGTACCAAAGACAGTAATGCCGACTGAGACAAAGACAGAGAGCGCATCTAATGAAGCGCAGGGTGAAGTCACATATGGAGATCTTGTTGATGAACCAGATATGCTGATTGGCGCCTTAAAGAGAACTGCAAAGGCAACAAGACAGGTAAAGCGTATGTGGTTAGCACAGCGTGTACAGGGAAGCAAGGAAGGTTATCTGTTGGTAGCAGAGACTACAAGCAGCTCTGATACCGTTCTTGAGCAGTTAAAGCTTGCTGCAAAGGATTACTTAAACGGAAAAGAAATTGAATGCCGCAGAGCAGATCCGGCAGCGTTAGCAATCGTGGATAATATTAAACCATTTTATAAAAAAGGTATTTTTGGCTAATGCTAAGAATAACGGGCCATTCTGAATCAGGCAGAGTGGCCTTTCCTTTTGATTAATAGGAGGAGCAATGAATATTCTTGATATTATTGGACCAGTTATGGTCGGCCCGTCAAGCTCCCATACAGCGGGAGCTGTTCGAATTGGCCTGGTAGCAGGAAAGCTTTTGGCAGAACCGATCAAAGAGGCACAGATTCATCTGCATGGTTCCTTCTGGGCGACTGGAAGCGGCCATGGTACAGATCGGGCAATTGTTGCCGGACTTTTGGGACTTGCAGTAGATGATGCAAGGATTCCACACAGCTTTGAGCTGGCAGATGAGGCTGGAATGAAATTTTCATTTGATCATGTAGAGCTAGTTGATGCACATCCCAATACTGTCAAGCTAAATCTTACGGGTGTAAATGGAAGTGTGCTTGAGGTAGTAGCAGCTTCCATAGGCGGCGGACGCATTCGCGTCTGTGAAATTGATGGCCTTCCAGCTAATTTTGAGGGTGATTATCCGACATTGATCGTGAGAAATATTGACCAGCCAGGACATGTGATGGAGGTTACGGCAATGCTTGGTCATAAGGGTGTCAATATCGCTACGCTTCAGCTGTTTCGTCAGAGCAGAGGAGGACAGGCTGCGATGGTCATTGAGTGTGATCAGGAGGTTCCGGCAGAGTCAATCAAGTGGCTGTCCAGACAGGAAGGAATTGTCAAAGTCACATATTTGAGTCAGGCACAAAGGGAAGATTAAAATGATGCAGTGCGAAAGGATTGAGATATGTATAAATCATTAGAAGAAATTGCGCAGGTGTCAAAACAAAAAAATATACCGTTTTGGCAGGTGATCCTTGAGGATGACTGTAAGGAGCGCATGGTGAGTCCCGAGCAGTCAAAAAAAGAATTGATGGCAATGTATCAGGCGATGAAAGAGGCAGATGCAGCCTATGATGCAAAACAAAAGTCAAGAAGCGGTATGGTAGGCGGAAATGGACAATTGTTTCATGATGCAGTCGTGTCTGGAAAAACAATCTGCGGTCCAGTAATTGCATCGGCAATTGAAAAAGCACTGAAGATGGGTGAGTCAAACGCCTGTATGAAACGTATTGTGGCAGCACCTACGGCTGGTGCCTGTGGCGTGGTTCCGGCCGTATATCTAACGCTTCAGGAACAGCGCCAGATTGATGATGAGCGTATGCTTGAGGCAATGTATATTGCATCAGGTGTGGGCGGTGTCATTGCAAACCGTGCATTTCTTGCGGGTGCGGCAGGAGGCTGTCAGGCAGAGATTGGTTCTGCAAGTTCCATGGCAGCAGCAGGAGCTGTTTACCTTGCAGGAGGAGACACCGAGGCAATCATTCATGCAGCAGCTATGGCAATGAAAAATCTGCTTGGCCTTGCATGTGATCCTGTAGCCGGTCTTGTGGAGGTGCCTTGTGTGAAGCGAAATGTTGTAGGTGCAGTTAATGCGCTCTCAGCAGCTGATATGGCACTGGCTGGTGTTCGAAGCATCATTCCGCCAGACGAAGTGTTTGATGCGATGAGAAGTGTTGGAATCAGTCTTCCTGAGGCTATTCGTGAGACAGGAAAGGGAGGACTGGCTGCAACAACAACAGGACAAAAGATTGCGCAGGGGCTTCAGCATGAGTAATCAAGTTCATTGCAGACGACCTGTCAGAAACTTAACTTTGACAGGTTGTTTTGCCGCAGTATTAGGCGGGCTCATTTTATTTTTGTGCCTTGTCTGTGTAAGTGTAACTGTTACGCTGAATTTTCGCCCACTCTACTATTTAGATATGAAGCTGCTTCATATCTCAGACAGCAGCGGTTACAGTAATGACGTGATCAGAAAAAACTTTGATGCGTTGATTCGTTACAATAATATCTGGCATACGGGGATACTTAATTTCCCAGATTTTCCAATGTCAGAATCTGGGCGTATTCACTTTGAGGAAGTGAAAAAAGTATTTAGTGTTTTTGAGTATGGAGCATTGATTTTAATTCCACTGTCAGCTGTTGAAATTATAGCGGCAAAGAAAAAGCGTTTTGGAAGTCTTTTTGCAGCAGCGGGAATTATTAGTGTTGGTATACCGGCATCACTTGGTCTTTTGATTACAGCAAACTGGGAATGGGTATTTATTACATTTCATAAGCTTGTGTTTCAAAATGATTATTGGCTATTTGATCCATATACGGATCCAGTTATTACGATTTTGCCAGATGAATTTTTTATGCACTGTGCAGCACTTATTATGCTTCTTGTGCTGGCAGGAAGTCTTGCTTTTTTTGCAGCATGGAAAAAACTGGCAAAGAAAAAAGTAAAATAAGTATGTGCCATAGGGCATCAAAGCAAAGGAGAAAAATGGAAACAATTAAGGAAGCAACAGGTGCGGCAATTCGTCCTTTCGATCTTTCATATGAAACAATTCTTTACGCATCCGATTTTGGAGCAGCGCCTAAAAAAAGTGCTGTGGAAAATACTCAGGCGATCAACAAAGCAATTCTGGCAGCATCAAAGCAGGGCGGTGCAACTGTTGTAATTGCAAAAGGAGAGTATCGTACCTATACTATTGAATTAAAAAGTCATGTGCATCTTCATTTCGAGGAAGGCGCAGTGATTCGTGCAGCGAGAACTGATATTAAGCATTCTTATGTCAATCAGGATGGCGAGGGTGGCAATTACCTTGAGCCGGAAATCAATCGTTTTGCAGGTCTGCAGGATCATGGTCACAGCTATTTTGCAAACAGTCTGTTTTATGGTGCAGATCTGTGTGATATCATGATTTCTGGTGATGGACTGATTGATGGAAGCAGCTGGAATGAAGAAGAAAAGTGCCGTGAATATGTGCTTTTAGGCGGTGATCCGTCTGAGCCGGCTTTTAGAAATGAAAGAGGTCATAACGGTGAGTGGTTTGGAAATAAGGCAATTGCACTTGTGCGCTGTAAAAATGTTGTACTGACAGATTTCTCACTTGTAATCGGCGGCCATTTTGCCATTATTGCAGAAGGTGTTGAAAACATGTATGTTGACGGCATTTTGATTGATACAAATAGAGATGCATTTGATGTAGACTGCTGTAAGGATGTGACAGTTAGAAATAGTGTATTCAATTCACTTACAGATGATGGTCTTGTTATGAAAAGCTCCTATGGTGCTGGTATTTTTATGCCGCTTGAAAATGTGCTTATCGAGGATTGCAAGGTATCTGGCTACGATGCAGGAAGCGTCTATGCAAAGACCTACACAAACGAAAAGCTTGTGGCTGAGGATCGCTGTGGCCCGACAGGCCGTGTAAAGCTTGGAACCGAGTCTTCATGTGGCTATCATCAGGTAACAGTGCGCCGTGTTGATTTTGAGCATTCAAGAGGTTTTGCATTAGAAGCAGTAGACGGAAGTGATCTGACAGATATTATTTTTGAAGACAGCCATATGAAGTATATTAGCAGCTCTCCAATTTTTATCCGCGTTGGTGATCGCTGCCGATTCCCTGTGACAGGTATGCAGATGAGTGAGGAGATTCAGGCTAAGGCACCTAATATTCGTCTGGACAACAGGGGCTTTGTTATTCCTGATAATGAGCATTATCCAGTAATTCCGGCAGTGCGTTATACACCGTCCTATAATAAAACAAAGCTTGTAAGTGTGGACGGACGTTCCTTCTTCACAGTTGTGGATGAAGAAAATCCAGTTACGCTGAATCAGGCAAATTTAGTCAAAGAAGATGGCGTAACTTATGGTAAGGTATATGTGGCAGGAGAAGGCTATGTGGCAGACCGCACGAAAGCTCTTGACGCACCAGAGGCAGCATCAAGGGCAAATGGATGCTCAAGACCGCTTGCAAAGGTAAAAAATATTAGAATTGCACGTGTCAACGCAGAGAGTGTTGATCCGAGATACCCGATTCTTCTTGCCGGTCTTGATGGCAGCAATATTGAAAATGTACAGCTGGAAGATATTAAGGTAACTTATCGCGGCGGATTAACGATGGAGCATGCGACAGAGCAGCGTCAGTTAAATACGAACTGGGAGTATACACAGTATCAGACAAAGCCGTCCATTCAAAGCCTTCCTTGGCTTGTGAATACATTTTTCCTGAAAAACGAGGGCTTGCTTCCAAGAGTCGATTGGGACGAAAAGACAAAGAGCTGGAAGGATGATCCTTATAATGTGCCAGAGCTTCCGACTTCTTATCCGGAGCCAAGTATTTTTGGTATTTTGCCGGCATACGGATTTTATGCCCGTCATGTAAAAGGATTAGAGGTAAAGGGTCTGTCAATTGGTTTTGAGAAAGAAGATACGCGTCATGCAATTGTTCTTGATGATGTGGCAGATGCAAGCTTTGAAGATCTTTCTCTTCAGGTAGCAAAAGAAACGCAGGAAGTAGCTTTTGTAACAAGTATGTATAAGCGTCCGGCAAATCTCGAATATGTACCAGATCAGCCATATCATATGACAACGATTACAAATGTAACGCTGCCAGAAAATATTTCTGTTAAGCTGGCAACAGTTGAGGCACCAGCGCCGGGAACACCAAGAGATTCCTTCTATAGCTGCCCAACACTGCCAATTCCGGAAAATGGCTACCGCTATCAGAAAGAGACAGATGTATATCCATTACCGCTTACTGTTTTTCCGCCGTTTGAAAATCGTACAACTGGAAAGACAAGAAATCCGGCAGAGGAAACGAGCCGTAAAGAGGTGCCGGGCATGATTTATAATGAAGGCCTTGCACAGCGTGAGTACACTGTTTATCGAGATCATGGCAAGCATGTATCTGTTACTATGAAGAAAATGACAAAAGAGCAGGTTGGAGAGATTGCAGCAGTTGAACGTGCATGTTTCCTTCCGGCAGAGGCTGCATCCGAGAAAGATTTTGAGGAGCGTTTTTCAAGTCCGGCGTTTGTTTGCTATGGTGCATACAATGAAGAAGGAGAGCTGATTGGCTTTATTGATGGTGCTTCCTATGATAAACCAGAGCTTCCTGATGAGCTTTATCATGATACTACAAAGCTTGTAGAAAATGGTCCATGGCAGACTGTATTTGGTGTTAATGTGATTGCACGTTACCGCAGAATGGGTGTTGCAGGCCAGATGGTACGTCACTATGTCGAGGAGAGTCGTAAGCGCGGACAAGACGGTGTTGTGCTAACATGTAAGGATCATCTGCGTCCTCTTTATGAAAAAGCCGGATTTATCTGGCAGGGTGTATCAGCTTCCACACACGGCGGTGTGAAGTGGAATGATATGCTGCTTCGCTTCCGAAAAGGAGAATAAAAGAAATGAAGAAACTGTTGATTTATTTAAAGGCATACCGTAAGGAGGCATGTCTGGCACCTATTTTTAAGATGCTTGAGGCTGTCTTTGAACTGTTTGTGCCGCTTGTTATTAAAGGAATCATCGACTACGGTATTGCAGCAGAAGACCGCGCATATTGTCTTCGCATGGGACTGCTGCTTTTACTGCTTGCCGTAATCGGTCTTGCAATGGCAACTACAGCGCAGTGGTTTTCTGCAAGAGCGGCAGCAGGCTTTGCAGCGAAAATTAAGCAGGTATTAATGGAGCATATACAAAAGCTTTCTTATACAGAGCTTGATACTATTGGTACATCAACGCTGATCACACGTATGACAAGTGATGTCAATCAGGTTCAGACAGGAACGAATCTGGTGCTTCGTCTGTTCATGCGTTCTCCATTCATTGTATTTGGTTCTATGATTATGGCGTTTACTATTGATTTTAAGGCTGCCATGATCTTTGTGATTACAATTCCGCTTTTGTCTGTTGTTGTATTTGGCATTATGCTTTCAAGCATTCCGCTTTATAAAAAGGTACAGTCACAGCTTGACCGCGTACTTGGTATTACAAGAGAAAATCTGACAGGCGTGCGTGTAATTCGTGCATTTAATAAGGAAGAAGAAGAAATCAGCCACTTTAAGACAGAGAATGAGCAGTTTACAAGACTACAGACTTTTGTTGGAAAGATTTCAGCATTGATGAATCCATTAACATTTGTTATCGTTAATTCTGCAATTCTTGTTCTTGTCTGGACTGGTGCTTGGAGAGTAGAGGGAGGCATTTTGACACAGGGTGCAGTTGTAGCTCTTGTCAACTATATGTCTCAGATATTAGTCGAGCTGATTAAATTAGCAGATTTAATTATTAATATTACAAAGGCAGTTGCATGTGGAAACCGTATCCAGAAAGTTCTAGAAGTAGAGCCGTCTATGGAAAATGGAAGCAAAGAGTGCATTGAAGAAAAAAGAACTCCGGCAAATGCCGTTGATTTTAATCATGTATCATTAACGTATTCAGGCGCAGGTGCACAATCTCTTACTGATATTGATCTTCATGTAAAGACAGGTCAGACAATTGGTATTATAGGTGGAACTGGTTCAGGAAAAACATCTGTTGTTAATTTGATTCCTCGTTTCTATGATGCGACACAGGGAAATGTCCTCGTATTTGGAAAGCCTGTAAAAGAACAGGATATGGAATCACTTAGAAGCCAGATTGCTGTAGTGCCTCAAAAGGCAGTGCTGTTTGCCGGAACCATTCGTGAGAACATGAAGTGGGGCAAAGAGGATGCAACAGATGAGGAGATCATGGAAGCACTTACAATTGCTCAGGCAGCTGAGGTAGTACAGAAAAAGGAAGGCGGTCTTGATGCTTTTGTTGAGCAGGGCGGAAAGAATCTTTCTGGCGGTCAGAGACAGCGTCTGACTATTGCGCGTGCACTAGTAAGAAAACCACGCATTTTAATCCTTGATGACAGTGCCTCGGCACTTGATTTTGCGACTGATGCAGCTCTTAGAAAGGCAATTCGAGAGATGAAAAATGCACCAACTGTATTTATTGTATCGCAGAGAACTTCTTCTATCAGATTTGCTGATCAGATTTTAGTGCTTGATGATGGAAAGAGCGTTGGTGTTGGCACGCATGATGAGCTTCTTACAACGTGCAGTGTATATAAAGAAATTTATGATTCTCAGTATAAAAAGACTGATAGCAAAAAGTCAGGAAAGGAGGCGTAATCATGGCAGCGAAGAAAAAATATGATCGTACCAAACAGAAGGAAACACTTGTGAAGGTATTAGAATATATTAAACATTACCGTGCTGTTCTGGTGTTTTCACTAATTTTAGCGGCAGTGACAGTTGCATGTACGCTTTATCTTCCTATTCTGACAGGAGATGCTATCAATTTGATTTTATCACCGGGACAGGTGGATTTTAATGGAATTAAGCCTATTCTTTATAAAGGTGCAGCTGTTATTATTATTGGTGCAGCCGCACAGTGGATTATGAATATCTGCAATAACCGCATTACCTATGCAGTTGTGCGTGATATTCGCCAGGAGGCTTTTGAAAAGATTGAAAGACTTCCATTAAAATATATCGACAGTCATCCATACGGTGATATAGTAAGCCGTATTATTGCCGATGCTGATCAGTTTTCTGATGGTCTGTTAATGGGATTTACTCAGCTTTTTAGCGGTGTTCTTACAATTGCAGGTACACTGATTTTCATGCTTACAATTAATATTCCAATGACAGCAGCAGTTGTTGTTCTGACACCAATTTCATTTTTTGTGGCAGGCTTCATTGCTAAGAAGACATTTCATCTGTTCAAGAAGCAGTCCGAGACTAGAGGTGAGCAGACTACGCTTATTGATGAGATGATTAATAATCAGAAGGTCGTTAAGGCATTTGGTCAGGAAGAAAAGGTAATGGATCGCTTCAATGAGGTCAATGAACGCCTTCGTGACTGCTCTGTAAAGGCTACATTCTTTTCATCTATCACAAACCCGGCAACACGTTTTGTAAACTCTCTTGTATATGCAGCTGTTGCTGTATTTGGAAGCTTTTTCTCTATTGGCGGCGGAATAAATGTTGGTCAGCTGTATAGCTTTTTAAATTATGCAAACCAGTATACAAAGCCGTTTAATTCTATTTCAAGCGTTGTTACGGAGCTTCAGAACGCGCTGGCATGTGCAGGAAGACTTCTTGATCTGATTTATGAAGAGACAGAAGTACCAGATGCAGATAATGCAGAGGTTTTGCAGAATGTTGACGGAGCTGTAAAACTGTCTCACGTAAACTTCTCTTATGATCCTAAACAGAAGCTGATTGAAGATTTAAATCTGTCTGTAAAGCCAGGACAGAGAGTAGCTATTGTTGGTCCAACTGGATGCGGAAAAACTACATTGATAAATCTTCTTATGCGTTTTTATGATACAAATGCTGGTACAATTGAAGTTGACGGTCATAATATTCGCAATGTGACAAGAAAGAGCTTACGAGAAAATTATGGTATGGTGCTTCAGGAGACATGGCTTAAAAGCGGTACCATACGCGAAAATCTGATGATGGGACGCCCAGACGCAACAGAGGAAGAAATGATTCAGGCAGCAAAGGCAGCTCATGCACACAGCTTTATTAAGAGAATGCCAAAGGGATATGATACAGATATAGGACAGGATGGCGGATCTCTTTCTCAGGGACAAAAACAGCTGCTTTGTATTACGCGAGTTATGCTTTGCTTACCACCGATGCTTATTCTTGATGAGGCAACATCTTCAATTGATACACGTACTGAAATAAAGATTCAGGAAGCATTTAGCCGCATGATGCAGGGACGAACAAGCTTTATCGTGGCACACCGTCTTTCAACTATTCAGGAAGCAGATGTGATTCTTGTTATGAAAGATGGTCATATCATCGAGCAGGGTAACCATGAATCATTGCTTGCGAAGAATGGATTCTATGCGAAGCTGTATAATAGTCAGTTTGCGCTGTAACAAAGGGGTACAAACAAAATGAGTTTAGTGGAGTTATTTATTCTGGCAGTGGGTTTGTCTATGGATGCGTTTGCTGTATCAATCTGTAAGGGCTTGTCTTTGGGGAAAATTACAAAAAAGCACATGGCTGTCGCAGGTGCGTGGTTTGGAGGCTTTCAGGCACTGATGCCGCTTATCGGATATTTCCTTGGAAGTTTTTTCGCTGATATGATTACAAAGTATGCGCACTGGATTGCGTTTGTATTGCTTATTATTATCGGTGGAAATATGATTAAGGAAGCAATGGGAGAGGATGAAAAGGTTGATGCCTGTATGGATGCCAAGGAGATGTTTCTTTTGGCGATTGCAACTAGCATTGATGCACTTGCCGTTGGTGTAACCTTTGCATTTTTAAAGGTACAGATAGTTCCAGCTGTAAGCTTTATTGGTTGTGTAACCTTTGTCTGTTCTGCAATTGGCGTTAAGATTGGAAGTATATTTGGATCTAAATATCGCTCAAAAGCAGAGTTTTGCGGAGGTGTGATTCTTATTTTAATTGGACTGAAGATTTTACTTAATGGATTAGGAATTATGTAAAAAAGAGAGCAATCACCCAGATGTTAAATGTCTGGATGATTGCTCATTTTTATTAGGCTTCGTCTTGATTGTCAAGCAGCGCAAACCCTGCAACCTGCGTAGTAGGAAGTGAGAATACAATCGTTCCGGCTTTGCTGTCAGGACCTGCTTTTTGCAGGATAGACTGCATTATAGCTGCTTTTTGGGAAGTTGCTGCAACGATCAGGATCATCTCTTTTTCCTGTGCAATTGTGATGTTATAGAATTTTGGTGCGCCCTTTGCACCAGTTCCTTTTCCGTGAAGGACGGTGCCGCCTCGTGCACCAGCTGCACGTGCCGCATTCATAACCATATCGGTGCAGCCCTGGCTGCAGACGGCAACGATAAGCTCATGCGCATAATTAAGCGAAGGCGTGTAAGCTGCGTTATCTGTTTCTCCATTTAAAAAGGCCACTGTTTTTCCTCCTCCAACACTTTTAATAGGGACAGCAATCACGATTCCATGACCAGGAACCCCAATGTGCATATGGCGTTTTTGCGCCTGAATCAGTTTTTTTGTTTTTTCTTCATTGGCCACGGTAAACACAATACGTCGTTCATTAGATTCTATGCCAAGAAGATCGAGCATACTTTGCACTGCTGTGCCGCGGCCTGCCATTGTAATACTAAGCGGCAGATCAAGCTGATTGCAAAGATCCATCAGAATGGAAAGTGAGTCCGGGTTTATGATTGAGATTATGTAATTCATTTAGCATGTTCTCCTTCCCACAATTCAACAATATCGTAGTCGCCATAGACAACAGTAGTTTCTTTGGTACGTTTTTGCTTGCACTCATAGAAAAGACCGACAAGCTGAATGGAGACGAGAGGCATCATAGCAACGAGTGCAACAACGCCAAACGCATCTTGGAGTACATTACCGCCAAGTGCGATGCTCGCGCCCATAAAAAACTGAAGCATAAATGTTGCTGTCATCGGACCAGATGCAACACCACCAGAGTCAAATGCAATAGCTGTGTAGATATCTGGAACGAAGAAGGTTAAAATTAATGCAGTTGTATATCCTGGAATTAAAAACCAGAAAAGAGAAATTCCAGTGAGAACGCGAATCATGGAAAGTCCCATTGCAAGTGCAATTGCAATGGAGAGACTGCGCTTGATTACCCGGCCAGGTATAGCACCGGCACTGACTGTTTCAATTTGTTTTTCAAGAACTGCAACGGCCGGCTCAGCTGATATGATAAACCAGCCGATTGCCATGGCAAGAGGAACGAGCCACCAGACACTTTTTCCAGAGGAAAGTGCTGCACCAAGTTCTGCGCCAAGAGCAGAAAATCCGATGTTAACGCCGGTCAAAAAGAGTACAAGACCAATATACGTATAAAGTAAGCCAATCATAATCTTTCCGAGATTTCTGCTGTCAAGATGAAGCAGTGTAAATTGAAACAGAAAGAAGATCACGATAATTGGCAGCATAGCAATGGCAGTTTCCTTTAGATAATGTGGAATAGCATGAAGAAAGGCATATCCAATATCTGTGGTTGTGCCATAAGAAGCAGTGCTAAGATCTGCAACGGCGGCATTGTCCTTGTAGAAAAATCCAAGAATCAAAACTGCAAGAACAGGGCCAATCGAGCAAAGCGCAACAAGACCAAAGCTGTCGGCTTCGGCGTTTTTATCGCTTCGTACATTAGACACACCAAGTCCAAGTGCAAGGATAAAAGGAACAGTCATTGGTCCGGTTGTAACACCGCCGGAATCAAAAGCAATGCCAAGAAAATTTTTGTCAGCAAAAAAAGCAAGCAAAAAGATTATGGCATAAAAGAAGATCAGCAGCAGGCGAAGGCGCATTCCTGTTAGAATACGCAGCATACATACGCTCATAAAAAAGCCTACTCCGGCACCAACTGTGATAAGCAGTACCGTATTGCTGATATGAGGGACGGTCTGGGCAAGGACCTGGAGATCAGGTTCAGCGATTGTGATCGCAAAGCCCAGAAGAAAACTGACAGCAAGGATCAGCGGGAGATTTTTTGTACGTGTGAGCGCAGTTCCAATTTGGTTTCCAATTGGTGTCATGGATTGCTCAGCTCCCAGCGAGAAAAGGCCCATACCGATAATCAGCATCATGGCTCCGACAAGAAAGGTCAGGAGAAGATCCGGCTGCATAGGGGAAATGTACAGGCACAGAATAAAGACGATAATAACGATTGGTAAAACAGAAAATAATGATTCTACCACCTTTTCTGTGACTGCGGTGCGTGTTTCTCTCAGATGAATCTGTCTGATAATGATACCTCCTTTAAGATGTTTTCTTTTAGTATACCAGATGGCATTTAATCGCGCAACCTGCAAAAATAATTGACAGAAAGTTAACAGGTGAGTATAGTTGGGAGTGGACAAAAAATGAATTATATATGAAAACAGAGGAGATAAATTTCATGGAAAATAAAATTTTGACAACAAATTTTCATACACATACAACTCGCTGTAACCATGCAGTTGGTGAGGATCGCCAGTATGTAGAGGCGGCAATAAAGGGTGGTCTTAAGGTGCTTGGCTTTTCAGACCATTCACCATATTTCTTTTCAGGTGATTATTACTCTACATTCCGTATGAAAAGAGAGCAGGTGCCAGGATATGTAGATTCTATTTTGGCACTGAAGAAGGAATATAAGGATGATATTGAGATCAAGCTTGGATTCGAGACAGAGTATTATCCGAAGTATTTCGACAAGCTGTTGGAATTTTACAGCCAGTATCCTATTGATTATATCATTATGGGGCAGCATTTTGTCTTAAACGAGGAAGAGCATATATATAGTGGTGAGCTGCATCATGAGGAAGATATGATGATGCGCTATGTGGATCAGGTGATTGAAGGTCTTGAGACAGGCTGCTTTACTTATCTGGCGCATCCTGATCTGCTTAATTTTGGCGGTTCAAAGGAAAACTATGAAAAGGCAGCAGATAAGCTGTGTGCTTATGCAGCAAAGAATAAGGTGCCGCTTGAAATTAATATGCTTGGTATGAGAGAGCATCGTCATTATCCTAATTTTGAATTTTTTAAGATTGCAGCCAGACATAACTGCGATATTATTTTAGGATGTGATGCGCATGAACCAAAGGATGTGTGTGATCTTGAATCGGCAAAGACTGCGCTTGAGTGGTGCCGCGAGCTTGGTTTAAACAGGATTGAGTATCCTGAGCTAAAGAAGCCATGCAGAAAGTAGAATGATCAAAACAAAAAGAGCCTGTCAGTGAATTGCGCAAAATAGTACGTAATCCACTGATCAGGCTTTTATTTGCTGCTAAATGAAAGATTACAGTGCAAGTGATCCCATTGGATCCCATGGCTCAAGCATGATTGGCTCCGAATCATACTCTGCGATGTAAGAATCAGGCAGGTATTTTTTATTGACAACGATCTGGTACATGTACTCGTCAAACCATTCGTCGCTCATGACATAATAGCCCTTTTTGCCAGGTGCATCGCCCCAGCTATTTTCTACGCGCCAGCGGTTTGGCTTGCCTTCTTCATCAAGGTTCACACCCTGAAATACCATTGCATGTGTCATTAAGCTTTCGCCATACTCGAGGCGCTCTGCCTTATTCATGCCAAATGTAACACCAAGAAGCTTGTCAGTCTGATATGTATTAGTATCAAGAAGTCCCTCATCGCGGGAAGAATCCTTACCGACATCACAGCCAAACCATACAGGAGAACCGTCCTTCATCTGTGCGATTGCTGCTTTTTTGAGCTCCTCAATCGGCAGATTTAAGTAGCGAACCGGGCAGCCTTCCTTTACATTTCCAAGGAATTTTACGCTGTAGCTTCTGTGATAAGGCTTATCGGCAGTAGGAGCATTGATTAAGCTGACATAATCATCAAGATTTAAGCCAACATATTTTTCAAAGAATGCAGTTCCGGTAAGATTAGTGTCACGTATAAATTTATCATCCTTATCAGTAACCTCAAGATCAAAAGTCTTTGGAGGTTCGCCAAGGCAGATGCATAAAACGCGATAAATTTCTTCCATCATAGCTTCCTTCTTTTGGCGAAGCTCGTCTAAAGTGGAACCATCGGCGTAAGCCTTGCGCAGACGGCATGCATCCTCACGAAGCTTTCTTGTCAGGGCAGATGTCATTTCACGTGTAGCAGATGAGGAAACTGTTTCAGGCATAGCTTCCTTTGGAACAACACCATATTTGCGGACAAGATTGCACAGCATATCCCACTGTCCGCCATCACCAAGCGGAGCAGACAAAAGGAAGGAGATAAGACGTCCCTGTGTTGGTTCATCGAGTGTCTCAAGAATACTTTCAAGGAAATAGTTTGATTTTTCCAGCTTGTCGTAGAAAAGCGTATAGTTTTGAGATAGTTCAAAAGTCTTTAAATTTAAATTTTTCATTACCTCAAAGCGAAAAGTATTAAGTGCTGCAAACATCCAGCAGCGGCCGCTTTGCTTCTGGTTTGTAATTTCACCCTGTTCAAGAGAAATAGAGTAGGAGTGGCGGCTTTCACGCTGTGCCATTGGATTTTTAGATGCTGCCAGTAATCCGGCAGAGGTAACAGCATTCATAGCAATGCGATTAACTGGATTCGACGAAAATGCAGTGGAAAATTCAGCAAGAACTTCATTTGTAATATCATGATTCATAATAAAACCCTTCTTTCTGCGTAATGTATACTGCTGTGTTTTGATTGTAGCACCGTCCACGACATTTGTAAAGTGGGGCAAAAAAGAGTAATTTTTTCAACAACATAATTGCATTTTTTTATGATGCACTTTATAATGAAGAGCAAGAAACTATAATAAATATGAATATGCAAGTTTTTTGATTTGGAGGAGAGAAATTGATGAGAAAAACAAAAAGAAATTTGACGGCAGCAGTGTTAGTATTTGCAGCTACGCTTTCTGCAACACCTGTGTTTGCAGCGAAGGAAAAAGAGGAGAGTACTTCTAAAGCAAACACAGAGAGCATTTCGAAAGAGGCATCAGCGAAAGACAATGGCGAGCGCACAATCATTGATCATGCAGGCAATGAGGTTACACTTCCAGAGGAAATAAACAGAATTGTTGTGACTGATACGCTTCCGCTGCCATCTGTATTGTCACTATATTTAGACAGCGCAGAAAAGCTTGTTGGAATCAGTCCAGTCAGCATGAGTGCCGCAAAGGCAGGTCTTCTTGGTGAGCTGTACCCAGAAATTCTTGATGCAGATACTTCATTTTTTGAAAATAATGAGCTTAATATTGAGAGCTTATTAGCATTAGAGCCAGATCTTGTTTTTTATAATGCGCAGAATAAGGAGCTTGGCGAATCTCTTGCATCAGCAGGTTTGACAGCAGTTGCAGTTTCCGTTACCAAGTGGGATTACAATGCAGCAGATACATTTGATGCATGGATGGATCTTTTAGCAGACATTTTCCCGGAGGAAAAAGAAAAAGCAGAAGCTGCCAAGGAATATGGTGAAAAAGTAGAAGAAGAAATTCAGGATAAGACAGATGAGCTTAAAGATGAAGAAAAAAAGAATGTATTTTTCTTATTTAACTATAGTGATACTGCACTTGTGACATCTGGAAAAAATTTCTGGGGACAGTATTGGTGTGATGCAATAAATGCAGTAAATGTAGGCGAGGAAATTGAGGCAGAGCGCTCAAATGCCTCTGTCAATATGGAGCAGGTCTACAGTTGGGATCCTAAAATCATCTTCATCAGCAATTTCACAAAGGCAATGCCGGAAGATCTTTACAATAATACAATCGGTGATAATGACTGGAGCAGCGTTAGTGCTGTAAAAAATGAGCAGGTTTACAAGATGCCGCTTGGCGCCTACAGAAGCTTTACACCAGGTGCAGATACTCCTATGACGCTTATGTGGCTTGCAAAGACAGTTTATCCTGATCTGTTTGAGGATGTTGATATGACTGAGGAAGTCGAGAATTATTATAAGGAAGTGTATAACATTGAGTTGACTGATGATCAGGTCGCACAAATGTATACACCGTCAGCAGATGCGGCAAATGGATATGGAAGCAGCAAATAAAAAAAGAAAATGGAATACAAGGCGCAGTATTGCGGCAGGGGTGATAACCCTTGTCGCATGTGCTGTTTCTTTGGGAATGGGGCGTTATGCAATTGCACCATATGATGTGCTTCGTGCCATTTGTGATTTGTTTACTGGTTCTGATACAGTGAGCGATACTATGCGTCATGTGGTTTGCTTCGTGCGTGTACCACGTATATTTGGTGCTCTTTTGTGCGGAGCAGGTCTTGCGGTAGCAGGAGCAGGGTTTCAGGCAGTATTTGCCAATCCACTTGCTACACCTGATACGCTTGGCGTTGGAAATGCAGCATCATTTGGTGCGGTGGCAGCCATTTTAATGGGAGCTGGGAGGACAGGAATACAGAGCAGTGCACTTTTTTGCGGACTATTTTCTGTATGTCTTGTTTATTTATTTGCAGGAACTGGCGGTGAGAACAGAACACTTCGTCTTGTGCTTTCTGGTATGATTATTGGTTCATTTTTCTCATCAATGGTATCATTTGCAAAGTATGTGGCAGATCCACAGGATGAGCTTCCGTCAATTACATATTGGCTTTTGGGTAGCTTGAAAAATATGAGCTGGCCATTACTTTTATCTGGTGCAGGCTGGATTTTAGCAGGAATTGTGATTCTTCTGCTTTTCAGGTGGAAGCTGGATGCATTGATGCTAAGCGAGGAAGAGGTGAAAAGCTTTGGAATATCAGTGCACGGTTTTCGCTTTATGACGGTGGCAGTTTCATCAGCAATCACAGCAGCAGTCGTCTCTATGTGTGGACAGATTGGCTGGATTGGTCTTTTGATTCCACATTTTTGCCGAATGATTTATGGCGGAAGCAACAAAGACGTAATTCCGTCTTCGATAGTATATGGTGCATTGTTTTTACTTATTACGGACACGGCATCTCGCTGTATTACAGCATCAGAAATTCCGGCAGCGATCCTTACAAGTTTGATTGGAGCGCCACTTTTTTTAATTCTGCTTGCTAAAAATGGAGGGCTTCGCGGATGAAGTTAGAGGTAAAAGACGCTTCAATTGGCTACAAAAAACAAGTGTTGTCATCAAATATAAATATGGCGAGTGAGCCGGGAATGGTTACAGCTATTCTCGGACAAAATGGCTGCGGTAAAACAACATTTGTAAAGAGTCTGATGAAGCTTATACCATGGTGCGGCGGAGGCGCATTTTTAGATGGTGTTGATATGAGAAATATTAAAGACAGACAGCTGTGGAGAAAAATGGCATATGTGCCTCAAAAATCGACAAGTGTGCCATATTCTGTGTTAGATATGGTGCTTATTGGCCGCAATCCATACAAATCACTTTTTGCGCAGCCAGATAGTAATGATAGAAAAATGGCAGAGGCAGCATTAGAGCGTGTTGGAATGCTTGAATTTTCTGAATACTCGTATGATAAACTTAGTGCAGGACAGCAGCAGCTTGTAAAGCTTGCACGAGCACTTGTCGCATCGCCATCACTTTTAATTATGGATGAGCCTGAGAGTGGACTTGATTTACGTCACACAGCGAAGCTGATAAAGCTGATAAAGGAATTATGCAAGACAGACAATAAACAGGTTTTATTTATCACGCACAGACCAGAGCATGCACTTATGATAGCAGATAAGACACTTTTATTTTTGCCAGACAATGAGCTTTTACATACTTCTTTTGTTTTGTGGGGAGATACGAAAAATATATTGTGTCAGGAAAATTTAGAACAAGCTTATGGGATATCGTTTGCTATTGGAGAATACGGTAGAAAGGAGAACATATGCCAAGAAAAAAGACAGCCGTATTTGTGACTGTGATCACAGCACTTCTTGTTGTAATGGTGCTGTCAGTTGCAATGAGCGTGCATCACTATGAGAAAACTGTTTTAATTACGCTGGATGCTGCAGGTGAACAGGCAGCAGAAAATGAGACTGGATTAGCAGAGATTCGACGACAGCTAGAGGCTGATAAGGCAGATGCTTCGACGGGAACCATGTTTTGGAATGGTTCTGTTTGTGTTACAAAGTATCGCGCCTGGGGCGGCAGAACGACAACATATTATGTATGCCCTTATTTAAGTGCAGTATCGACAGAAACAATAGGTGATACACCAAAGGAGTGGACAGTTTCGCTTTCATTTGCCATGTGTGCAACACAGGGAGAGGAACTTGTTAATTTTAATAAAAAATTTGCTGTGCGAGATATCGAATTAAATTGCCGTGCAGGAAAGGATGCAGCAATCTTGTCAGCGGCATATAATGATATGGATATGACAGATATTAATGGAGATCTTCTTTCATATACATTCCGTGACAAGGAAGAACTGACAACTGATACAAGTGTTTATGCGAAGCTGATGATGGTATCAAAAAAATCGCTGAATCAAATTGAGGCGGAAGCTAAGGAAGGAACAGATGAGAAAGATAGTGTTATGGTAAACTGGGCATTTCGTCTTGAGGAAGATGGCCGCCTAGTCAATAATTTTGATGGCGTTCAGGTGGAAATTCCGTACACAATGGAGGAAACAAATGATTGATCATGGAACATTACTGTCCATTCCGTTTCTGAAAAAGAGTCGTTTTACCGGGTCAGACAGAGGAATGCGTTACAGCATTTATAAAATAGAAGAAGAGAATGAAACATTTCTCGAGGCAGCCGCCTGTCCAGGACCATTTTCCGTAGATTTTACAAAGCCAGAGCTGTTTACAAAAAAGCGTTTTTCATTTGATGATGAAGGACGTGCAGCAGCAGTTGACTGGCTCAATGAGCTCTACGAAGAAAAGCGCGAGTTCTTTGAGGATGTTTATATTCATCCGGATAAATATTATAAAGAGCATCATAAAACGGACGAATAAAAGGTTTGTATGGCAAGACACTTGCATATTTATCAAAATGTGGTATGATAGCAAAGGCAAACATTGCAGCTTTTGTTGTTAAGAATTGCAAAGAAAGGGAAAAATTATGAGCAAGCAGAATCTGGCGGTTATTTTTGGAGGACAGTCCTCTGAGCATGAGATTTCATGTATGTCCGCATCTAATATTATTCAGTGCATTGATGCACAGCGTTACAATATCATTTTAGTAGGAATTACAAAGGAAGGTCATTGGGTAGAGGCCGCTGATCTTAATGCAGTTCAGGATGGATCCTGGAGACAGTCAAAGACAAGTATTGTATTGTCACCAGATGCAACTAGAAAAGGCCTTTATCGTATGAGCGAGGACGAAAAGGCACAGTTTGTTCATCTTGATGTGATTTTCCCGGTACTGCATGGTTTATACGGAGAGGACGGAACCGTTCAGGGCTTATTTAAGCTTGCAGGTATTCCGTTTGTTGGATGTGGTCTCTTTGCATCAGCTGCTGGTATGGATAAGCTTTACACAAAGATTATAGTCGATACCCTTGGCATACGTCAGGCAAAGTATGTTCCTGTTTACAAGGAAGAGCTACCTAAAATGGATGAGGTAGTTGCAAGAGTAGAGAGTGCACTGGAATACCCAGTATTTGTAAAGCCATCAAGAGCAGGCTCCTCTAAGGGTGTAAATAAGGCAGCAAACAGAGAGCAGCTTAAGAATGCATTGATTGAAGCAGCAGATAACGACAGAAAAATTCTGGTAGAAGAGACTATTATCGGCCGTGAGGTTGAGTGTGCAGTTCTCGGAAATCTTGATGTAAAGGCATCTGGTGTTGGTGAGATTCTTTCAGCAGATGAGTTCTACGATTTTGATGCAAAGTATTACAATTCCGAGTCTAAAACACTTGTTGATCCGCCGATGCCAGAAAATATGCGTGAGCAGATTCGTGAGGATGCTGTAAAAATCTTTATGGCACTTGATGGAAGAGGACTTTCAAGAGTTGATTTCTTCTTAACTGAAAGCGGTGTTGTGTTTAACGAAATCAATACCCTTCCTGGATTTACAGCAATTAGTATGTATCCGATGCTTTGGGAAGCACAGGGCATCCCGAAGAAAGAGCTTGTTCAGAAGCTGATTGATCTTGCATTCGAGCGTTGATTATAGTTGTGCAGGCAGGGTCTATATATAGAAAGGCAAGTGAAAAACATGACAAAGGACGTACTTGTAACGGTGCGTGGACTTCAGATGACACCGGACGGAGACGATACTATCGAAGTGACAACGACTGGAAAGTATTATGAAAAGGATGGAAAACGCTATCTTTTCTATGATGAGATTGGCGATGATACCAACCTAATTGTAAAAAATTCGATCCAGATTACAGAAGAACATGTATCTGTCAGCAAAAAAGGGCTGATCAATGCGCAGATGAATTTCGAGAAGGAAAACAAGCTTGTCAGTGTATATGAGACGCCTTATGGACAGATGGAGATGGGAATTTACACCACGGGGATCTGTCTGGATGAACAGGATGATTTTTTGGAACTGAAGCTTGAATACTTGTTGGAGATAAACAATCAGCATGTCAGCGATAGTGAAATTTTGCTTCAGATTCGCCCACAGCAAAACTGATCAGAAGATAGTAAAATAAAAAGCCATGTATCAATGCGATACACGGCTTTTTGTTTGCTGCTTTATTTATTTTTCTTTCCCTTAGACTCTGTTTTCTCAGCAGTTGTATTCTTTGCGCTCTTATCTTTTTTGAAGCGTGCAAAGAAACCTTTCTTCTTCGGCGGTGCCGGGATTGCTCCGCCGCGTACACTCTTAATTTCGGTGATGTAAATACCGCTGACAACGGCCTTGACTTCTTTCTTTACCGGAAGGATTTCATAAACCTTCGGGTCGGCAATAAGAGTCATGATTCTAGGACCAACCTTTGCTTTTACAAAAGGCATCTTCATGCGGCGCATGTACTTTGGAGTCTGCTGCAAAACCATATCCGGAAGATTTGCATCCTTAAGTTTCATTTTCTTTTTGTCGATAATCAACATGGATAGCGTTTGTTTCATCGCATCCATCTGCTCTTGAGAAGCGGCCTGTTTTCTCTGCATTTTGGAGCCTACAAAGTAAAGCACAACCAAAAGCACAAGAATTACGGCAAGAATAATTAGCAAAATTTGCCACCAAGTCATTTGGCTTCCTCCTATCTGTCGTTCTGCCTTCTGCAGAACATTATCAGAAATATTATAACATCTTAACAAATAGGTTGCAACACAAATTTATCTTGAATTTGTCTTGAAATAAGTCATATTGAAAGAAAACGCAGAATAAAATAGATGGGGAAATAGATTTGCTTAGGAAAGGCGGTGCTATAATGAAGGGAAAGATCGTGACATTAGTATTATTATTTTTGGCATCGCTTTTGTTTCCGTATACTATGACGATTCTTTGTTTTGATACTGGTCTTATGTCTTATCAACCAGAAGATTTGTATAGCGTGGTTCTTGAAAATGAAAAAACAGTTTCAGCAGAACAGTATCTTGTTGGCATTTTAGCGCAGGAGATAGATCCTTCAATGGAGCAGGAAACATTGAAGGCACAGGCTATTTTAGCAAGAACGTGGCTGTATCGTGCTATGGGGACAAAAACTTCTGTCTCAGAGAGTGAGCTTGCCATCCATGCGATGACGCTTTCACAGATGAAAGCTGTGTGGGGCGATGATGAATATCTATATTATGAAAAATTATATGCAGCAGTGATTGAAACTGCCGGGCAGTGCCTTTATTATGGTGATGGGCTTGCAGCACCGCTTTTTCATAAGATCAGCGCCGGGATGACGCGCTATGACCAGACAGGAGATTGTCCGTATCTTGTTGGTGTCGATTGTGTGTATGATGCTGAATCACCGGGATATCAGACGGTAAAACAATTTACAAAAGAAGAATTTGCAGGTAAACTTGACCAGATTGATGATACGAGACAGCTTTCGGCACCGGTGAATGCAGCGGATGTGGCGCTGACACTTGATGCACAGGGTTATGTTATGAATTTACAGGTGTCAGAGATTAGTTTTTCAGCAGAGGAAGCAGCGTTGGCACTAGGTATTCCGTCACTTTGGTTTCGACTTGAAGATTACGCAGATACGATTAGAGTAATCGCAAAGGGTATTGGACATGGATATGGAATGAGTCAGTATGGAGCAGACAGGTATGCAGGGGAGGGACGAGATTATAAATGGATTTTACAGCATTATTTTCAGGGATGTGAGGTAAAGGACAGTTCTGGCAGATAAAAGCTTTAAATATTTCTTTGTTTCTTCGTATAACCGCACAAATATTGGCAAGAATAGGACTAAAGGGAGCAGGAGAAAGTTCCTGATCGCCTAATATACATTGTGCAGTTGTAACCGCACAGAAATGGAGATCATTATGAGAAAGTGGTATGCGTTTTTATCGGGGAAGAAGATGCTTGGCATTGGACTTGGCGCAGTCGTAGCACTTACTGCACTTTTGGCAGTGAATTTTTATCGTGAGCAAAATGACAGGTATGTGACAACAAATGGGAGTGAAGCGCTGACACAAGCAGAACAGGCTAATAAAACACAATCAGATGGGATGCCGTCTGAGGCAAATCAGGTGGCAGAGGAGATGAACCATGAGCTTCCAGTTGGAAGTGAAGTTGGCGAGCAGCAGCTCGCAGAGCAGTCAGGGGAAAGTGAGGAGCTTGCCGCAAATGATGCGTCTGGACAGAATGCAAATCAGGACAGTATCCAGAATACAGAACAGGCAGCATCAGATGAAGTGGCAGAGGTTGCAGGTCAGACAAGCCTTGTATCCATGAATTTAAATTTTGACTCATCAAAAAAGCTTCAGTGGCCAGTTGCAGGAAGAGAGCTTATCAAGTCTTTCTCAATGGACGGACTTGTATATTATCCAACATTAGAGGAATATAAGGTGTGCCCGGCAATTATGGTACAGGCAAAACCAGGTGATGCCGTTTTAGCGCCGGCAGACGGCGTTATCTCAAAAATCGCAGCAAATGAGGAGATTGGAACATATCTTTGCGTAACGCTTGGCGATGAATATCAGGCGATTATCGGAAATATGGACAATGTTTCAGTGGCAGAAGGTGATTATGTATTAAAGGGAACTGTGCTTGGCGGACTGGCAGAGCCGACTAAATATTATGTCACAGAAGGACCTAATTTATATTTTGAACTGCAAAAAAATGGAGAGCCGGTTGATCCGCTTGATTATCTTGAGTGACAGAACTTTGATACCAGATTGCAGGCAAGCTTGTACCGATTTTGGCTTTATGCCATTTTGCCCCAGGTATCTTCAAAAATAAATCATGAAAAAACGCGCAGGACCTAAATTCTGCGCGTTAAAATTATGGCAGCAATATAAAGCCGCATCTCGATGTTAGATTGCTTCATGTAATTACGGCCGAATGCCCTTTGACATGTTGCTGTTGTGGTAGCGCGGATCAAGAGTTACATCCTCGCCAAACCACTTTGGAGGAATAAAGCTTCTGGCAGCAGATTCATCAGGAAACTCAACCTCAACGAGCAGTACACCGTTTAAAGCACCGTCAAAAATATCTAGTTCGGCAGTCAGATCGTTACCAATCGGGATGCGGTAGCGTGTCTTTGAAATTACAGTGCCGTCAGCTTTTACAATAAGATGCGCATAGGCTTCTTTTGTAAGCGGCAGGTTATATTCCTCACGAATCATCATGCCAGCGCCTTTGTATGTCATATAATAAGAATCACCGTCTCTTCGCACGCGCACGACAGGGGCAGTACACAGATATCCCTGTTCGATGCGTGTGTGTGGATATGATTCCAAATTGTCAGGAAGCTTAACTGGGACAAATTTACGTTCAATTTCCATAATAAATACCAGACCTTTCTATTGTTTATTGAAGTTCACGAGAAAAGTTTGCGAACCGTGAACGCCTATAATGATTTTCAGAAATCAGTATATCCCATGTTGACATATTCATCAAGATTTTTTATACTGAGGTCAAAAAAAGAAAGGCAGGAAAAAAATATGGTTTACGCATTTATGGCAGATGGCTGTGAAGAGGTTGAGGCATTAGCAGTGATTGATCTTCTTAGAAGAGCAGGAGAAGAGGTAGAGCTTGTTTCTATACATAATAAAGATATGACACAGGGCTCTCATGGAATTGGAATTAAAAATGATGTCATGCTAAAAGATATTTTTGTTGATGCAGCAGATACTTTATTTTTGCCGGGCGGCGGTGTTGGAACTAAGAACTTAAAAGCGTGCGAAGAGCTTTCTAAGCTGCTTGTTTCACACAATGCAAAGGGCGGACGTATTGCAGCAATCTGTGCAGCACCGAGTGCACTTGGCATTTTAGGCATTTTGGAAGGAAAGAATGCAACATGTTATCCGGGCTTTGAAGACCAGTTAAAGGGAGCTAAGTTTAAGGCCGTTCCAGTTGTTACCGATGGAAATATTACAACAAGCCGCGGCATGGGTACATCTATATTGCTCGGACTTGAGTTAGTAAAGCTGCTAAAAGATGAGGAAACATCAAAGAAGCTCGCAGAAGCAATTATGATGCCATAATTATCGCTTGCAATTTTGAGGCTTGTGTTGTATAATCGTATATTGCAGACATATGACTAAAATAGATAGTAGTTAGATGTGGCAAGCGTCATATGATAAGGACGAAAGTTTTTTTAGGAGGAACCAGTAATGAGTGTACAGGTAGAAAATCTGGAAAAGAGCATGGCAAAGCTGACAATTGAAGTCAGCGCTGAGCAGTTTGAGGCAGCCATGCAGAAAGCATATATCAAGAACAAGGGCAGAATTCAGCTGCCTGGTTTCCGCAAGGGCAAGGCACCTCGTGCTATGATCGAAAAGATGTACGGCGCAGGTATCTTCTATGAGGACGCGGCAAATGAGATTATTCCGGAGGCTTACGAAGAGGCAGCAAAGGAGAGTGGTTTAGTAATCACTTCTCAGCCAGAGATCGACGTAACACAGATCGAGAAGGGCAAGTCCTTCATCTTTACTGCAACTGTAGCAGTTAAGCCGGAAGTAACTCTTGGCGAGTATAAGGGTCTTGAGTATGAGGCACAGCCGGTAGAAGTTACCGACGAAGAGGTTGAGGAAGAACTGAAGAAGGTTCAGAATCAGCAGGCAAGAACTGTAACTGTAGAGGATCGTCCGGTAGCTGACGGTGACATCGTTACCATCGACTATGAGGGATTTGTTGACGGAACTGCATTTGCAGGCGGCAAGGGTACAGATTATGATCTGACCATCGGTTCTCACAGCTTCATCGATACTTTCGAGGAGCAGTTAGTTGGCAAGAATGCTGGCGAGGAGACTGAGGTTAACGTTACCTTCCCAGAGCAGTATCATGAGGCTAGCCTGGCAGGAAAGCCGGCTACATTTAAGGTAACTGTTAAGGCAATCAAGGCTAAGGAACTGCCAGAGCTTGATGATGAGTTCGCAAGCGAGGTTTCCGATTTCGAGACTCTTGATGAGTACAAGGCTGATTTAAAGGCTAAGGCTTTAGAGCGCAAGGAGAAGGAAGCTAAGACTGCAAAGCAGAACGCTTTAGTAGACAAGGCTGTTGAGAATGCATCCATGGAGATCGCAGACGCTATGATCACTTCTCAGGCACGCAACATGGCAAATGATTTCGCACAGAGACTGCAGATGCAGGGCATGACTGTTGATCAGTATCTTCAGTACACTGGTCTGACAAGAGAGGCTCTTGTTGATCAGATGAAGCCGCAGGCCGAGACTCGTATTAAGAATCGTCTTGTTCTTGAGGCAATTGCTAAGGCTGAGAACATCGAAGTTTCTGACGAAGAGGTTGAGGCTGAGATGCAGAAGATGGCAGACGCATACAAGATGGAACTTGACAAGGTTAAGGAGTATCTTGGTGAGGCTGGCAAGGATAGCTTAAAGGATGATTTGGCTGTACAGAAGGCAGTTGATCTGATCGTAGACAGCGCAAAATAATTTGTAACTATAAACAGAGGCAGCGGCAGAAAGCCGCTGTCTTTTGGAAAGGATATGGTGACATATATGGCATTAGTACCTTATGTGGTGGAGCAGACAAACCGCGGAGAGCGTTCTTATGACATTTATTCACGTCTTCTCAAAGAGAGAATTATTTTCTTGGGCGAGGAAGTGAATAATGTAACAGCAAACCTGATCGTGGCACAGCTGCTGTTTTTGGAGTCTGAAGATCCAAACAAGGATATCAGCTTTTACATCAACAGCCCGGGTGGTTCCATCAGCGATGGTATGGCAATTTACGATACGATGAAGTACATCAAGTGTGATGTATCTACAATCTGCATCGGTATGGCAGCCAGCATGGGCGCATTCCTTTTATCAGGAGGAACCAAAGGCAAGCGTTATGCGCTTCCAAATGCGGAGATCATGATTCATCAGCCGTCTGGTGGTTCCCAGGGTCAGGCAACTGATATGAAGATCGTTGCTGAACATATTCTGAAAACAAAGGCACGCATGAACAGACTTATGGCAGAGCATACAGGCCAGCCAGTTGAGAAGGTTGAGGCAGATACCGAGAGAGATAACTGGATGACAGCTGAAGAAGCAAAAGCATATGGCTTGATTGATGAGATTATCACGAATCATTGATGATTAAAGGGGATTGACTATGGCAACAAGATCAGAGGATTTACGCTGCTCTTTCTGTGGAAAGTCGCAGAGACAGGTGCGCAAGCTGATTGCGGGATTAAACGGAAGTTACATCTGCGATGAGTGTACTGAGATTTGCTACGAAATTCTTCAGGAAGAAGAAAATGGCGAGGAAGAAGCAGGCGGATATAATCCAGGAGACATTAACCTGTTAAAACCAAAGCAGATCATGGAGCATCTCAACCAATACGTAATTGGACAGGATGAGGCAAAAAAAGCACTGGCAGTAGCTGTGTACAACCATTATAAGCGCATTACCCACATTGAAGAGAGCAGTGACGTTGAGATTCAAAAGAGTAATATTCTCATGCTTGGTCCGACTGGTTCAGGAAAGACTTACATGGCACAGTCGTTGGCGAAGTTACTCAATGTTCCGTTTGCAATTGCAGATGCAACTTCTCTGACAGAGGCCGGTTATGTGGGTGAAGATGTTGAAAACATCCTGTTAAAGCTGATTCAGGCAGCCGATTATAACATCGAGCGTGCAGAATACGGTATCATTTATATTGACGAGATTGATAAGATCACGAAGAAGTCTGAGAATGTATCTATTACCAGAGACGTTTCCGGTGAAGGTGTTCAGCAGGCATTATTAAAGATTTTAGAGGGAACCGTAGCAAGCGTTCCGCCGCAGGGTGGAAGAAAGCATCCGCATCAGGAGCTTTTACAGATTGATACCACCAACATTTTATTTATCTGCGGAGGTGCATTTGACGGTCTTGAAAAGATTGTAGAGAGCCGTCTTGGAAGTGGATCAATTGGATTTGGCGCTGAGATTATTGGAAAGGATGAGCGCAGCATCAGTGAATTGTTTGCGCAGGTGCTTCCAGAAGATTTGGTAAAGTTTGGACTTATACCAGAGTTTATCGGACGTCTTCCTGTTATGGTATCGCTTGAGCAGCTTGACGAGGCAGCTCTTGTAAAGATTCTTACAGAGCCGAAGAATGCGATTACAAAGCAGTACACGAAGCTGTTTGATATTGACGGTGTAAAGCTCACTTTTACAGAAGATGCAGTCAAAGCAGTTGCGAAGAAGGCACAGGAAAGAAAGACCGGTGCAAGAGGCTTACGAGCAATTCTAGAGTCCGTCATGATGGATACCATGTATGAGCTGCCCTCTGATGATACAGTAGGAGAATGTATCATTACTGAGCAGACAGTAGAGGGAACAGAAAAGCCGCAGATCGTGCGCCGCGATATTGAGGTTGTAAAGCGGGAAGAAAGAGCCCGCAGATTCCTGAATAAATCCGGGGAGACTGCATGACAGTCTCCCCCCTTTCTATTTTTATAAGGGAGAAAAACAGTGCAAAATACATTAATTACAATCGCTCTGCGTGGAATCACCGTATTGCCGCGTATGAGGATTTATCTGGATATGAACAGGCCGATGTCGATTGCAGCGGCGACCAATGCACAGAAGACAAATCAGAATGTATTTCTGGTTGCACAGAAGGATCCGAGTGTGGAAAATCCGGGGCAGGAGCAGCTAGAGCAATTTGGTGTTATTGCGCAGGTAAAACAAATTATTAAGGGGCCCGAAGACAGCTTCCGTGTGCTGGTCACAGGTCTGCAGTCGGCAAAGCTAGAATCAATTGAGGAATATGTGCCAAATTTGATTGCAAGGGTGACTGTTTTTGAGTCAGAAAAAAGCGATGAACAAGAAATACTGGCAGATGATTTAGACAAAGAGGATCAGGAAAAAGAAATTGAGGAAGAGGCTAAAATTCGTGTACTCAAGGATCTGATTGAACAATACTGCCGTGTTCAGCCAAAGGCCAGCAGGGAACTGGCCAATTTGCTGCTGCAGCACATGGATATTGGAGGCTTTTGTGCACTTATCGCATGCAATTTGCCTATGAAGCAGCAGGAACGTCAGAAATATTTGGCCGCATATCCGGATGAGGAAAAACGCTACGAATTTATTTTGGAGTGGCTAAGTAACGAAACGCTTGTAGAGCGATTTCGCGCAGAATACCAGAGCAAGGTGAAAAATGCGCTTGATAAGCAGCAGCGTGACTATATTTTGCGTGAACAAATGCGCCTTATTCGAAAGGAACTTGGTGAGGGAGCAGAATCTGCGGCAGACCGCTACGAAAAACAGCTAAAAGAGCTTAAAGCACCAGAAGAAGTAAAAAAACAGCTTGAAAAAGAAATTAAGCGTCTGCGCAGCAATCCGATGGATGGTCCAGAAAGCAAGGTTAGTCAGAATTATATTGAGACATTGCTTGAGATGCCATGGGAGGAGCGCACCAAAGAGCATATCTCGATACATGCAGCAAGAGAGGAACTTGATAAGGATCATTATGGTCTTGAAAAGGTAAAGGAGCAGGTGTTAGAATTTCTTGCTGTCAGACAGCTGCAAATGAATGCGCAGGAAGCTGATAAAGAGCAGGAAAAAACACAGCCGCGAAAAGGCGGTCGTATTCTTTGCCTTGTAGGACCGCCTGGAACTGGAAAAACATCAATTGCCCGCTCCATTGCTTCTGCATTAAATCGTAAGTATGTGCGCATCAGCCTTGGCGGTGTGCATGATGAGGCTGAGATTCGCGGTCATAGACGAACATACGTCGCAGCGATGCCGGGGCGTATTGCGCAGGCCATCAAAAAGGCAGGTGTTATAAATCCTCTAATGCTTCTTGATGAGCTTGATAAAATGGGAAGCGACAGTTTGCATGGAGATGTATCATCTGCTATGTTAGAGGTACTTGACCCAGAACAGAACGCAACATTTACAGATCACTATCTTGAGGTACCGCTTGATCTTTCCGATGTATTATTTGTCGCAACAGCAAATAATTTACAGACAGTTCCGCAGCCATTACTTGATCGTATGGAGATCATAGAGGTCAGCAGCTATACTGAAAAAGAAAAATATCAGATTGCCAGTCGTTTTCTGCTTCCAAAGCAGATTGAAGAGGCAGCGCTGCCAGAAGGTCTATTAAGAGTGGATCAGAGTGCACTTGAAAAGGTGATAAGCGGATATACAAAAGAGGCGGGTGTTCGTGGACTTGAAAGACAGCTTGCTATTATTTGCCGCAAGGCTGCTCTAAAATATCTTGAGGAAAACTGCGAACAAATTGAAGTCACACCAGACAATTTATCAGATTATTTAGGCAGAGAGCGCTTCCGCAAAGAAGAAATAGCAGCAAAGGGCGAGCCAGGAATTGTCAGAGGTTTGGCATGGACAAGTGTAGGTGGTGTAACTCTTGAAGTTGAAGTAAATGTAACACCGGGTAAGGGTCAGATGAAGCTGACAGGAAAGCTTGGTGATGTCATGAAGGAGTCAGCGCAGGCAGCACTTAGCTGTGTACAGAGTGTGGCAGGTGAGTATGGTATTGAAAGTGATTGGTTTGAAACACATGATATACATATTCATATTCCAGAGGGTGCAGTGCCAAAGGATGGTCCGAGTGCCGGAATTACGATGGCAACGGCAATTCTTTCTGCAGTAACAAATCGTGCAGTGCGGCCGGATGTAGCAATGACTGGTGAGATTACGCTTCGTGGTCGTGTACTTGCGATTGGTGGCTTAAAGGAAAAACTTCTCGCGGCGAAGGCAGCAGGTGCAACGCTTGTATTTGTGCCGGCTGATAACCGTGCAGATTATGAGGAGTTGACAGATGAAGTAACAACAGGGTTGTGTGTGCGCTTTGTAACGCATATGCGCGAAGTTATAAAGGAGGTTTTTGAGGCATGATTATCAAATCAGTCAATCTGGAGACAGTCTGCGGTATAACGAGCAAGCTTCCAGAAAATGAATTTTCAGAATTTGCATTTGCGGGAAAATCAAATGTAGGAAAGTCTTCTTTGATTAACGGTCTGATCAGCCGTAAGGCATATGCGCGTACATCAGCAGAGCCGGGAAAGACACAGACGATTAATTATTATAAGGTCGAGTATCGCGAGAAGTCTCAAAAAGAGATAGAAGCACAAGGCCTTGATGCTTCCTATGCGCAGGAAAAAAGTGTTTATTTTGTTGACCTGCCAGGATACGGCTTTGCAAAGGTTTCTATGGAAACAAAGGAAAAGTGGGGAAAAATGATAGAGAGCTATCTGCACACCTCAAAGCCGTTAAAGGGAGTATTTTTGCTCGTAGATATTCGTCACAAGCCGTCCGCAAACGACTGCCAGATGTTTGACTGGATGGTTAACTCAGGCTTTTCACCAGTTGTCATTGCAACAAAGCTCGATAAGATTAAGAGAAGTCAGCTTTCAGCAAGAGTAAAAGAGATACGAAGTACACTTGGAATGAAATCAAGTGAGGTATTAATCCCGTTTTCTGCTGAGACTAAGCAGGGACGCGAGGAGATTTGGGCGTATATAGATAGTAAGAATAAGGAAGAAGAAGGTAAGTTTTATAATGAACGCGAAAGGACAAAATCCTAGCGCATTCCAAATATAGTAAGAATAAAAAGCGTTAAGGAAAAAATCCTTAGCGTTTTTTGTTTTGCAGAAAAATAAAAAAGAAAGGGGATTTGTACCGATGAGAAAAAAAGCTAAATCCATTACATGGAAAGATCGTCAGCGAATTGAACTGCTACTAAAGGTTGAATTGCCAGTTACTCAGATCGCAGCAGACATTGGAGTAACACGAGGGGCTATCTATCAAGAAATTACAAGAGGCGGTCAGCCATATAGTGCTGATCTCGCACAGAAAAATGTGGGGGCATAAACATATGATAATCCGGCAAGTATCTATAGAGTTGAACGAAAAACAATACGAGAAATTATGTCAAGTGGCAGCCAGTGCTGGAAAGACTGTGAGAAAAGTATTGCAGACATTTGCCGAAGAATTGCCAGAAAACGAATCGCTTCAAGACTGGCTTGGGCAAAAGCAGGAAAGAAACTTCCTTGCATACCTGTCAGAAAAAGGAAAGCTTGAATTGATGACATCATTGATCGAAAGAACGGTATCCTATCAGACAGACCTTTCAGAAGCTTACGCAAAGGGAAAAAGTAGAGCAGTTTCGATTGCTGAAGAAAAGCTGAAGACAAGTTGGCAACTAATTCAAGGGGAGTACATCCAATATAAGCAAGAAAATGAGGAAGCAAAACCTCTCATTGATGAGTTGCAAACGGTAAGAAATTGGAAGCTACATGGAAAATTATGAGAGACGATCAGCAATATAGTGCCGATCAAGCTCAGAAAAGTAAGGAATGGAAATCATGGAAAACAAAGAAGTAAAGCGTTTCAAAAGACTGAAATATGCAGACAGGATAAAAATCGAGGAACTTTTAAATCAAGATTACTCGAAAGATGAAATTGCAAATCAGTTGCATGTGCATCGAGCAACGATTTATCGCGAGATCGCAAGGACTGGAGAGCCATATAGTGCGGAGGAAGCACAGCGTAGATTGACAGGAGAGTAACAAATGGAAGAACAAATTATTACAGTACACATTCCGAAGGATCAATACCGCAAATTTGCTCAAATAGCATGGCAGGTCAATGTGCCAATGCAAACGATCCTTTCACAGTTTGTGGCAGATTTTACAAGTGATAGATGGGGAACTGCTGAAGGAACCATGGCAAAAGATTGGTTCGGGAATCATTGGTGGAGCAATTTTGAACGAGAGGATTTTTTGGGTTGGTTAGCTCAAAGTAATCAGTTAAACGAGGTATTGGAAACACAGCAAAAGCTAGACAACTGCAAAAAAGAAATCACAACTTTGCAAAAGGAACTAGAAACTGGCTATATGGAGGCAGGAGGAGTTTTTTACAATTGGAAGACTGTGATTTCGGCAGATTTGACTCCTAGATACAAAACAAGAAACGAATGGGAAGCGGATCAAAAAGAACGCATTCGAGAGCAAAAAGTAATCAAGGCAGAACAAGAAAGCGTGATTCTTGACTTCTGGAGTCGGTATCAAGACTACAGAAAGGCGGAAGATGAAAATGAAACAGAAGAGGAAGAGTCTTTAAAAGAGGAACTAAAAAAGCTCCGCCAATGGCGAAAGCAAGTGCATTGGGACTAGACAAAGGGAGCAGTAACTAAAGGCAAATTGCAATAACTATCAAATTAACAAAGGAGCAGACGAAAAATTATGAAGACAATTGCATTTTATAATAATAAGGGTGGCGTGGGAAAAACTACACTGGCTGCCAATGTAGGCTATAACTTATCAACTATGGGATACCGTGTATTGCTGGTAGATTGTGATCCGCAGGGCAACTTATCATCCTTTTTTTGTCGGTACGACCTTACCAAAAAGGGTTTGATGCAGGCATTGGGTGGACAGCCGCGTTGTATCTATCGTACAGCATACAGAGGACTAGATATTTTGCCGGGTAACATCTACAGTGAGGCACTTACACCACAGCCACAAACCATGGCAACATTGTTGCAGGGATACGCAGCACATTATGATTATTGCATCTTGGATTGTGCGCCAGCATTTTCGCGACTGACGGAGTCAGCCGTGCAAGCATCCGATCAGGTTATTATCCCGATCAAGTTGGATAATTTTTCAATCGAGGGCATCGACACAACAATGTCAAAACTTGCAGATCCATCGACAGCGCATGTTGTGATTAACGCATTTGCGCCATCAAGAGCAGCTAAGGATTTTTTGACAAAGCTGGTACAGACATATGATTATCCGCTCTGCGAAACACTGGTGCGCTACTCAACTGTAGTAGATGCGGCTAACTATCGCAAAAAACCGCTAGCAAAGAAAGCAAAATTCCATTGGGTCACGGCGGATATGATGGATCTAACAGAGGAGGTATGCGGATATGGCATCGCTAACTGATACACTTACAGGATTGAAAAACAAGCCGGAAGCTTCTGGCTCAACACAGCAGCGTTATCCAGTGCAATATATCAATTATGCTTGTCTTGAGGCATCTGCATATAACTTTTATCCAATGTCGGAGATTGAGGATCTAGCAGATGCGATTGAGCTTGCAGGAGGCATTCTACAACCCCTTCTGGTGCGCAGAAAGGCACCGGGACACTATGAAATTATCGCTGGGCATCGTCGCTGGACTGCCACAAAGTATCTGGTAGAGCAGGGACGTACACAGTATGCAATGCTTCCATGCCATGTGCAGGATGGAGACGAATTGGTAGCAAAGATCAATTTAATTGTAACGAACTCTCAGCGTGAGAAAACACCATACGTTAAAATGCAGGAAATTACGGAGCTGGAGCAATTATTGCAAGAGTTAGCATCAGGATCAGAAGAGGAGAAAGCAAAATTTGCGCGAATAACAGGCGTAAAACTTGGTGCAGGAGAAACGGTTACAGCGAGGGTACTTCGCAAATTGGTTGCTAAAAAAGCAGGGTTGTCAGAGACAAATGTTGCCAGGCTAAAGCACATTAACCAGAATCTCGAACCCGAGTTAAAGGAAGCAATGGAAGCTGGAAAAATTGGTATTTCTATAGCAAACGAACTTGCAGGGATGAAACCAGAAGAACAGCAGATGGTAGCAAAGCAGATTGATGCAGGTGAAAAGATCACGCTGCAGCCGAAAAAAAAGACTGTTAAGACGACGGAAAAGCAGGATGCAGTAGAGTCGAGAAGCGTGTCCGAATCGGACACAACACAATGCAAGCAGTCAGAAAGCCGAAAGATCGTGCGGACAGAGCAGCATGAGGAGGAGCAACTGCCGGGACAGATCAGCGTAGATGATTATGTTTCGGAGGGGTTTGAGTTGCGTGATACTAATGAAGAGATTGATGTTGCAGTATCGGTAGATGATGTAGCAAAAAAGGAAAGTAGTACAACAACAGAAAATGATTTGATGCAGAGCTTGGCTCACGACTATCTGGCATTGTATGAGCGAGGAGATGGCAGCGAGACAGAATGGCAGGCTATGCATAGACAGCTAGCAGAATATTTTGCGAACTTGATTAGATAACTAGAAATGGGGAAAGGGGAAACTATGCTCACAACCGAGGAAATAACGGAAATGTTGATGCATCACGATGAGCTGCTGGAGATGTATCGGATGCAGATCAACGAATTAACAAAAGAGTATGATGCAGAGAATGATCTAATCGAAATGACACAACTGCATAGCCCCCAATACGGCATTGTTGGCAAAAGTAGTAATCAGATGAATCTCGATCAAGTATATCAGAAAGTTGAAAAGCAGCGTAAGGAATATCAAGAAGCAATTTGTTCCGAACTCCAAAGAGTACTGGAACTATACAATCAGGTGCAGCAGATTCATCTGTGCTACTTGCATTTGCCACAAAAACAAAAAAGTGTTTTAAGAGAGCTGTATATTAACCGCAAGTTTTACAAAGAAATTGAGCGCCCAGGCTTGTCGGAGCGAACGATCCATCGCTTGAGAAAGCAAGGATTAGAAACAATTAAGGCATGGTATGAATCTAATCGCTTTGACAGTACAACGGCTCAAAAAGCAAAATAAAAGGAAAGGAGTGATAAACAAATGAGAAAGATCCGCGCAGGCATTGTGAAGAAATTGGAGGGAGCAAAGTTGACGAACTCTGAATTAAGCATTTTTCTATATTTGTGCCAATATCAAACCGATATTGGCACAGTATCAGGTATATACTATAAAGATATTTGTGCTGCGCTGGATCTATCATATCAGACTTTTTATTCGGGGTTGTATAAGTTGCGTGACTGTGGCTTAATCACCTTATGGAAAGCAGATCACATTGATTGGGATATACAGATCGTAGGTAATGACTGTAGCAATATCGAAGAAGTAAAAAAAGAAGGCTATCTGTCTGTTGCAGATGGTCTATTCGCGTCAAAAAAATTCCAAAAATTGAAAGTAAATGAAAAAATTATGGCAATGCGCTTGCTGATCTATTGCAGATCCGGGCAAAGAACATATAAAGAAGCGAAAGAGAACTTCCGAAAGAAGATGACACAGCTTCTTGGATGTAAGCTTCGTGCCTTGAAAGAGTATCTTACAGCACTTAAAGCATTGTTTTATATCGGCATCAAGGATGGAATGTATCTCATCACTATCCGCCGAGAGATTGCGGACCGAGACTGGAGAGCCGCTAAAGATACAGAGTTGGAGTATGGACAACAAGTACATGCAGCTTGTAACCGCAAAAAAATCAAAGAAGATGAGCAGGCAAAGAAGGATACAGCTGAGTTGGCAAAGCAGTATCGTCAGGATATTAAAGCCATGCAGGAAGCAGGTACATTACCTTCGGATTTATTTGGGTACTTGATTGGTAAGGCAGTAAAAGAGGGCGGAATGACTGGCAAACTGAATCCTAAATACATACACAAGATCTTACGACTGGAAATCGCAAATTTTTACAAGAAAGGTTAGACGATATGATGCCAGTGATGTAAGGTAAAAAGAATATAGGCTTAAATAGGCTGCCTGAATGAAGACAGTCTTTTTTGCGTACAGTAAAATATAGATTTAAAGAAATATTATAAAGAAAGAGGAGACGTAGTGGATGCAGTTCAATCTCGAAGGGGGAAAGGGCTGCATTTAGGCAAAAAAGTCATTCTAATTTTGGGGTACATTTTCAGAAACCATTCTAATTTTGCGCATTAAAAAAAATAACCATTCTAATTTCATGGTTAAATGTGGATAACTTTATTCTAATGTTGCACCTTTTAAAATTTAAAGAATATAAGTAAAATCAAGGCTTTTAAGCTGAGAGGCTACAGTGTATATTTATTCCTTTTTTCTTTATCCTTCCTTTCCTATAGAAAGAAAATTATACCTATTGCAATTAAGCGCTTAGGCTATGCCTAGCATATTAGAAAAAAACTTCCTGTGGCTTCGAGGAAGGTTAAAACGAAATCGAAAAATAAATGAGAAAAGCAAGTTGGATAAAGATCAACCCGGATAAAAAAGAAAAGCGGAAGTCTTGATCCCGCAAGCGGGAAAATAAAATTTAACAAGGAATAAAAAAGCGGAAAAATTTACATATTGGATTTTGAAAAAATAAAAATTATATCACATACAAATACCAAAGTCAATAGTTTGGCAGGATTGGCAGAAAAAGGCATTTTTTGGCAGTTCGTGGCAGGATTTTGTACTTGATGGCAGGAAATAGTTGTTGTATAGTATAATTGCATTAAGTGAATGCGAACCAAAGCGGGTGAAGGAGCATTGTCGGAAACGACAGTGCTTTTTCCATCTTTGGTGAAAATGTCTCTTGACAATGTGAGGCTTATAAGCTACACTATGGTTAGGAGGGATTGTCATGGAAGAAAATGAAATTTTTGTAGAAGAGCTGATTGAACGGCTAATGGAATATTACAGCAGGATTAGGAAAGAAAGTGGTGTCAGTCAATCTGAACTGGAGAGAATCACGGGTATGTCTCGATCAGCGATTAATCGCTATGAAAAGGGAAAGCTGATGCCAACTGTCCGAGCAATGAATAAGCTGTTGGTTCCAGTAGGATACCGATTAGCAATTGTACCGCTGGAAGAAGATAAGGAGGAGCAGGATGAGAAAAACATTGATTTGTAGTCTAATTGGTTTGGTTGGATGTACATGGATGGCAGGATGCCAGGATAAACCAGATGGCGCACAAACCATTATCATAGAGTTAGCTGATCCGTCGGATCAGGTAGAAGAAACGAAGGAAGAAATGCCAGAGGAAAGCGTGTCAGAATCAGACACAGAGATGGAGACAGGTGAAACACAGTCGGAGGAAATGCCAGAAATCATTGGTTTTGAAGAAAACGTAGAATTTGCGTACAAGCAGGTTAGTTCGAATGATCCGATTATCGGTTTGTTGTTGGAAAATGTGATCCCTGATGTGCAGGTAAAGGACTTCGAGATCACAGACGCGCAGGCATATCAAAATGGGGAAAGAGTTACTCCAACAGGGGAGATTACATTTACTTTGAATGTTGAACCGGATGCAAGCGTCATACTGTATCGTTTAAATGCAGATGGTGAGTTGGTTTCAGAAGCGTTGGAAGTAACTGATGGAGCAGTATCCTATGAATCGACAGGATGTGGAAGATGGTTGATTTTGGATACGCTTTTGGAGCAGGAAACAGAGAGTGTGTCCGAATCGGACACGGAAGGATGAGTGAAAAATGGCAGCATTAAAAAATAAACTGGGAATTACTGATTCTACAGAATTGGCGAGAGAAGAGGAGCGAATCAGTAAAAGAAAAGCAGCAGAGATGTTTGAAAGTGGAATGCTTGATGAAATGATTCCCGGAAGTTATAGAGCATTGCAGGCAATTCACAATCAGCTATTTTGTGATGTTTATGAATTTGCAGGTCAAACTAGAACAGTTAATATTGCAAAAGGAAATTTTCGATTTGCACCAGTCATGTATTTGGATGCAGCATTGAAAAATGTTGAGAAAATGCCACAGTCTACATTTAATGAGATTGTAGAAAAGTATGTTGAAATGAATATTGCGCATCCGTTTCGAGAGGGAAATGGACGAAGTACCCGTATTTGGCTGGATCAAATTTTAAAAAAGGAGCTTGGAAAAGTCGTTGATTGGAGCAAAGTTGATAAAGACGATTATCTTCTGGCAATGGAGAGAAGCCCTATTAAAGATATAGAGATAAAGGTGATTCTTCAAAATGCATTAACTGACCAAATTGATGATCGAGAGATGTTTATGAAGGGTGTTGACCATAGTTATGAATATGAAGGCTATCATAGCTATAGAACTGAAGATCTTATCAAGAATACACGGAATAAAAGCAAAAAAACGGTTAGTAAAAATGTCATAGAAAAACAGGAAGAGGAGGAGCAGGATGAAGAAATTGAACGATAAAAAAATTAGCGTTTTAGCAGCTACAGCATTGACAGTATCTCTTGTGATGCCTACTGTACAGATGATTCCGGCAGAAGAAACGGAAGTGTTAGATCAATATATGATTATTGAACTAGAACCGATTGTTAAGCCGGAAGTGGATGTGCAGGAGACAGAAAATTCTTCTGAGGAGCAGTCAACAGAAGAGTTTTCAGAAGTTGTGTCCGAATCGGACACAGTATTGTTTGCATTAAATGATTTTATAGGGGACGATTATAGCATAACAGGAATTAGCATGGATGAGCCAATCATTGCACAGTTGCTGTCACAGACTACTGACTATCAGGACTATGATTCGATTGCCTTGTATGATCTTATTTCGAATCAGCAGTCAGCTGATTCGCTGTATGACTTTAATTTGCAGATTCCAGAGGATGCCGATGTTACATTGTATCAGACAATAGATGGTCAGCTGCAAAAGGATACGTTAGATGTAGCATATGCAGCTGAGGAGTATAACCGTCTGCCACTAATCAGCTATCAGTCAGAGACAAATCATTGGTTAGTACTGCACTTGGGAAGTAATCAGGATAAGCAGGGTGTGTCCGAATCGGACACAGAAGATGCAGTCAGAGAAACAGAAAGTGCCGCAGAGTCACTCGAAGGGAAAACAGAGTCGGAGATAGATGAAAGTCCATCTGCGAGTGAGGATGTAAAGAAACATTCTGCATCGAAAACGGAATCAGAGACAACAAAGTCAAGTCAGCAGACAACAAAAGAAACGGAAAGTACTAAAGCACCGGAGACTAAGCCAACTATACCGACTACGGTTGCTCCGACAACAAGTACACCAACGACAAGCCCGAGTACGACAGCACCGACCAAAACGCCAGAAACACAGCCGCAGACAACGGCTCATACACACGCTTGGGTGCCAGTAACAAAGGTAGTCCATCATGATGCAACGTATAAAACTGTGTGGGTTCAGGACTCCGCAGCATGGGATGAAACAGTGATCACGAAGGCAGCATGGGATGAGCAGGTATTAGTTCAGGACGCATATGATGAAAATGTGATGATTTCAGATGCGTATGATGAACCGGTTTATGCATGGGTCGAAGTTTGCAATGCGTGTGGTCATAAGTTTTTAGATCCTAATGAGGATATTAACGAGCATATGGCAGCTGGTTGTTGGTCAAGCTGGCATGGAGAATGGATGCAGGTTGGAACAACTCATCATGATGCTGTTTACCAAACAGTTCATCATGAGGCAACATATCAAACAGTCCATCACGAGGCAGAGACAACAATCGTCCATCATGATGCAACAGGTCACAACGAACAGACAGTGGATCAGGCAGCATGGGATGAGACAGTAATTACTGGTTATACATGTTCTGTCTGCGGAGCAGCAAAAGAAAAGTAAATATCAATAAATAAGTAACAATACATAAGAAAAAGCATCTGCATAATTTCTGAAAATAACAGGATTTATAGTTGGTGCTTTTTTCATGCTTTTTTTTACATTGTGTCCGATTTGGACACGCGAGAAAACACAGAATACTGTGGAAAGGTTGTGGCAGAAATGCCATGACCTTTTTTCGTGGAAGAAACAGAAAGGAAAACAGTTATGGATCGTCTAAGAGGACCGCCTGTTTTAAATGCAGGCAATAAGCAACAAACAGATCCTGTCAGATTTTCTGACAGGATTTCCCACAAGAAAGGCATGACGATGAATTTAAAAAATAAAAAAGGAAAGAGACTGACTTCTACACTGATGGCAGTACTTATGAGTGTATCTACAACGCTGACGCCAGTTAATTCCATAGCATCTGAAATGGAAACTTCGTCAATGGCGGTTGAAAGCATAACGGAAGAAACCACAGCTGAGACAGAAGTGCAGACTACAGTGGAGACAACAGCGAGCAGTGAAGCACAGACATCAACATCAGCATCCGAAACGCAGGCAATCACCGAAGAAACGACAGCAGAAACAGATCAGCTAGAGACGGAAAGTTCTGTTGCAGAAGAAGTACAGTCATCTGGAGAGAGCGCAGAAGAAACATCTGCAAATGAAACACGCGGACCGGATGAAACACAGGAAAACGAAACAACAGCTGAATCTGAAAGTGAAACAGAAGAAGTGACTGAAACAGAGACGGTTGAAGAAACTTCAAGCGAAGAGCCGACAATCGACCTGTCTAATGCAACAAGGGAAGATATTCTTTCCTACATTGAGGCAATCGGCGGCGATGAGAGCGATGCTTTCTATTCCTTTATCGGCAGTCTTGGAGAGGATGACTATCAGCTTGTATGGATGGCACAGTACGGAGCACAAGAGGATCAGCTGTTAGAGAACTTTGGCTTTGACTATGACGGTTCAAGCGATCTGGATGTTGCAAAGTATATCCACAAGCTGTCCGAGGATGAGCTGGCTGACTTTACGGAATCCATGACATTCGAACAGTACAAAAGATATCTTTCCATCAGGGAAATGATGGCAGAAATGGATGAGAAGGATTTCTCAGATGTCATTGATTATGAAGAGTTTACCGCAGACCGTACATGGGATTATGCAAGCTATGATGTGTTTGCAGAAAGCTTAACCGGCGTATCATTACAGAGAACCGAGCAGACAATGCAGTTTTATAACACCTATGTCGATCCGTCTAAGGTTCAGGCAGGTGTTACCACCATTGACGGACTGCTTGACTCTAATGCAGATTGGTATTCCAATGATTATATTTTAAGTCTGAATCCGGAAATGTTTAAAGAGACAGTTCCTGTTTATTATGGTTCTGACGGAAATTATTATGTTGTATCTACCGTTCCAATGCTGAATGGGATAGAGTCTGCTGACTATCAGCCGGCAACTAACTTTTATAATGACAGCGTAGTGGCAGAAGCCTTTACGGATATTCAGTATCTTGGAAATGGTGTTTACCGCATTCCGAGCAGTCGTTATCAGTATTGCTATACAGAGCAGTATGTATCAGATGCAGGTACTCTGTACGGAGTTTCATTTGGACTTCGTATTCAGGTATTATATGGCTTCACAGCATCAGGTGAGGTGAAGATTAGTGCTGATGTTCTGTATCCTGATATGACAGAGCGTTTTCTTCCGGCAGTATTGAATCTTGCATCAGGCACAGCAACTGTAAAGATTTTTAATGATGATTATGATGATACACTTGATAATTATCTTGTATCTGCATCCATTAACAGAGGTGAAAGTCTTCCGGACGAAGTTTACGTAATTAACAATGGAAAGACACTCCAGTTTGTAATGGGAGATAACTGTGCAGTGGGAAGTCTGGATGTTTTGATCGGTTATAACGCGACTTCAAAGTATTCTATGGCTGCACAGGTAACAACTGAAAGCCTGTATCAATCTGAGTCATTAGATAATGGAATTGCATTGACAGCACAGCTGCATGGAAGTTATCTCGAAATGGCAAGAAGTAGTGTACCATCTGATTTGGCAGTTGGAGATAAGTTTGTATATGCAAATACCAAATTGACAATCACAGGTGTCAACAATGCAGCGGATGGCAGTGGAACCGTTCATGTTGGAGCAACAACCGTACCAACGCATGATGCACAGGAGTTTTGTCTGTATAGTCCATATGATGAGGCGGCATTGAATACGTTAAATTCATGGTTCAAATACAGCCTGAGTGATGCAAATTCTGCAAGTCCAGGATATCTTGTACAGATGACAACTGAAAATATTCAGCGCCGTGCAGCCAGCAATGGTACATCCGTTAATCTTGGCGGGCAGAAAATATTTGGATACCTTTCAGAAGCACTCGGAACTTCAACAAGTGCATCTGGAAAAACATTGAACTTGGAAGGCACGCAGGTACTTCTTGCTTGTATGCACGCATGGCATCTGGAAGCAAATACACCTGCCGAAGTTGTAAATTCAGTTAATTCGTTTACAGAGCGTACAGGAGAGCAGGAAACCTTTGCGCATGATATTGGATTCGGAAACTATCTTCCTAATATTGCCCTTCAGTGTACGGATGTTCACGATGGTGGTGACGGATACACATATGCAACTTTCAAAGTAGTAACTTCTATGCTTGGAGTTCGAGGCGTAAACAATCCGAATAACTATCAGTGTGCATTTGCAACATTGAATATTCGATATGAGAAACAACAGGAAGGTTATTTGAGAATCCATAAATCTTCCACAAACCCGGAAATAACAAACGGAAATAGTTGCTATAGTTTTGATGACATCAATTATGGTGTTTTCACAGACGCAGGATGCGTCAATAACATTGCTGTCCTCAATTTGGATGCTAATGGTTATTCTGAACCATTAAAACTGAAAGCAGGAACTTATTATGTGAGAGAAGCAGATGCGACTCCGGGATCAGGCTATCAGACAAACAGTACTGTTTATACGGTAAATGTAACAGCAGGAACAACATCCGATGCTCCTGTCATGTGTGAGACAACAGATGTTCCATTAAACGACCCGTTGGGTATTGTTATCAACAAGATCAATAGCGACGGAACTACAGCAGCTGACTTGTCTGGTGCTGAATATACGGTTACTTATTATCCAAAGCAGTATACTAGTGTAGCAGAAATTGAAGCAGAAACAGATCCGGATGTAAAGCCAACTGTATGGGTAATCCAAACTATTAAAAGTGCAAGTGGATATTTTGCATCATTAGATGATACGCATATTGTTCCAAATAGTAATAGTGCAGGTGCAGTTTTTGGAAAATATTTTAGTGGCAGATATATTATTCCTCTTGGAACTATAACTGTTGAGGAAACAAAAGCACCGGCAGGCTTTACAAAAGATGGAGCTGTCGTAAGCAATGCAAAAACTGGTGCAACGATTTCAGGAACTAATAACGTATATTTATTTCAGTTTGTTGACGAGAACTCGGAAGTATATTTAAAGAGCGGCAATGCTCTTTCAACTTCTCTGGATGATGAGACTGCCGTAACCTTAACATACGCAGAGCGCCAGATTAACGGCTCACCGAAGATGGAAAAGCATGACTTCGAATTAGACAAGAAGGCAGCCATGGGCGGAACCAGCTTTGAGGGAATCTCTTTTGAGATTTACTGTCTGGATGATTCCGTTGTCATCGGAAACGACACTTATACAAAAGGGCAAACAATTACTACGGTGACTTCTGATGCAGAAGGAAACATTGATGTAGGTATGCAGTTTCCTGTCGGTCACTATGCAGTGCGCGAAAAGGCAGCAAACAATTACTACACAATGACAACCGGTCAAATCCATTACTTTAATGTAGTTGAGTATCAGGGAGAAGCATTTATCCAGTATGAGCCTGATACAAATGCAGTTACCTTTATGGACCGTGTTGTACGCGGTGATCTGTCATTCGTAAAGAAAAATTCTGACACGGATGAAGCTCTTGCTTATATACCGTTCAGGATCACAAATAATACAACAGGCGAGACGCATTACATCTTAACTGATGCGAATGGAAACTTCAATTCTGCAGCTGGAAAGACAACAAATACCAATGCCAATGATGCAGTTCTTTCCCAGTATGGTGATAAGGATGTTATTCCACAGAGCGTTGTGGATTCACTGGCAAAGGATGCCGGACTTTGGTTTGGTATGGGAAGTGAAGGAACCATGACAAGTGCAAATGATTCTTATGGTGCATTTGTATATGGCACTTATACCATCACCGAGTTAAAGACCGAAGCAACCAGAAGCATGAAGATGTACACTAACACCTTCACAATCGACACTGATGGAAAGGTTCTTGATCTTGGAACTGTTGACAACATTCCGATGAGCATTCGCACGACGCTGGTAGACGTAAATGAGGAGCATTTCACGGAAGTAGCTTCTTCTATTACGTTAACCGATCATGTTGCTTACAAGAATCTGGATACTGATAAGACCTATACTTTAACTGGAACTTTGTATATTAAGGACGTGGAAGCACTGACCGAGCTTATGACTCAGACAGTTGACTTTACTCCGGCTGAGAAGAATGGAACACAGGATGTTGTATTTACCTTTGATGCTTCTGATCTGGCAGGAAAGTCAGTAGTTGCTTTTGAAGAGCTTTCCGTAAATGGCGAGTTTTGTGCAGAGCATAAGGATAAGGATGATGAAAATCAGACCGTTACATTCCCTAGTATCCAGACAACTGCACGAGATTCAAAGACCGAGAATCATGTAGCAAATGCAACTGACTCTGTAAGTATTATTGATACTGTAACCTATTCTGGCTTGAAGGTTGGAGAAACCTATACAATCACCGGAACTTTGATGGATGCTGACACTGGCAAAGCTGTTCTGGACGATGATGGCAACGAGATTACCGCATCAAAAGAATTTACTGCTCCAGAAAGAGACGGCAGTGTTGATATTACATTTAATTTTGCAGGTGTATCTTTAGCAGGTAAGAAGATTGTTGCTTTTGAGGAAGTATACTACAAAGGCAGAAGATATGCTGCTCATGCAGATCTTTCCGATGAAGGACAGACTGTCTATGTGCCAAAGATCCGCACAAAAGCACTGGATGCCAATACCGGATTGAATCAGGTAAAAGCAGACAGCAATGCAACTGTTGTTGATACTGTAACTTATGAAAACTTACTGCCGGGTAAGAAGTATACCATGAAGGGTGTGCTGATGACTTCAGCAGGAAACGCTCTGATGGTAAACGGAAGAACCATCACTGCAAGTACCGAGTTTACTCCAACAACACCAAATGGATCAGTTGATGTTACCTTTAATTTTGACGCATCTGAAATTGGTGGAAGAAAACTCGTATTCTATGAGTATCTGGAATTAGATGGTGATACAGTTGCATCTCATACCGATATTTCAGATACTGATCAGACGATCTATGTTCCGAGTATCAAGACAACCATTATCGACTCTGAAAATGGTAGCCATAATGCAGCAGCAGATGAGGAGATTACACTTATTGATACAGTTCGTTATAATGGACTGGAAGTTGGTCGTAAGTATTCTGTAACGGGAACCCTTGTTGATAAGGCAACCGGCAAAGAAATCCTAGATGATGCAGGAAATAAGATCACTGCATCGAATGAATTTACTGCTGAGAAGCCAAATGGAACGATTGAGATTACATTCAAGTTCTCAGGTGTTTCTCTGGCAGGAAAGACCACTGTAGCATTTGAGCATATGTACACAGATGGCAAGGAAGTAGCTGTCCATGCTGATCTGAAAGATGAGAAGCAGACTGAATATTTTCCATCTGTACATACCACAGCAACAAGTAATGATACCGAGGATCATGTCGTTGGTGCAAATGAGAAAGTGACCATCACCGATAACGTAGCACTAAAGGCATTGAAGCTTGGTACTGAGTATACACTGAGCGGAATTTTGATGGATGCAACGACTGGAAAGCCGATTGTGATTGATGGAAATACCATTATTGCAAGAAGAACTTTCACAGCTGATGCACATGAAATGAACGTTCCACTGACCTATGAGCTGAATGCTTCACAGCTTGCAGGAACCACTACAGTTGTTTTTGAAGATCTGTATTCCGACGGAGCATTGCTTGCAAGTCATTCTGACTTGAAAGATGCTGAACAAACCGTATACATTCCAGAGATTCACACGACTGCAAAGGATCAGACAACAGGTATCAATCATACCGAAGCTACAAAGGATGCGACAATCGTTGATACCGTATTTTATACTCATCTGCTTCCGGGTAAGGAGTATACAGTTACTGGAGAACTTAGAAATAAGGCAACTGGAAAGCCAATCGTAATTGGCGGTAAGAGAATTACGGCATCTACTACTTTCGTACCAGAAAAATCAGAGGGAAGCGTAGATGTGATCTTTACTTTTGATGCTTCTATCGTCGCACCAAAGACAGTTGTAGCATTTGAGACACTTACCTACAAGGGCATTGAAGTAGCAGCACATGCAGACATCGAGGATAAAGATCAGACTATTTATGTGCCAAAGATCCACACAAGTGCCATTGCAGAAGATACCGAAGATCATGTAACCGAAGCAACAAAGGACGTTACGATTGTTGATACCGTAACTTATGAGCAGCTTGAGGTTGGACGTGAGTATACTGTTAAGGGTGTGCTTATGGATAAAGCAACCGGAAAGGCAGTTTTGGTTGATGGCAAGGAAGTAACATCTGAAACTACATTTACTGCTGAGGAACAGAATGGAAATGTTGATGTAATCTTTACTTTTGATGCATCTGCACTCGAAGGAACTACCACAGTCGTTTTTGAAACTTTGTATACAGAAGGAAAAGAGGTTGCTGTCCATGCAGATCTTCGTGATGCTGGTCAGACCGTATATCTTCCAAAGATCCGTACTCATGCACAGGATGGTATCAATGAGATAGATCATACTGAGGCACTTGAGAAAGCAACTATTATTGATACAGTTACTTATACTAACTTACTGCCGGGTAAGGAATATACTGTCACTGGAACATTGATGGACAAGGAAACTGGTGAGGCTGTTCTGATTGATGGAAAGCCAATCACTGCAAGTACCACATTCACTGCTGAGACTGCTGAGGGCAGCGTTGACATTGTATTTGAGTTTGACGCAAGTGCAATTGCAGGAACTACCGTAGTCGCATTTGAGTCCATGGAGTATAAGGGTATCGAGGTAGCTGTTCATGCGGACATCGAGGACGAGAATCAGACCGTCTATATCCCGGATGTTCATACTACAGCAACCGCAACTGATACTGAGGATCATGTAACTGGTGCAAACGAAGAGGTGACAATCACTGATGAAGTTGCACTGACAGGCTTAAAGGTTGATAACGAATATACCATTAAGGGCGTTCTGATGGATCAGACAACAGGAAAGGAACTTCTTGTGGATGAGAAGCAGATCGTATCCGAGGAAACCTTCACAGCAGATCAGGCAGACATGACCATCACATTAACCTACAAGCTGGATGCATCTAAGCTTGCAGGAATTACAACCGTTGTTTTTGAAACTCTGTACACAGAAGGTAAGGAAGTTGGCAGACATCATGAGATCGACGATGAGGGTCAGACTGTATATATTCCAGAGATCCACACTACAGCAGCCGATCAGAAGACTGGTATTAACCATACCGAGTCTGAAGAACAGGCAACCATCGTTGATACCGTACTGTACAGCCATCTGTTACCGGGTAAGGAGTACACCGTCAAGGGTACACTGATGAACAAGGAGACAGGTGAGGCAATCCTGATCAATGGCGAGGAAGTAACCGCTGAGACAACCTTCACTGCTGAGAAGTCTGAAGGCAGTGTTGACGTAATCTTTACATTTGATGCATCTGCAATCGCACCGACTACTGTTGTTGCATTTGAATCTATGGAGTACAAGAAAATCGAAGTCGCTGTTCATGCAGATATTGAAGATGAAGATCAGACAGTATATATTCCAGAGATCGGTACAACCGCACTGGGACAGGATACAAAAGATCACATTGAGAAGGCTAAGGAAGATGCAGTTATCGTTGATACAGTGGAATACAAGGGCTTAGAGGTTGGTCGCGAGTACACTATGACTGGAACACTTGTAGATAAGGAGACTGGCGAGGCAATCACCGATGCCGAAGGTAACGAAATCACCACATCTGAAATCTTTGTCGCAGAAGAGAAGGATGGAAGCATTGACATTACCTTCAAGTTTGATGCATCTGCATTGGCTGGAAAGTCGTTAGTTGCATTCGAAACTCTGTACACAGAAGGCAAGGAAGTTGCTATTCATGCTGATCTGGAGGATGAGGGACAGACCATTCGTATTCCAGAGATCCATACAACAGCAACTGATAAGGTAACTGGTGATCATGACGGTGTTGTTGCAAAGGAAACTACCGTACTGGATGAAGTATTCTACAAGAACTTGATTCCTGGCAAGGAGTACACTGTAAAGGGAACTCTGATGGTCAAGGAAACAGGTGAAGCACTTGTTGTAAATGGCGAAACTGTTACGGCAGAAAAGACCTTTACAGCAGAAGAACCAGATGGAAGCATTATCTTAGAGTTTACATTTGACTCATCTGCACTTGCAGGAAAGAAGATCGTTGCTTTTGAGGACATCACCTATGAGGGAATCTCCATCGGAAGTCATGAAGATCTTACTGATGAGGATCAGACGATCTCTTATCCGGAGATTCACACAACAGCAGTAAATGGTACCGACGGTTCAAAGACCATGGTACTGGGAACAAATGTAACCTTAGTGGATACCGTAACGTACAAGGGTCTGACGGCAGGAAAGACCTACGTATTAAAGGGAACCATCATGGATAAAGCAAGTGGACAGTCAATCGGAGTAACAGCTGAGACTACATTCACTGCAGAAGCAGCAGATGGAAGTACAACAGTTACATTTACCTTCGATACGAGTGTATTGCAGGGAAAGACACTTGTTGTATTCGAGACACTGTATGATACCAATGGAAATCAGATTGTCGCTCATAGTGATCTGAATGATGAAGACCAGACGGTAACAGTTCCAGTTCAGCCAGAAAATCCACCAGTTATAACAGGTGATGATTCAACTCCGATGCCGTATGTGGCAGGACTTGCAGCAGCACTTTTGGCAATTGTTGCAATTATAGCTGCATTGGTTGCTAAGAGAAGAAAGCAGGCATAATTGCCAAACGGATTCCCCTTTTGGGGAATCCGTCTAAGAAACACACGAAACGTAACACACGAGACACAACACAAAATTATTACAATTCCAAAGCAGTCCCGATGAAGAGTCGGGACTGTAATAAAAAGAAACAAAACAACACGGAACGGAGGGGAAAATGCTTCTAACTGGAATTTTATTTACGCTTGTTGGCATTTTGCTTCGAGCGTATGCCGGAGTTTTTGAGATTCACGATACGACATGGAAAGCGATGAAGGCTTCAATTATTCATAAGATAGCAGCACTTGTAGGAAATTTGAGCCTTGTTATTGGCATTTTGTGCCTGATTGTTTCACTTGCAGGAACGGGATGGTAAATAAGATGAGGAAAACGGGGAAAAAAGGAAAAGTTACGCAGGCAGTTTTGCTTATACTATTGTTTATGGCAGTTGCCATAGCTGGTTATTCTGGATTTCGTTTGTGGAAATATTATCATGAGTATCTGGAAGATCAGGAGTTATACGAAGATTTACGAGATGAAATTTTGCAGACTCCTGAGCTTGAAACGGATACAGAGAGCGTGTTCGAATTGGACACAAGAAAAAAGCACCATAAAACATCTGAGTCAGAAATACCATTTGATGTTGATTGGGATGTATTAAAAGACATCAATGAGGATATTATCGGATGGGTCTACTTTACGGGGTTGCCACAGATTTCTTACCCGGTTTTGCAGGCAAAAGATAATGAATATTATGTGCATCGCACATATGATTTATCTTCAAGTGATTCAAAAGCTGGATCAATTTTCATGGACTACCGAATGGCTGGCGATTTCTCTTCTCCGTACTCCGTAATTTATGGTCATAATGTCCGTGACGGATCTATGTTGTCTGATCTTGCTCAATTAAAGGATCAAGATTTGTATGATAAAGAACCATATTTCTGGATCTTGACACCAGATGGAAATTATCGCTATCAGATATTCTCTATCTTTCAATGTCATCGTTCAGCTGACGTTTTCCAAAGATTCTTTACTGATTGGGGGCATGATTTTACCGAATGGCAGGAAGAGTTAAAGGCAAGAAACAGTATGCAGGGAGACGCTGAATTGGAGGAAAAAGGTCATGTGATAGCATTTTCTACCTGTGTGCCAAATAGTTTTGATAGAACGATTGTTTGCGGAAAATACTTGGATGGAGATTTGATTCCAGATCCACATGCTGAGGAGAAAGCTGATGTTAAAGATTCGATTGATGGGAACGAAGAATGAGATTGAATGGTTTGAAAAAATCATGCAAGAACATCCAGATATAGAGATCTTGAAAAAGTCAGAGTTGTATCAAAATAGAGAAGCTGATAAATGTTACAGATCCTATGCAGAAGTCAAAGAAAAATAAGGAAAGACAAAGGAGGCATCAAGGAATGAGCAAGAAAATATCAGTTGATCTTACCGACGAGAATGCAGGAGCCTTGTACCAAAATAAGGAAGTACACGGACTAGGTTATGGTCCAACAATCAATATGTTAATTCGGATTTTTTTTAGATCGCCTGATATTCGCGACGATCTGATTGAAATATGCAAGTCAAAAATACAAAGCGGTAATCTTGTTTATCTTGATATGCTACAGTTTCTGACATATGACACACAGCTTACACTTGATGCTGTTTTAGACGGAGTGAGAATTATGAAAAAAATAAATCGAAGGATCTTTCAACCGAATCAGCTTACAGATATTATGCTTAATGAAGCTTGCGACAAAAATAAAGCCAATTTAAGTGATTTTATTAACGATGTTATTGAAGAATATTATAGACCTCTCAATTCACAGTTAAAATACGAAACAGAACTTTTATTTATGAAGCTGAAAATGTCGCAACAGGATAACGGTTTGGAAGAACTGTGTTCTGAAAACGGGACGCAGTTGCAGGCATCGAAACAGGAGACTATATCTCTAAAAGAATTAAAGTCAACTCTTGCGCGATGTGTAGAGATCCTCAAGGATTATCCGATCAGAAATGTTACACCTTTACGCCAGATTTTCACCCATTTTACAAACAGGAGCGGACTTGTATTAAGGTACGATTACATCAACATTGTTAACAGTTGGCAGGATGAAATGTTACATCACCTTAATGATGTGATCAAAACTGTTGATCCAGATTATCCTCTTGGCACTCGCGAATTTGGTGAAAGAAGTAAATATATATTCGCCCATTGGTCAGAACTGTATCAATACTCTGAGATCTATATCGCTTTAGCTACTATTATTGAATGCGAAAAGGTCTACTATCCATTGGATGCTTTTACAACGATCAGCTTAATAAAGCAACTCGATAGAGCAATCATGGAATCATCAAACATCGCCCCTGTTAAAGAACCTTTTGCAATCAATATCTCAAATAGGGACAGATATTATGGAATCCGCTATGAGATAACTATGTATTATACCCATATCGGCTATAGTATATTATCCGGTGATGGTCACTGTGAAAACATACCATCGTGGTTTCAAGCATTCTTGTTGAAAGTGGTAAATGTCAGTACTATGCCTGATCCAATAACAGAGGATGATATTGACGCGATTGCAAAGCTCGAAACAGAAGGTCGACGCTTACTTAAACAGTTGGCAGCAGCAAATAATTAACTAGGAGGAAAAATCATGACAGTCAGCATTGGTACATTATTGATAGGTGGTATTTGCTTGTTTCTTGCAGGGACATTTGTTGGAGTCGGATTGACTTCGGCTGTATCAGCTGGAAAGAAAACACAATCGGCTGATACGCTTTGATAACAGCCGTTTATTTCGTGTCCGAATCGGACACGGGAAGGGAGTTAGAAATCTTTGAGAAAGAAAAGAAGAGAACTTATATTGTTTTGCAGTTTGCTGTTGGCATCGACACCAGCATATGCAGAGAACGCAACAGAAGCCGTGTCCATTTCGGACACGGCTTCTGACATAGGATGGACAGTAGATGCAATTGAAGAGGTTCAAAGCGTGTCCGAATCGGACACACTGAAAACTCTTGCATCAAATGAAGAAACATCCTCTCCAGAAATTTGGCAGGAAACGTATACCTATCTTGCCGATACACAGGATTCACATGCTTTTCCAGTTTTCAGTCTCAGACCAGATATTGGTCGGAGACTGAAAACATGCAGATTTGACCTTGCGGTCAAGAAAAAAAGCCGCGAAAAACTGTGTCCGATTCGGACACGTGCGGCGAAAAAAGTCATCAAGGAAGGTGTTTGCAATGAATATTTGCATTCGTGGGATCAACGAAAGCGTTATAAAGTCACTTGATCAAGCAGCTGGAAAACGTGATATTAGTCGAGAAGAGTATCTTAGACAATGCTTGGAACGAATTGCATATGATGATCGCGCACTAGAAAATCGTTATGTGCAACAGTTGCAGAAATTAACGAGTTGTATTCAACAACAGCAAAATCAATTAAATTGGTGTTAGTATATAAGTGTAGACAGAAAAAGTTGAACAGCCTATACTATAAAAA
>ERZ809224.127-NODE-127-length-80450-cov-15.638448_pt1 | contig 80450 bp, 90 predicted proteins | sample MGYA00520513_ERZ809224 | MGnify/ENA primary metagenome ERZ809224 (study PRJEB31576, sample SAMEA3212658) | Homo sapiens | biome: human-gut; feature: human gut; material: fecal | place: Sweden | collected 2012 ... | reverse complement strand
TGAAGTGACAAGGCTGTTTGACAGGCTCTATGAGGATTCCCTTTCGGGGCGTATCTCCAATGACAACTTCTCCCGCCTGATAGACAAATACCAGACGGAGCAGGAGCAGCTTTTAGGGCAGATACAGGCGATAGAGAACGCCTTGCAGGAGGTAAGGGACAACCAACAGAACGCCGTAAAATGGGCGGATTTGATGGCACAGTATGTGGGAATACAGGAATTGACCGCCGAAAACCTCAACCTTCTCATTGAGCGGATTGAAGTGTTTGACCGAACGGAAACAGACGGGGAAACCGAGCAGGTAATCCGTATCTGTTACCGCTTCGGCGGTTACATAGGGGAACACCGCTTTAAGGCAAAGGTTTTAAGGAATACGGGCGGTTGGGAGCAACGCCGCAAAAAAGAAAGGAAAGGCAATGGAAAAGTATCATTTGTATCTTGACGAAGCGGAACGGCGGCTGATAATCCTCTGCTTAAATGAGCTTAGAAACAGGCTCATAGCCGAGGGCAGATATACCGACTGCGTGGACGAGCTGCTCATTAAATTTGCTCACGCAAAGACGGTCAAATTAAAAATACGGAGGTAATGACAATGGCAAAAACAATCTATGAGGAAATGGGCGGCAGATATGAGCGACAGGGCGATTACATTCTCCCCTGCCTTACCGTACCGCCCGAAAAAGAAAAGCCGATAGGCGTTTTCGGACAGCGGCACTTGCGGTATCTGCGGGAGTACCGCAAGGTTACATACACCAATCTTCTAACAAGCGGCAGGCTCAACACCTACCTTGCCGACATCGACAAACAGGCACAGGAACTCTTTGAAAGGCTCATAGAAGGCATGAAGCAGGCACAGGGTATCACAGAACAGCTAAAGGCGAAAAACGCCTTAGAATGGGCAGGACGGCTCAATAACATACGGGCTTGTGCGATGGAGATTGTAGAGAAGGAAATCATTTACGCATAATAGACAGGCAGTAAATTGTAAAGAGCCGATGAATTTGTGGTATACCTCACAAATCATCGGCTCTTTCATTCTAACTATAAAACTTCATTACAATTTTTTAGAATACGATTTGTTCCTGCTATTTCTGCATCAACTAAATCAATCATTCGCTTTACATTCGCTGAATGTATGGCGGAAACTTCACTTTCCCATAAGGGATTGATTTGCTTTTCAATCCCTTCACGATACTTTTGCAAAACTCTAAGGCGTTCTTGTAAAAGCTCCCGTTGCTCAGTAGGTGTAAATGTATTCAGAAAGAAGGCGGCAATAGAAAAGATGTTTGTATCATAATTAAATTGCGTGATTGATTTCCTAAGTGTATCTTGAAACACGCATTTTCCCTTGTCTGAAAGACTATAAACGGTACGGTCTGGCATATTACCGACTTTCTCGGTTGTGCCTGTTATATATTCCTTTTTTTCAAGGGTTTTCAGAGTGGAATATACTGTTGAATCAGCGATATTGAACCACCATTTTACATTCATATAGTTTAAAAGTTTGATTATTTCATATGCGTTAAGTGGTTTTTCATAAATAAGACCTAAAAGCATTGTGGCGGGCTTTGATAACATTCTGTTTCCTCCTTGACATCCTGTTGTGTTTGTAGTACTATATATATGAAGTAGTTTCTATAAACACTACTATTATAGCACACTTCAAACCAAAATGGAAGAGCTACAAAGGAGGTTTTTTATGCCACAGCTTAACAAAGGCGGTAAATTTGTATTCGGTCTTTCTGTTGTGAGGGATGATTTTACAATACATATCCCACCGCAGGTGTTATCAGAATATAACGCTACACAGGACGGAAAGGTTATCATTTTTACAGGAAGTAAAATAACGGGAGGATTTTGTGTCACTACATATTCGTTGCTGTCGAGTTCAAAGTTAAAGCATATTTTGGAGGATTGCCCTGCATTAAGAGATGGTCTGCTTTCGGAGGGTGAGTTTATTCAATACAAAGGGCGTAAATATGCTTGGCTTGGGATTGATGGCAACGGGGTTATAAAGCTGCCGCAAAGCACTTTGGAAGTTTTGGAATTACAGTCTGGCATGGAACTGTTATCTATCCGCAGCAGTGATATTGCTTTTACAATGGGAGCAAAAGGTCCCTTACTGGAAAAAGCACATAATTTTCATGGAGAAATCGAAAGATATTAGGAGAGACCCCGAAATGGAAAATATAATAACCAGTAAGTTTTTTAATTCAATTTTACTCATTACAATCATTGGTGAGTTTTTTCTTCCGTGGATACTGAGCCGACATTATGACGGATACAACAGTAAAATGATGGCGATGAGTGCGTTGGGAAGCCCGCAAAGTCCTGTTCGTGTTATTTATAATACATGGCTGATATGGCTTGGACTTTTTTTGATATTTGTAGCGATTGCCTACTTCCTTACCGCAAGAATAGATTTCCCAATTTTATCTGTTTTACTGTTGATTTCAATCGGGACTTTTGCGGTTGGAGCAGGATTGATTTCAGGCATATTCCATGTGAACGAAAATAAAGACATTGTTACTGCGGCTTCAAAGATACATGGAATAAGTGCGGCAATCGGGTTTATGACATTCTTGTTTTTCCCGCTGTTGAATGGAATTTTAGCATTTAAGCAGGACAATTTTATTTTCGGTGTTGTATCTGTTATCTCCTTTATCTTAGCATTGATTTTCTTTATTTGTTTTATCATGGGAGATAAAGAGCAGTTTCAAAATACTATGTTGAGGTATGAGGGTTTGTGGGAACGACTAACTTTGCTCTGTATGTATATTCCTCTTGCTTACAAGGCTGTTCATAATCTGTTGTCCTAAGTAGTGAGGTGGTCAAATGAAAAAATCAGAATGGTTACGCTGCCCTGTCTGCGGGAACAAAACGAGGTTGCAGATACGGGAAGATACGGAACTTAAAAACTTCCCTCTCTACTGCCCAAAATGTAAGCAGGAAGCACTGATTACAGTTAAGAATTTTCAAATAATTGTACTCAATAATCAGACCGAAGGGAGGAGATTAAAGCAAAATGGATGAAAAACTTTACCGTGAACTCGGTCAACTTACAAATAATAAGACACTATGGAAACAAAATATCCCTTATGTAGCTTCTTTGCTTGAAAACCAGTCTCCTAAAATAACAGCTAAAGCAATGTGGCTTTTGGGAGAGATGGGATTGATGTATCCACAGGAAATCGCACCACACACAAAAAGTATTGCTTCCTTTATTGCTTCGGAAAATGACTTGTTAAGAGAGCGTTCTGCAAATGCTTTAGGACGAATAGGCAGAGCAGATTACACCCTTGTTGCTCCTTATTTAAAGGAACTGTTTATTTTGGCAAAAGATGAAAGTCCCAATGTGCGGTTAAGTTTTATTTGGGCTTCCGAAAATATTGCGACCAATACACCAACAGTATATGAGGAGTATTTGCCGATATTTGCAGAGCTGCTTAACGATAAAAACGAAAGGGTTCGAATAGAAGCTCCAGAAATGTTTCGGGTATTGGGAAAACGAAAGCCAGAGTTTGTACGACCGTACTTAGAGAAACTGGATTATATAGCAACACACGATGAAGTTAGCTTCGTTCGCATTCACGCCAAAGGAGCAATTAAAGCAACATTATCTAAAGTTACCATAGAGCCAGACGCACAGACGCAGAGCCGATGAACTTGTGAGAAATCACAGTTTGTCGGCTCTGCTCTTTATACCCATAGGCAGGACAAGCCCACCGAATAAAAAAAACGGAGTTTTGGTGGGCTATATTGTCACGCCCGAATAAGCGGCAGACACACCTCTCCAGACCCCGTTTTGAGTTTGGAGGGGTGTTTTTATGTGTTGGTCTGAAATGACCGCATCGCTGCTCATACGAAGCAGCAGCTTTCTACATAACCTCATGGCTTAGTGAGGACAATCAATTAAAAAAATTATGGCTTCTGCGTGGGGGCTTTCTACCCCAAATGTAGAAGTCAAATCTCTACATAAAAGAAGTATTATTGCTATGAACCGCAAAGGTATGACAACCTCTGCGGTTTTTCTTTTGTCGTTTTTTATCAGAACACGCCGCAGGGCTGTTTCTGATGTGCGCTGCCGTTCTCCGCCTTTCAATCTGGATTTCAACGATTTTCAAAATTCAGATTGGAGGAAATTAAAATGGCATATAACCACGGACGGGAAGAACGCAAATGGCGTATCTGGAAAGAAGCCGAGGAAGCAGTTTTACGCAAGTGCGGCGTTGACGAAAACACCATTGAGAAAATCCGTACTTATGACCGAGCAGAGTTTAATTCCAACAGACGGTTTTACCGTTGGACAAGCGATTTCGGAGAATACATTGAGGGAATGGCAGAGGTCGAGCCATTTGTAGATGTAAAGACCGTTGCGGATTTACTGGACGAGATTGAAAACGAAAATCTGTATCGGGCATTACTTACGGTGGACAAGCGTACCCTCCAAATTGTCCTGCTGAAAATGCAGGGCTATTCCACAAAAGAGATTGCCCCCATCGTTCATTTGACAACAGGGGCGATTTACGCAAGGTTAGACCACCTTCGGAAAAAGTTGCGGCAATTCAAGAAGTAAATCTAAAATCGCACTTTCCTATGGGCTATTGGGTGAGAGGTCAAAAACCTCTCGCCCAATTTTTATAGCAGGAGGAAAGACAGTTGACTTTCTTAGACAAAGCATACACGCTCCGAGAGGAAAGCGTTCAAAGCATTACCCATTATTACATCAGCTTTACAGACAGCACAGGAGAATTTCAGAATTTAGAAGTATCGGAAACATTGTATATTGAGTTTCGGCAGTTGGAACGGAAAAACCGCAACTTACAGCAATCCGACCAAAGGCATAAAGAGCATAACGAGGTTTATGAGGAAACGCTGAACAGGCGGGCGGTATTCAAGCCGAAAAGCGTTGAGGAGCTTATCATGGAAGCCGAACTCTCCGAGCTATTGCATAAGACGATAAACAGCCTGCCAGAAATTCAACGGCGACGTTTCCTGCTCTATTATGAGTATGATTATAACTACTATCAAATCGGGGCAATGGAACATTGTACTGCTTCTTCGGTGGGTAAATCTATTTCTATAGCAAAAGAAAAGGTCAAGGCACAGATAAAAAAGTATCTCTGCGCTTGACCGCTAATGAATATCGCCCTTGTATCTTCGGATATGAGGGTGTTTTTTAATATGTTCTCTAATGGAATTTCACAGAAACAAGATAGCAAGACATTCCATTATTCCCAAGCATGAACGCAACGGAATAAGAACGGACGAGTCTCATCTGCCTATGCCGCTTAGACGAGACATTACGCCGAATATGCTGCGTGATCTTGCCAGGGATATTGGTCCAAAGGCATTTGAGGTTGTCAGAAGAATGTTTGATGAGTCAAAAGTCGAGGAGCAGTCGTTACAAACTGTTAAATCTATTCTTGCCATTGCAGATTTATATACGCCGGAAATACTTGAAAAGGCATGTGAACTGTCATTAAAGCAGTATCACATGCCTTATTATAAAACGATATATGGACATGCTAAAAAGCTTAACAAGGATGCCGAATACAAAGAATTTAAAGAAAACAATAAAACATCAGGCATTGTACGTGGTGCTGACTACTACAGAAAGGACAAATGATCTTATGAAAATAGAATTAAAGAAAAACCTATCATTACTGGAACTTTCAGATCTTGTAAAAATAATAGAAGAACAGGAGACGGACATAAAACTTGTGGACTTAAGCTATGATGAAAGACTTGAATTTTTGCTTGATGCTTTGGTACAAGAACGTGAAAACAGGCTTATAGAGAGGCTTATAAGGAATGCTGGATTTAAATATCCTAATGCCTGTTTGGAATCGCTTGATTATGATTCCCGGCAGATAAAGAAATCTACCATCATAAATCTTGCCACCATGGGATTTATATCGAATGCCACAAATCTCTTTATTCTTGGGCCGACAGGGGCAGGAAAGACATATCTTTCCTGTGCATTGGGTATTGAAGCCTGCAGACAGACATATAGGGTGTTATATATCAGAATGCCTGATCTTATGCGTAATTTCGAAAACTATAGGGATGATATCAGGGCACTGACCAGATGCAGAAAACGAATCGGTAATTATCAGCTTCTCATTCTGGATGAGTGGCTTAATTACAAAGTTTCAGAAAGGGATGCCAAGATTCTTTATGAGTTATTTGAACAAAGATGTGGAACAAATCCGACCATATTTGTTGGACAGTACCCTGTAGATGAATGGCACGACAGACTTGGGGGCGGAACACAGGCTGACTCTATCATGGACAGGATTGTCTATAATGCCTATGAAATTCCTACGAGTGAAACAAACCTAAGAAAAATCTATGACACTAAGAGACTAAAAAAACTCATGGATACTATAGAAAAGTAAAGATATGATCTTTAAACAAATATGGGGTTCTCTGTTAATGGCTTGGTCATTGGCAGAGACCCTTTACTATATCTTGTGGTAGGAGTGGCTCTGAAGGAAGAAATTTTTTGATGGCTCTCAAGCGAGAAACTGATGGCTCCCAAGCGGGAAAATATTCACCTGTCTAAAAGGACTGCATTTTTGTCAGCCGTAAATAAAAACAGCGGGCGCACTGCAATCCACATTCATCGTGAAAAGCAGTACGCCCGCCAAAATGTATGTATCGCTCTTTTTACCGTTTTTATAATATACTGCGGGCTATTCCGATGCCGCATCCATGTCAAGGAGATACCCCTCCCCGCATTGATATGGAACAAGGGAGTTAAAAACTGCATTATAGGTATCTCCCGAAAACAGAACTTCCCAGAGAAGTTTCTCTGTATAGTATATCCAAAGAGTAATCACAGGTTTAATAATCATTTCCTGGCGTATACCTTGTAGCTTCATCCGGAAGATGTCCTCCATCCCCGAAGATAGCAGTACTCCTCCAACTCCTCCCTGCTGTCAAAATAATGCCTGATCGTACATCGCTCCACACACCAGGGCTTTCGTGCATTAAGAGCCCTGTCTTCCATGATAATAAGCGTACTATCACCACTTTTCACTTTTTTCCTCACCTCATAAGTTTCGATAACAGACCCCTTACGCATAATCTTTTCACACCTTCCAGACACATTATCCCATCTGCTCTTCTCGTCTTTTTGCTTTCTTCTTTTCCTTTTTTCCTTTTATCATATCCTTTGCCTTTTGGAGAAACTGCCTGAGAACCGCAAGTGTTTTTGTATCACCTGGAAATATCCACCGAAGCAGTGCAATCGCTATAGCAAATGTCACAATCTTTTCAGGCGAAACCGGCAGCCAGAGAAAAGCAAGGTATGCACCGGCCACTGCTACCATCCATCCAATCTCATAATAGGTTCCAATGCCCATAAGAATATACGACCATCCATTTGTGATCATCCACGCAATGCCAAAGCATAGGAGCAGTCTGGGGTTAAAGATAAACCCGGCCACTTTTTTCATTTTCTTTTTTATCTTTGGAGTATCCATTTTCTTTCCTTTTTACATGCACAAACCATCTTTCCATCCTGCACAGTATCCCGTTACTTCCCGTTTGCCCTAAACCAGTCTTCGGCATATCCAGAAACAAAGGGCACAATTTCCGGTATTTCCAAGCCGGTAGTATTCACGCACAAGTGATAAGAATGCTTATCCCCCCAAATTTTTGATGCAATCAGAGCATAATTAGATGCACGGGCTTTATCAATATTCCTAATACGCTGCTCCAGCTCCTTTTCCAACAAACGCTCCCCTTCCGGCGCCCTCTGGCGGCACCTCCGCATTTTCGTTTCCATATCCGCATAGACAAAAATATTGAATGGATGATGTTCCTGCAGCAGGACATCTGCGCCCCTTCCGACAATTACACAGTCCTCTTTTGACAGGCTCCGGATGATCTTTGCCTGTTCCGCCATCAGATTTGGATATTCGTTAGCCTTGTTCATGGGAACATAGAAACTGCGGCGGAAGGTATAAGGATACTGCTGCGTATACCCCCGTTCCAGCACTCTGTCAATATAACCCTCGTCCAGTTTCACGTTTTCCGCAATTTTACCGATAATTTCCTTGTCATAATATGCGATATCCAGGGCATCGGCCAACCGCCTGCCCAATTCTCTTCCGCCGCTTCCAAATTCGCGGCTTACCGTAATGATTCTCATACGTTTTCCACCTCTTTTCTATGTTTTCTATACAGAGCAATCGCAATGAGCATGACTGTCAGCTCCGCGAACACAATCCCCGTCCATACCAGGTTTTTCCCCAGTATATAAGGCGTGAGGAATACAAAGATGACATTGAACACAAAGGTTCTGGCGATATTGATGATAACGGATTTCTTTGTCTCCACAATGGACATAAAATACCCGGCAATTACCATCGTGACCGCGGAGAACATAAAACGCAGACAGTACAGATTGCTTCCGTATACTGCCATGTCCAGCAGTCCGGCATCGCTGCTGAAAATACCAAAAACCGGCCTGCCAAAGAAGAAAAAGACTGCATATAACAGGATGGAAAGGAAGGCGCTAAGCTCCACTGCTTTCTTAAAATAGTAACGGTTCGTCTCCCAGTCCCCCAAACTGTGGTAGCGGCTGAACAACGGCTGCGTCCCGTCAGCTACCCCTAACAGGAGCATGATGATAACACCCACCGGCTGCGAGATAATCGCATATGCCTCCAAACCCGGATTTCCCAGGATATTTGCCAGAACCAGATTGTAGCAGACTGTGATAACCGGCGTGGTCATCTGATTGATGAACTCTGGAAAGCCTCGTTTCACCATATCCCGGCATTCGGTCATGTTAAGCTTTTCCCGAAATGACAGCCGAAGCTCCCCTTTCCTGCGGACAAAATGAACCAGCAGAATGGCAAGCCCCAGAATCTGGCTGAGCCCCGTAGCAATAGCGGCTCCCGCAACGCCCATCTGAAGCGGAAACACAAACAGCCAGTCCGCGAATATATTAAACAGGCAGGATACAATCAGGGATACCGAAGCCAGCGTGGGACTTCCGTCGTTGCGTACCGCCGCCGACAGAATCGTAACCAGGCCGCAGGGAATGGAAAAATACATATAATAGCGCAGATATTCCGCGGCGTATGTCTGTATCTCCCCTGATGCACCCAGCAGCCCTGCGATATTCTCATCGAACAGAATGGAGGGAAGCGATACTACGGCAAAGAAGATGAGCGAGATCCAGATGCTGTTCATCAGCGCCGTGCCTGCCCTTTTCTTTTCTCCCACTGCCAGCCGGGAAGCGATCATGGTAGATACCCCCAGCGCAATCATGGCGGCAAAAGCAGTGACCAGCAGGATTACCGGATAAACCACATTGATGCCTGCCAGCGCCTGGCTGCCGACGCCCTTGCTCACAAATATACTATCCACCATGGTAAAAACTGCCATAGCCGCCATGGATATGACGCAGGGGATTACGTATTTCAGAAACTCACGATAATTTCTCTTTTTTGTTTCCACTTTCAAGACCTCCTGTAAAATGATACTGCTTAGCCGGTTTCCTGCTTTTCTCCGCCTGGCCCAAACGCCACATGCAGTCGCTGATTATCGCCCGGATCCCGATTCGTTCCAGGCTCCGCATCCAGAATCCATAGCGCCTGGTCTCACAATAGCTGCGGAGAAAGACCAGCATTTCGTACAGGATCATCCTCTCACGGTCATCCTGGGTAAACTGCAGCGGCTCTCGGCTTACCGCATTATAACCGGCAATAAAATCTTCCTCTTTCTCTACATCATCATAAATGAGAAATGCGGAGGCAAAGGAGGCAAAAGGATCTCCAAAAAAGCAGCGTTCAAAATCAATGATTGCTGAAATGGAATACTCCTGTCTGCGCTTCAGAAAGACATTCCCTGCCCACATATCAAAATTAACAAGTACCGGTCTGCGGACTGCATCAAGCAGCCCGCGCCTGGCCTTTACCACAGCAAGAATCTGCTCACAGGGCAGCCGGATCCTTTGCCTCTTTATCTCCTCCAGCACACTTTCTACCATAAAAACAAAGGCATCGCCCCAGGACTGGAACTGCTCCCGGGACGAGGGGAGAATGCTTCCAAACCAGTCCCCCTTTACACTGTGTATCTTTGCCGTGCACTGTCCCAGCTGCTCCATCACTGCCGGGCTGTGTACCCGCATCAGCTCATACCAGGAACGGCCTTCCATATACTCCATCAGGAAATAATCGCAGGGAAGCAGCTCTCGGGAAAAATCACAGGCATAGATATGGGGAATCGGGAGCCCCAGTCCTTCCACCATCTGATAAAAACACGCCTCTGTCCGCACTGCATTTCTTTCATGCTCCGATACGGCCTCCGAAAAAACCGGCTCCGTTTTCAGGACGACGCTTTTCTCTAGTTCCCCAGTACCCCAAATACGATACAGCGTGTTGAACGTGCCGCCGGGAAGCGGCTGTATTTTAGTGACAGATTCCTTTGGGAAATATCTGGCAACCACCGTCTTTATCTGCCTGTCAGTAAATGTATTTTTTGTTGCCGTATTCAAGTCCTGCCCCCTCCTTATGATATGATACTGTTTGCTGCAAACTGGCTGTTGTAAAGTTCTGCATAAAAGCCATCCCTTTTCAGCAGTTCTTCGTGGGTTCCCTGTTCCACAATGGTCCCGCTTTTCATAACCAGAATGCAGTCGGCATCCCGGATGGTAGAAAGCCGGTGGGCTATGACAAACGAGGTCCTGCCGTGCATCAGTGCATCCATGGCTTTTTGTATTTCCCTCTCTGTCCGGGTATCCACACTGGAAGTAGCTTCATCCAGAATCAGAATCTTTGGGTCTGCCAGAATGGCCCTGGCAATCGTAATAAGCTGCCTCTGCCCCGCCGAGATACCGGATTCTTCGCCATTCAGCACCGTATCGTAACCATTGGGCAGCGTCCGAATAAAGTGGTCAATCCGCACCGCCTTTGCCGCACGGACCACCTCCTCCCGGCTGGCGTCCTTATGTCCATAGGCAATATTTTCAGCCACCGTGCCCTGAAACAGCCAGGTATCCTGCAGCACCATGCCCACTATGCCATACAGCCTGCCTCTGGGCATACGGCTGATGTCAGTTCCGTCAATGGAAATCGAACCGCCCATGGTTTCATAAAACCGCATCAGGAGATTGACAAGGGTGGTTTTTCCGGCGCCGGTGGGACCCACCACGGCTACCCTGCTCCCAGGCTTTACCGTAAGGCAGATATCCTCCATCAGGATACTGTCCGCACGGTACCCGAAACGGACATGGTCAAAAACCACTGCGCCGTTTACGTTCTCTGCCATGCAATCCATCCCCCTGTCCGGGACCTGCTCCTCAGCATCCAACAGCTCGTAAACTCTGCCTGCCGCCGCCACCGCACCCTGCAGGGAATTGAGCAGATAGGCGGCATTCAAAATCGATTCGGATGACTTATTGGTATAATTAAAAAACGCCGGTATATAAGCCACGGATATCTGTCCGTTTACCACAAGCATGGCTCCGCCAAAGGCAACTGCCACATAACCGATATGATTGAGCATCTGGATCACGGGATTGATCAGGAACGTGACGAACTGGGCATTCCGCCCTGCCCGATACAGCCTGTTGTTGAGCTGTTTTGCCGTTTCTGACATGGTCTTTTGCAGACCGTAGGCCTTGATAAGTCGATTGCCGGTAAACATCTCCTCGATCCCTGCATTAAAATCACCCAACGCTTTCTGCTGCGCCGCCTGATACCGTTCGGTCCTTGCACCAATGACGGCCGAAAGAACCATGCCCGCAAATACCGTTCCCAGCACCACGAGCGCTAGCCCCCAGCTTAAATAAAACATCATTCCGATGGCGCCGGCCATGGCAACAGCCGAGGAAAGAAGCTGGGAAAGGCTGCCCTGCACGGTGTCCGCCACCTTTTCCATGTCACTTGTAATACGGCTTAAGATATCCCCCTTTTTATTGCTGTCATAATATTGAAGCGGCAGACGGTTCAGCTTATCGCTGACCTGCCTCCGCATCCGAAGCGCCAGCCTTTGGGAGAGGCTGGACATGATATATTCCTGCAGATAGCCAAAAGCGCTGCGGATAACAAACACCGCAAAAAGGGCGCCCAGCAGGAGATAGAAAACGGGGATCCCCTGAAAGGAATGCCGGGAGCCGCTTATGATTTCATCGATGGCCCCGGCAGTCAGCAGCGGATAGACAATCCCCAGCACAGCGTTTACAACCGCCCCAAACAGCACAAACACCAGCGCCCATTTCTGCTCCATCAGCTCCCCCGCCAGACGGCGGTATGTTCTTTTCTGATTTTTCATTCTGCCGCCTCCTTCATCTGGGAACCGACAATCTGCCGGTAGGCAGGACAGTTCCCCATCAGTGTCCGGTGTGTGCCAATGCCTGCAATACGCCCCTCCTCCAATACCACAATCTGCTCCGCATCCATGATAGTGCTGACCCTCTGGGCAACGATCAATACGGCTGCATCTTTTGTTTCCTGCTTTAAAGCGGCGCGGAGCATGGCATCGGTCTTGAAATCCAATGCGGAAAAGCTGTCATCAAACAGATAAACAGACGGTTTCCTTATCACGGCCCTTGCAATAGCAAGGCGCTGTCTCTGACCGCCGGAAAAATTTGTGCCTCCCTGTGAAACGGCTGTGTAAAGCCCATCCTTCTGCCCTGCCACAAAATCAGAAAGCTGCGCAGTATGAACCGCCGCATTCATTTCTTCCTCCGTAGCATCTTCCCTCCCATGGCGCAGGTTCTCCGCAATCGTACCGCTGAATAAAAAAGCCTTTTGCGGGACATAGCCAATCTGTCTGCGGTAGCTTTCCATGGAAAGTTCCCGGATATCCCGTCCTTCAAACAGGATCTGGCCCTCCCCCGGATCAAAAAAGCGCATCAAAAGGTTAAGTACCGTGGATTTACCGGAACCGGTGCTGCCAATAATGGCGGTTGTCTCCCCCTTTCGCAGGGTGAAACTGATATTGGAAAGCACAGGCTTTTCCGCCTGGGCATATCCGAAGGACACATCCCGCAGTTCAAGCACCTCCGGATGGCCGATGTTTTCCGCTCTATCCCTGCCTCCCTGAATGGAATTTTCCGTCTCCAGCACCTCCTGGATGCGCTTTATACTGATGTTCAGCCTCGGAACCATAATGACAGCAGAAAGCCCCATAATCAAAAAGGTCAGCGTAATGGTTGCGTATTCGATGATTGCATACAGATCGCCCAGTGCCATGGCGCCGGTCCGGATGCGGATATCCCCCAGTCCGATGATCAGCAGGGTACACAGGTTCATGATCAGTGTGATAAGCGGTGACAGGATTGCAAACAGGCGGTTGATCTTAATGCCCAGCCTGCAGTAATCCTCAAAGCCCGCATCCAGCCGCCCCTTTTCATAATCTGTGCGGTGAAAGGCCCGGATCACCCGTACCCCGGAAATCTTTTCCAGTACGCTCCGGTTCATCTCATCCAGCATATGGAGCAGCCTGTCAAACATCGGGACAGCCTTTTTGCTTAAAAGCAGGGCCAGCAGCAGAATGACCGCCATCACGCCTACCAGCACCAGCGCCAATACCCTGTCTTTTGAAAAAGCAAGCACCAGCCCCGCAGCTGTCATAAACGGCGCCGGCAGCAGCATCTCAACCGCCATAGAAAACCCGGACTGTATCTGGACCACATCGTTGGTGCTGCGTGTAATCATGGATGCCGTTCCGAAGCGGTTAAAATCCTGGACAGAAAGCTCCTGGGCTTTGTCAAAAACCGCACTGCGTATATCGTGCCCGATCAGAGCCGCATTGTCCGAGGAAAGGTAGATATGGGCCGTGGAGATTCCCGCTACCAGCAGGGCAGCCAACAGCATAATAACACTCGTCTGCCGGATATATGCAACGTCCCCCAGAAGAATGCCGTTATTTACAATCCCTGCCATCAGCGTCGGGATAATCAGCGTCCCCACGGCCTGCAACAGCAGCAGGACAAACATCCATGCGATACGCCCGCGGTATGGCTTCATAAATCTTCCCAATAGCTTCATTGCCGCCCTCCTGCTTCTTCGCCTCCGTATTTCCCCCTATCCAGAAGTTTTGTAAATTCTTCAATCTGATACCGGTTGTGCTTAATCCCCAGGGCAAGGTATTGTTCCTGCTCTTCTTCACTAAGTTTGGAAAATGCCCGATCCTCCGCCTCCGCGAAAGGGGCAATCTGTTCTTTGCAGAACGATTTCCCTTTTTCAGTCAGTGCAATCCGCTTGTTATTTCCCGACACCGGAAGCTGCTCTAAAGAGATATACCCGTCTTTTAACAGACGGTTTATGGCAGAATTGATCGTCTGTTTCGGTACCCCGATCCTCCCCGCAATGCTGTTCTGCGTATGATCGGCACCCGGTTCACAAAGACAGTACATGATCCACATCACGGAATCAGATACCCCCATTTTTACTGCAATCCTATGATGCAGTTCACCGATTTTCTTCTCACTTGCCATATACATGGCATATTGTTCATCAATTTTTTTCATGGCTTCCTCCTAAAACCGATTTCGGTTTTTATTTATCATAAGTCCGATTTCGGTTTTTGTCAAGAACAATTATTACAATATTTTTTTAATGCGCCAAGATATACCTTTTCCACCTTCCCTGCCCAAGCTTCCTGGCTTGTTTTATGTACGGAAGCCGCGGTGGAAGCGCGCAGGCCGGACAGCGCTTCTTTTTTGCCGCAAAAGCGTTTAAGCAGTGCATGGAATTCCTCTGCCGTGCGGAAGGTATAGCCATTCACGCCTTCCGTAATCTGTCCGGAATTTTCTTTGTCCATAAGCTGAAGCACAGGCAGCCCCATTGCCATAGCTTCCAGCATGGATACGGAATGAACTTCGGAGCGTGAGGCTGTCGCATAAAGATCGCAGCAGGCATATAGCTCCCGCATCTGTCCATGAGGAATGCACAGAAAGCCTTATTTTCAGCCTTTTCAGCAATTCCGCATTGTATCAATTTCGTTGTTGCGATGTTTTCTTGCCCCTGTGGGTATTTCCCTGATAAATGCCTAAAATTCCTATCGTTAAAAGATGCACCCAAACTCATGCTTGGGTGCATTGTATCAAATTATGGTACGCAAGCCAGTTAGGAAAACCGAGGAACACATACTCATATTTTTCAAAATTCTCTACATGAGTAGCAAGCTCCGGGCGAAGGTCAGCGTCCTGTTCATCTGCCGCCTGATCTACCAGCGGATCATGGTCAAGGGGATACGATTCTACCGTTTCAATGCGGAATAGATCACCACCAATGGTTTCCTGAATCAGCCGGGCTACATATTCTGTGTTTCCCAGCTTTTCACCGTCCTTTACCACAATACTGACCCCGCCTATGGCATCCACGCCGTCCGTATTCACATCCTCCGGCACGGAAAAATATGCAATCAGTATATTAGAGCCTGTGGATGAGGCATCATTTTCCGGCTCGTTTTCTACTGTTTCCGGTTTGCTTTCTTCTGTGGGTGTGGCGGTGCTTTCCTGATCCCGGTCTGTATCCGGAATCGAGGAAGCGTTTTGTTCATTTGCACTGCAGGCGGCAAGGCTGAATATCAGCATGACCGCCAGCAGCAGTGAAATACTTCGTCTCATATGGCTCTCCTTATTGTAATGCCAGACCGTCTACCCAAGAACGAACATCTTCTTCAGAAGGATGGGAGGAAAACCGCTGACCTTCCAACCAGTTTCCGGTTCCCGCCGCCTCTGCCAACAGCTCGCCGCTTTCGCCCAGGCCGGAGCTTGAGGAAGTGCAGAACGGAATTACGGTTTTACCGGTGAAATCATTTGCGCGGGTAAAGCCATTGACCGGCCAAGCGGCGATACCCCACCAAATCGGATATCCGATAAACACCGTATCATAGGAATCCCAATCAGGGGCGTTTGTTTTCACAAGTTCAATGTCCCGCAGACTTTCATCATCATGCTCTTTGTTCACACGGCTGCCGTCCGCTGTCCAGTCCAAATCCTCATCGCTGTACGGCTCTGCCGGAACCAGTTCAAACAGGTCGCCGCCCGTTGCATTTGCAATATACCCTGCAACTGCTTCTGTATTGCCCGATGCGGAATAGTAAACAACCAGCGTTTTTCCGCTTTCTCCTTCGGTTTCCTGCGCCTCGTCAGAGCTTTCCGTTGGCGCCTCCGTGGATGATTCGCCTGGCTGCTGGGAAGGCTCCGGTGTGCTTTCCGGCGTGGTACTCTCTGTAGGTTCTGTGGTTTGGCTGTTGTCTCCGCTATTTTGATTGCCGCAGGCAACAAGGGAAAATACCAGCAAAATGCTCATCAATAGTGTAATTACCTTTTTCATCGTTTTTGTCCTTTCTCTAATAATCGGCCACGCTTTTGGGCCATAATGGTATACCCGAAGGGTATTTCTGCTTAATAGCACTCTTTGAAAATTTCAAGTATTTCTTCATGGGTCATGACCTTATATGCTCCCGGCACACAGGCACAGGAATCTGCAATAGCTTTCAGGTCGGTTTCTTCATTCACACCCAAATCCCGGAGAGTAACAGGCAGCCCGATCTCTAAAATAAAGTTTTCCAATGCTTCAATGCCTGCAAGGGCAATTTCCTCGTCCGCTTTGCCCGTCGGATCAAGGCCCCAAACCTCCACGGCAAAGCGCCCAAATTTAGCAAGGCCGTTCTTGAAGATATGGCGGTAATAGACCGGTTGCAGCACCGCCAGCCCCGCGCCATGATTGCAGTTAATAAACGCGCCGAGCTGATGTTCCATCATATGGCACTCAAAGTCTGTTTTCTTGCCAAGCTTGATGATTCGGTTTTCTGCCATCGTCGCCTCCCACATGAGATTGCTCCGGGCCGTATAATCCCTGGGATTTTGGATTGCCGCACGCAGATCCCGGATCACACCCCGCATCAGAGCCTCCGCAATGTCATCGGACACATTCGGCTCGTCCGGCTCGCTGAAATAAATCTCCATGATATGAGATAGAGTATCAAAGCCACCGGAAACCATCTGCTTCTCCGGCACACTGTAGGTATAGGTTGGATCGAGCAGCGCCAGCTTTGCATTACACTTCGGGTAATCCCGGCCAGTTTTGATCTTCAATTCTTCGTTAGTGATGACCGCTCCGCCGTTCATTTCACTGCCAGTACCGGCTACTGTAACAACAACACACATCGGTACAGGCTCAAAATCAATAATGCCGGGCTTTGCCCAATAATCCGTCCAAATATCACCCTCATACATTGCCGCCAGAGACACCGCCTTGCAGCAGTCCATCACGCTGCCGCCGCCCACGGCCAGAATCACATCCACATGATTCTCCTTCGCCAGCTTTGCGCCTTCCAGCACTTTCGCATAGGTGGGATTTGCCATGATGCCGCTAAACTCCACGATCATTTTTCCGCTGCCCCGCAGGATTCCCATGATCTCATCATAGACGCCGTTGCGCTTGATGGAGCCGCCGCCATAGGCCAGCATTACATTGTCTCCATAGTGGCTCAGGAAGCAGGAGAGGTATTCCTTCACACAGCCCTTGCCGAAAATAGCCTTCGTACCGTTTTCAAAAATAAAGTTGTTCATAATCTATCTGTTTCCTCCTTTATACTTTCGCAATTCCATAGCGCAGCCAGAGCCTGCATTGCACATCCGCTATTTTGGTGTCCGCAGTATAAGCGGCGCTTTCACTTGGATTCATTCCCACAGAATCCTCCTCAGTCGTATCCTGCTGCAAAGATGCTTCTATTCCCCGGTGAAACTCTTTCTGTTGCTGCTGTCTACATTATAAAAAAACCGAGACCTCAACAGAAGTCTCGATTCGTTCATCAGCTATTACCCAAAGGTTTTAACTCTATTTTCTTTTTGCTACCGCCTGCGCCGCTGCAAGAAACCGCTTTACCGTATCCGTTGGCTGCGGCGAGTGCAGCAGGCCATAGGGAATTGTATAATCCCATTCCACGGGAATCACTTTCAAAAGGGGATGTACATTTGCCCATCCCGGAATGGCAAGCAGCACATCGTTGCTGTTTTCACAGCGATTGAAAATATTCATGTTATAAAAGTCGAAATCCACAATCTTGATTTTGCTGTGATTCTGCCAAATATCATCCCGCAGCCGATCTACATAATGGCTCCAGCCCCGGTGCATCAAAAGCAGGTTTTCACCATACAAATCTTGTATTTTTAATTGAGCCTTTTCCGCCAGCTTATGATGAATGGATACCGCACAGCAAAATGGCTCGCGGGAAAGCTCAAACCCTTCACAGCCGCGCACCTCCAACATGGTTTCATCGAAAATACCGCCGATCACATCAATATTCCTTCCGAGATTTGCAAGAATCTCTCTGGCATTTTCCGGTGTGTTTTCAAAGGGAATGATTTCAAATTTAATGCTCGGACAACTCGCCTGAATTTTAGGCCATAGCTGCATTAGGAGCTGGGCAGGAGTCATCGGAGAACTGCCAATCCGAATAACATTCGTATCCTCCTGCATGGCATTCTTCGCCCGTGTAACAGAGTCCCGACAATACTGAATGATATATTTTGTATCTTGATATAAAGATTTTCCGGCTTTGGTCAGATGAAGTCCCCGGTGTGTTCTTTCAAAAAGTTTGACACCAAGTTCCGCTTCTAAAAGGTTGATTTGCTTAATTACGGCAGTAGGAGTAATATACGATTTTTCCGCTGCTTTATTGAAGCTTCCCGCATCTGCCACACGCAAGAATGTTTCAAGTTGAGGATTGTACACGATTCTTCACCGCCTTTTGCCTTTTGGTAATCGCTCTTTTCTCAGGTTATTGGGCTTCTTAGCATTTTTCGGAATCATCCATGAACGGCCAAAGCGTTCCACGCCTCCTATCTGTTCGCTTATCCGAATATTTTATGTAATTATACTACCGCCATCGCCGGAAAACAATGACCCGCCATAAATAAACCATGAACTTTTTGTGAACCGCTACTATCCACACCATTTGAGGCAAAAGCCATATTCTTGCGGCTGAATAAGCATGGCCACAATCTCTTCCTCTTTTACAAACGGAGCTTCCCATCCTCGGCCACTAAAATATAATCTGCGTTTTCAATGGTTGCAGATTGGTGGGCAATCGTAATGACCGTTTTTTCACGGGGCAGCTCCGAAAGCGCTCCTTAAATCAGATGCTCATTCTCCGGATCCACACTGGCTGTCGCTTCATCTGCGAGCAAACAGGGCGTTTACTGCCGCCTTTTGCTATCTATACTCCAAATATTCTATAAATCTTTTTACCGCAAGGGAAGCTGTTTTGCGGCTTCTCAGTGCAAGCCCTATATTGCGGTAAGCAGGAACATCGAGCTCTTTTTCGATTATTTTATAGGGAACACGCTTTAATATAAGCTGCGGTAAAATGCTGATTCCAAGCCCGCTTTCTACCATTGACATAATGGCGTAATCATCCCAGGTGGTGAAATGGACTTTCGGCGTTAATCCACAGCGTTCAAAAATTTCCGAAACTTCCGCTTTCCCACCCTTTTCAAGGAGCATAAACGGATCATCACAGAGTGCCCTGGCAGGGAATTTTTCACAGTCTGCAAGTCTGTGATTTTCGGGGATAATTGCCATCAGCTTGTCCTGCTCCAAAAAAATTGTTTCAAATTCGGGGTGTGTCGGCAATCGCAAAAATCCGCAGTCCACCCGTCCTTCTAAAATCCATTCCTCAATTTCGGTGTAATCGCCCAGCAGCAATTCGTAATCAATATTCGGATAGTCCTTTTGAAATTCCTTTATGATGTTTGGCAGCCAATGTGTTGCCACGCTTGAAAAAGTACCGATACGGATTAAGCCCGATTGAAGCCCGTTCAGTTCGTCTACTTCCATTTGTAATTTTTCAAATTCAGTTACAACGCTTTTTGCATATGGCAGAAGTTTCATACCGTCTGATGTCAGTTTTACTCCGCCTACGCTTCGTTCGAGCAAAGCAACTTTCCATTCTTTTTCAAGGTCGTTTATCATTCTGCTGATACTTGACTGTGAATAATTTAAGAGTTCAGCCGCTTTTGTAAAGCTGCCGCACTCTGCCGTTTTTACAAACGACATATATTTTTGTAAGTTCATATCCATATTCAGTCATTCACTTTCCAAATGTGATTTATTTGATATATTCGCTTTTCAAATGTCAATCCTTACGATACAATAAAATCGTCAAAAAATCAAGGTTGTGAGGTAAATTCAAATGATTACAGTCAGCGAAATTCAAAATAAAGCGCCTATGCAGTTCAAAACGAACTTGCAGGAAAAAGTATATAGAACACTTGCTCAGTTGCAAATACCATATGAGCGTGTTGATACAGATGAGGTGATTACAATGGAGGACTGCATTGCCGTCAATGAAAGGTTAGATATGAAAATGGTAAAAACACTCTTTTTGTGTAACCGTCAGCAAACGGAATTTTACCTTTTTATCACTTCCGGAGATAAACCGTTTCGTTCCAAAGATTTCAGCAATGCGCTGGGTGTGTCCCGTGTGTCCTTTGCTCCGGCGGAACTGATGGAAACAATGCTCGGAACTAAAATTGGTGCGGCAACTGTGTTCAGCAGTTTATTAGATACTGAGGGCAAAGTGAAGATTGTATTTGATAAAGAGGTACTTTCGGAAGAATACTACGGCTGCAGCGACGGCACGACTACTGGATATATGAAAATCCGCACAGAGGATATCAGCGGTAAATTCTTAAAGTTTACACGGCACATTCCTGCCGTAATCGAGGTGTGAGAATGGGACTATATCAAAATAGAATTGTCGTTAAAGTCGGTACTTCTACATTAACAAATGAAGTCGGTCAAAGCGACCTGCGCTCCTTTGACCGGCTTGCCTGTGTCCTCTCTGATATTCAGAATATGGGATATGAGGTAATCTTAGTATCTTCGGGAGCAATTGCCGTGGGTACAAATAAGCTGAATATGAAAACAAAACCGCAGGGTATGCGGATGAAACAGGCGGCAGCGGCAGTCGGTCAATGCAGAATTATGTATCTGTATGACAAGTTTTTCGGAGACTACGACAAAACGATTGCTCAAATTCTGTTAAATGCAGAGGATATTGGGCAGGAGGAAAAGAAAGAAAACCTTACAAACACCTTTAATGCCTTGCTAGAAATGGGCATTATTCCCGTAGTAAACGAAAATGATTCGGTCAGCTACACCGAAATAGAATCAGAGGAGCGCCTGTTTGGCGATAACGATATGCTGTCTGCCGTGGTTGCAGTTCTATGTAAAGCAAAGCGGTTGATTATCTTATCAGATATTAACGGCTTTTATGACAGCGACCCTCGCCTATGTCCCAAAGCGAAACTGATAGAAAAAATCTCGCAGATTGATGAAACTGTCTATTCTCTCGCAGGCGGCGCAGGCTCAAGGCGGGGAACAGGCGGTATGAAAACAAAACTTCAAGCAGCGAAATTGGCGACATCAAATGGTACGGATACAGTCATTACAAACGGAAAACGCCCGGAAGCAATCTATGAGATTATCAGGGGCGGCAAAGCCGGTACGCTGTTTGTCGGAAAGGCAGAGCAATGAAACGCTCTTATTTCAAGTATATTCTTGCGCTGCTGCAAACGCTGCCCGGCAGCTTGCTTTTATTGACAATCTTTCTGCCGCACTTCCACAAATCTGCGATACAGGCCATCCTCTTTTATAAGTTCAGAATGTGTACCGGTCTGCACGATTTTCCCATCCTCGACCACTAAAATATAATCTGCGTTCTCCATGGTTGCCAGTAGGTGGGCAATCGTAATGACCGTTTTTCCCCAGGTCAGCTCCGAAAGCGCTCCCTGGATCAGATGCTCATTCTCCGGATCCACACTGGCTGTGGCCTTATCAATAAAAAGTAGCCCATCTCCATTTTCCCTTGCTATTGCTGGCTTTAACGGCATACACAAATGTGTTTCCTGTTTCGCCCCTCCATATAAGTTGCTGAGAAAAAGAGGGTGTCGCAAAATTATCAAATTAGATGATTGAGCAATGCCCTCGCTCTATATGTAAAAAAATCTGGAAGAAATCCTTTCATCTGTGGATTTTTTCCAGATTTTTTGCGTACTTAAATAAGGCCGCATATTTTGTGACTCTTTATGCTATTTCTTTTACCGGAAACAGATGACTTGAATAACGGAATCCCAGTTTTTCCTCCATTGTTTTCAGAAAGGGGATCAGTGTCCAGACATCATTCCAATCCTGAAAGATATCTGCCGCAACAATGTATTCGCTGTCTACACCAATCTGTACGTTATATCCCGGCTTTAACTGGGCATTTCTCATGTGGTCGTCTTTCATATGCATAAACGCAGCATCCGGATCGGTTTTGCAATAATTGTTCCTGCCCTGAAAACTGGCTATGTGCCAGTCATAGATGGTCTGACGTTCCAGAAACCGGCAGATCCCTGAAGATCCTGTGCCCGATTTCCTTTTGACACACAGAAAGACTGCATATAATCCCGGTTCAACAGTCGGACCGCAGCCTGTATTTTTTGAAACATCTTTTCTTCCCATTTCCCAACCGATTTCTTCCAGACAAACGTGTATTTATTGGCGCAGGCTTCCAGCTTCGTTCCATCTATAAATACGGTTTCTTTTGACAATTCCCCCATCTGGTCCAGACGGCGCACCATTTGGTAAAACAGGTCTGCACAGGCATCCTGTAGAAATCCTGTCCGGAAGTGGGCAATCGTACTGTGATCCGGCGCTTTCTGCCCGGCAAGCAGCCACATAAAGTTGATATCCCGTCTGCAGGCAGTTTCGATTTTTCTGGATGAATAAATATTTTGGGAATAAGCATAGGTCAGGATCTTGAACATGGTCTTGGGATCCACTGCCGGAGTTGATAAGTTTCGCCGAATTCGGTATAATTTTTATGGTATTTTTGGTTATTGGTCATATCTAATTATACCATGGATTGCGGACTCTTCGGAGTCCGTTTTCTGTTCTTAATCAAATACTCAGCCCCACTATATACAGCAATTACCGCAGTAATCCACATAAGCGCATGGCTGATTTCCGCGACAGGCCATTCGACTGAAGTAATTTGCCGTGCGCTCAACATAAGCAGTATCACTACGGTGGAAACCATCTGGCTCGCAGTTTTAACCTTTCCTGACAGTCCGGCGGCCAGTACAATTCCCTGAGCCGCCGCAACCAGTCGTAAAGAACTCACCATAAACTCGCGGGCTACAACAATAATCAGAACAATCGGGCTGCAAAGATCCATGTAACAAAAACATATCATGGCGCTGATCACCAAAATCTTATCGGCCATCGGATCAAGAAACTTTCCGAAATTCGTTATCAGATTTCTGCTGCGTGCGATCTTGCCGTCTAAATAGTCTGTAATAGAGGCGGCAGCAAATGTGTGGAGCGCCCATATCATCGAAAACGGAATCTGTCCGCACAATAGGAACAATACCAAAAAAGGCACTAATATCATTCGTAAAACGGTTAATCGGTTGGGTAAGTTCATCTTCTTTCTCCTGAAGGGCATCTACATCTATTCTCAGAGCTGCGTTATTCCTTGCTTATAGCGAAAATAGCTTCAGGAAAGCCCATTCCGCCCTTTTCGACATATTCCATAGCTCCTGCCTGAAGAGCGGCGCTGCGAACGCTGTCCTCACTGTGTCCCGAAAGTATAACCGCACGTCCGTCAATTCCACGGTCTTTCATAAATCCTAAAACATCGATGGCCGTACCGTCTCTCAGAGAAAAATCAATGCACACTGTATGATAGTTATCCTGCGTCAGCAATTTCCTTGCTTCCTGCACGGATGCAGCCTTATACGGTTCCCATCCGTAATCGCCCGCAATAATCGCCAGCAGATTCAGGAAATCCCTGTCATCGTCTATCAGAAGTATTTTGTTCATTGTCAGGCCTCCTTCCCGCGCCAAATCAAAGGGCTGGCTTTTACAGATGTTCCTGCCGGGAAATCTGCACCAGCAGCGCATCTACGATAACAGGCTCTATCTGATACTGGCCGATCATTCGCTCCCGGATGGTCTGCTCCGGAATGTCGTCATCCTTCATGCATTCCATCAGGATTCTGGCCGCCTGCGTTTTGGTAAGCTCCTCTCTCGGAGGCATCACCATCCCAGCAGGCCAGGGCATTCCATTCCTACCGGGCATTCCGCCGTTTTTCCTGATCGCCCTCATTCGCAGGATAAGGATCACACAGAGCGTTACAATAGAAACAATTAAAATCAACAGCAGGGCAATTACCAAATAGTTCAGAATCATACTGCTTCCCATGCCGCCCATATTACCTCCCGAAGAGGGAAATTGAAAATCATACATCGTTAAGCTCCTTTCACAAATTGTTTATGACGCCTGTTCAAACTGGCTGTTGTAAAGATCGGCATAAAAGCCGTTCTGTTTCATTAAAGACTCGTGGGTTCCGCTTTCGATAATATCGCCGTCCTTCATCACGAGAATCAAATCGGCATTGCGGATTGTAGAAAGCCGGTGGGCAATTACAAAAGAAGTTCGTCCGGCCATCAGGCGATCCATCGCGTTCTGTATCAAAACCTCCGTGCGGGTATCGACCGAGCTGGTGGCCTCGTCCAGAATCAGCATCGGTGAGTCCTGAATCATGGCGCGGGCAATCGTTACAAGCTGGCGCTGGCCGGCAGAAAGGCTGGCGTTATCGCCCAATACCGTATCATAGCCCTCTGGCAGCGTCTTAATAAAATGATGAAGCCCTACGGCCTTACAAGCGGTAATCACTTCTTCATCGGTAACGCCCTGCTTGGCGTACACGATGTTTTCTTTTATGGTTCCTTCAAACAGCCATGTGTCCTGCAAAACCATGCAGAACAGGCTCCGCACATTTTCACGGTGAAGCGATTGGATCGGCGTCCCGTCAATCAGGATTTCTCCGCCCTGCACATCGTAAAACCGCATCAGCAAGTTGACCATCGTGGTCTTACCGGCGCCGGTCGGGCCGACAATCGCAATTTTCTGACCGGCCCTTGCCCTTGCGGAAAAGTCGTGGATAATCGCCCTGTCAGGGCTATACCCAAAACGGACATTCCGAAATTCCACATCTCCTTTGGCTCCGGCCAGTAAAACCTTCTTGCTGCGTTCATCCTCCATTTCAGGCTGCGCCAAAAATTCAAACACTCGCTCACTGGCTGCAGCAGTAGATTGAAGGCTGGCCGCCGCCATCGCAAGCTGGGTAAGCGGCTGTGTAAACAGGCGGATATACAGCATAAACGCAACGATCACGCCAAAGGAAATGGAACCGTTCAGCGCCAACAGCGCACCTACGATACAGACTGCCACATATCCTAAATTCCCGACAAAGGACATAAGCGGCTGCATAAGCCCCGACATAAACTGGCTTTTCCATGCACAGTCATAAAGCGTCTCATTCATCTTCCGGAAGTTTTTTTTGGCCGCTTCCTCACCGTTATACGCCTTTACTACGTTATGCCCGGCATAAGTTTCCTCAATATGACCATTCATTGCTCCCAGTTCATTTTGCTGTTTTGCAAAATACTTCTGGGAACGGGAAATTATCAGCATCATCAAGACAAAGCCAATCAGGGTAGCTGCCACGGCGGAAGCCGCCATGATCCAGTTTGTATAAACCATCATCGCCAAAGCGCCCACAAAAGAAGCAAGTGAAGTAACGAGCATTCCAAGACTTTGGTTTAATGTCTGCCCGATGGTATCGACATCGTTGGTCACACGGGAAAGGATATTCCCCGTGCTCGTCCCGTCAAAATAGCGAAGAGGCAGACGGTTAATTTTTTCAGAAATATCCGTCCGGAGCGTCTTGGAAACCCGCTGCGTAACCGTTGCCATAATAACGCCCTGTAAAACACTGAATAGAAAGCCAAAAGCATATAGGGCAGCCAGTAAAACGGCGATGGATAATACGGCGTCAATATCAATTTCTGTAAACAGCCCCGCTGTAATGAGATTCGTTATATCAGACAGTTTTCCCGGGCCGATAATATTCAGAATGCTCCCTGAAACTGCAAGCAAGGCAGCGAATCCAACCGCCGGGATGTAGCTCCGGCAATAAGAGGCCAGGTCCCTGATTGCTTTTCCAAAATGATTCGCCCTCTCGCCGGCGCCCATGCCTGCTCCGGGGCCGCGTCCGCCGCCGGGGCCGAAACCGCGATTGACAGAAGCAGGTTTTCTTATATCTCCAATTTGATAGTCGCTTTTAGGCATAGGTGATCGCCTCCTTCCCAAGCTGCGACTGTGCGATTTCCAAATAAACGGGGCAGTTTTTCAAGAGTTCCTTATGAGTTCCCTGACCTACGGCGCGACCTTCCTCCAAGACAATGATTTTGTCGGCATTCATAATGGTTCCAATCCGCTGTCCCACGATCAATGTGGTTACCCCGCCGGTTTCTTTTTTTAATTCGCTTCTAAGAAGCCTGTCCGTTTTGTAATCCAATGCGGAAAAAGAATCGTCAAACAGATAGATTTCCGGCCTGCGGTAAATCGCTCTGGCAATGGCAAGGCGTTGCTTTTGCCCGCCGGATAAATTGGTTCCGCCCTGCGCTACCGATGCAAAGTAACTTCCTGCAAGTTTTTCTACAAAATCTTCCGCCTGTGCGGTCTTAACCGAATGGTACAGCCATCTGACCCCGGCAACTTCTCTTCCATTGTCGCCATAAATCACATTAGAGGCAATCGTTCCGCCAAACATGACCGCTCTTTGCGGTACATATCCCAGCTTGCTTCGGAGTGCCTTCAAGGTATAATCCTTCACATTGATACCATCAATCAGGATTTCTCCTTCGGTAACATCATAGAACCGGGGAAGTAGTTCCAGGAGCGTACTCTTACCACTACCGGTGGAACCAATAAATGCCACAGTTTCTCCCTTACAGGCTGTAAAACTGATATCCTGTAAAGCAGGTTCCGCCCCGTCTGGGTAGCGAAAAGTAACATGGCGAAATTCCACCTCGCCCTGTTCAAATAATTCTGAATCCGTTTTTGTGCCATCAACAATTTTTACCTCCTTATCAAGTACTTCATTGATTCGTTTTGCTGATACCAAAGCTCTCGGCAGGACCATCAATGTCATGGTCAAAAGCATAAACGCCATAATCACCTGCATGGCATAGGAAGAAAAGACCACCATATTGGAAAACACCGTCAGCTTATCTGTCAGCGGCGCATCATTGATGAGATAAATTCCCACCCAGTAAATTGCCAGCGTAAGTCCAGACATGATCAGTGTCATTCCCGGATGCATCACCGCTGTCAAGCGGTTCGTAAACAGATTCGTTTTTGTCACATCCTCATTGGCTTTTTCAAATTTTTCCTCCTGATAGCTTTCTGCATGGTAGGCACGGACAACCCGGATACCGGTGAGGTTTTCTCTTGTTACCCGGTTCAAATTATCCGTGAGTTTTTGGATGATTGTAAATTTGGGCATACACAGGGATAGAATGGTTCCCAGCATCATTACCAAAACCACGACGGCTCCGCCGGTTACCGCCGTCCATTCCCAGCCTTTTCCCGCAATCTTTAAGACTGCCCATATTGCCATAATCGGCGCTTTGACCATTGCCTGCAGCCCCATAGCCACAAAGGTCTGTATCTGCGTAATGTCATTTGTAGAGCGGGTAATCAAGCTTGCCGTAGAAAACCCGTTTACTTCTTCCATAGAAAATGACATGACCTTGTTATAGACCAGTTCCCGCAGACGCATAGAGAATCCGGCCGCAATTTTTGCTGCTAAATATCCTACCAAACAGGCAGCGGCAAGGCTTCCAAGCGCACAGGCGAGCATCATGCCCCCGTTATATAAAATGTCGTTCATTTCGCTGCCTTCTGTCTGAACAAGCTGTGTAATCTCCGCCATATAGTCCGGCAGCTTCAAATCCAGCCATATTTGAAAAACTATAAATATCAGACTGCATAACACAAGCAGCCAATCCCATGCTCTTAAATACCTCAATGTCTTAATCATAGAGAACCTCCTGACAGCATCATTTTTCATTCTGCAGGGAGCTGCCTGAACAGTTCCTGCATTTCCTGATCTACGGATGCAAGCGTCAGGGCACACTTCAAAAGTTTGTCTGTTTCACTCTCCGTAAACACCCTTCCTGATTTGTAGCGCAGCTCATGCTCCAGACTTGCCCACAGATCCATGGCAATCGTCCGAAGCTGGATTTCCACCGGCAGCTCCATACGCCCTTCCGCAATCATAAAAGAAACATTGACAATCAGGTGCAGGCTCCGATAGCCGTTTGATTTCGGATCTTTTATATAATCCCGCTCCCGGAGCAGCTGGAAACCGGTATTTCCTATGAGCAGCTTCCGCAGATAATAAACATCGTCCACATAGTTACAGATCACCCGAATTCCCGCAATATCCTGAATCCGGTGGAAATTATCCGGGTTTACGTCATAGCCTTTGCGCTTTATTTTTTCTATAATGCTTTCCAGACTTTTTAACCGACACTCTAAATGATGAATGGGCGAGTGGTCGAAGTTTGCGGCAAATTCGTGATCCAAAATATCAAGCTGAGTGGACGCTATCTGCATTGCACTGTTGTAAATATGCCGGATGCGAATAAATTCTCTCGCAAATTCTCTTTCTTCTTTTTCTGAAATCTCCTGCTCCGGGCTATCCCGGAGCAGGGATTCCTGTCTGTTGTCCACCTTCATCCGTTTCATCGTCTGGCAGTCCGCCGCCTCCATTATTCTGTTCTAAGCGCAACAACCGGGTCTTTCTTTGCTGCCTTTTTCGCCGGAAGCAGACCGCCGACAATGGTAATTACAATGCTCAGTCCAATCAGCAGAGCCGCATAGGTTGCAGGCAGGGAAACGGTCAGCGTAGCTGCACCAAGCAGGTTCTGAATAACAGCATTCACCGGAATCGTAATCAGCATAGAAATGCCGATTCCCAAAAGGCCGGCGCAGCAGCCGATAATGAAGGTTTCCGCATTGAATACCTGCGAGATATTCCGCTTGGAAGCGCCCATGGCTCTAAGAATACCGATTTCCTTCGTGCGCTCCAGTACGGAGATGTGCGTGATGATCCCAATCATAATGCAGGAAACAATCAGGGAAACCGCTACAAAGGCAATCAGGACATAAGAGATCATATCAATGATAGAGGTCAGCGAAGAGGTCATCAGTTCCACATAGTCTGTATAGGTAATCTGGCTGTCCTCATCCACAGTTTCATTGTAATTGGCGATACATTCTGAAACGGCTTCCTTGTCTTCAAAGCTGTCGGTGTAAATGCTGATGGAAGAAGGGGCTTCGTAGCTGACTTTTCCAAATGCCTCCATGTTGTCCTCATAAGAGGCTCCGTCAATATACTCTTCATAAATGGAGAGCAAGATTTCATCATCCGGTGTTTCGGTAAGCCATGTATCCATGGCCTCTGCCATAGCATTTTCATCCATAGTCATGCCTGCGCCCATCTGTCCGGCATCCTGCGGCGCCTGCTGTGTTTCTTCTTCGGAAGACTCTTCTTCCTCCGCATTTTGCGAGATATAATACTGGATCATCTGATACATAGATGCTTTATCAGAGATTCCCATGGCAGAAATATACGCTTTGGCGTCCTCGACTTTTGCTGCATCATCCAACGCTTCAAAATCCATGCCGTTCAGGACATTAATCTCCGGGGTTGCCTCCTGCGCTGTCACAATCGCGCTCTCATTGGTATGCTCGATCACATAATCCGTCAATTTGGAAGTATAGGCGACCGGAGTGGAAATGGAGGCGTTTGCCGCATCCGGGGTAGGCCGGATCACGCCGGTGATTTTTAGTTCTACACTGTCTTCCAGTAGCTGCTCTGAGCTGAGAGAGTCCTCTTCAATGTAGGAAAAAGTGCCGTCTTCATTCTCTACATAACGATTGGATGCAGGAACCAGGTAGAATGTGTGGCCGCAAATTTCCTCGTAATCCCAAGAGCGTTCTTCCGCTTCTTCTCCATTTGCAATCTGCTCAGTGATGCCGATATATTCATCAGCCGTAATCAAACCGAGCTGATAAAGGGTTCCGGCAGAAATTGAATTATTTTCGTCCAGTACGAGAACGACTTCGTTATATTCTTCCGGCCAGTTTCCATACAGAATGTCATAGCTGTCCGTCAGCACCCGGCTGACGGTATCGCCGTTTGTCCCTACCATAAGCTCCGAGAAGTTTTCAGCCCCTGTAGAAGAGGCAGAGCTGCCCATCATCATAGACATACCGCCCATGCCGCCTGCCATGGAGCTGAAGTCATCCGAACTGTCGGAGCCGGTAACCTCTTCTGTATCGGCATTGCTGTTTACCAGCTTTTCGTCTGCATCGTAGGAATACACCTCGAAATTCACATTGTAGGTATAGACCACGCCGTTTTCACCGAGATATTGCTGAATCTCGCTGTCAGGATCATCCAGATACTGCTTAAAGGCAGTCAGATTATTCTCAATCACACTGGATGCAATGGCTTCGCTGGATTCAATATCACTGTAATCTGCATAAACGCCGTCATCGGGCTTAGTTTCCGTATCCGTTCCACCCATCATGCCGCCGCCCATCATACCGCCGCCCATGCCCATCATCGCGGACATATCTACGGTTTCCGAACTGATGGTAATCGGATAGGAGGTCATGGTATCCTTCTGAATATCCGATATATAGCCGTTCACGCCGGAAGAAAGTGCCAAAATCAACGCAATCCCAATAATGCCGATGGAACCGGCGAAAGAGGTTAAAAGCGTCCGTCCTTTTTTCGTCCGCAGGTTATTGAAGCTCAGGGAAAGAGAAGTAAGAAAGGACATTTTTGCCCGCCCCATATTTTTATGCTCCGGTCTGCCCTGTATCTCTGTTTTTGGATCATAGGGATCAGAATCGTCTGTGATCCTGCCGTCCCGCAGCTTTACAATACGGGTGGAGTACTGCTGCGCCAGCTCCGGGTTATGGGTTACCATGACTACAAGCCGATCCTTTGCCACTTCCTGGAGAAGCTCCATAATCTGAATACTGGTTTCCGTATCCAGTGCGCCGGTGGGTTCATCCGCCAGCAGAATATCCGGGTTGTTGATCAGCGCACGGGCAATCGCCACGCGCTGCATCTGGCCGCCGGACATTTGGTTGGGCTTTTTATGGAGCTGATCGCCAAGCCCAACCTGTGTCAATACTTCTTTGGCACGCCCTCGCCGCTCGCTCCGGGAAACGCCGGAAATCGTCAGCGCCAGTTCTACGTTCGCCAGAACCGACTGATGGGGAATCAAATTGTAGCTTTGGAATACAAAGCCGATCGTATGGTTGCGGTAAGAATCCCAGTCCCGGTCTTTATATTTCTTGGTAGAGATCCCATTGATAATGAGATCTCCGCTGTCATAGCGGTCGAGTCCGCCGATGATATTCAAAAGCGTTGTTTTGCCGGAACCGCTGGGGCCGAGAATGGAAACGAATTCGCTGTCGCGAAGGTTCAGGCTTACATCCTTCAGTGCATTCTGCACCAGCTCTCCCGTCTTATATTGCTTCGATATATTCTTGATTTGAAGCATAAGCGTTACCTCCTTTACGTTCTTCACGTATTGTTGCATAGGAATATCAACCGGCTCTCAACTGAGCCTCAACTGAGCCTCAATTATCACGATCTTCCTTTCTTTTTCGTCCGTCTGGTCGTTTTTTTGAGTTCATAGCAGATATCACACATTTCTGCTACCTCCGGCGAGTGACTGACCAAAATCACACATTTCCCCTGTTCGGCAAGTTCACGAAAGATTTTCATAATCTCACGCTGAGTGTCACCGTCCAGATTTCCTGTAGGCTCATCAGCCAGAATGATGTCAGGGTTGTAAGATAGTGCGCGGGCGATCGCCACACGCTGCTGCTGGCCGCCGGACAGCTTTAGCACTCGGCGCCTCGCTTCTTCCTCCGTAAGCCCAACATTCATCAGAAGATTGATTGCCGTTTCCTTTTTCCGGGAATTTTTCACACCCGCGATATCCATAGAAAGCATGACGTTTTCCATAGCGGTAAACTTAGTAATCAGATTGAAACTCTGAAAAATAACCCCAATGTATTTGCTGCGGAACTTATATTTATCAATGCTCTTAATGTCCTGCTCCTTGTAGAAAATGCTGCCCTGTTTCGGAGCGGCCAGGCCGGACAGGATCGACAGCAGGGTGGTCTTTCCCGCGCCGGATTTCCCAACGATACAGTACATATGGCCTGCCTCAAAATCATAGGACAGGTTATCTAAAACCGGAGTGGCTCCGTAAGAGTAGCTGATATTTTTTAATGATAAAACCGACATAATTCGCACTTCCTTTCCTTATTTATGCCGCGGTTTCCACGGCATCATGGTACACCCTTGCGGTGTTTCCTTGTTTAATCACGGTTTGCCAGTATCTTCAGCGGTTCATAACGCATGACAAACAGCATGGATACTGCTCCTGCCATCAAAGTTAGAAGAACCGCGATCCCAAGCATTTGCCAAACCACCGTCATATTCATAGCGGAACTGATTTCTGTTACATAACTCGTTTCAGAATTACCGCCAAAGAAACCACCGAAGGGGCTTCCGCCTCCGGCGCCGCCCATGATGCTGCTCATATCGCCGCGCCCGAAGTTTTGTTCTACCTGTGCAGCCTCGTTTTGCTGAGAGACTACCTGATTTTCAAGCAGGGCGTTGGTAACGGGAACAGAACTTACTGCGCCGATTCCGATTCCGATCATGACAGACAGAATGGTGACCGCAAAAATTTCCGTCAAAAATTGCAGGGCAACCTTTCCTTTCTTCATTCCCATTGCTGTCAAAACGCCGATTTCATACTTGCGTTCCCGTACATTAAAGATGTTCAGCACTACGAGAATAATCGCCCCAATAATCAGGATAACGATCAGGAAGGTCGTCGCCATAGAGCTTAATGTATTAAGAGGCGTCAGACTGGACTCATAAGCTGCAAGATCCGGGGAAGAAACGGTATAGGAATCATCAAGTCCCATCGTTCGGACGTCTTCTTCAAACTGATAATAGGCTTCCGTATCCGCAAATACATAGGTTCCGGCAAGCGTGCCCCTGATTTCGGTACTGGTTTCGATTCCTGTTTCCTCGTCTGTCTCAGTGACAGCTACTTCCTCTGATGCGTCAACGATGGCCTGCAGTGCCGGATAACTCATGTAAATTTTGTTTGCCGGATCAGAGGAGGCGCCGAACATGGAAAAACTGCTTTCATTGGAAGAAGAATCCGAATAAATGCCGACAACATTCAGCTCGTAAACTTCTTCCTCGCTGTTCGGATTGGTGATCTGTACGGTATCCCCTACGGCAAGGTCGTTGAATACCGCTAATTCTTCCGAAATAATGCAGTCGTAATCCTCCGTACCTTCTGCAAATACGGTTCCGTCAGTGATTACGGCCATTCCGTCCAGGAATGATGTCATCGCGGATTCTCCGCTGTATCCGACAATGCTGAAATCTCCCTGCATTCCCCTCATGCCGCCCATCATCCCGCCAAATCCACTGCCTGCCGAGGAGGAATCCTCCTCGGCAGTATCTGAACTGACCGGTTCAAAATTTTCCGAACCGTTCAGGGAAGCACTGAGGGAATAGTAAAAATCCTGCACTGTATCAGCTTCGGCATATGTCTGGTATTCTTCCAGCGTCAGGGAAGAGGCGCTTCCCATCATAGAGGCAAACGAATCCCGGTCAAAGCTGCCTCCGGCTGTCATCCCGCTCATCATGGATTGACGGTCAAAGGAAATCGTTCCTGTAACAGACAAAGTGTTCAGCGTCTCCTTTTTGGCGCTTTCTGCAGCCTGACGGATTGATAATCCCAAGCAGGCGGAAATTGCGATTACCAGCACAATCACGCCGATTAAAATGTTTCTTCCTTTTGAGCGCCCGATGCATTTCAGGGCGTTTTTTACGATATACATAGGCATCGTTCCTTTCTGCAGCGTTGCTGTTTGAAGTATTTTGTTTTTTTGCTGCCCCCATATCATCGCAAGAAAATCTCAAATGAATCTCAACCAAACCTCAACTCAGCCTCAACAACAGAGTTTTCACAAAATGTTCATACACGCCGTTTGATCCCCTCATATTAAAAAAAGCACCTGCCGGATACCGGCAGGCGTTCATCAAAAGCTGAATTCTTCCATGTGAATATGCTCCGAAGCGATTCCGTTCTTCAATAAGAGCTTTTTCGCTGACCGCATCATCGGCAGCGGGCCACAAAGGAAATATTCCCCGTATCCGCTCAGGTCGGTCACACCTGCTTTTTCCAACAGCCCCGTTGAAATTCGGCCGTACTGGAATCCTTCCGCCTTTTCCCGGCTCAGTGTAATCCAGTAAGAAAACCCGGTGAAGCTCTTTTGAATGGATTCCAGCTCATCAAGGAACAGCGCATCGTCTTTTTCCGCCAGCGCCCACAGCAGGATCATCTTTCTGTTTCTGCCGGCCTTCACCTGTTCTCTTATGATGCTCATAAGCGGCGTAATACCGATTCCTCCTGCCAGAAACACAAGCGGCGTATCCGCTTCTGTATCATACTGCGTATAGAAATGCCCATAGGGGCCCTCCAGCACGGCTTTATCGCCTGCCTTCAAATCAGGAAGCTGAGCGGTATAATCCCCATTCTGCTTTACGGTGAGGATAAGCCGATTATCTTCTGCAGGGGCACTGGATATGGAAAACGGATGGCTTTGTTTTGGCAGAGCCGAATCCGTAAATGTGAGAAATACATATTGTCCGGCATGATAATCAAGCGGCGTCCCGGACAGATGCTCAAATTCCAAATCAAACACATTTTTATTTTGCCGGTTCAGTCCGGCAAGAACATATTCAGGCGTATGACGGGCACGAATTTTGGCATATATAAAGTATCCTGCCGTCAAGATACTGTACAGGGCTGCTAAGACCACAAACAGAGTATTCTCACGTGTCGCATCAACCGCCAGCATATGTATAAAAATCAACGCCACTGCAAGAAAAGAAAGACTGTGAATCACCAAACTGCTTTCTCTTTTCCGTTTCCTTTGAATACGGGCGATTATTTTGGATTTCTGCGCCAGCACACCGGAAAGGACAAAGGCGCCTGTGACTGTTGCTAAAAGGAATAAGAGGGTTGACAAAGAGCCTGTCGGTCTTACGGAAGGCCAAACCTCAAACTCCGCAGAAGCTGCCATTGCAGATCCGGCATGAAGGAAAGTAACTGCCAGTATCACCAATGCCGCCATGCCATGTATGGCATATAACGCCGGTAATCCAAGTTTTTTCTCCAAATACTTCGGCCTCGCCGCCAGCAATACTTCAAACAGCAGGAGCGCATAAGCCAAAATACCGGAAAGAACAGGAAAGGTCTGCGCTTGCGTTAAACCGTTTCCCGTATAAAGCAGAATCAGCGACAAGGATATAAAAATAAACAGTGGGATCAATAAAACCCCTAATTGATATAAACGTTTCATAAACTGCACCTGACCTTTACCTGCTTTCCTCCTTAGTAATTCTCTTTGCGAACTTCAAAGAAGGACTGGGGATGGCTGCAAACAGGGCAGATATCCGGGGCTTTTGTTCCAACTGCCAAATGACCGCAATTCCGGCATTCCCATGCGGTAATTCCGCTCTTCTCAAAAACAGCCCTTGTTTCCACATTCTTCAGCAAAGCCCTGTAACGCTCTTCGTGAGCCTTTTCAATGGCGGCAACTCCACGAAACTGCTGGGCAAGATCATGAAATCCTTCCTCATCGGCTTCCCTTGCCATCCGGTCATACATATCGGTCCATTCAAAGTTTTCGCCTTCCGCAGCATGGAGCAGGTTTTCCTCTGTGCAGCCCAGCTCGCCCAATGCCTTAAACCACAGCTTCGCGTGTTCCTTCTCATTCTCCGCAGTCTGCAAAAATAAGGCTGCAATTTGCTCATAACCCGCCTTTTTGGCCGCCGAGGCAAAATAAGTATATTTGTTCCGTGCCTGACTTTCACCGGCAAAGGCCTCCCAGAGATTCTGTTCTGTCTTAGTTCCTGCATAGGGATTTTTCCCGGATGGGGTTTGGGCTTCTTCAAACTTAGAAGCCGGCTGATTGCATACAGGGCAGCGGTCCGGCGGATTTTCCCCCTGATAAACATAACCGCAAACCGTACATTTGAAAGTTTTCATGGTTTCGTCTCCTTTTCTGTGATAGTGCATACATTTTACCGCTCTTACCTCAACCGTGTCTCAACCGAACCTCAACTGAATCTCAACAAAAAAATTTTTTGAGTTTCTCCCGGCTGTTGAGGTTCAGTTGAGATTGGTCGTATAAAATAGATAACGAAAAGGACACAAAGCTGTGTTATAATAAAGCCGGAGGTGGAGACAATGTTCAATATTTTAGTAGTGGAAGACGATAAGGAACTGCGGGATCTGTTCTGCGCTGTTCTTACCGACAACGGATATAACGCTTTCTCCGCAACAGACGGGGAAAATGCCTTTGATATTTTAGATGGCGCATATATCGACTTGGTGATTTCAGATATTATGATGCCGAAAATGGACGGCATTGAAATGACAAAGGCGCTGCGGGAAGCAGGCTATGAGATGCCTGTCCTGATGATTACGGCAAAAGACGGTGCGGCCGATAAGCGTGACGGTTTCCGCGCCGGAACAGATGATTACATGGTAAAGCCCATTGACGTCAACGAGATGGTCTGGCGGGTAGAGGCACTGCTCCGCCGCAGTCAGGTCGTCAGCCAGCGGCGCGCGAAAATCGGAGGTACGGAACTTAACTGCGATGCCCTGAGCGTAAGCTATAACGGGCAAACCGTTGAATTGCCGCAGAGAGAATTTTTCCTTCTTTTTAAGCTGGTGGCCTCTCCAAACAGAATCTTTACACGCATCCAGATCATGGACGAAGTGTGGGGCGTTGGCAGCGGAGCGGACTCCCATACGCTGGATGTGCATATCAGCCGCCTGCGCGACCGGTTTAAGGATAATCCCGATTTTGAGATCGTAACCGTCCGGGGATTGGGCTATAAGGTGGTGAAACGGGATGAATAAACGCACGCTGAAAACCGCCGTTTTATTTTCGGCGCTGGTATTTATCATTCTGGTTGCAACCATGTTCCTGAACGTACTTTTCACAATGGCTATGTTCCGTTCTGGAATCTTAGACGTGCAGCATAGGGAATCCTCCCTGATTTTCTTTGCAATTATCAGCGTGATTATCGGGATGATAATTTCCAAATTTGTTGCCCGCAGGCCTATCGGCAGTATTGTTGAAATCAGCGAAGCCACAAAAGAGATTGCCAAGGGAAATTTCAATGTGCAGATGAACGAAGATATCCGGGTAACTGAAATCCAGACGATGGCGCGCAACTTTAATTTGATGGTTAGGGAACTTGCCGCCACTGAAATTCTCCGCAATGACTTTGTAGAAAATGTTTCCCATGAATTCAAAACGCCGCTGGCGGCTATTGAAGGATATGTGACACTTCTTCAGAGAAAAGGGCTGTCCGAGGAAAAGCGCAAAGAATATACCGACCGCATCCTGTTTAATACTAAACGGCTGTCCGCATTAACCGGGAATATTCTTCTGCTGTCCCGGCTGGAAAATCAGGAAATCGAGATCAAAAAGGAAAGCTATTCCCTGGACGAACAGCTTCGGGAAATCCTGTTGATGTATGAGCCGCAGTGGAGCGGGAAAAAACTCGACCTTGATATTGATCTTGATTCTGTTATTTGCTGTGGAAATAAGGAGCTGTTAGCGCAGGTTTGGCAGAATCTTATTGGGAACGCCATTAAGTTTGTCTCTGATAAGGGAAATATCCGCGTATTGCTTCGGCAAAAGCAAAATGCCATTGTAGTTTCGGTCGTAGACAACGGACCGGGCATGAGCAAAGAAGTAATGGGACGTATTTACGAGAAATTCTATCAGGGAGATACCTCCCGTGCTTCCTCCGGCAATGGACTGGGGTTGACGCTGGCAAAACGCATCGTGGACTTACACGGAGGAACAATTTCCGTATCCAGTAAGGAAGGAAAAGGAACAACATTCACGGTGTCTTTGCCAATATAACTTTGTTAATCAAATCCTCTTACACTGTTTCGTATAAACCGATTTTGACCGCACATAAAATCCCTCTCCAAACTCAAAAAAGGGGGTCTGGAGAGGGGGCTTTCCATTTTATCGTGTGTGAAGTGCCGACCGCAGAATCTTCTTTTTTATTCCGTTGGCTATCGCCTATATGTAATCTAACACTTTAGCTCATCGCAGAATACTTGTAGGCATTCTACAGCTTCTTTCTTGTTAATTCCCAGTTTAAGCATATTTTGGAGATATAAGCTACACAGTTCTGTTACTGCTTCGTCACGCTTTTGAACAATATATCGTTCGTCTGAAATTACGGAATAACTGCCGCTTCGAGATACAAAAATCAATCCTTTATTCTTTACGATCTTGTATGCCCTTGATGCGGTGTTGGGGTTAATATGTAGTATCTGCGCTGTTTCCCTCATAGAAGGAATTATTTCGCCAGCAGAAAATTTCTTGTTAAAGATGGCATACTCGATTTTTCTGGCAAGCTGTATGTAGATATATTCGTTGTTTGAAAAGGTCCACTTCTCAATAATCATTGTAGCCTTGCATGATATACAGATAGCAAAAGCCAGTGCAATCATACCCTCCTCTCTTAATTTTTGAGATTCATAAGAGCCGACAAACCCGACAGAATTGTTTTCCTGCCGGGTTCGATCACTATTATGATTCAGTGTCTGCATCATCTTCCGATGAATCTGTTGAATCATCAGAGGTTGTATCATCCGTTGATGAATCGTCTGAGGCATCAGCATCGTCCTCATCATATTCAAGAATAACGATTTGTTGTAAACCATCTTCATCGGTTGTTACGGCAATCATGTCCCCAACGGCCACTCCGTCCAGTGTTGTCGAATATAGCACACCGGAAGATACATACTCAAATACTGCATCTGTTTCAAGCGTTATGGTATCCGTAGTCAGCGCATCTGTAAGAGTAATACCGTCAAGCATTGTGTAATCGGTAATTTCCGAATCGGCCTCATAAGCATCGATCACGATATACGAAGAATCAATAGAGGTTACTTTACCTATCACATCATTTGACAACTGGGAATCATCCGAACTGCTGTCATCGGCGCCATCGTCCGTGTCGCTTGTAATATCGCTACCGTTGTCACTACTTAGCGACTCATCCGTGGTTGAATCTGAGCAGGCAGATAAAAGGCCTACACAAAGGATCATTGCCATTAAGATGGAAACCAAACTCGTTAACTTTTTCATAAAATTACCTTCTTTCTTTTTAGTTAATTTCTTGGCAGTTTATCTCCGCCTGTGAGTAGTATAAAACCCTGTGCTAAAGCTACGCTAAATTTTTGCGTAAACAAAATATGAAAGTTATGTATACGGATTTCGAAAAATGGTCTCGGTACAGCCTGCCGTTCGAGACTGCGCTCAAATGATCTATATTAAATTTCAGGTGATAATGTGTGGTTCACTCTACACGTAAATGAAGGGGAATCTTTCAAGGTTTTAGATTCCGGTCTGTCCCTGAAAATCAAACGGAAAACCTGTTTCTGTGCTGGATTGAGAGTGTTCGGCCGCATAGTCTAAAACGATAGTTACCTTCTTTTCTATATATTTATTATTTTCAAGCACTTGAATTGTCAGTTCTACAGTTTCACCGGCTGCATAGTATTCCAGACGGTTTGCAAGGTTTGAAAGACTTGTCACATGGATGCCGTCAAAATGCGTAATAACAGTTTCAAGTCCGATGCCAGCTTTCTCTGCAGGGCTGTTATCCTCTACACTGGTTACATAAATTCCCTGTGGAATACCATACATCGCTTCAATATCCGCCGTTACATCTTCACCGTCAATACCGATATAGGATGCTTTATCCGATGATACTTTATCGCGTGTCATACGGTTCATCAGATCTTCAATAATAGGCGTTGCTGTTGTAATTGAAATAGCGTAACCCATACCTTCCACTTCGGTAGAACTGAATTTCGCAGAGTTGATTCCGATGACCTCGCCATTCATATTGATCAACGCCCCGCCGGAATTGCCAGGGTTAATAGCAGCGTCAGTCTGAATCATAATTGCATCTGTAGTATCAATCTGACGGTTTAATGCGCTGACAATACCTGTCGTAACGGATTACCGTAGCCAAGAGCATTACCGATAGCCACAACCTGTTGTCCAACTTTAAGATTATCCGAGTTGCCAATTTGGGCAACTGCGATTTCCTGCCTTGTATCTTCGGGAATATCGGAAAGTTTTACTGCAAGCACTGCAAGATCGTTATCTGGATCGGTCCCCTTAATCGTTGCCTCACACACTTCGTTATCTACAAAGCAAACGGAAAGCGTTGTTGCAGCTTCCACTACATGGCTATTGGAAACGATCAACAGCTCACTGTCATTCTCTCCGATAATAATTCCGCTCTCACTACTTTGCAATTCCTGCGTCTGAGTTTTTCCGTGTCCAAACATTCCGAAATAGTTCTCCACTTCCTGTACCGACGTGTTTGTAATAGATACCATAGAAGGCATAACGCCCGCAGCAACATCGCTTACATCTTATCCGAAGAAACCGTTGCGGTTCGCAGAATACTGCCAGTTTGTTCTGTTGGGGAAATCAATGCCTGTTCATCTGCCGGTATGTTATTGTCCATAAGACTATTTACACCTCCGAAGCTTAAAGCTGATACAGAGCCGAACAACAATGCACAAAGTGTAACTGAACAAACTTTCCTTGCTACCATACCGGAAGATTTTTTCTTTTTTATAGATGTCGGTACGGGCAGTGCTTCTTGGTTCTGATTGTTTTCATGCAAAATATTCATAGCGAAACCTCCTCATTATTTTATGCCAAATTGGCTTAGTATTGGTCTGCCACTTTGAATTTGCTTCAGGCGGACAGTTGGCCTTGAGGTATTTGCTGCCTTACACGCATAGTATAAAAAGCACGGCTAAAGCCTCACTAAAGAAAACTGTGAAATATGTGAACATTTTGTGAAAAATGATGATTTCTTTAGCCTTCCTTTAGCATGTTGACTTAAAATGAAATTGGAAACAGGAACAAAGGAGGCTACTGATCATGAGACTACTCATTGCGGAGGATGACGCTAAATTACTAAAATCCTTAAAGCATATTTTTGAGCAGAACAAGTATATCGTTGATGCTGTGTCAAATGGAACAGATGCACTTGCTTATGCTGAGTCAGAAGAGTACGATGGACTGATATTGGATATCATGATGCCTGGTTTAGATGGTATTCAAGTACTAAAAAAAGTACGAGCAAATGGGATTTCGACCCCTGCTCTTTTTCTAACTGCAAAAACAGAAGTTTATCAGCGTGTGGAAGGATTAGATGCAGGAGCAGATGATTATTTGCCTAAACCGTTTTCTACATCCGAACTGCTTGCCCGTGTTCGCGCTATGCTGCGTCGAAAGGACAATTATACTCCTGATCTTTTAAATGTAGGAGAATTAGTACTGAACCGTTCCACCTATGAAATCAGTTGCCACGAAAAAACTCTGCCGCTAAGTGGCAGAGAGTTTCAAATTATGGAAATTCTTATGCAGCGCCCCGGTTTTATTGTAACCATTGATGAATTCATGTCCCACGTTTGGGGATTGGACAGCGACGTGGATATCAGTGTAGTATGGGTTCATATATCCAATATCCGCAAAAAACTTGCAGCAATAAAAGTTCCGATTGAAATACGATTTGTCAAAGGAGCCGGATATTTATTGGAGGCAGCAAAATGATATATCGTCTTAGGAGAAAATTTATAAGGATCGTTACTTTATCCTTTGTTTCCGTATTTCTGATATTACTGCTCTCCATTTATCTGTTTACCACAATACAGACAAACGCATCATTAGATGATCTTGCAGATGTCATATCGGCAAATAATGGTACATTTCCGAATTTTGATAATTTCACCCATGGCAGCAATCATCCCTTTCGCTTGAATGGAATTGATAAGGAAGTCCCTTTTACCACACGATTCTTTACTGTACGGTTTGATTCCTCTGGCAGATTGGTATCCGCAGATATTCGCTCTATTGCCAGTGTTACAAGAGAAGAAGCCGTCCAATATGCTGATGAAGTATTGTATGGCAGCCGCGAACGAGGATGGAAGAACGATTTTCGATACAAAAGATACGATACGGGAAACGGGACTGCTGTTGTGTTTATCAACGGAGCCAATATAAAAAGAGCCAATCAAGGCTTTATAATTGCAGCAACCACTGTTTTTTTGATCTGTGGTATTGTTATCATTTTACTGATTATTCTAATTTCCAAAAAAGCAGTAAAACCGGTGGCGGAAAGCTACGAAAAACAAAAACAGTTCATTACTGATGCAAACCATGAATTGAAAACACCCTTAACTTTAATTCGCACAAACTTAGATATCATGGAATCGGAGAGCGGTGCTAACGAGTGGCTTTCTGATATTCGGGAAGAAACTGAAATTATGACCGAACTTGTAAACCGGCTTGTAACGCTGGCACGGATGGATGAAGATCAGAATGAATTGAATGCACTTTCATTTAACCTTAGCAACGCAGTAACAGAAACGGTATCTATTTTCACATCTGCCATAGAAAAAAGCCAAAAGCAATTATCCGTTGATATTGCTTCTTCTGTTGGATACATAGGCGACGAAGCCAGCATACGGCAGGTTATTTCCATCTTGATGGATAATGCGGTAAAATACTGTGATGAAGGTGGTACTATCTGCGTTTCGCTGTGTGGCGGGAAGCATCCGGTCTTAACAGTTGACAACACATATTCCTCCGTTGGTTCGATTGAATTAAGCCGCCTTTTTGACCGTTTCTACCGCGCTGACAAAGCCAGAACCTATGGCAGCGGATTCGGCGTTGGTTTGTCTATTGCAAAGGCTTCAGTTGAAAAGCATCGTGGTAATATCACTGTTCGGAACCTTGGAAACGAAGCGATAAGATTTCAGGTAAAACTATAAGGTTTATTCAACATATTAAAATCAACGTCATATTTCAACTGTAGGAAAATCCAGCCATAGGGCGGAGTTTTTATCTCCACTTTATAGCTGGATATCTTTTTATGTGCAATGCCTGCAAATATAAAATACACCAATAAAATAACAAGCAACGGAAGTAAATATCAAAGTCATACCAATATACAAATAAATAGCGATTAAACGGCTTAGTTCATGAATATCAACTGCATTTTGTAAAACATTTCCTGTTATTAGCACCGACATGCCGAAATTATAAAGAACGGAATCCTTCCAGGCATATATTTTTTACTGAATTTCTGTAAGAGAAATGAAACGAAAGCTCCTCCAACAAGCGGAACAATAAAGATGTAAATCATGTAATACGAGTAAAGTTCTTGGCTAAATCTCTCATAAATAAGTCCGAAGAGCAGACATCCGAAAGAAACAAGAATATAACAGTATATCCACCTATCCAACTTCATCTCATTTTTGCGTATAACCAACGAAAGCAATATCACGCACACCCCTATGTATACAATATGATTTTTGTGGAGTATATCACAGGATGCTAAAGGCATACTTAAGATTTTTTTAAACATCTTGTTTCCGAACAGGCATTTCTTGTTGAAGTAACACGCAATAAAATCGTAAAAACACGCTACTGAAATTTTTTCTTCTGCTGTAATCTCTCTTAGAGTGTGCTTTTCAAGGGAGTCCACGGTGAACCGGGGCTGGGTTCACCGTTTAGGCAGACTTCCCCCTTGTTAGTAAGCGTAATTTTCAAAGCAGATAGTACCGATTTGAGGTCGCACTTCCGTTGTCCCGGAAGTGCGGCTCTTTCCGTATCAGCTCTGCTTTTTCCAAATCCCGGATTGCCCGCTTGACGGTGCTGCGGGATAGCGACAGATCTTTTGCAATGGTGTTGAGTCCCGGCCATGCCTTTTTCTCTTTGTCCATGCGGTCATGAAGATAGATATACACGAGCTTGGCCCGATGTGGCAGCTCCATACGGTATAGAAACTCAAGCCTGCCCATCGGATTTCACCTCCTGTTCCGGCACAGCGGCTGGTTGGTGGCTTCTGCGGTTTCTCGGTGAAGTCTGCACCGCAGTTCCTCCGCTTCTCCGTTTATCCTTATCCGGTGGTCTTGCCGATTTGGGATCGTTCTTTTCTGCTATCTGCTGCTCTTGACCGCCGGATGCGCCGCTTTCTTCAGGCGGAGCCGGAGACTCCAACAGCTCCGGGCGGTACTTCTTCACGATACCGTCCATGATGTCCTTCTTTGCGGCATACTCCACCTTGCGGTTTCCCTGATCCGGTATCTCGTAAGGGTGCTTTTCATCAAACTGAATGCCCCACTTGAAGAACAGCTTCAGCCTGACCTTCATGGGATAGAAGCCGGTTTTCATGACCACAAACTGACCTTTCGGCATGGATTTCAGCTCGTCCGGCGTCATCAAAGGCCGTTCTATCATCTGCAGAGATTCGGACGGATCATTCTTGCTCCGGCTGACAGAGCCGGACATCACGGTTCGGCTGCCCAGCGCTTTGGAGAGTGTTTCCGCCGAGCTTGACTGGGGAGCGAAGCCGCCGAAGATGGTGAGCTGAGTGTTGTCCACAATGATCTCTGCGCCTTCCTTGCCGTAATTTTTCTCCAATTGGCTGAATGACTGAATAATCGGGACGATCTGTAAGCGTCTTGAACGGGAAGCGGAGAACATCATCTCGGCAGACTCAATCTTCGGGAGTGTGCCATACTCATCGCAGAAGAACACACAGCGATTTTTCAGCTTGCCGCCGTTCTCATCTGCCACGGCGAGGATTTCCCGGTATAGTTGCTGGATGATCAGGCTGATCATGAAAAAGGTCGCCGGATTTTCCTCCGGCATAATGATAAACAGCGCCGACTTCTCCTTGCAGAATTTCTCAGCGTCAATCTCCGTATCAAAGCAGAGGATTTGTTCCAACTCCGAATCGAGGAAAGCGTTCAGACGGGAAAGCGCTGTACTCATAACGCTTGCCATTGACTGCTCCGCCGTATTCAGTACCGCACCCGCAAACCATTTCGCCTTGTGGTCATTTGGCAACAGCTCCATGAGCTGCTGGAACTGATTCTTTCCTTTCTTGCCGGAGGGAGCAAGCAGCTCTTGGATAATCTTAAACACTGATACGATGTGCCGCTGCTCCAGCTTACAGAATTCCGCTACCAGCAGAATGGTTGCCGTAAGGAGTCCTTCAGCGGTACGATAAGCGCCTCCGCTTTTTGAAGGCCGCGAATGTTCCGAAGACGCATGGCATCCCGAATATAGCCTGTTTCCTCTTTGATGGCAGGAAAATTGAACATTCCCTTAGTCAGGACAGCGCCAATCATGCCGAGAGAAAAGCCCGCATAAGCCAAAGCATTTCCCTTAAAGCTGTGATAATGTGTGCAGGCTCTGATGAGTTCGCCCAGGCCGCATCCAATCACAAAGATAATCAGGATGATCAGGGTAAACTGGCCTGTGGCAAAATAGATCAGACCCGTAATCAGGCCCATCAGAAGCACGGCTCCCGGCTTTTGAACCTTTGCGCACATCAGCAGGAAGGGGATTCCCGCAAAGAGTGCAATCAGCCCCGGCATCAGAATCCAGAGCAGGGGATGCAGGCCGCTGACCAGCATAAACGCAAAATTGATGACAAAATAGAGTGCGGAGAAAATACCGATGGTGATCAAATCCCGCCCTTTCAGCACTTTCCCATTGTTTGTTGCAGACATAGTTTCATCCTCCTTATTCGGTTAGATTTTGCTAACCGGTGTTGAAAAAGAATAGCGGTTGCCCGCATTCCTTTTAAGAGGATACCAATATCCAGCCCTTTTGTCTTTGATTTCACAGCAGCTTAATTACTATGTCAGCAACACTGAAAATGAAAACATGGCAAAAACCAGCCACAATATCTTCCCCATATCCATACCGCACACATGAAAAAGTATTCCAGCAAATAAAGTGGCCAGCAACATAAACAAACCATAAATCTTTCTGCTCTGTCTGTCACTATAGTTCTTTACATAGAAATATAATGAGATAACAGCAAGCGCTGCAACGCCCCCAATCACAACTGCTCCCCCGATACTTGATCTGCTGAGTACCTTGGTCAGAATTGCAGCAATAATCATCACTGCCCCTGCCATCCAATGTGTGGTGCGCTCCTGACGCTTATTTTCTTTTTCCATTTCAATTGCATCACCCATCATTTCCATCATCTGACTTTCGGATATTTCTTTGTTTTCTGCAGCTATTTTTTCAGATTTCATGAGTTCCCGAATGCTCAGGTCTAAAGCTGCCGCCAGCGGTTCAATCGTGTTTATATCGGGGAATCCCAATCCACGCTCCCAACGGCTGACTGCTTTATCAGTGACCTGCAATTTTACAGCTAATTCCGCTTGTGTCATGTTTTTTGCTTTTCGGTTCTCAGCTATAAAAGCACCGAACTTATGAGCATCCATATAACCACCTCCTTCGCACTCAAATGTAGCATTTGGATTGGAAATATGCAACCGATGTATCGTTTACCCCCGCATTTTAAAGGATTCTATCAATAATTTAGCCTTCTGCCGCTTTCAGCTTCCAGCCAATGGCTTCCTTTCGTCCCAATACAAAGTCCGCATCTCATACCGTTCATAGCAATCCTGCTTTTCTGTTTTCTTTTGTAAAACGCTCTGCCGGAGCTGGCCGATTTCCCGTTCCAGCTTTGTAGCAGCCTCTTTTTGACCACTATGATCACGTTTTACGATACAATATTTTCTCTCCGCCAGTTCCCCGATCTGTTTTATGGCTTTCAGCACAACGGTGTTGATTCTCTCAACTTCATACTTTCTGCAGTCACAGGTATTTTCATCCACCGGCACATCCGCATGTCTGGTTGTCTCGCAGAAAAAACATCTGGCAGGTTCCTCCGGTATTCATAGCGCATAGTCCGGTTACAGTATCCGCATACGCAAAAACCACTCAAAACAGTTCTTCTGGGCCGATACCGATTGTCTTTCTTATCTCGTTTCCCCTTCATTATGCGGCATTGTTCAAACGCCTGCTCAAATTCTTTCTCTGTCACAATCGCCACATGGCAGTCCGGCACAATGACCGTGCCTATGCACAGAAAATAAAAATCTCCAATCTGCAGCAAATGGCAAAAACCATTGCTTATGTACAGAAGCATCATTATGATACCATGGAAAGCCTGCAGATGTCCTTTGAGGAAATATCTGAAAAGCGGAAAAAGAAAAACTGACCATCCAGCGGTCAGCGCAGTATGAGACTTATAAATACTTTAAAGAATACCAGAAAGAATTGCGAACAGTCTGCTCCAATGTAGATTCCATTCTCAGGCAAAAAAACAACCTTGAGCCATTGATTACTCAATCACAAGACCGCTCATAAAGAAATCCCATCCATGCAGCACCGGATGGGATTTTCCCTTTTAAATAATTTTCATCAGCTGGATATACTTAACAGAATCCCTTACAGAATATCTGTCTCCAAATATCTGGTAGCGGTTCTCCTTATTCTGGTAGAATGACAACAGCTTAGGCTTGTCCTCACACTCAAGATATACAACTCCGCCGCCGATCTGCCGCTGAATTTCTTTTAGAGTGACTATCGTCATATCCATCAATTCATTTCCTGTGAGTGCCGCCGATGCCTCATACTGATAATTTTTCCCAAACTGGGCAACCAAAAAAGCGGATAACATGTATGAGTCCGTTTCCTCGTCCAGACGGGCATGACGCTGGATTTTTCTTCTCACAGTTCCTGTCAGTCCTGTATCCAGCAGCTGCACTGCCTTATGGGTCAATGTGAAAATTCCCACGATCCTGCTTTCCCCGTCAACCACCAAATATGTAATAGACATCTTGCGTTTGGCAAACTCTATTGCGTTTTTTCTTACAAATTCCTCAATTTCATGATTCTTCGGACAAGAGAAATCGGAGAGAATGAGCTGCAATTCCTCCTCTCCGATTGCGTTTATCATATCCAGAATATTTACCGATGTAAAATTACTCACTTTTTCTGAACCCTCTTTGCCATAAGTCTGCGAATCGCTTCTATATCAGTGAGTGGCGGCTTGACAGGTGTCGTCGGCTTCCATTCAGGATCAAGGCTTGACGCTTCAAGCGCATCAATAAACTTCTCTGCTTTTTTCGGATCGCTGATCACGATATTTGTAAAAATGCTCGACGTAGCCATAATCGCACCTCCTTCTTGTGTTAATGGCACCTCCTTTTGTAGTCCCGCAAGCATAGCTGCCTGCTCATCTTTATTATACGCAAAATGCCGCAGAAAATCAACTGTTTTGGAGGAACAGAAAAATCCCATTTCTGCCGGTTTTCCATAATTTTTCAATTTCTGCTTTTCCACTTTTACTGAACCGCAGCGGATATACCGTCCCCAGCCCCTGTCCGTTTCTCTTTTTTGTTCCCCATCTCTTGTAATAGCAAACTGACGGATTCAATCCGGTTTTGTCAGCATAACACCGTATCTGTTTCATAAGGAAAGAAAGCTGACGGAGATTGCAGTTACAGACAGCTTCCAGATATGGGATTTTTCCAAATCTCCATTCCTCATATTTCTGCTTTTGCAGGATTCCCGCATCCATCAGGACATCCACTGGTGCGGCATATCCGCTTTTCCTGCACTGCTAATAAACAGAATTATGTACTTTTCCAATCAGTTCCCCGTCTTTCATTTCCGTTCTCCTCTGGTTTATATATGCCTATTATAAATCATAGGCGTTGAAAAAGAAACACAAAAAGAGAGATACCAGTTTCCTTGTTGCTGGCATCCCTCCTGTGATTATTTCCGGTTACGCTCCATATCTGCGCCCATGGCCTGCTCCGGCTGCTTGCCACTGCGGATTGCAATCTCCTTCTGTTTGCGGTGCAGCTTCTCCAGAACAGAAGTCCTCTCCTTCTGCTTTGCCTGTTTCTTTCCGGAAATATTGTTGAGCCTTCCGTCGATCATGTTGTAGTTCTGTTCTTCTGTCATTTCCGCACTGCGGAGGTACTCGCCGTTCTCATAATACTTCTGCCATTGCTCCATCTGTGGTTTCTCAGAAACCGGCACCGGCTTTTCCGGCGGATACATGAAATCCCGGATTTTCTGGAGGGTGGTTTCATCAAAGCCTCTGCTCTCATCCGTGACTACCTTCCCATCCTCTGATACGACCACATAGGGAACATCATCTTTATAAATATCGTTCTGCAAAAGGAAGAACTGCTTTCCGTCAACAATGGTTTCATCCGCAGCAATCCAGTTTCCCTTTGTCCTCTCAATCTTAAAATCGTCTGTCTCCATGGAGATCAGCGCACTGGAAGAATTGAGCCGGATGAAACCTGCAAGAACAATGAGCCTTTCTTTATCTATGTAATAAGAAGTAACGACCCCTTCCTTATTATAGACCAGCACATCGCTCACGCTTACGGAATGATGCCCTTTAAATGTTTTTGGCGGCTTATCCCTTAATCTTTGCCATATCTTCTCGGCACTGTCACCCGGAAGCGCCGCCGCTAAATACACCTGGTCATAATTCTCTGCCCTGACCGCTATCTTCTCATCCATCAGATTTTGGTAAGTGCGGAAACAAAGCTTCCTTGCCTCCACACTCCTTTTCAGCTGATAGACGGCAAACTGGTTCAGCTTCATTCCCCACCCTCCAGGCGGAAACCAATTCCTTTCACTCCATTGATACGCTCTGGCGGAATCTTCTCATATAACTCATATGCTTCCTGCAGCGTCAGGTTTTCATGGTACTCTCCCATGACCGGATATTCCATGCACTCCGCCACATAGAAGCTGATCCTGTCCTCTGTTCTTTCCATATCATAATCTTCCACAGGCAGTCCCAGGAGCCGGTGCAACCCCGCCTGTATTTTTCTTGCCTGTTGGAGCGTTTCAAGATCAACATCCCCCTCACAGCCTGCAATCTTATCAAACGTATCCACATAAATCCCGGCCTTTCCCCCTACAAGCTCCTGATAAATCTGGTCACGTTCTGTTTCCAGATCTCCATGTGGTTCAAATGACTTGAACTGTGCATATTGTTCAGCAAAGGCTGAAATCCCAGCAGCCAGTTCCATCCATTCCTTCTCATCCAGATAGGCATTGGCCTGTTCCATGTATTCCTCCAAAGTGCCCGTCTTTTCTGTTGAGATCGGGTTAATATCAAGGGGCAGACCTGAGAGCTTCATTCCATCCTCGTGCAGCACATTGAAAAAATCATCCTCACGAATATTTCCAGTATAAGAAACCACCACATCCACATCAGAACCCTCCTGATACAGCCCTTCCCTTGTCCGGCTGCCATAGACACGGGCACCAAGCAGCTTCACTTCATCTGTCAAGCCCATACCATCAATCTGCGCCTGTGCGTAGCAAAGCACCATTTCTTCAATCTCCGCACGGCTCTGGCCATTTAAGGATTTTTCCGGTTCTGTCATATCAGAAATAAGGGGCATCGCTTTTGCTACAGCCAGTTCTGTTTCTCTTTTCCGGGCAGCTTCGTTCAGGTTCGCATATTGTTCCTCATACAAAATCCCCTGTGCCTTCGTAAGCAATTCACGGACACTCTGCAATTCTTCCCCGTTTCCGGCATTGTCGATTGCCTTCTGCAAAATGGCAGTTCCTTTACGGTCAAGCCCGTCCCAGATTCTTTTCCTGTGCACCTCCGTCATTGCCGTTCTTTCCATATCCATCATGTAATAATCAATCTCTTTCAGGTCATGGATAGAACCTGCTTCCGCAATCCGTTCTTCAATGGGGAAGGCTTCCGCTTCGCCCGCCAGAAGCCGTTCCAGTTTTTCAAGCTCTGCTTGCGGCATCCTGTCCCAAATATCTTCACCGTCTGTATGGATGGAAAATACATCTTCGATCTCCCCACGGTCATACAGCGGGCTGTAAAAATGCTCCCGCTGTCCGGTTGTGTATGTCAGCACGGCAGGCCGTCCATCCACCAGGCAGTCAAATTCATAGACAGTTTCCCTGGCTCCCGCATGGTATTCATGTCTCTTTCCTTTCAGGTCTGTCACAGATTCTGCCGTCAAGGACTTCCTGTTCTTCTCCTGCTCCGCTTCATTTGCCTTCTCCTGCAGTTCTTCATAATCCATCACCTTGCAGTCTGCCACAGATATCCCCTCGTCCCCAAGAATATCTTCCATCGCTTCTGCCAGCGTTACATCCGGATTGTCATACACACCACCGTCCAGCTCACGGAATTGATTGCCATTACGGTATAATAACGACAAACGGAAAAGCCTTGATTTAGCAAGGGTTTCATAAGGATGTTTTTTAGATTTTGGATTATGCGGTATGGCATTGGATGTGCTATACCGCATTTCCTTTCCAAAGAGTGACCTTCGAGCGGTCAAATACTCCGATATGGTTATAGATAATCTCAATTTCCTGTAACCGCCTGCCGCTGCTCTTATCGGGAGCATGAACGATAATTCTGTCAACAAACTCCCGGAGGATTTCAGGGGGCAGCTCGGTCAGGTCTGTGTACTTCCTCACAACAGCAAGAAAGCGTTTCACATCGACACTTTTCTTTTCTTCCTGCTGAAGCTCATTCTGAATTTTATCTGCCTCGGACTGCAAGGTATGCTGTTCGTCCTCGTAGACCTTTGACATTTTCATAAATCGCTCGTCAGAAAGTTTGCCGGTGATGTTGTCCTCATAAATACGTTGGAAGATGGTGTCCAGTTCCCCAATACGTTTCTGCATCTCGGCCAGTTTCTTTTTCTTTTGTGCCAGTTCCCGGCTTCGCTGCTTGATGTCAGCATCCATTACCGTCCTCACAAATTCATCCTCGTAATTGGAAACATATTGGATAACCTCTTTCAAATTCTCAAGGACGATCCTTTCCACAACTACATGACGGATATAGTGCATGGTGCAGTTAGCCGTATTGCCGCGGTAATTTCCACAAACATAATGGTGTTTGTCTGCCGCCTGCGAGACTTCACGATGGAAAGTCATTTTACTTCCACAGTCTGCACAGTACAGCAGGCCGGAGAACATCGGCATTTCACCCATCCTGGTAGGACATCGCTTGCCTTCCCGGATTTTCTGGACGATCTCAAAGGTTCCTTTGTCAATGATGGCCTCGTGGGTATCTTCAAAGATTTTCCACTGTTCGGGGCTGTTGTGGATCGTCTTGTGGACTTTGTATGATTTCACATGAGTCTTGAAATTCACCGTATGTCCCAGATAATCCATTCTGTCCAGTATCTTTGCTACTACCGGCCCATTCCATGCGAATTTATCAGCAGGAAGGGCGGTCCGCGGCTTTCCGCCTTTCTCCAAGGCGTAATAAGTAGGGCAAAGGATTTTTCTCTCTGTCAGGATGTGTGCTATCTGTGTGGGACCGTAACCCCCAACACACAACCGGAAGATTTCACGCACCACTTCGGCGGCTTCTTCATCCACGATCCACTCTTTTTTATTTTCCGGGTTCTTCATATAGCCATAGGGAGGATGTGAGCCGATATGCTCACCCGCCATTCCCTTTGACCGTTTCACAGCCCGGATTTTTTTGCTGGTGTCCTTTGCGTACCACTCATTGATGATATTGCGGAATGGGGTAAACTCATTATCCTCCTGGTTGCTGTCCACTCCATCATTGACTGCGATAAAATGAACATCGTGTTCTGGGAAGAAAATTTCTGTATACATCCCAACCTGCAAATAGTCACGGCCCAGACGGGACATATCTTTGACGATAACCCGTTTCACCTTGCCCGCCTCTACATCTGCAATCATGCTCTGGAAGCCTGCCCGGTTGAACGTAGTCCCTGAAATACCATCATCGGCTGCTGTACAGAAAGGACTAACAAATTCACGCCGTGCAGGATTCCCGGCGCAAGGTCTCCATCAGAGCTTTGATCTCATCGGCAAGGTTCAGCCGAATATTCATGCGCCCGTCCGGGTAGATGGTGACGGAGTGCAGCAGATCAGTGGAGATTTCTTTGGTAAGCGCCGTAATCCCGGCATAGCTTTTGAAATGCTCGATTACGGCGTTGCTATTGTCGTCGCTGCCGCTCATCTTTCGCTCCAGCTCCAAGACCGTGCGGGAGATTTCCTCCGCCTGCGCCGTCAGGGCTTTCTTCTGCGCGGCAAAGCTCTCACGGGAAATTTCACCCTCTACCAACCTTTCATAGATGTCTTGCAGCCGCTCGTCAAGCTGGGCTTTCCGGCTCTGGAGCGTCCGCAAGCGGCGCTGCGCCTGTTTTCGGTCAAGCACCCGCTGTGACTGCCTTGTTTGCAGGAGCCGATCTATGCTGACCGCGTACTGGGCGTAGACCTGTATGGTGTCTATCACAGCTTCCAGAATATCGGCCTCCGGGATTCTATCCTCTGAACAGTCAAAGCCGGTATTCAGCCTTTTAGTGATGCAGCGGTAGGAGCCGTTCTTTCTGCTGTCCCGCTGCATGGCGTGGCCGCATACGCCGCATATCACCTTGCGTTTCAGCGGATTGCCGCTGCCAGAAGTCACCTCATATTCCCGGTATTCCCGCATAACGGCCTGTGCTTTCTCGAACAGAGCCTCTGGCACAATGGCTTCATGTCTGTCAGGAACAACGATCCAGTCGTTGCGGGAGGTTTTAACCGTGTGCGTACTGCCTACAATGTCCCGGCTCCGTTTTCCGAACACTGTCTTGCCAATATAGCGTTCGTCCCGCAGGAATTTTGCGATTAGACTGGCCGTCCAGAAGTTTTCATCCTGAATACTGCGCCACGGCGCTCTTGTGCAGCCTGCCTCGACTTTGTAGTTTTTCGGAGAGCTTACGCCGTCACCGTTCAGCGCCGCCGCGATCTCCCACGTTTTTGCGCCGTCCGCCGCCATTTGAAAGATGCGCCGTACTACGTCGGCGGCTTCGGCATCTACCAGAAGATGATTTTTGTCCTCCGGGTCTTTGACGTATCCATAAGGCGCATAAGGACTGAGAAATGCCCCGCGCTCGGCTCTGGCCTTCTTTGCGCTTTTGACTCTGCGGGAGAGGTCGCGGCTGTACAGGTCATAGATCAGCGTCCGAAACGAGGTATCGAGGCTATCAATGTCCAGCGGGTTGCTGCTGTCAAAACCGTCGTTGACGGAAATGAAGCGCACACCGAGGAACGGGAACACGCGGGAAATATAGTCTCCCACGGTGAGGTAATCACGGCCAAAACGGGAAAGGTCTTTGACCAGGATGCAGTTGATTTGCCCACGCCTGACCTGCTCCAGAAGCTCCTTTACCGCAGGACGCTCAAAATTCGTACCACTCCAGCCGTCGTCACAAAATTCCAGCATTTCAGAATCGGACAGGTCTGCGTGGCTGGACACATATTCCCGAAGGAGGCTGCGCTGGTTGGATATGCTTTCGGATTCGTCCTTTTCGCCGGTTCTCAAATCCGCATCCTCGCTGGATATGCGAAGATAAATTGCCGTTCTCATACGTCAACGTTCCTCCCTTCCAGATATGTACAGAGTTCCTTGTATTCGTCCCGGTAGCGGAACACGATCTCGATATTGCTGTTTCCGTCCACATACACACGCTGGATCAGTGCCTGCGCCATTTCTCTGGTCAGGGTATCCGCATCCCGAAAGCTGCCGAAAGCCGCAAGGAAAGGGTTCTCCGGTGTGTGCGCCGCTTCTGCCGCCTGCTGGCGGGTCAGCGTTTCGATCAGCCGCTCCGCTTCTTCTGCCTCGGCCTTGTAGCGGCGTTTCAGCGTCATATACTCCTGCTCGGTCATGAGCTTATCCACATAGTTCTGGTAAAGGCTGTCATATAAGCCGTTGTATCTCGTAAGCGCTTTTTTCGCCGCGTCCAGCCTGCCTTGCAGCGTCGCAGTCTGCTTTCTGTATTTGGGAGAGCTGTTTACCCTGCGGATGAGCGCTTCCATATCAGCGGCGAGGGCAATCTGCGTCTGGATGGCTTGCAGGATCATGGGGATCAAAACATCCTCCTGGATATTCTTCTTGGGGCAGCTTGCGATGTCGTTGGTATGCGTCTGGCAGATGAACGTGTACCACAGCTTTTTTTCATGGCTCACATTCTTGTACCGCACCAGCGGACGCTTGCAGTCGGCGCAGTAGACCAGCCCCTTGAGGATGTTTTCAGTGGTTTTCAGATGCGTGAACCTGCCGAGGTTTTCAAAGTATTCTGCCTTTTTGCGCTGGGCAAGCGCCTGCACCTTACCAAAGGTTTCCCGGTCGATCAGCGGCTCGTGGGTATTTTCCACGACGATCCATTCCTCTTTGGGCTTCATGTACTGGCCACGATTCTCATAAAAGGACTGCCGCTTTGTGCCCTGCACCATGTGCCCGATGTACACCTGCCGGGACAGGATGTTTTTGACCGTCTGAACGTACCAGATCACGCCGTTGTACTTTTCTGTTTTGCACGCGCCGGTATTGTACAGATAGGCAGAGGGTGAGGGTATGCCCTCGTCATTGAGCCGCCTTGCGATCTGCGTGACGCCAATGCCCTCGGCACGCCACCGGAATATCTGCCGGACAACGGGAGCCGTTGCCTCATCCGGTTCCAGCCTGTGTGGGTCGTCCGGGCATTTGCGATAGCCGTAGGGTGCCCACGCGCCGATGAAATCGCCGTTCTTCTGCTTTGCCGCCAGAGCCGAGCCGGACTTCCTGGAAATGTCCTTGCTGTAGACCTCGTTGATCAGATTTTTCAGCGGAACCAGATAACCGTCCGCGCCCCGCTGGGCAGTAAGCGTGTCAAAGCCGTCGTTAACGGCGATGAAGCGCACGCCCAGAAACGGAAAAATGCGCTCCAGATAGTTGCCGGTCTCCTTGTAGTTTCTGCCAAAACGTGATAGGTCTTTGACCACGATGCAGTCTACCTCTCCGCGCCTGACCGCTTCCATGAGCTTTTCAAACTCAGGCCGTTGGAAGTCCGTGCCGGTCTGCCCGTTATCGCAAAACAGCCCATACAGAGTGAGCGTCGGGTCATTTTCGACGAACCGCAGCAGGAGGTTTTTCTGTCCCTCAATGGTATCCGCGCCGGGTTTGCCGCTGTCTTCCACGGAAAGGCGGGCATAGGCGGCAGCGCGGTATTGCTTCTGTGCCTGTGCGGGAGCCTCCGCTGCCGGAATGACCGGATTTGTCTTTCGTTTGGTTCTTGCCACTTATACCACCTCTCTGATTTGTGACCGGCGCAGGATATCCGTCTGCCACGCAAATTCATCCGCGAAGCGGAAGCGGACTTCCACGCGGTTGTCCTTATAAATAAGGATGCGGTCGATCAGCGCCACGACGATGCTACGCTCCAATTCCGTAATGTTCAAATGCTCCCGAAACTGCGCCATCCACTCCCGGTGTTCGCCGCCGTGCTCTTTGATCTGCGTGATGGTCTCCTGCAAGGTTTCCATCTGCTTTTCGCACTCGGCGCAGCGCCCTGCGTAGTTCTGCTTGAGCCTCGCGTATTCGTCCCGGTCGATAATGCCGTCTGCAAGATTTTCATACAGCGACATGAGCAGCTTCTGAAGCCGCTCATATTCCGAGCGCTTCTTGTCAAGCTGACGCTGTACCTTCTGAGCTTCTGCGGTTCTCAAAGGGGCGGTGTCCGTCATGGCAAGAATATCGTCCAGGTCTACCACATCCAGGATATACTGCCGGAGCGTTTCCAGCACGATATCTGCAAGTGCCTCGTCACGCATCCGGTGGGGAGAACAGGATTTATCCTGCTTGTGCGCCGCACAGACATAGTAGACATATTTTTTATTGCCGGAGGGGATAGTTTTGCGCACCATGCTTGCACCACACTCGCCGCAGAACACCATGCCGCTAAAAAGCTGGACGGCGCTGTCGCCGGGGCTGCGGCGGGTATCCAGTGAGAGCGCTTTTTGCACGCTGTCAAAGTCCCGGCGTTCAATGATAGCCTCGTGTGTATCCGGAACGACCGCCCATTCATTTTCCGGCTTTGTGACACGCTTTCGCACCTTGTAGCTTGGGGTGGTCTCCTTGCCCTGAATGAGCACGCCGGTATAGACCGGATTTTTCAGGATACGAAGCACCGCATTGGCCGACCATAACGCCTGTGGGTTCGCCTTGAAGGAAGTGGCGAATTTCATGCCGAGAGATTTCTTGTATTCCATAGGCGAGAGCACCCCGTTGCGGTTCAGGCGGGCGGCAATGTCCTGCGGACTCATGCCCTCCAGCTTCCACGAAAAGATGTCCCGCACGATATCTGCGGCATATTCGTCTACGATCAGATGGTTTTTATCTGCGTCGTCCTTCAGATAGCCATACACGGCAAATGCGCCGATGTACTGGCCGCTTTTGCGCTTGACCTCAAGCTGGGTGCGGACTTTCACGGAAATATCCCGGCAGTAGGCTTCGTTTATGAGATTCTTGAACGGAATGATAAGCTCGTCCGAAGCGTTTTTCCCACCAAAGCTGTCATAGTTGTCGTTGACGGCGATGAACCGCACGCCTAAAAAGGGAAATATCTTCTCAATGTACTCGCCTGCGTCCAGATAATTTCGGCCAAAGCGCGATAGGTCTTTTACAATGATGCAGTTAGTACGCCCCGCCTTTACGTCCTCCAGCATCTTCTTGAAGCTCGGACGCTCGAAATTGGAACCTGTGAAGCCGTCGTCGATCCTGACGGCATATTCCCGAAGCTCCGGGCGGGTTCGGATGAAATTCCGCAGCAGCTCCCGCTGTCCGATAATGCTGTTGGATTCCTCTTTATCCCCGTCGTCCCTCGACAATCGGAGGTAAAGCGTGGCGTTCCAGATTTTTGTTTCCTTGCTGTTTTGCATATTGCCAGCTCCTTTCCTCCAAAATTGTACCTGCATAGTGCATAACTGTCGAGGATGTCGCGGGGTCAGCCCTTCGTGCGGATATATGCTTCCAGTCTGTCCTCCAACGAAATATCCGTATCGGCAAAGCTGACCCTGACCACATATTTTCCGTGCCGGTAGCAGTAGGGATTGCCGATCTGGCGGATGAAATCCAGAATACGCTCCCGCTTGGGAAGCGCTGTGTTGACCTTTACATCGCGGATATCCACCAGCGCCGCAGGGTCAACGGCGCGAATATCCATGTCGGATGCCGTATATGCGTCCATGCCATACCTCCTTGCCTGGGTTATTTCATGGTTATGACTGGATAAAGAAATGTATGATTCCGGTGTAACCGGCAGCGTGAACTTCATTACGGAGCCTCCATTTCTTCCGGGATATAGAGGCCGAGGCTGATTTGGAGGGCTTCATTGACGCCGTCCATCTGTTTGCGGTTGACGCGCCCGATATAGCGCACCACGCGGCGTTTGTCGATGGTTTTGATCTGCTCCAGAAGAACGACGGATGCACCGTCCATGCCCTTCACGGAGGAAAGCAGATAGTGCGTGGGCTGATGTGGTTTCTTGCCTCTGCGGGCGGTCAGAGGGGCTACAATGAGGGTCGGGCAATAGAAGTTGCCAGTGTTGTTTTGCAGCAGAAGAACAGGGCGTGTGCCGCCCTGTTCTGAGCCGATATAGGGATTTAAGTTCGCCAGATAGATATCGCCGCGGCGATATGTCCAGTTCTCCTTCAAGGGCAAGGACTCCTTTCTGTTTTGGTATGTACAGCCCTAATTTGTCCTCGACACCCCAGAGCCGTGGGAAATCATCAGGCGGCGGCTGGTTGCACCGCTCCATGGGATTTGAACCCCTCCGAGGATCGCTCCGAGCTGCCCCCATTGCGTGAAGAAGCTGTGGCTGGACAGAAGTATCGTTAGCCCTGCATACGGTCATGGCCGGATTGGGAACCACCCGATTTTTGCAGTCGGTTTTATCGCTCGTTCACGAAAGCTGCGCTGATTGAATGTTGTCCGCGCTCGTGAAGGTCGTGGCGCACCGCTGTGCTGGCTTGTGCTCTCGCACATATGCAGGAATGTACCTGATGAATGACTATGAACTTTTCAAGGAACAGTCAGCTTTCGCTGTGATTCTATTTTAAGAAATCTGCACTCTGAATGGAACGTACCATTGGGAACATCACTAACACCAATGGGAACACGGCCTATAACTTTGCTTGGAAGTGCTCCAAGTCTTCAATCAGATGCTGTATGTTTTCTTTCAGATGGGCAGCATCCAGAACGTCGTGGCACTTGCCCAGAATCAGGTAATCCAGAGACGTCCCAAATATCTCAGAGAGCTGAATCAGCAAATCGACAGAGCAGCCCTTTTTACCGGATTCGATGCGGCTGATGTAGCCGTGGGAGACATTCAGCAGTTCAGCCAATTCTATCTGGTCGAGTTTCTTCGCTAGGCGCAGCTCACGAATCCGCGCTCCGCTGGCCTTCGTGTTGTAATACATAAAAACCTCCGTGAATTTGAAATGTGGGAATTTCAAATCCACGGAGGCGGAGAACGGCAATGAAGCCCTAAAGGCGCAGAAAAGCCCGCAGCATGATTGCTGCGGGCAGAATGGGGCGATATGAAGTTGTGGTGGGGCGGCGCATCCGGAAGAGGCCGCAGAGCATACGGGGCGCTTACAACCGCGCTCCGTAAAAATGAAAATAAGAGTCCCGGCAGGAGCCATGCCCCTGCCGGCATACAGCCGCCCATAAAGATCACCCGTCCGGTTCCATTCCGGCTTGTTCAGCCGGTAATGGGATCATACCAGACGGGTAATCTCAGCCAGAGCCTTATTTCAGCCTTATTTTTGCAGCAGTTTTGCCGCAAAAAAGCCGCACGAGCACCCTCACCAGCGCCGCACGGGAGACGCACGGGCGCTTTATGTTCTCTCCCATAATTGCTGCGCAGATTCGATCTGTTCTTCGCTTATGTAGGCTTTCGCAGTTTGCAGGAAGCTTTTTGCCAGCTCAGCGCCGCCTCTATGGTACATGATAAGAATCATGTCGGTGTTCAACTCGCTGTCATAAGGATCAAGGCTCATCGCATCAACCACCGCACGGTGCGCCGCACAATAAGCTCCCTGTTCCATCTTGCGCTCAATGTAACACTTGATAATCCGAAGAAAGATGTTGTGATAATATGCCGTTTTAGGCATCAGCCAATGCTGATAGGAGATTTTAGAAAACAAATCACCGCGATATAATTCGACGGCTCCCTGATAAAGCTCGGATTGCGCCTTTGGATTTGCCTCCGCTTCCATACGACGGCAGTTATCCTCAAAACGATCAAAATCTGTATAGACGTTATACTCTGGATTGATGACAAACGTTCCATGACGGCCAATGATCAAATCTTCTAGATCAATAATGCTTAGAATACGTCGGAGACGGTAGGCAATATTGCTGACGGAACGATACGGATTGTCCATCACATCACCCGGCCAGAGCGCTTCCGCCAATCGCTCGATCTTTAATGCCCGTTTCATATTCGTGATAATAAGGGCAAAGAGGTTCAAGCAAAGATCGGAAGAGATATCTTCTTCCGTAAGCGTGCCTTTCGCGTTCCTGATCTCCAAATCACCAAGGCAGTTCACATAGACGTCGCGGTCGCTGTACTTTGACGCCCGCTGTGCCGCTGCAATGGACTGGCTCAGCTTGATTTCATTCAGCTCCACAACGACCGCATAGGAGATGATGAACAGGAATGTCGGATCATCCTGAAAGCGTGTCGGGTCGTCTACCGCGATATACCCCTGATTGATGCGTTTGGAGAACGGCGCTGCCGGTACGGATTTCACACCGTAGTGCTGGAAGAATTGATATTCATCCGGGTATGTATCTTTGATTGCTTCCATATCCGGTATGACAATAGGCCAGTTCAGCGACAGAAATTCACACCATCGCGGGAAGCTCTCTACGGCAAGATACTGGAGCATGTCCTTCTGGTGCTCTACACCCTCTGCACACCATTCATAGGTAAGCAGACCAATTTTCAAATCCCAGTCCGCTTCCACAACGGAAGCTCTGGCCGCACCGTAAAACTCCGCTGCGCCTTGCAGCAGGCCGTTGATGATATCTTCTGAATCTTCTAAGCTGCGCAGCCGTTCTTCCAGAAGTCCAAGTGCTGTCTGGAAATCTTGGGACGCTGCGCGATTGTTGTTCTCTGTGCTGTTCATGGCTGCGCTCCTTTCTACAAATCAAAAAAACTGCCTGATTCTCCAATCAAGCAGCCTTCTTTCGCAGCATCTACCGCCGGTAGTGCTGCGCTATTATTTGTCCGTAAGGGTACGCCTCCATGCGTAGGGTCTATTCCGCTCTGCGATAAAGCTGTCCAATTTCATGCACTGGCCTGATCTTGCACAGCAAACCGCCGGTAGCGCAGAGGCGCGCCGTCCAAGCAAATAATAAGGCTGACATGGCTGTGCGGATTTCATGATCTTTTGGCTGTATCGGTGACAGAATGGCGTGTGCCTATCGGAGCAGCCCCTTTACGATGGCATGAATATTCTGTAGCTGTTCAGGACTCAGTTTCTGCATATCCTGAAAAACGGCTCTGAGCTGTTCGGGATATTCATTCCCATCGTCAAAGAAGTCCCTTGCGGTTATATCAAGATAATCGCAGATGTAGAAGAAGCCACTTAACGACGGCATAGACTTCCCGGTCTCAATATTGTTGATATAACCCGGATTCTGACCCATTGAAAGGCTCATGTCACGAGCCGAAACGCCCTTTTGCGTTCTCAATTTGGCCAGTCTCAGGGAGAACTCCTTGTCTGTCATCACTTCACCTCCACATATTATATTTTAGCCCATACAGGCGCTATTCTCGTTTGAATATAGCCCTTGTTTGTGCGAATGTATGGTTTTATAGATGCTATCATATGCGGAGATATTGGATTTATAATGTAATAGAAAAAGGACTCTCGATTGGGGCATATAGTCCGCAATGAGAGTCCTTCTGAAATATTCAACTGTATCAGTTGGTGTGAATAATGAAGCCGGAGAAACCTGAGTAAGTGGTTGGCCTAATGCTACTCATATTTGAATTGTCGTGTTGCTTTTCCGGCGCATACGGGACATCCACATTTCTGCTTTCCGGTTCGGGAGTAGATGGCCGTTTTCCAAACATGCCCTTCAGCGCATTTCCACCATACCCGCTTGTGACTTCCCGGCGTTACCATTTCTGGAGTCAGACCGCTGTTCAGCGTGCTATCCCATTGCGCGGCGATTTTCGGATGAAGCGTAGCAAGATCATTGAAACCGGCCAGAACGCGCCTGCCCGTACAATATGGGCAGGCGGAGCGTTCCACAGCTCTGGATGCAATTACTGCCTGCCATTCATGTCCAAGCGCACATCGCCACCAGACCTTTTTGTTGCTGTAAGGCGTTACGTTATCCGGTCTCAAGCTGCCGTTGCGTTCAGCATCCCACTCCACAGCGAGATCAGGAAAGAGGGTGGACAGGTCATTCTCGCCAGACACGGCAGTTTTCCCGCTACAAATTGGACACCCAGCACCTCTGTTCCGGCTCAGGATACTCGCATGCCACGAATGTCCATTCTCACATTTCCACCAGACATATTTTCCGCTTCCGGCCAGTACTTCGGTGGGCTTCAATTCGCCGTTCTTTTCCATATCCCACTGTGCAGCCAACGCAGGATTTACCGTGGCAAGGTCGTTTCTGCCAACCCACAGAACACGCCCTGTGCAGTATGGGCATTTTGAACCGTCCGACCTGCTTCGCACCTGTGCCTGCCATGAATGTCCAGCGTCGCATCTCCACCACACCTTCTGATGACTGCCCTTATGTATGGTATCCGGCGTCAGCGGGGCATTTTTGTTCCAGTCCCACTCTTGCAGGAGATACATTCTGTCCTGTTGCTCACAGAGGTGTTTAAGAGAATATTCCGGTTTCATTCGAGTACCTCAAATTGCCTGCGTAGCTTCACTTGGCTCTGTTCTCATCTCCGGTTGAAGATTTACAGTCAGTTCGCCGTTTTCTGTCTTGCTGACGTGGAATTTTATGGGATTTCCTTTTGCCCATTGCGGGTCAGCAGCCGCCTTTTTAGACCATTTCTCATAGAAGCGCACCAACTCGTTGCCCAAAAGAGCATCGGCCTTCCGCCTGACCTCTGCGGCCTCGGCCAGTGTCTTATAGGTACCAAGGAAATGCTGCTTCTTCTGAAATACCAGTTTGGCTACATACCGGCCCTGAATAAAGTAAACGCCGCGAACGCCGGTTGTGTTGTTTTTCGGAATCGTATTACTTTTCCATGCATCAATGCTGGTGCCATCCACATGAGTGAGAAAACCGGCTAACGCCTTATCGTGTTCCCGTTTCTTACAGCCGCAGCTCTGCTGTCCGCAATACATCAGGTTGTTGTAGGAAACATCGGTTTCATTGCCGCAGTCACAGTGGCAATGCCAGATTACGAAGCCCTTTGCATCGCGCTTTTTTGAGGAGTATTGCGCAGTCAACCGTCCAAAGCGTTGCCCGGTAATGTCAGAAGAAGCATAGTTTTTCACATTTTTGCAGCCGCAATTTGTTTTACGCCCGGATACCAGCTCGCTGGCCGTTGCTTCACAGGTGTAACCGCAGCTGCACAGACATGTCCAGTACGCTCCCATCCTGGTGCGCTTTCGGCTTTTGCCCACAACCCTCAATTCGCCAAAGGTCTTGCCAAGCAGGTCGTATGCCGTTGCCTGCTGCGCCCGTTCTCGCCGCAGGCAGCCGCAGCTGAGGGAACCTCCGCTTTTGAGGGAGCGCTCCAGCACATATCGTTCCGTGCCGCAGTCACAGCGGCAGAGATGTTTCTTTTCGCCTTGTGCCGTAGTGACAACCTTGTCCAGTAATGTCCAGCGCCCGAAGCGCTGACCTTTTTTCAGCCCATTTTCTTCTGATTTCATGTATTCATATTATCCTCGCCGGAGAATACGCCCTGCTTGAAAAGCTCATAGTAGCAGTTTTCACAGAGCTGCCCCTGTCCTTGAACGTAATATTTTCGCTTGGAGATCGGCGTGTTTTTCGGAACGTTGGTCAAACGCCAGCACAGGACGCAGCGCTCCATCTGCTTTCTTCGGGAGCCGCTTGCTTTCGTGCGCCAGTCGCTCTGTTTGCGCATGTTGATATTGTCTGCCATACTCGCCCTCACTTTTCCATCTGCGTTGGGGCTGGAGAAGGAGAGATTATCTTGATCCGGTTGCAGAACACGGTCACGCGCGTCCTGCCGCCCTTGGTGCAGGTATAGAGAACGAGATCATAGCCGCTGTTCTGTACGGCGTCCACCTCGCTGGGGTTCAGCGTCTCGATCTTTTCAATGGAGTAGGTATTGATTACGCCCTCCATATCCGTAAAGATCACGGCATTGCCCGTCTGCAAGTCCTTCAGCCGTCCAAAGTGGTTCTGGTAGTTATGGGCGGCAATGACCAGATCATCCGTCCGGGAGGAACCGAACTGGCGGCATGGAGCGATCTTCAAGCGGTTATAGTCCCATTCCGACATGACCGGCAGCTTCAATTCCAGCGCGGGTATTTCCACATACCCCACATACGCATAGCCGTCCAGCTCGACTACCGGCATTTCCGGGTCAAGGGGTGTGGTGGAGGACGTGGGCGTGGTTCCGGGTATTTCCGTCCCGGCCGGCGTTGGCTCGCGGGTCGCCTGTGCGTCGATCACCGCCTCGACGTTTGCCAGCAGGCTCTCGGCTTCCTGCCCGGCTTGTACGTCCTCCTGACGGTTATGGAAGAAAAGGAGCAGTGCCGAAAGGATCAGCACTGCTCCCACTGCTAACATGGCAATGCCCGTTTTCTTAGGCATTTTTCCGTTTCTTCTTACCCAGCACGACCGCCCCGCCGAGAATCAGGACAAGTCCCGCGCCGCCAAGCACCCAGATGGGCCAGTTGAGCTGACCGGTCTGAATCAGTGTGCGGCTGTTGGTAATGGTCACAACGCCGTTATTGACGCTGTAATATGGTGTGTAGCCCCTGGGGATATTCGTTTCAATGACCTGCCAGTTGCCGTATGCATTCAGGTCTTTCCATGAATAGCTCCAGTTGTTCCATGCGCCAAGGCGGACGGAATCATACGCCACATCGCCGTTGTAGAGCGTAACAGTTACGGAATCGGGACGTTCCTTGAGATTATCGTTGCTCCAGACCTTCCGCACCGTGATATCCAGAGGCTCGCTGGGTGTGGGCGGCGTAGGAGGCGGAGTGGGTGTATCCTTGGTGTTGGTGATGATCGTGGTATTGCCCTCTGTCTTGTAGCTCACCGTGTATCCGCTGGGTACGCGGGCTTCCTCGACCGTCCAGACATGGCCCTCTACCAGCTTGTCAAAGGTGTATGTCCAGCCGTTTTTGGCATTCAGAACCTCGGATTTTTCCACCTTGCCGTCCCGGAGCAGGTTGACGGTCACGCTGTCATTGGGGTGATTGCTGTTGCCGTCCGACCAAATCTTACGGACGGTGAGCTGGCTTTCCTGATAGGCTTCCACATGGAAAATCCAGTCCACCTCACCCACGCGGTTGGCGTATTCGTTGCCAAGGTCAGCGGGAACGGCCAGCTCCACTTTCAGAGTGGCCGTTTCGCCGGTGCGGAAGGTGCCGAGTAGCTTATTGCTTTTCAGTCCATCCAGCTGGTCAGGAGAAGCGTCATAGATCAGCTCTGTGCCGTTCCAGACCTTCATGGAGAGCTTGGACAGAAAATCCGTCATGGTAGCAACGGTTTCGTCGCGCTGCCCCGGAATATTGGCCTGATCCTTGCCGTCCGTGTTTTCAAACGTCTCGCTGTAGGTAAGGGGATTATCCGTTTCGTCGTGCGCCTCGGCTCTCATGTAGAGATTCACGAAGTCGCAGTCGGTCGCAGAGTTGGTGAAGGTGATGGTCTCCGTTACGGTATCACCGGGCATAACGTTCTTAAAGTTGTTGAACAGATCGGTCTCCGTGTATTCGCTGCCAGGCTGGAAATCAAAACCCTTTGAGAAGCCTTCAAACGTAATGGAGGGAGACGCTGCAAAGGCCGTTACCGACATGCTCATCACCACGAGCAGCATCAGCACAAGGGATGTGATTGCTTTGAATGACTTTTTCATGATTTCCACCCCCTTAGTTACCAGTCGGAACGACCAGATTGCCGTTTTCGTCGATTGAGAAGCCTGCACCCCAAGCAGCCTTAACGGCAGCTTCCGGAACGCTCTGGATGGCTTCGGCCATAACATCAATCGCCTGCTTGCCACCGTCTGCGTCTTCATAGGAACCAGTCAGCGTCATGCTGTCGATCAGATTGGCCTCAGGCTTCGCCGTCGGTGCGACGGGTTTTGTGTAGTAGTAATAATCGCCATACTTCACCCAGCCTGTGCCCAGCGTAAAGGTGGGGAGGGATGCGGTGCCGCCAATGTGCTGCCCCTGGTCGTTTGTGCGGTAAGTCACCAGCTTTACGCGGATAAAGGCATCAATCGTGCCGGTATTCGTCACGTTGACGTTGGATTTCTCGCCCGTGCTGCCGTCAAACTTCTCCGTCACTTCGCAGGTCACCTTGGTGGGAAGGAATTTGTTCTGAATTGGATCGTCTTTTGTGCTCAGCCATGCAAGCGTGCCGCCGATGGCCAGTGCCAGAAGGAGTACGGTCGCAATTACCATGGTCGTCAGACGGCCAGTCCGGAGCGATCTTCCATGCGCCGGAGCTGCTGCCTTGCGGTGCTTGCCTTCATATCTGCCTCTATACATCTTCATTCCCTCCTTCCTCAGTGATTCGTGCCGAAGATGTTCCGAACAACCTCGCTGAAGCCGTTCAGCCACTGATTGTTGTTTTTCGTGTTGACGCAGGTAATGCTGCCGGTGGGATTCTGTGCTGTCAGCTCCGTGCTGCTGCCGTTATTGGCATAATAGCGCCAGCTCCAGCCCTGGTTTTCGCTGATGGTGTAAGTACCGATGGGCAGCTCAACAAGGATTTCCGTGCTGTTGCCCCAGACGGTCACTTCGGAATATTTCTTGCCGTCCTTGTAGACATCGAACACATAGGACTCATCGCCTGCGCCGCCCTGTTTGGTAATTCTCAGCGTACAGGTCTGGATGTGGATCAGGAACGCAGGGGCGCCGGGGTTGGCCGGAGCTGTCCAGCCGCAGGCAGGATCGCAGTCCTGATGTACGAACGTGGTGTGCTCGTTCACATTTTCCGTCCCGATCTTGACCGTAGCCGAAACGGGAACATCCTGCTTGGTGTACTTTCCGCCTTCAAGCTTGCTTTCATCCGGCGTGTAGCTGATATCCAGCGTTGGCTTTATGCCGAGCATGGTTACACCTGCATCTGTCGATGCGGTATCACCGTGCTTCCACGTTTCCGAACCGACCTTGTTGCCGCTGTAATTGTTATTTGCGGGGACGCTCTCGCCGTAGTAAGCGGTGGAATCTTTGAACGTCAGCTCCGGCTTGAATACGTTGATGTTGGCGGCAGGGGTGTTTTTACCGGATTTTTCCGTTGCCGGTGTGCCCGCGCTGCCCGTTGAACCGGTAGTTTTGGGCGTTACGGTAACTTCGACGGTATAGGTCGTGTCGTCGGTCAGATTATCAAGCTTGTCAGAAATGACGTTGCCATCTTTGTCCTTGACCGTAACGGTGATATCAACGTACTCGGTCTGCCAGGAATCAAGGCCGTAAGGTTTATCGGTGTCGGCTGCCTTGCTGAGATCAAGCTTTACATCGCCAACGCTGATTTCAGAGCCATCCTTGAGCTGATCGGCGGTGACTTCGCCCTTGAGGTAGACATTTTTGTCCTTGGCCGTGACGGTCACGTCCTTGATGGGGACGTTGACAGTGGGTCTATCAAAGGTCAGGAGCGGATTTTCAGCAGAACCATTCTCATAGATACCGGCACTGGTGTTGGTGTACACTTCGTTGCCTCCCAGGAAGCCCGCCTTGGGCTGTACCTTGAAGCTGATGACCAGCTTGTGGCCGCGATAGGTGACGCTGTCGCCCTCGGTGACGGTACCGACGTAGTTCTCAGAGAAGTTAAAGCCGGTGACGTTCACCTGATCGCCGCTGATAGATGCCGTCGCGCCCATTGTGCTGTTGTTATTGCTCCAGGTGTAGTCGTCGTTAGCGTTCTTTCCGGTGCAGGCATAGGTCTCCACTGTGATATTCGCCGCCGTCGTTCCAGCCGGGAGCGTGAACTGCGGGGAGATGATGTCCTTCACAACAGCATCGGAGGTCAGAGTGGAAGTCGTACCGCCGGTTTCGATCTGGTCGGAAATCTGCTGGAAGATGCTGTTCAGCGTTCCAGCATCCGCAGCGGAAAGATAATAACTGGGAGACTGCGGATACTGCGTGTTGGAAGACACACGCTGCATGAACCAGTTGGCTTTCTCCGTTTCGTTTCCGTTCTGATTGCCTGCGCTGGTCGCGTCCGCGCCGGGGAATATGCCAATGCTGTATACTGTTGCTCCATAGGTGTTTTTTGCAGTCCCAGCCTGAGTAATCGCACTGTTCGCCGTATTTGAATCATAACCTTTCCAACCAGGAACACCATCCGAAAAAACGATTACGACACGATTCCGCTTTTCTCCCTCTGCTATGGGATTTGCACCGAAAATCCCGTTGCCCATTTCCAAGCCAAGATTTATAAGCGTGCCGCCTTCCGCAGAAAGAGCTCCGATGGAAGCACTGACATTGCCAACTCCCGTGGAGGTGTTCATATCCTGAAAGGCGTTCCCATATTGCCCTTGTGCGGCACTTCCGTATTTATATTGATTGCTGCCTACAAAAACCTCTGTATTGCCGTAATTATAATTGGTGCCGTTATAGTATTGTCCACTCGCAAAGCCAACCACGGCAATACGGTGATTGACATTATCGGCAGGGGTACTGATGTCGCCATCTGCACCTGCCGCCTTTGCCGCGACGGCATTGGCGAATGTAGTTGCTGCATTCTTTAGAGCATTCAGCCTCGTGCCGCCAGCACTACTGCTATAATCCCTGCGATAAAACTGCGTGTCAGGACTGCTCCCATCCCCAAACGACTCTTCTATAACCGTTGTGACTCCATTCAGAGTATAGGAATAGGTGTACTTCTTTACGGACTGATAGAGAGGCGCATATTGCCCAAAGTTTGGAATGCTACTGTCTCCGGTCGTATAGAGGATTTGCTGACCATCCACTGTATACCAGTATTCATCAGCGGATAAGAGATGTCCTTGTCTCCTCACTGCGACGGACTTATACTCTCCTGAAACCAGACAGTACAGGCTGTTTTGATTATCATAGTATTTCCTGTTGCTCCAGCCGGAAATAGCGGTATATACCATCTTCTGTTCTACGGAAACGGCAATATACTCGTTATTATTCAGCTTGTGCCACAGGTTCTCGCTGCCACCATTGTGCCTGAGCGGATAATACTCGTCATTATGATAGTTGCGACTGTTATATCCTCCGGTTCGGTATGCCGTGTATGTATAGCCACCTATCGGGTCGTTCATCGAGCCAGACTGGTCGATAACAAGAACAATATCAGTGGGGATATCCGTTTTCTGCTCCGTAATGACCTTATAGCCGGTGGCGAAGGCTTCCAGCGTGATGGTATAGGAACCGTCAGCGTTGGCTGTCGCCGTCTTGCTGATCTTCATGCCACTGTCGGGCTCATTGTCCGCATAGGCTCTCGTGCCGGGCACGATCAGCGCGCAGAAAAGAGACAGGCACAAAAGCAGCGATAGAATCTTCGTCTTTTTCATTCTCTGCCTCCTTAATTGCCGCCGGTGACGGGTTCGCCAAAGGGCGCAACATTGGTATAGTTCACCGTAGGACGGTAAATCTCACTCTCCACGGGAGGTTCGGATTCTTCAATAACGATGGCGGGCAAGGGCGCGGGCATCAGCTTATCCATGTACGCCTCCACCTGTGCAACCTGCTCCTCCGACAAAGACTTCAGTACATCCTCCGGGGTTGCCTTGATAATAGCCTCGATCTCCTCCAGCGTCTGGCAGGCCATAAGCCGGTCAAACAGATGGCAGGGACATTTGCAATCCTCGCCGATGCAGCCCTCTGTGCAGGTATCGATATGCTTGGAAGCATTAGATACGGGCTTCACATACAGCGGGCAGCCCTCCTTATGCGTCTCGCCCTCGGCTGCGCCGCAGGTGCATTCCTTGGGAGCCTCAGTCTCGGCAGGCTTCTCCGTTTCCGCAGGCTTTTCCGTCTCGGCAGGCTTCTCGGTTTCGGAGGGCACGGGGGTCTCCGTCGGCTTGGGCTCCTCCGTGGGTGTTGGCGTTTCCGTTACCTCCAGCGTGGGAGTTGGGGTTTCTTCCGTGACCGTAAGCTCGCCGTTTGTAGCGGCCTGATCGGTAGAAAGCGCCAGCGTGCCGGGAAGCACTACTCCGATAACCAACACAAGGCTGACAATCAGTGCGAATCCTTTTTTGTTCTTCATAGCGCTGCCTCCTTACGAATTGGGCCAACCCTTGGTGGCCATAACGGTATCGCCGTTGTTGGCGGTCTGCACGGCCTGGGCGGAAACATCCACCGTTGCCGTGGCGTTCTGGTACTCGTTGCCCATGTCGGGCTTAAATGTTACAGCGGTGAAGATGGGCGCGGTGACTTCTCCGGGCTTCAGGGGCTTGGAATAATAATAGTAGCCGTCCTTTTCCGTCCAGTCGGTGGTGTTGAGCGTCAGCTCCACCAGACTGGTATCCGGCGTACCCTCGCCCTGAAGCTGGATGCTCTTTTCGACCTTTACCCGTATCCATGCGTCAGACGCTCCGGTGTTTTTCACCTCCGCAATCTTGGTGACGGTGGTGTTGGGCATCACTCCGCTCAGATTTTCAAAGGGCTTGGTTTTTTCGTCATCCGCCCATTCCTGCACTGCGATCTCCACGCCGCCGGTGGTGATGACATTGTGCGCCTTACCTTCTGCGGTAAAGAACGCAATGGTTCCGGCGGCGAACGTGGCAATGCAGATGGCCAGCACCGACAGAATCAAAATTTTTCGCTTCATAGTCCTTACTCCTCTCAAGCTGTATTTGCAAACCTCCGCTCCGGAATTTGATAACGAAGTTGCATGGTCTTGTCAGACCATATGAGAACATCCGGTCTTGCCGGGTGCTCTCATATGGCCTGTACCCCGAAGGGTACAGACCACATAGGTGGAGGGGAATAGCACAGCCAATTGCAAAGCTGTGCTAAAGTGAATTACGCATCAAATGCGGCAAAAGCTGCTTCCCAAGTATCAAAGCCATCAGCCTGAATCGCTTCTGCCTTAACGGTAATAGTTCCGAAGGTCTGACCATTCTCAATGGCAGCGGGAATCTTCACCTGATTGAACATCGCAGTAGTATCAGCACCGGAAGCCAGAGTTCCGTCATACTTCAGAATGAATTTAGCACTGAAATTGCCCATCTCAAAAGGAGTGCCAGTCGTAACGCCCACAATGCTCCAGCCTTCACCAAGCACATCAACGAGAAGCATCAGAGACTGTTCATAACCCTGATTGGGATAGGCAATACCGAAATTGGGGAAATACGCAGCGCACATATTCATCCAGTTTTCAACGTTAACAGTCGCACGAATATAGGCGGCGTTCTGGCCAACGTTATGGACAATCGGGTCTTTGGTCACGACAGCACCGGGATAAACGTTATATTCGTTGCTGGCAACACGATCGCCCTCGGGATCATTGACGTTGGTTTCATCAAGCTTAATCTTGACATCGCCCATCGTGAATGTATTTGTGGCAGTCTTGGTGTCGGTGAAGTAGGCCAGAGATGCGCCTACGATGGCGATTGCGACCAGTGCGACGCACAGGAAAATCGCGGTCAGTTTCTTCTTCATGTACTCAGTCTCCTTAAATAAGTATTTGGTATCTTGTCTGCGCCCGCGCGCAGAGGGTTACTTGTTTGCGATGTTGTTCCAAGCCTCAGAAGCGCTAAAGGTCTCAGTAGCGTTCTTATGGAGCTGAGAGGCGTAGGCCGTGATCGTCAGGGTGGGCTTTACAGCGCCTTCTGCATCCAGAGCGTTCATCTGCTCCTTGGTAACAGAACCCTTAACAGTGACCTGATCGTCCTTCAGAACGCTGTAAGGTGTGCCGATCTGATTGGTGGTGCCATCAACAACACGGTAGTAGACCGTATCGACACCATCGAGCTTCGTCCAGCCGTCAGCGATAACATACTCAAGGTAGGTATCGAAGCTTGCGGACTTATCCAGCTTCACAAACAGGTAGCACTCTTCGGAGCCAGCCAGAACAGTCGCCTTGGGGTTCTTGCTGATGGTGTAGCCCGGAATCATTTTGTACTCCGTGCCGGTGGTCTCTTTCAGCTCAACCTTGATGTCGCTGGTGGTAAAGGTATTCGTTACCACATCAGACTTCGCGGTCAGCCATGCCAACGTACCTGCTACAACGCCAACGACCAGTAGAGTCAGCGCCAGAAACAATGCCAAACCTTTCTTCTTCATGTCGTTTTCCTCCTTTCCTCGGGTATTTGCGATGAGGATTTATTTCAACAGATGTCGAAATCGGTGTTTCTCGCATCTGTTGGAATCATAAGAGATTAGTTGAAAGCAGCCCAGGCAGCTTCTGCGTTAGCAAAGCCGTCAGCCTGAATGGCGTAAGCATTGACGGTGATGGTCATGCCCTCGATGGTTGCAAGCTGCTCATTCGTGATAGTGCCTGGAACGGTGATGGAATCAAACAGAGCGTCCAGAGCGACATCAGCAGTGGGAGCGCCAACAGTCTCTTTGTACCAGAACTCATAGGTGCGGGTGTCTGCGGTCGCATCCTTGGTGTTGCCCTTGTAGACCCAGTTCGCAGCATCATAGCCGTTGAAGATGCTGGTCAGATCTGCGCCGGTGGGAGCAAAGATAGCATCCAGAGCACTGGCCTTGGAGAAGGTGACAGTCATCTTGATGTAGCTGGCTTCACTGCCGTTCAGAACGGTGACCATGGGGTCTTTGTTGTAGGTGTGACCCGGCAGCAGCTTGTAGCTGTTGGCCTTGACACGATCAGCGCCGTCAACCAGAGAGCCGTCAGTATTCGCCTTGGCCTCGTCCAGCTTGATTGCTACGGAGCCGACGCTGAATGTGTTGACGACTTCATCGTTGGAAGTCAGGAACGCCATTGTTCCCAGCACCGAGGCGGTAACAAGCAACACCGCACAGAGGGTCAGGAGCAGAGCCTTGCTTTTCGTTTTCATCACGAAAACCTCCTAAAAATTTGTTATATAGGGAGCCTTGCGGCATTGCCCTTGAATAAATGTGAAGCGCTTACTGCGCGTCCCGTTCTGCTTCCCGCTTTATCAGCTCCTGCCGGAGCGCATCGGCGGCAGCTTTGTCAAAGCGGCCTGCCTCGACGGTCTGACGAATGGCTTCCACCTCGTCGTCTGTGAGCAGATTGTCAGTTTTCCGGCGGATCTCGTCGGTCAGGCTTTCATCGGCGGGTTCTTCCGGGGTGACATCGACCGCAGCAGCTTTGTGTGCCGCAGCATGAGCGCCTTTTTTGCGCCGGGAAGACTTTTTCTTTTTGCTCTCGTCCTCGTCTTTGCCGTCCGCAAAAATGTCGGGGATGAACACAAGCAAAAGCAGGACAGCACCGGCAGAGATGGCAATGTACATTCCGGGCGGGTGCTGGATATAATCCGCAATATAGCCGAGATACGGGATGGAGAAGATCGGCGTGCCGATTACATTTTTATAATGTACGAGAGAACCATCCTCGGCTTCGTTGGCGTCGCCCTTGGTGCGGAAGCGGATCACGGTGGGGTCTTCCTCGTCCGGGACGATGCCCACGACGCGGTGCGTGGCCACCGTGTTCTCGTCCAGCATGAACGTGATGGGTTGTCCTTCTTTTATGGTGTAGGGGTCTACCTTCTTTACATAGATCAGCGAACCGGTGTGATAGGTCGGCTCCATAGAGCCGGACAGCACGGTGAATACCTGCAATCCAACGACTCTCGCGCCAACCAGCAGGAGCGCCAGAAGCACCACCAGCGCGACCAGGATGCTGCTGATCACATTCCAGATTTTCTTGAGCGAGTTATTCATAAAGCTTCTTTCTTATCCTCTTCTTCTAAAACTTCAGCTCTGACGTTCGGCACGACAAAGCTATAAATCTGTTCAAAAGCCCATGTGATCGTTTCCTCACTGTTTTCCATCTCGCCGTTCATAACTCTGGAGGCAAAGAACAGCATCGTGGAGAAGACCTGATGAATGAGCATGTCCATGTATGTGCCGGGCTTGAAGGACTTGCTCGCCTTCTCGATCAGCGGCTTAAAACATGCAAGATGCGTTTCGTATGCATGAGAACGGCAGCTTGCAGAATAATAGTACCGAATGTAGAAGATACAATCGGCTGGCTCATTCAGGATGAAGTCCCAGCTTCTCTTCCAGAGGATATAGGCCCGCTCTTTCCACGAGAGTCCCGGCATGTGCATAACAGGAAGCGTCTTTTGCAGAAGGTTGGCAAAGTTCACATCTTCCATGTGAAGTGCCGCGCTGAGCAGGTCATCTTTGCCGGAGAAACACTTATAAATATATGCCTCGTTCAGCTTCGCTTCGGATGCAATGGCTTTGGTAGTGGTTTTCTCCAGGCCATCCCGCGCTACGACGCGAACTGCGCTGTCTATGAAGACCTGCCGCATCTCTTGTACTTCCAACTGCACACCTCTTTCTGGAAAATAAGCGGGTACTTATCCTGTCCGGGAAAAGAAAGCAGAACATCAGCACGCGCCGATTGATCTGCTGGTTCTGGCGAAAAATCATCGTGGAGTTCATCACTCGACGGACAGACGGGAATTCAATCCACGATTAGAAACTTCACGTCAAACCTCCTTCATATCAAAAAAGCCTTGGGATTCGGTGCTTCGTGGAGTTCATCACTCCATCCAATCACCCCATCCAAGGCGGCAAAACACTGGAATACCTATGTTTTTTCGTGCGCATGACACAAAAGTTTGACTGCGTATTTCAGAACCCTACGGCGTTCAATTTTTTCATATTGTCCCGCTTCAAAATCAGAGAAGAGTGGACGTACCGGTCAAGCGTGATGGTCGTTGTCGCATGTCCTAGCACCTCTGAAAGCGACTTGATCTCAAACCCAACCTCGACGGCTCGCGTCGCAAACGTGTGACGAAGTGTGTGAAAATGAACGCCCTCCAGGCCACATTCGCGGGTATATTTCTCCATCCTGTATTGCAGCGCACGCGGCTCCATATAATTTTCTGTGCCGGTCAAAACATAAGCGGCTGAACTGTGAGGATTCATCTTCCCGCAAAGCTCAGCCGTGTAGTCTGTTATGGGAATCGTCCTGATGGAAGTATCGCTTTTGGGTGTACCGATCACAATTCTCGTCCGTGAACCGGGATTGTCAGCGGTACTGGTATCGCGCAGCCGTTGAAGCGTGGCGTCGATGCGGATCGTCTGTTCTTTTAAGGATATATTGCCCCATTGCAGCGCACAGAGCTCTCCAATACGAACACCCGTGAACAGCGTCAACAGCACGCCAAACTTGCAGGTATCCATATCATCCAACAGGTAGGAAACGAAGCGCGTCTGCTCTTCGCGGGACAGCACCCGCATTTCCTTTTTTCCGGGCTTTGGATAATTGATCTCGATTGCCGGGAATCCTCCGGTGAAAAATGTCGCTGTGTATTTCAGGATACCGTGCAGAACGACAAGCACATCATGCACAGTCTTCGGAGCCAGCTCATCCTCAAAAAGCAGCTCCTCGGTGAAGTCGTCGATCAGGCCGGTCGTCATGCCCATGGGGAAGCAGCCACCGAGCTTCGGCTTGATGTGCTTCCGCAAAGCGGTATCATATTTAATATAGGTAGACTCCTTCACTTTGGGCTTTCGCATACGCAGCCATTCGTCGCAGTAGAACGCAAAACGGTGCCGGGAGTTTGTGCTTGGAATCGGCTTCCCGTTGACCAGTGCCGCTTTGCACTTGGTCACTTTTTCCTTGGCCTCCCGATAAGTCTTGCCGTAGCAGAAGCCGTACTTGATTTTGCCGGAAAGCTCATAGCCTTTGATATAGCGTGCTTCCCATCTGCCGTCCTTGCGTTTGAAAATATTTTCGCCTTTTGCCATCTTGAGAACCTCCTAATTTTTTGAAAACGTTGTGGCAACTCACATTCTACCAACAGCACCAAGCTGTTCCAGACTGCGCATTTGACTGCGATAAACCGTCAGCCAAACGTGTCAGCAGCAGAAATCGGGCACATAATTTCAAGTTCACGCCTGCACCCTAATTTCTTTTTTCAAAAACTGCCGCAAATTCACCTCTTCCTATTGATTTTTACCGAGCTAAGTGCTATAATCTGTTATGAATATTATAGGGCGTAAGGGTCATGGAGTGATGAACTCCACGAAATAAGAAGCCGCATCTGAGACGTTACACTTGGCAAGCAATGCCTGCGTTTATACAAACTTGACGAACAGGGAGATTTCCGGTGACGGAAATCTCCCTGCTGCTTGTTGGGGAAACTCTCCCCAACCCCCTGATTGATCGAACGGTTCCCGTTCGGCTGCGCCCTGCGTTGCAGTGCTATTTTTCCTGTTGATGCTCTCTTGTCTGCCGCTGGTCGTCGGCATCCGTGCGCAGGAGCATCTCGGCGTTGGCCTTATAAATCTGGAGCCGCTTCGCTTCGTCACGAGCCTTGGAAAGCTCTGCATAATCGAGCTTCTTCTGCACGAGCAGATCGGAATATTCCGCTTGCAGACTCTTGACGGTGGGCAGCTTTTTCAGCGCCAGATCGTCAAACGCCTTCTTCGCTGCCTTGTGGATGGTGATGTCGCTCTCGTGCGCATCGTAATATTTTCTGGAATACCCGGCCTTGCGATAAGCGGTGTAGATATCTCTGGTTTTGGCATAGTTGATGATGTGCGTTTTCAAAACGGCGATCTCTGCCATGCGGCTCTCTGCCGCCTTTATTTTTGCCGTCAGTTCCTTCGTCCTACTGCTTGCAGCATCCGCATAATCGGCCAGCGCATCGAAATCCGCGAAATCATGCTTCTGGATGAACAGCAGCGTTTCAGCCATGGTTTTCAGCTTCACAACTTTCAGCTTCTGGTCGTATGCAGCGCCTTTGCCGTTGCCGATTTTGGCCTCAATCTGTGAAATCAGCGTCGGTCTCGACACCTTGGAAGGATACCTCTTTTTCCTGCGCGGCGTATGCACCCGTGTACCGAGAATCACAGCGCGCAGTTCTTCTTCCGAGTAGCCTTCGCCCAGCGACCGGAGCCGAATATTCTGCGGCTGACCGTCCCGCATGAAGGTGACATGCCTGCCGCATTTTACGGTGTAACCGGCGGCTTCCACCAGCTTCAGAAATTCCTCAAAATCTTTCGGTTTCTTTGCAAGCGCTGCGTCAATGGCCGCACGCAGCAGATCGCGCTGACAGGGCTTTGCTTTGCCGCCCAGCCACTTGTTGTAGCTTTTGCTGTACGGCTTCGGATTCTCAATCACAGACAGCCGGTGCTCCATACAGACAAGATCGCTGAGCTTCCGGACAGCTTCGGTGCTGCCCCAGAAGTTGCGAAATTTCCGCGTGCAGTCCAGCGTAGTGGAGTTCCAAATGATATGGTTGTGGATGTGCTGCTTGTCGGTGTGGGTACAGACGATAAAGGCATGGTCGCCCTTCGTGAAGCGCCTGGCAAATTCATAGCCGAGTTGGTTGGCTTCCTCCGGTGTGACCTCGCCCGGTTTGAAGGATTGCCGGATCTGATACGCGATCACATCGCTGGCCTGCTCCCGGCCGGTGAGCTGCCGGTACTGGCGCTTGGATAAGAGAAATTCGCTGTCTGCCGTCTTTGCATCACAGGCATAGGCAGAGATATATTCGCCGTCTTCCGTCTTATCCGGATTCTTAGCGTAGTCTGTCCGCTCCGTCAGACATTGGGCAATGGTCTTGCCCTTGTTGACGTGCATGGGAATGATTCGCGTGGTCGCCACGAGCAAGCCCCCTTTGCAAAAAGATAGCGCGGAAGCTTTTACACTTCCGCGCTTGCTCTATCAATATACTTTTTCTTTCATCCAGTCCCGCAGCAGGTGGAGCTGTGCAACAAGCCACGCACCGAGCATCGGCAGGCCGTAGGGCGAAAGCAGAAACGCCGCTACAAGCTCGATCACACCGTTTTTTACATTGTGGTCGATGAAACTGAAAATGCTCACAAGGACAAGAAGCACAGACAGGATATTCAGCAGCACGGCGGAAATATGCAGGGTCAGCGTGCAGAGCCAGATCAGGAACGCGAGAATAAGCATAACCGGAGCCAGCAGGATTTTCAGAACAAATTTCATGTTTTCATCAACTCCTTCGCCTACATATTACAATTTAATAGGGACGGAGGCAAGGATGCCGCGGAGAGGGATGGCATTGGAGCCGCAGCTCCATTATTTGATGCCTGCAAGCTTTACCAGTATCCCATTCGCCATATCCCAAAGCTGCTCCTGATTTTGGACGACCTGCTCCAAATCCGTATCATAGACGCGCCCGGATTCATTCATCCGCCGCGCGATCTGATTGATGTTGTTGCTGGCATAGCGCAGAAGCGAGACCATTTCTTTCAGCTCTGGCAGTTCCAGCCGGACGATCATGCCGTCAATGGCGATACGGCGCAGATAGGCGCTGAGATTGGTCATGCCTGCCTGCGCCATTTTTTCTTCGATCATGCTCTTTTCATTTTCGGATACCCAGAAGATGATCTGCACATTTCTGTTTCTGGCCATGGTCATCGCTCCTGTCCCGGCAGCTTTTTCTCTGCGGTCTTTGCCTGAATCGCCGTCTTGTTTTTCTGAATCTTCTCAAGCACAGATGGGCGCTTTTCCGGCACAGCTTTTTCCTTTGCCAGTTCCTCGCGCACACGAGAGACGAGCAGATTGACAAGGCCGGGATTGACCTGCGACACGAGAAAGTACCGACTGCGTTCCTGCCCCCATTCGTCGGCATCGGCACAGACCGGAATCGTCTGTGCCCAGGCTTTATTATCGCGGCTGATTCGTCCGTCGTGGTCAAACGCACGCACGGTATTGGCAAGCACATACGCCACACGTTCCATTCCAAACTGCGCTGCAACCTGTGCGGCGGCCTTGCCTGTGTCGAGACAATAGTCGTGGTAGCTTTCATGGATCGCGGATTCCAGCGCGTCCCGGCAGGCCATGTTTACGCGAAAGGATTCCCGGTAGACGGGCAGCTCGTCGTGCTCGATGGCATACTCTGCGCTCTGCTTGTAGACCGGAATCTGTGCGGTTTCAGAAGAAATTTTTTGGATATCATTACGTTCCATAATCGTCCTCCTTGTAATCTTGATTTGTACTCGTTCTTTCCGTATAATAAGAAAAACGGTGGTGGTAAAATGGCAAACAACGATCAGCTCTGGCAGGAAGCCAAGAAGCGCTGCCGACTGGATGACAAAGATATCGCCCTCGCCAAACGGCTGGGGCTGAATCCGCGCAGCCTTATCAAGAACATTCCCAACAAAAGCGAGCCGTGGAAGGCTCCCGTCAAAGACTGGCTCCATGAGATAGAGGCAAAGCGCAGCAAAAAGGCAGAGCAGAAGCAGCGCCGCCGCGAGAAAGAGGCAAAGGTGCAGGATAGCGCCGACAAGGAAAAATAATTCCTCGTCGGCGCTGTTTTGTTATCTGCTTTCCTGCTCCCGCTGCTTTGCGTGTGCGTCCTGGGCCTGATGCGCCGGTGTGTTTTTCAGCCGCGCCAGCACAGAGGGACGTTCAGCTTTTGCGGAGATTGCAGTCTCATCTGCCAACTGCTCCATGGGCGTGCGCTCGTCGATGTTCAGCTCGGCGTTGAGCTGCGCAAGCCGCGCAGATTTTACACGAAGCTCTTCCTCCTGCGGGAAAGACTTTCCAAGTTCTGCCTTTGCGGCCTCCATCTGCGCGGTCGTCGCGTCCAGCGTATTTCTGACATTCTGCAATCTGTCCGGCATGGCGTTCAAAACGTTGTCGATACGAGTGAGGTTTCCACGTGCATCCTTGCCCAGTGTCACGCGATGTGTCATCTGCCCCTTGAGCGTCAGAACATAGTCCTTGCCGAAATCCTCCAGCGTGAGAGACATTTGGAATCCGCGATAGGTGCCGATGGACACCGGCTCCATACCCCGCACATCCTTGAACGCTTCCAAGAGCGCCGCACCGGCGTTGTCCTTATCCGTAAGATTGTCGTTTTTGACCGTCATACCGGCAAAGCCGTCCTCTGGATGTGGGTGCGTGGCCAGCGTTTTCATATCTGCCTCAAGGCCGGAAATGAAGCCCCTGGACTTTTCAATTTCCTCCGGGAATTTCTTCAAAAGACTGTCCTCCAGCTTGTACTGTTGGCTCTGATGGCTGGCCTTCATCAGCTTCAATCGCGCAACATCCACATCCAAATCCATTTTTTCCTTGATCCGCTCGTCTCCAGCGCACAACGCCTTGATCTCTGCATAGGAAAGGGCTGTTTCGTCTACATCCTCACAGGAGCGAACCGGGCTTTTGCTGGTCATGATCTGTGAAATAAACCGCTGTTTATTCTCCACGGTCTGCCACAAATAGGCATCGAAGGTAGATTCCGTGACGTAACGGTAGATGTGGACTTCCTTGTTGCGGTTGCCTTGACGGATGATGCGGCCGCTGCGCTGTTCGAGATCAGTCGGTCATTTTTTGCGGACAGTTCATACATGCTATCCTTTTCTGTTCT
>ERZ809224.123-NODE-123-length-82961-cov-13.825899_pt1 | contig 82961 bp, 78 predicted proteins | sample MGYA00520513_ERZ809224 | MGnify/ENA primary metagenome ERZ809224 (study PRJEB31576, sample SAMEA3212658) | Homo sapiens | biome: human-gut; feature: human gut; material: fecal | place: Sweden | collected 2012 ... | reverse complement strand
CCATCAACAACTGCATCTGCGTGGATCTGTATGGCCAGGTATCTTCGGAAAGCTCCGGTACCCGGCATATCAGCGGCACAGGCGGCCAGCTGGACTTTATGGATGGAGCAGCCCGGAGCAAAGGCGGTAAGGGCTTTATCGCCATGACTGCCACCTATACGGACCGGCAGGGGAATCTGCGTTCCCGGATCGTACCGCATCTGGGGGGGGACATCGTTACTACGCCCCGGAGCCAGGCCTATTATATCGTTACGGAGTACGGCATTGCCAATCTGGTGGGCAGAACCACCTGGGAGCGGGCGGAAAGCATGGTGGAACTGGCCCATCCGGATTTCCGGGAGGAGCTTATCCGCAATGCGGAAGCCCAGCGGATCTGGCGCCGTTCCAACAAGCGCTGAGAGCAGGGGTATACAGCATGCAACAGGTGTTTCTTCATTTGAGAAGAAATACCTGTTTTTTATAGAGAAAGACGGGAGTGCCTCTGCCTCTTTCCCCATATTCTGCCATAAATTCCCGCATAAGCGGAGAATATTAACACTTAGGTCATGAAGATTTTGCATACACGGCGCCTTGTCGCCTTGAAAAAAAGGGGGGGATTCAGTAAAATATAAGAAATCAATACGCACATGCTGCGGGAAAGCGACAAAGGAGAGCATGGCAGAAACCAATCGTTCCGACGATAAAAGCAAGCATACATCCGGATCCATCAACTGGAAAAAGGTACGCCGCCGTTTTAAGAAGAAGAGCCGCAAATTTTTGGGAGCTCTTGGAATGGGCGTCGTTTTCTGCGGAAAGAAGCTGGGGCAACTGGCAAAAAGGACCGTTCCCTTTTGGAAAAAGCTGGGAGACGGCCTGTGCGCCGGGGGCCGCAGGCTCCATGAAAAGATACAGGGCACCAAGGCTGCTCCGGTATGCAACGCCATAGTTCGATTTTTTGCCGCTATGGGGCGGGGTTGCAAAGCCTTGAACGCCAGATTCAAAACTCTGGGCAAACCCTTGCGGCTGGGGATCAGTGCCGCTTCCCTGTTGTTGGTGGTGGGGCTGGTGCTGTCTGCCGCTCTTTCAGGCGGAAGTCAGAAGACTGCCCAGACCGATCTGCCCATAGAGGTTCAGGGGTCTCCTTCTCCCACCCCCGTGCCGGAGACCACTGCACTGCCCAGCCAGGAGCCGGTGGTGCAGGCGGCGGTTGCAGACCCTGTGCAGGATACCCCCGCTGCCTTCTCTGAGACGTATAAAAAGGGAGATGACGGAGCGATCATCGCCGATGTGCAGCTTCGGCTTATGGAGCTGGTGTATATGGACAGCGATGAACCTACGGAGCATTTCGGTTCTATTACGGAAGAAGCCCTGACATCCTTCCAGAAGCATAACGATCTGCCTGCGGACGGAGTGCTGCGGGAAGCCACCTATCTGGCGCTCATGAGTGAAAACGCCAAGGAATACGTCATGCAGGACGGAGACGAGGGCGACGATGTCCGGGACGTGCAGCAGCGACTGTATGAGCTGGGCTATCTGGCTAAAAACTGCATTACGGGCACCTTTGGGGATAAGACTCTGGAAGCGCTGAAGGATTTTCAGAGCAGCAACGGTCTCAAGGGCGATGGCAAGGCCGGGGTCAAGACTCTGGAGAAGCTGTATGATGAAGATGTGGTGGGCAATTTCTATCGCAAGGGCGATGTGAATGACTCCATCAAGACATATCAGCAGAAACTGGTCAAGCTGGGGTATCTTTCTTCCACCTATTCCCCAAAAGGGAAGATGGATAATGAGACCGTAGCGGCTCTCAAGAGCTTTCAGAATGTAAACGGCATCATTGCCGACGGTTGTCTGGGCGTTGTGACCATGGAGCTGCTGGATTCCAAGAATGCCGTGGCCTATTCTCTGAGCCTGGGCATGAAGGGTTCCGATGTAAAGGATGTGCAGAAACGGCTGTACAAGCTGGGGTATCTGAAGCATTCTTCCCAGATCACAGGGTATTTCAGCGCTGAAACGGAAGACGCCGTAGAAGCCTTCCAGAAGCGCAACGGGCTTACCGCAGACGGAACGGTGGGGGCCAAGACCCTGAAGGTCCTGGAGAGCGATTCGGCCAAGAAGCCCAAAGCTACGGCAACGCCCAAGCCCACCAAAAAGGCTACGGCAAAGCCCGGCAAGGCTACGGCAACACCCAAGCCTGGTACCAAGACGCCCAAGCCCACCAAAACGCCCAAACCGACCTCTGCCAGCACTTCCAAGCTGGATAAATTCATACAGATCGCAAAGTCCAAGGTGGGCAGCCCCTATGTCCGGGGCGCCAAGGGACCCAATAAGTTCGACTGCTCCGGCTTTGTATACTGGTGCCTGAATCAGGCAGGTGTGAAGCAGGGGTACATGACCTCCATCACCTGGCGCAGCTGCACCAAATACACTCGCTTTGACAGCATGAGCCAGGCCCAGAAGGGAGATGTGCTGGTGTTCAAGGGCAGCAGTATGTCTACCGGCCATGTAGGTATCTATCTGGGCGGCGGGAAGATGGTGGATGCCAGCTCCGGCGCAGGGCAGGTGCGTATCACCAGTTCCAACATCCTGACCAGCACATACTGGAAGACCCACTTTTTGATGGGATACCATATCTTTGATTAAAACAGCACAGATCAGACAGCCGCTCTGCAGCAGGGCGGCTGTTTTTGCGATCCGAAAAAACAGCGCAAAAAAAGTTGGATAATTTTTAAATTGCCTATTGCATTTTGGCTTCCATGTAGCTATAATACTATATGCAGCAAGTGATCCTCAGTAGCTCAATGGCAGAGCACCCGGCTGTTAACCGGGTTGTTGTAGGTTCGAGTCCTACCTGGGGAGCCAAAAATCCGAAGCCGAATGACTTCGGATTTTTTTGTATATCTCCGCAGGCAGGCGGACCGGCTTGGGGGTACCCCTCAGCCATCGCTGCACGGTTTTATCGGCCTGAGAAATGGTATGTGCAGAAACAATGGCCCTATCACTGAATCTTTATACAAGGCCGGTATAGACAAACACGTTTGCTCGAAAAAATGCAAAATTAGAAATAACATAATTTTGCCACTTTTTACCGTGACATTCAGAGCCTTTTTCTTAAAAGCATACCGTTTTGGTAGGATTTATGGACGAAAAGCAAAAACCGCCGAAAACTAATTCTTTGTAAGAACCCTCTACATTTTTTCACAAAAACGTTGATTCTTGTTGACAAATACCCGCTTACGGTATAATATAAATCTCAGGTATACGGAGTGAGGGTATACAAAAGAAGGGTATTTATACAAGAAATACCATCTTTTACATCTTATTTCGCAAAAGTATACAGTCCGTTCGGCTGACTCACAGCCGGCGGAATTATTGTTCTCTGATAAACGCATTCTCGGCAAGACCTTTTCCACAGGTACGGGCGGCCCTGGCGGCTCCCATCCAAAGCAGGAGGCTACGGTATGAAAAGACAACAGATATGGATTCCTTACATTTCCGGTATCTGTATGCCCTTCTGCGGCCTGAAGCAGAGTATGCACTTAGACGGGAACAGCTGTTCCTACGGCATAAAGAGCCGGGGTAACCGCCTCAACAATAGCAGCGGCATGTGCTGACACGCCGATACTATGGCAGCGATTGCCCCGGATTTTTTTATATAAGCAAATATACACAGAGCAAGCGAGCGCCCGGAGGGAGGAACCGGACGCATCGGGGTCACCAAAGGCAAGTCCCTCATGGAATGATGATTTGGTTCGTACGGCTCGTAAGCCGTTCAAGTAACACAAAGAAAGGGGAACAAGCATGAAGGAAAGATGGACCAAGAGAATTGCTGCACTGCTTCTGGCCGTGATAATGATTCTCGGAACCGCAGCCTGCACCAAGGGCGCTGAACCCGCAGTAAAGGCTGACAACGACAAGCAGACCACCACCGAAGCCAACAAGACCACTCCCGACGAAACTACCCCCGAAACCACCGATGCTCCCGCAGAGGAGAAGCCCTTCGCCGTGTATGACAACGACGAACATCTACATGGCCAACCTGGGCGAATTCTATGAAGCCTTCCAGGCGGCCACCACCACTGCGGAGAATGTTTCCCAGCGCTATGCCCTGCTGGCCGTGGCAGAAGCCAAGGCCATCGAAAGCGGCGTAGGCACCCCCATGTATGGCGGCACGGCCGGTTATAACATGAGCCGTATCGTATACTGCTCCGGCGGATATGCCGGCTGGCGCGGCACCATGTCGGATTTGACCCAGTATGTAATCACCAATGAGATCATCACTGCGGAAGATTATAAACACCTGAAAGAGCTCCGCACCGAGCTGGTGGGTACTGGCACTTACATGACCAAGGCTGTAGAATACCTCACCGAGAAGGGATATACCTTCCGGGACACCTACACCGCTACTTTTGTAGATAACCCTACCACCTGGGATATCTTTGCCGCTTCCACCTCTAATGATTCCAGCATAATCAGCCCCACACTGGATTATCTGTATGCCTATGATGCAGAAGGTGTGCTTCAGCCCCATCTGGCTGAAAGCTGCGAGATCTCCGAGGACGGCAAGGTTTACACCTTGAAGATCCGCCCCGGCCAGATCTGGGTGGATTCTCAGGGTCGCAAGGTTGCAGATGTTACCGCCGACGACTGGGTGGCGGCCGCCCAGCACCAGGCCGACCTGCAGGATTGCTACGACCTGAACAATTACATCGAAGGGATGACCGCCTATGTTACCGGCGAGACCACCGATTTCTCCACCGTAGGCGTAAAGGCACTGGATGATCTGACTCTCCAGTACACCCTGAAGGAGCCGGCCACTTACTTTATGAGCCTGCTCCAGAAGATTGGGTTCCTGCCTCTGTGCCGGAGTTACTTTCTTTCTCAGGGCGGCGCTTTCGGTCTGGATGCCTTCTCCGAAGCTCAGTCCAAACCCTCCTACCAGTACGGTATCGACCAGAACCATGTTGCTGTCTGCGGTCAGTTCCTCTGCATCAACATGACGGAAAAGAATTCCGTTACCTATGTGCTTAACGAGAACTACTGGAATGCTTCCAATGCCAATCTGAAGGCTGTAAAGCTGACCTTCAGTGATAGCAGTGATGTATCCCGTTCCTATGACGATTTCATGAACGGCACTGTAGTCTCCATGTATCTGAACAGTCAGCGCTTGGAACTGGCCAAGAAGAAGGGCGATTTTGAAAAGTATGCCTTTGTTAACGATGTAGGCCGGATCACCTTCCTGTTCTGGTTCAATATTCACCGCCAGACCTACGCCAACATGGCGGATGGCGCTGCTCCATCTCGGAAGACCGATGCGGAAAAGGCGCTCAGCTGCGCTGCTTTGCAGAACAAGCACTTCCGCCTGGCCATCGGACACGCCATCGACCGGGGTGCATATGTAAGCCAGAATGTGGGTGAGGATTTGTCTCTCCAGAGTGTGCGTAACTCCATCACTCCCGGTACCTATGTGAGCCTGGAGGAGGATGTGACCATCGATATCAACGGCACCGCCACCACCTTCCCCAAGGGGACCTGGTACGGCGCTATCGTACAGGCCCAGTTGGACGCCGACAACTTCGGCCTGCAGATCTGGGATGCCGAGAACCTGACCAACGACGGTTGGGATGCCTGGTACAACCCCGCGAAGGCCATGGAAGAGCTGCAGATCGCCATTGAAGAGTTAAAGGCAGCCGGCTATGAGGTTTCCAAGGAGAACCCCATCGTTATGGATTACCCCTACCCCTCCTACAACGAGGTAGGTCAGAACCAGTGCTACGTGCTCAAGACCTGCATCGAATCCGCCTTTGACGGTCTGGTGCGGTTTGATGCCCTGCCCCTGAACAACGTGACCGAGTTCCTCAACGTACAGAACAACACCAACAACGGTTCCGAGCACAACACCGACATGGGTGGTCTGGGCTGCATCGGTTCCGACCACGGCGATCCCATCTGCTATCTGGATGGCCTCCTGCCCTACGGCGACGGCAGGCTGACCCAGAAGCTGGGGCTGTGGTAAGAAACAGCGCAGGCTTTTGGCGCTAAAAGCTAAAGCAGTTTTCATGCTCACCGGGGAGCCATCCCCGGTGGGCTGAAATAGAGAAAAAAGAAAGGGACTCACACATGAAGGTAAGATGGACCAAGGGAATCGTGGCGCTGCTGCTGGCAGTGATGATGATTCTCGGAACTGCAGCTTGCTCCAAGGGCGCAGAAAACACTGCGGCCAACGGAACCAGCGAAAACGACAAGACCCCCGCAACCGGAACCGACACTCCCGCCGCCGCGGATGAGCCCGCCGGAACCGACACCCCCGCCGAGGAAGAGAAGACCTTTGCCGTTTATGACAACGACGAGGATATCTATATGGCCAACCTGGGCGAGTTCTACGCCGATTATCAGAAGGCTACCGAAGCTTCCAGCGTTTCCGAGCGCTATGCGCTGCTGGCAGTAGCAGAAGCTAAGGTACTGGAGAGCGGCGTTGCCACCCCCATGTATGGCGGCATTGCAGGCTATCAGATGAGCCGTATCGTATACTGCTCCGGCGGTTACGCTCCCTGGCGCGGCGATATGAGCGATATGTCTCAGATGATCATCACCAACGAGATCATTCTCGGTGAGGATCAGAATCACCTCCGTGATCTGAGAAATGAGCTCATGGGCACCGGCACCTACATCCAGAAGGCCGTGGAGTATCTCACCGAGAAGGGTTACACTTTCCAGGATACCTACACCTCTACCTTCGTGGATAACCCCACTACCTGGGATATCTTTGCTGCATCCACCAACACCGATGCCGGCATTATCGGGCCCACCTTCGACTACCTCTTTGCTTATGATGCAGAGGGCGTCATGCAGCCCCGTATGGCCGAAAGCTATGAGATCTCCGAGGATGGCACCGTTTACACCATCAAGATCCGCCCCGGCCAGATCTGGGTCGATTCTCAGGGCCGCAAGATAGCGGATGTCACCGCCGATGACTGGGTGGCTGCCGCACAGCATCAGGCCGACCTGCAGGATTGCTACGACCTGAACAACTTCATTGCCGGTATGACCGAGTACCTCACCGGTGAGACCACCGATTTCAGCACCGTTGGTGTAAAGGCCGTGGATGATCTGACCCTCCAGTACACCCTGAAGGAGCCTGCCAGCTACTTTATCAGCCTGCTCCAGAAGCATGCATTCCTGCCTTTGTGCCGGAGCTACTTCCTCTCCCAGGGCGGCGCATTCGGCCAGGCCGAGTTTGCTGAGGCTCAGGCCCAGCCCACTTATCTCTACGGTACCGATCAGAACCATATTGCCATCAGCGGCCAGTTCCTCTGCACCAACATGACGGAGAAGAACTCCATCACCTACGTGCTCAACGAGAATTACTGGAACGCTGCCAACGCTACTCTCAAGGGCGTTAAGTATGTTTTCAGCGACAGCAGCGACGTGAGCCGTACCTATGATGACTTCATCAACGGCGTCACCATGACACTGGGTCTGAACACCCAGCGTTTGGAGCTGGCCAAGCAGAAGGGTGACTTTGACAAGTACGCTTATGTTGGCGACGTAGGCCGGATTACCTTCCTGTTCTGGTTCAACCTGCATCGCCAGACCTACGCCAACATGGCGGATGGCGCTGCTCCCTCTCAGAAGACTGACGCCGAAAAGGCCGTCAGCTGCGCTGCTCTGCAGAATGCACATTTTCGCCGTGCTATCGGCCATGCCATCAGCCGCGGCGCTTACCTGGCCCAGAACGTGGGCGAGGATCTGGCCATGATGAGTGTGCGTAACACCCTCACCCCCGGCACCTATGTAAAGCTGGAGGAGGATGTGACCATCGACATCAACGGCACTGCCACCACCTTCCCTGCCGGCACCTGGTACGGCGCTATCGTACAGGCTCAGCTGGACGCCGACAACGTAGGCGTTAAGGTATGGGATGAGAAGAACCTGTCCACCGATGGCTGGGATGCCTGGTACAATGTGGATATGGCCAAGGCTGAACTGCAGCTGGCCATTGAGGAGCTCAAGACCCTGGGTATCGAGGTCTCCAAGGAGAACCCCATCGTCATGGACTACCCCTATCCCGCCTACAATGAAGTGGGCCAGAACCAGGCTTACGTGCTCAAGACCTGCATCGAATCCGCTTTCGACGGCCTTGTGCGCTTTGATACGCTGGTGCTCAACAACGTTACCGAGTTCCAGAATGTGTTCAATAACACCAACAACGGTTCCGAGCACAATGCCGATATGGGCGGTTTGGGCTGCATCGGTTCCGATCACGGCGATCCCATCTGCTACCTCAACGGCATCCAGCCTTACGGCGATGGTTGGCTGACTCCCCGGATGGGTCTTTGGTAAGAATTACCGGTCTCCAGCTTACGGCAACGTAAGCCGCACAAGCCGAATGGAGGGAGCGCTCCCTCCATTCGGTCATACAAAAAGGGGTTCGCGCTATGAAGTATTTTTTCAAACGACTGCTCCGGGGCCTGTTCTCGGTAGTAGTCGCCATGTGTATCATCATCATCCTGCTGTTCTTCGTGCTGGATAAGACCCTTATCTTTGCCGAGGACGAGCAGTATGTAAAGCTCTCCAACAACCAGAAGATCACCTACATGTATACCATGTGGGAGAAGTACGGGTATCTGACCCGCGTGACCTACAATGACTATCTCAACGGTCTGGTAGATGCAGGAGAGATTACTGAGGAGGAGAAATCCGCCGTGGCCACCATCGGAAGAACCGCTGAGAAGGATTCCGATGAGGTCCGCAAGTATGTGGATCAGTTCACCAAGCTCTACGAATCCAAGGGATATACCATCTGCCGGCTGGATGCGGTCATGGCCAACAAGAGCCGAATCGCTACCGGCGGCGGACAGACACTTTTTGCTTATTTGAATACTCCCGTTCTTAAAAGGCTGGGAAGCTTCTTCTCCGGTCTGCTCACCTTTGACAATATTCACTATGTACAGGAGGATATTGGGGAGCGGAAGCTGACCTTCACCTTCTATGACCCGGTTTACGGCGGTGAAAAATTCTCCCCCGCCATCATCGGAAACGGTACATATCATAAATACCTGCTGTACTGCAACGATCAGTTCCCGTATATACACCAGAACTTCGTTAAGCTCCGCCTGGGGACATCCTTCACGGTAAACAAGGGCATCGATGCCTTTGAAACCATGACCCAGTCCCAGGGCACCTATGTGGTACACACCAACTATTATCCCACCGGGTTGGTGGCGGAAAGCGCAGACGATCTGCACACCGCTACCTATATGGCCGGATCCAGAGAACTGAACCTGGTGTATGCCGATCAGTTTGACGACGATTATACCAATACCAATCTGGTCAAGGACAGCAGATCCAAGATCTACTACTCCTTTATCATCAGCATTCTGGGATCTTTGTTCACCTACCTGATCGGTCTTCCTCTGGGCATTCTCATGGCCAAAAAGAAGGATACCTGGGTGGATAATCTGGGCAACGCATATGTGATCTTCATGATCGCAGTGCCGTCTCTGGCCTATTACTTCATGTTCAAGGCCTTTGCCATCAATATCGGCCTGCCGGTCATCTTCTCTCTGGATAACCCGTCGGCACTTATGTATGTTACGCCGGTACTGGCCAGCCTGGCCGCTTCCGTAGCAGGTACCATGAAGTGGATGCGCCGATACATGGTGGATCAGATGAACTCCGACTATGTTAAGTTCGCCCGTGCAGGCGGTCTTACGGAGGGAGAGATCTTCACCAAGCATATCTTCAAGAATGCCGCCATCCCCACGGTTCATGGTATTCCCAATACCATCATCATGGCCCTGTCCGGTTCCATCATGATGGAGCGTATTTACGCTATCCCCGGCGTGGGCGGCCTGCTCATCCAGGCCATCGGCGCCTATGACAATGCCGTTATTCTGGGCGTAGCGTTCTTCTATGGCACGCTGTCCATTATCGGCTCGATCCTGGGCGATATCCTGATGTCCGTTATCGACCCCCGTATCTCCTATACATCCAAAGCGAGGTAAGCGCATATGATCGACACCAAAGAAAAACTGATCGACCTGAGCGACACGGGTCTTTCGGACGCAGAGCTCTTTGCCAGCTGTCCTCAGGATGCTTCCGCTGTGGAAAAGATCACCGCACCCAGGTATTCCTACTGGAAATCTGTGGGTCGGGTATTCTTCCATAAAAAGTCCAACATCGTGGTACTGCTGATGCTGGCTATCATCCTGGTGTTCACCTTTATCTATCCTTCTTTTGCAGGATTCGATAAATATGCCAACATCATGGATCCTTCGGCCAAGCATCTGACACCCGGTCAGGCCTTCCAGAAGTTCGGCTTCAGCATCCATTGGCTGTTTGGTACCGGCGAATCCGGCCAGTCCACCTTTGACGGCCTGTGGTACGGCGCCCGGATCTCTATTTCCATTGCACTGATCTGCGCCCTGATCAACTTTACCATAGGTATTCTGCTGGGCGCCGTGTGGGGCTTTTCCAAGAAAGTGGATATGGTGCTCAACGAGATCCGCAACGTTATCGTGGTGGTGCCCGGCACCTTCGTCACCTCCGTGCTGATGATGGTGTTCTCTCCCAGCTTCTGGACTTTGATCTTCTCCATGTGCATCACCGGCTGGATCGGTATTGCCTATTCCATCCGTACCCAGGTCATTATCATCCGGGACCGTGACTACAACCTGGCTTCCAAGTGCCTGGGTTCCTCTACACTGCGGATCGCTACCAAGAACATCCTGCCGTTCATGATCTCATTCATCGTGACTATGGCGGCCACTTCTCTGCCGGGTTACATCGGCTCTGAAGCCTTCCTGAGCTACATCGGCTTGGGTATTTCCGAGATGACCCTTGGTAAGATCCTCTTCAACTCTCAGGCAGCCATGGTTACCCCCGGCTGGGGCTGGGAATTCTGGTGCCCGGTCATGCTGTCCGCCTTCATTTCCATCGTTCTGTTCCTGGTGGGGCAGAGCCTGGGCGATGCGGCGGATCCCCGGACCCACATGCTGTAAGGAGAACCGGCTATGGAAGAAAAAAATGTTCTGTTGTCCATTAAGGACCTGTCCGTAAAGTTCCGGGTGCGCGGCCGTATCCTCACGGCTATCCGCAACGTATCCCTGGATATCTATGAAAATGAAACCATCGCCATCGTAGGCGAATCCGGCTGCGGCAAATCCGTGTTGACCAAGACCTTTGCGGGTATGCTTGACGGCAACGGCTTTATCGATAAGGGCGAGATCGTATTCAATGACGATTCCCTCACCAACATCTGTGCCCCCATGAACAAGGCGGCGGAGGTGATCATCCGTCAGGCTCGCAGAAAGCTGGATGAGTACTCCAAACTGGAGCTGGGCGCACCGATGTACCGGGCAATGCGCCAGCTGGAGAAGGAGCGGCAGGATCGCCTGACGCTCAGCGAAGAAGAGTCTGCGGCCTTTGAACTGCAGCGGCGGGAGTTGGTGTTCAACCGTACCGAAGCCCACAATCTGAAGCTGACACTGGACAGCAGCAGGGAGCGGGCGGAAATCCGGGAACTGAACAAGAAGATCGATGCGCTGGATAAGCAGATCAAGGCTCTGGACGAAAAGAAAAAGGCCACCATTGAGAATCACCGGAAAAAGACCACTCACGATGAATCCTATAACCGCGGCTACAACGAGAGGATGCAGGGACTTAAGGCCCGGTACGAAAAGGACTGCGCAGGGGAGATCTCTCAGCAGACCAAGGAAAGAAACAAGCGCTTGGCTAAAGAGGTGTATCTTTCCATCAACCGCTATCCGGCTCACAAGCGGCCTCAGCTGCTGAATAAGCTCTATAAGTCTCTGAAGAAGGCCATGGAGATCGGCGCTGACCTGAACAATGATGTGCAGCTGAATCAGATCTTTGAAAATGCCATCTTCCGGGTCAAGTATCTGGAAGAGGACGGGAAGTATATTCGCGGCACGGCCAACCTGAACCTGGCCAAGAATAACTGCGTGTGCAACTGGACAAATATCCGCGGCGAACGTATCGCCACCATTTTCCAGGATCCCATGACCTCCCTGAACCCGATTTTGACCATCGGCAACCAGATCACCTCCGTTATCATCAAGCACCAGCACGTTTCCGAATCGGAAGCCCGGCGCAGGGCTATCGTGCTGATGAAGAAGGTAGGTATCCCCAATGCCGAAAACCGGTTTGACGATTATCCCTTCCAGTATTCCGGCGGTATGCGGCAGCGCATCGTTATTGCCATCGCATTGTCCTGCCAGCCCAAGATCCTCATCTGCGATGAGCCTACGACAGCGCTGGACGTGACCATTCAGGCACAGATCCTGCAGCTGATTAAGGATCTGCAGAAGGAATTCCACTACACCACCGTGTTCATTACGCACGATTTAGGTGTGGTGGCCAACGTGGCAGACCGGGTGGCCGTGCTGTATGCCGGGCAGATCGTAGAGATCGGCACCGTGGAGGAGATATTCTATGATCCCCGCCATCCATACACCTGGGTGCTGCTTTCCTCTCTGCCGCAGCTCAGCGATCCTCAGGCAGAGCTGTATTCCATTGCCGGAACGCCGCCTTCCCTGTACAACAGGATCATCGGAGACGCCTTTGCACCCCGGAATCCGTACTGCCTGAAGATAGATACCCTCAAGGAGCCCCCCATGTTCAAGGTCACGGAGACCCATTACGCCAAGACCTGGCTGCTGGATCCCCGCGCCCCCAAGGTGGAGAAGCCGGAGATTATCTGCTGCATCAACGGAACCCTGAGAAAAGTATTCAACATATAAAGGACGAACCGCTATGGCTAACGAAAACAAGAAAAAAACTCATGCGCATAGCTTCCCCGAGCGCGGTCCCATTGCCGAAAACGGCAAGGAGATCCTCCTTTCCGTCCAGCATGTGGATATCAACTTCGGTAAGGGCGACAACCTGGTTCGGGCAGCCAAAGATGTGACCTTTGATATTTACAAAGGGGAGACCTTCTCCTTTGTAGGGGAATCCGGCTCCGGTAAGACCACTGTTGGCCGGGCTGTGATCCGGGCCAACCCCTGTGCAAAGGGCGCTATCTACTATAAAGGCGTGCGCATCTCCGGCAAGATCCCCAAGGCTTTGGACCGGCAGGTCATCCGAAACATCCAGATGGTGTTCCAGGATCCCGCCACTTCCCTGAACGAGCGGGCCACCGTGGATCAGATCATCTCCGAGGGTCTGCACAACTTCCATCTGTATGAAAACGAAGCGGATCGTGTCCGCAAGGTGGAAGAGATCATTGAGGAGGTGGGTCTGCTTCCCGAGCATCTGACACGGTATCCTCATGAGTTCTCCGGCGGTCAGCGCCAGCGTGTAGGTCTGGCCCGTGCCATGGTCATGGAACCGGAGCTGGTCATAGCAGACGAGCCCATCTCCGCACTGGATGTATCCATCCGCGCTCAGATCCTCAATCTGCTGAACAAGTTCAAACGGGAAAGAAACACTACCTGCCTGTTCATTGCTCACGACCTTTCCATCGTTCGGTATATTTCCGACCGTATCGGCGTTATTTACAAGGGGCAGATCGTGGAGATCGCTACCAGCGAGGAACTGTTCAACTACCCGCTGCACCCCTATACCCGATCTCTGATCTCCGCCATTCCCCTGCCGGATCCCCGGTTGGAGCGGAACAAGGTGCTCAACACCTATGATCCCTCTCAGCACAATTATACGGAAGCGGATCCTCCCAAGCTCACCCTTATCGGTCACGACCATTATGTGTATGGCAATACCGAAGAGCTGGAGGCATACAAAGCCCTGCGGGAAAAGAACGTGCCCCTGCACACCCTGTTCATCGTGGGCGTGAATGCAGAAGCACCGGAAGAAGGCCCTACCGCAGACACCACTTCCAGAGAAGTTATTCTGGACAGGCCTGCTGGCGACAGAGGCAGCTTCTTCTACGGCTTGCTGAGCTTCCTGCTGCCCATTCCGGGTCTGCTGGCCGCTTATCTGTTCCGTAAGCATAACTATATGCGTAATTACAAGGTATGCAGAAAGGGAGCACTGGCTTCCCTCATATGTATAGGCGCATTGGGACTGCTGCTGGGGTTGCTGGTACTTATCGCACTCAAATAAGCAAAGAAAAGATACTGTGTGGGGGTATGTCCCCCACACAAACCCATTTCAAAAAAATTGTAAAAAAATAAGTAAAAAAGTTTTACAAACCAGTTGACGCTATACCCGTGCGGGGTATATAATCAAGATGCTCCTAGAGGGTATACAGGAAAAAATATTGGCATACGGTTCAAAACCGATGCCGGATTATGGAGGTATCATGAAGCAATACAACGTAACCGGAATGAGCTGCGCAGCATGCAGCGCCAGGGTTGAGAAGGCCGTCACCAAGGTGAAGGGCGTCACCGGCTGCTCCGTGAGCTTGCTCACCAACTCCATGGGTGTGGAAGGCACCGCCAACCCCGCCGACGTTATCGCCGCGGTCACCGCCGCCGGTTATGGCTGCACCGAAAAGGGCGCCGCCACGTCTCAGAGCAGCTCTCAGGCTGCTGCCGAAGAGGCCCTCAAAGATAAAGAAACGCCACTCCTTAAGAAGCGCCTCATCTGGTCCGTCATCTTCCTGACCATCCTCATGTACTTCTCCATGGGCGTCAAGATGTGGAACTGGCCCTACCCCTCCTTCATGGCTGTCACCGCAGAGGATGGCGAGGTCATTTTCAACCCCATGATGGTCGCTCTCATTGAGATGCTGTTCACCATCATCGTCATGGTCATCAACAAGAAGTTCTTTATCAACGGCTTCAAGAGCCTCTGGCATCGTTCCCCCAACATGGATACCCTGATCGCTCTGGGTTCCACCGCCGCTTTTGTTTACAGCACCGAGCAGGTCTTTGAGATGACCATGGTTCTGGCAAAGGGCATGGTCCATCATGCACACATGATCGGTCACGGCCTGTACTTCGAGTCCGCCGCCATGATCCTGACCCTCATCACCGTAGGCAAGATGCTGGAAGCACGCTCCAAGGGCAAGACCACCGATGCTCTCAAGAGCCTGATGAAACTGGCCCCCAAGACCGCAGTGGTCATCAGCGACGGTCAGGAGCAGGAGATCTCCATTGATCAGGTGCAGAAGGGCGACATCTTTGTGGTTCGTCCCGGCGAGAATATCCCCGTAGACGGTATCGTTCTGGAAGGCCACAGCGCCGTAAACGAAGCCGCTCTTACCGGCGAAAGTATCCCTGTGGATAAGGCCGAAGGCGACACCGTTTCCGCCGCTACCCTGAACCAGTCCGGCTTCATTAAGTGCCAGGCCACCCGCGTCGGCGAGGATACCACCCTCTCCCAGATCATCCAGATGGTCAGCGACGCAGCCGCCACCAAAGCTCCTATCGCCAAGGTTGCCGATAAGGTTTCCGGCGTGTTCGTACCTGCCGTTATCAGCATCGCCATCGTCACCACCATCGTGTGGCTGATCATTGGTCACGAAGGCAAAATGGACGTTGGTTTCGCCCTGGCCCGCGGTATTTCCGTGCTGGTCATCAGCTGCCCCTGCGCACTGGGTCTTGCTACCCCCGTGGCCATCATGGTAGGCAACGGCATGGGCGCCAAGAAGGGCATCCTCTTCAAGACTGCCGTATCTCTGGAAGAAACCGGCAAGATGGATATCGTTGCACTGGATAAGACCGGTACCATCACCACCGGCGAACCCAAGGTCACCGATATTATCCCTGCTGCCGGCGTTTCCGAGAAGGATCTGCTGACCATGGCCTATGCTCTGGAAAGAAAGAGCGAGCATCCTCTGGCCCGTGCTATCCTGCAGAAGGCTGAAGAAGACAAGCTGGTTGCCGACGAAGTTTCCGACTTTGCGGCTCTCCCCGGCAACGGCCTGACCGCCACCTGGAAGGGCGCCAAGCTCACCGGCGGCAACTACAAGTTCATCAGCACCCAGAGCACTATTTCCAACACCCTGAAGGAGAAATCCGAGAAGCTGGCCGAACAGGGCAAGACCCCCTTGTTCTTTGCCAAGGACAATGACCTTATCGGTATCATCGCCGTTGCCGACGTTATCAAGAGCGACAGCGCCCAGGCCGTTAAGGAAATGCAGAATATGGGTATCCACGTTGTTATGCTCACCGGCGACAACGAGCGTACCGCCAAAGCCATCGGCGCCCAGGCCGGTGTGGACGAAGTCATCGCAGGCGTTCTGCCCGACGGTAAGGAAGCCGTTGTGCGTGAGCTGAAGAAGAAGGGCAAGGTTGCCATGGTAGGCGATGGTATCAACGATGCTCCCGCCCTGACCAGAGCCGACATCGGTATCGCCATCGGCGCCGGTACTGACGTAGCCATCGATGCCGCGGACGTTGTGCTCATGAAGAGCCGTCTCTCCGACGTACCCGCTGCCATCCGTTTGAGCCGCGCCACGCTGCGCAACATCCATGAGAACCTGTTCTGGGCCTTCTTCTACAACACCATCGGTATCCCCGTGGCCGCCGGATGCTTCATTTGGGCCGGCATCGAGCTGAACCCCATGCTGGGCGCTGCCGCCATGAGTCTGAGCAGCTTCTGCGTGGTTTCCAACGCTCTGCGTCTTAACTTCTTCAAGATGAATGACGCCAGCCACGACAAGAAGCGCAAGCACAAGGCTGTCAAGGCCGCTCCCGCTGGCCAGACCATCACCAAGACCATCAGCATCACCGGACTTATGTGCGGTCACTGCGAGAACACCGTAAAGAACGCTCTGGAAGCTATCCCCGGTGTGGAAGAGTGCGTAGCCAGCCACGAGAAGGCCAACGCTATCGTCACCCTGAGCAAAGACGTTCCCAATGACACCCTCAAGAAGGCCATTGAGACCTGCGGTTACGTGGTAAACAGCATCAACTAACAAGCTGACGCTGTGATATAAACCAAAAAAGAGAACTGAGAAGGGAGATTCAAGAACTATGAAGAAGCTCATGAAGATCGAAGGTATCCACTGCGGCGGTTGCGAAGGCCGTTTGAAGAGAGCTATGGAAGCCCTGCCCCAGGTAGAAGAAGCCGTTGCCAACCATGTGGACGGCACCTGCATCGTGACCCTCAAGGAAGCTGTTGCTGACGACGTTCTCAAGCAGACCGCCGAAGCCGCCAACTTCAAGGTACTGGGCATCGAGTAACAAAGTACTTGCATTCAACCAACAGAATTTTTTGAGAGGAGAATCATCACTATGAAGAAGCTCATGAAGATCGAAGGTATCCACTGCGGCGGTTGCGAAGGCCGTTTGAAGAGAGCTATGGAAGCCCTGCCCCAGGTAGAAGAAGCCGTTGCCAACCATGTGGACGGCACCTGCATCGTGACCCTCAAGGAAGCTGTTGCTGACGACGTTCTCAAGCAGACCGCCGAAGCCGCCAACTTCAAGGTACTGGGCATCGAGTAAGTCCATTCAGTAGTAGCCAAATTCATTTGATACCAGCAGGAGAGGCCCTGCCTGCCTCTCCTGCTGTGTATTTTTTAGAGAGAAAATTTTTAAAAGGAGCATCTCCCAATATGTCCATGGAAAAGCATGATCCGCTGTACGCTGCCTATATCCGCATTCTGGAAGCAGAGCTGATCCCCGCCACGGGCTGCACTGAGCCCATTGCCATTGCCTATGCAGCGGCTAAGGCCCGCGCTGTTTTGGGGACGCTGCCCGAGTCCTGTCTGGTGGAGGCCAGCGGGAACATTATCAAAAACGTAAAGAGCGTGGTGGTGCCTAATACGGGGCATATGCGGGGTATCCCTGCCGCTGCTTCTGCCGGTATTGTGGCCGGGGATGCGGATGCACAGCTTCAGGTGATCTCCAGGGTGAGCCCTGAGGCCAGAGAGCAGATAAAAGTTTACTGCGATACACACACCATTCAGGTGGTGCCCGCTCATAACGGAAAAGTTTTTTACATTGCCATCACGGTAAAGGCCGGGGATTCCAGCGTCCGTGTGGTCATTGAAGAGTTTCATACCAACATCACTCGGATTGAAAAGGACGGCGTTTGCCTCTTCTCCCAGGAGAGCACCGGGGCGCAGGCAGAGCAGCCCAATGCGGAAGCGCCTCACTATGAATGGCTATCTGTGGAAAAGATCCTGGAGTTTGCAGACTCTGTGGATCTCAAGGATGTGGAAGAAGTGCTGTCCAGGCAGATTGCCTACAACAGCGCCATCTCGCAGGAAGGCCTGAAGAACCCCTGGGGTGCCCAGATCGGTCGTACGCTGCTGAAGGAGCGGGGAGACGATATTCGGGTTCGGGCTCGTGCCATGGCGGCAGCAGGCTCTGATGCCCGTATGAGCGGCTGTGAGCTGCCTGTGGTCATCGTTTCCGGCTCCGGCAATCAGGGCATGACGGCCAGCCTGCCTGTGATCGCCTACGCGGAGGAGCTCAAGGCGGACAAGGATCTGCTGTACAGATCCTTGCTGGTGTCCGACCTGATCACCATTCACCAAAAGACCAGCATCGGCCGTCTGTCTGCTTTTTGCGGAGCTGTCAGTGCAGGCTGCGGGGCCGCAGCGGGCATTGCCTATATGCACGGTTACCGGCTGGAAGTAATTGCCCACACGGTGGTCAACACGCTGGCTATTCTTTCCGGCATGGTGTGCGATGGAGCTAAACCCTCCTGTGCGGCTAAGATCGCCATGGCTGTGGAAGCAGGCCTGCTGGGCTATGAAATGTATTTGAACGGAAAAAATCAGTTCCTGGATGGGGAAGGCATTATTAAAAAAGGCGTGGATAACACCATTGTTACCGTGGGCCGTATGGCACGCCTGGGAATGCGGGAAACCGACCGGGAAATCCTGGATATAATGACTGAAAACTGCTAACTTACTTACCCCTTCTGTTGCGGGATGTTTTGTCATGACTGCTCGTCCCCCTCATGGCAAAAACATCCCGCCTTTCCTGCTCAAACATAATGCAGGCCCATCTCCTTCAGAGAAAGGATGTACACAGCTTCAGCGCCCCTTTCCTGCAGAAGTGCGGCAATGTGCTCGCCTGCCTGCCGGAGCGCCGGCGTATCCGCCTGATTCAGGATAAATTGGGGATGATATGAGCCATAGCCTGCCCAAAGCAATTCGGCAACGGCGGCCTCATCTATGTTTTCCGGCAGTTTGGGGAGACGCTCCCGGGCCAAAGCCCAGCGATGACAGACCTGCTCTGCGGGGCGGTACAGCCCGCTTAGCCCGGCTACCACAAAAATGTGACGGATCTCCGGCAGGAGCACGGGTTCCGTATCGTTTGGGAATTTCAGCGGCAGCCGTCTGGAGCCGTCAGCCTCCACATACAGGCAGGGGACGGTGCTGACCAGCGTCTGCCATTGCGCTTGACCGCCAAAGGTAAATTTGCCCCCTTCCAGACGGCCGCAGACAGGCAGACGTCCGCTTTCAAGGATGGCAAGTATTTCTTCGGCTTTTGTCCCCTGCCACAAGGCCTGCCAGGATTTATCCGGGCGGAACATGTGGGTGGTGGTGGTCACGGCGGTCCTGCTGCCGGCGGCCAGAGCTTCCCGAGCCAGAGCATAGCATAAAGAGGTTTTTCCACCGCTGCCGCAAAGGGCCACAGGCCCCTGCCCGGGCGTCAGATTCAATAATGCATGAAGGGAAAGCGTATCCATGGGCGTCTCCTTAAAGTGCGTATATACAGTATATCTGCGCTTCTTCAGAAACGCAACGGAGGAGACACCCACAAAAAACATCTTTAGCACAACAAAATTTAATATAGGTTGCATCTCGCCTTAAGACCATGATACAATAAAAACCTAATTTTTAAGTAAAACGTTGATTTTCCGGTTGAATTACCCCAGGGGCCATGCTAAAATAAAGTAGCATTGATACTCGGATTGGCCCCCTTTTCCGGTTGCAGCATCCAAGAGGATGAAAAGATAGCAACAAAAACAATAAGGAGGAACCATTTTCATGAAGAAACTGATTGCCCTGCTCCTGTGCCTGGTCATGGTATGCGCCCTGGCTGCCTGCGCCGGCGGGGAAGCAAAGAAAGGCGAAGAGGCAAAGTCTGATTTTAAAGTCGGCTTTATCTTCCTGCATGACGAAAACTCCACCTATGACCTGAACTTCATCAACGCCGCCAACGCTGCCAAGGCCGAATTGGGGCTTACCGATGACCAGGTCATTATCCGCAAGAACGTCCCCGAGGGACAGGAGTGCTACAACGCCGCCGCCGAGCTGGTGGATGAAGGCTGCGACATCATCTTTGCCGACAGCTTTGGTCATGAGGACTTCATGATTCAGGCCGCCAAGGAATTCCCCAACGTGCAGTTCTGCCATGCCACCGGTACCAAAGCACATACCGAGAAGATCGCCAACTACCACAATGCCTTTGCCCACATTTATCAGGGCCGTTACCTGGCAGGCGTGGCCGCCGGTCTCAAGATGAATGAGATGATCGCCGCCGGTAAGTTCACCGCAGAAGAAGCCAAGATCGGCTACATCGGTGCCTTCACCTATGCCGAAGTGGTTTCCGGCTACACCTCTTTCTTCCTGGGCGCCCGCTCCGTGTGCCCCACGGTCACCATGGATGTAACCTTCACCGGTTCCTGGTATGACGAGACCGCCGAGAAGGAAGGCGCTCAGGCTCTGATCGGCCGCGACTGCAAGCTGATCTCTCAGCATGCCGACTCCATGGGCGCTCCCACTGCCTGTGAGACCGCCGGTATCCCCAACGTCTCCTATAACGGCTCTACCGAAGCTGCCTGCCCCAACACTTATATCGTATCCTCCCGGATCGATTGGACTCCCTACTTCGTGTTTGCCATCAAGGCAGCCATGAACGGCGAAGAGATCCCCTATGACTGGTGCGGCGGCCTGAAGGAAGGCTCCGTTGTCCTTACCGACATCAACACCAATGTAGCCGCTGAGGGCACCGCAGAAAAGCTGGAAGAAGTTAAGAAGGGTCTGGAAGACGGCACCATCCATGTATACGATGTGACCACCTTCACCGTAGACGGCAAGCAGCTGGACAGCTACCTGGCCGACGTGGACACCGATCCTGCCTATGAAAAGGACACCGAGGTCATTCATGACGGTTACTTCGATGAGTCCAACTACCGCAGCGCACCTTACTTCGATCTGCGCATCGACGGCATCAACCTGCTGGACGAGAAGTATTAATCGCATAGCATCTTAAGCTGACGGGGAGTCCCGCCCTTATGGGACGGGACTCCTTTTCATATCCAAATCCCTCCGGCCATCCGGAGAAAAACAGGGGGACGCACTTGGAAACGAACATAGCGGTCAAAATGCGGGGCATTACCAAAGTCTTTGGCTCCATCGTGGCAAACGACAAGGTGGACCTGGACATCCGCCGGGGAGAGATCCTGGCGCTGCTGGGAGAAAACGGCAGCGGCAAGACTACGCTGATGAATATGCTCTCCGGCATTTATTTTCCTGACGACGGGGAGATCGAGGTAGACGGAAAGCCCGTTACCATCGGCAGTCCCAAGGATGCTTTCGACCTGGGTATAGGCATGATCCACCAGCACTTCAAGCTGGTAGACGTGCTGACGGCGGCGGAAAACATTATTTTGGGTCTTCCCGGAAAGCAGCGGCTGGACATGAAGGCCGTGGCGGAGGAAATCAAAAAGATTTGCAGCCAGTATGGCTTTGAGGTAGACCCCAACCAGAAGATCTATAATATGTCCGTTTCCCAGAAGCAGACCGTAGAGATCGTCAAGGTACTCCACCGGGGGGCAGATATCCTGATTCTGGATGAGCCTACCGCCGTGCTGACCCTTCAGGAGACGGAAAAACTGTTTGCCGTCCTGAAGAACATGAAAAAGGCTGGCAAAGCCGTGGTCATCATCACCCATAAACTCAACGAGGTGGAGGAGATCAGCGATCGTGTGGTAGTTCTGCGTCACGGGAAGTTTATCGGAGATCTGATCACACGAAACACCAACGCCCAGGAGATGACAAACATGATGGTGGGCAGGCAGGTGACACTGAATATCGACCGGCCGGAGCCTGTGGATCCCAAGCCTCGTATTCAGGTGGAAAATCTTACCGTCCGCAGTGAGGACGGAGTGCTGAAGCTTAAGGACGTTTCCTTCACCATCAACAGCGGAGAGATACTGGGCATCGCCGGCATTTCCGGCAGCGGTCAGAAAGAGCTCCTCGAAGCCATTGCGGGGCTCCAACCGGCAGAAAAGGGCAGCGTCAGGTTTGTGGATGATGCAGGCCGGAGCAGCGAACTGCTGGGGCTGGATCCCCTGAAGATAGAAGAAAAGGGCGTGACCCTTTCCTTTGTGCCGGAGGACCGGCTGGGCATGGGGCTGGTAGGCAATATGGACCTGGCAGACAACATGATGCTCCGCTCCTTCCGTAAGGGAAAGACCGCTTTTACCGACCGCAAGACACCTTATAACCTGGCGGATCAGGTGGTCAAGGAGCTGGAAGTAGTGACCCCCGGCATCTCCACACCCGTGCGGCGGCTTTCCGGCGGCAACGTACAGAAGGTATTGGTAGGGCGGGAGATCTCGCTGGCCCCCAAGGTGCTGTTGACAGCTTATGCGGTGCGGGGATTGGATATCAACTCCTCCTATGTGATCTACGATCTGGTAAATAAGCAGAAGCAGAAGGGCGTGGCCGTAGTCTTTGTCGGCGAGGACCTGGACGTGCTGCTGGAGCTGGCAGACCGTATTCTGGTGCTTTGCGACGGAAAAGTCAGCGGCATTGTGCCGGGCCGCGGGGCAGATAAGCGCACCGTAGGCATGATGATGACCCGCTTGGGAGGTGAACAGACCCATGAGTAACAACCTGAAGAAAAAGAACCGGGAGCCCCTGATCCATATTACCAAGCGGGTGGCTCTTCCCTGGCCCAAAGCCTGGGCCATTCGTGGTATTGCTCTGATACTGGCGCTGATACTATGCGCCCTGATTACCACGGTGTTCACCGGTGAAAATCCCATTGCCGTATACAAGGCAATCCTGCAGGGGAGTTTCGGTACCCCCCGGAAAGCATGGGTACTGTTTCAGAATCTGGCCATCCTGCTGTGCGCTTCCCTGGCGGTGACGCCTGCCTTTAAGATGCGCTTCTGGAATATCGGCGCAGAAGGTCAGATCCTTATGGGCGGTCTGGCCAGCGCTGCCTGCATGATCTGCCTGCGGGATATCTTTCCCAACTGGCTGATCATTGTGTGCATGGTGGTTTCCAGCATTGCCGCCGGAGCCATATGGGCGGGGATACCCGGCTTCTTCAAGGCCAGATGGAATACAAACGAAACTCTGTTCACCCTGATGATGAACTATATTGCGACCCAGCTGGTGGCATTTTTTGTCATCGTGTGGGAAGTACCCAAGGGCGCCGGTAAGATCGGGATCATCAATCAGGGTACCCAGCTGGGGTGGCTGCCCCAGATCGGGAGCTACAAATATCTGCTGAACGTGCTGGTGGTGGCGGCTATCACCATGTTCATGTTCATCTATCTGCGCTACAGCAAGCACGGCTATGAGCTCAGCGTGGTGGGCGAAAGCGAGCGCACCGCCCGGTATGTGGGCATCCACGTGGAAAAGGTAATTGTCCGCACCATGCTTCTTTCCGGAGCCATCTGCGGCATTACGGGTCTGCTGCTGGTGGGCGGCACGGATCATACTCTGACCACCACCATTGCCGATGGAAGAGGTTTTACCGCCGTAATGGTCAGCTGGCTGGCCAAGTTCAACCCGTTTTTGATGATCTTTACCAGCTTCCTGCTGGTGCTGCTGGGCAGGGGCGCTTCGGAGATCTCCACCAAATTTGGCCTGAACCACTCCTTTGCCGATATACTGACGGGCATCATCCTGTTCTTCATCATCGGCAGCGAGTTCTTTATCAGCTATCAGATTCACTTCCGCAAATCTGCAAAGAAGGAGGGCGCAGCCAATGTTTTTTGATTTCTTTGCTTTCTTTCCCCGGGCAGTAGCCCAGTCCATCCCACTGCTGTTCGGCAGCACCGGTGAGACCCTGACGGAGAAATCCGGCAACCTGAATCTGGGTATTCCCGGCATCATGTATGTAGGAGCCATCAGCGGCGTTATCGGCGCCTTCTTCTATGAGCACTCTGCGGGAGCCGCCAATATGAACGCTTTTCTGGCTATCGGCATTCCGATGCTGTGCTCCCTGCTGGGATCCTTTCTCATGGGGCTGCTGTACTGCTTCCTGACCGTAACGCTGCGGGCCAACCAGAACGTTATGGGTCTGGCCCTGACCACCTTTGGCGTGGGCTTTGGAAACTTCTTTGGAGGATCTCTTATCAAGCTTACCGGCAGCGAGATACCTTCCATTGCTCTTTCCGCTACCAGTCTGTATTTCAGCCGTTCCCTGCCTTTTGCCGATAAATTGGGCGTGGTGGGCAAGCTGTTCTTCAGCTACGGATTCCTGGCATATCTGGCGGTGATCGTTGCGCTGATCACTTCCTATATACTCAAGCGCACCCGTATCGGACTGAACCTGCGGGCTGTAGGCGAAAGCCCCAAAACGGCGGATGCAGCGGGCATCAACGTGACCAGGTATAAATACGTTGCCACCTGCGTGGGCAGCATGATCGCCGGTCTGGGCGGCCTATATTACATCATGGACTATGCCTGCGGCGTGTGGAGCAACGATGCCTTTGGCGACAGAGGCTGGCTGGCCATTGCACTGGTCATCTTCACCATCTGGCGACCCAATGTGGGGGTGCTGTCCTCCATTCTGTTCGGGGGATTGTACATTCTGTATCTGTATCTGCCTACCGGCGCCAACTTTGCGGTAAAGGAGCTGTATAAAATGCTGCCTTATATTGCCACTGTTATCGTGCTGGTGGCCGTATCCCTGCGCCGCCGCCGGGAGGATCAGCCTCCTCAGAGCCTGGGTATGCCTTATTTCCGGGAGGAGCGTTAGTCTGCACAGTACATACACGGGAGCCGGGTCATTCCGGCTCTTTTTTCATGCCCGGGAAGGGGTTCGGGATGGCGCTGTGTGGAAAACGTTTATATAACGGTCTACTTTACTAACGGTTTGTAAGAACCGCAGTTATGTGAGAAAGCGGCATTTCATAGACTTTTGCAGCATTTTGGCACATGTTCGCTCAACCGGAAAAGCAAGGTGCGGCTAAGCCTACCGGGAAAAGACACAAAAGCGGGGCTTGCCGCTTAAATGGAGCTTCGTACGTTCAGTTCGTTCAGGTAAAGTGTAAAAGCACAAAAAAGCCTCCGGAAGTGCCGGAGGCAGGGAAAGAACCAAGGTCAGCGTTTGCGGTGCAGCAGCAAGGCCGCCAGCAGGCAGGCAAGACCTACCAATGTCAACCCCAGAAGTATATACAGAGCAATGCGCAAGGGCGTTGGGCGGGCAGCTGGAAGGGGATCCGCTACCGTTTGAAGCGTTTGAACGCTGGGGACGGCTGAAGGAGAGGAAGGCAGAAGCAGGGGCCCCGAGGCCGTGGAAAGCATCGTATCGGAAATAACCTGTCCCTTTGCATCTGCAAAGGTCAGAGCTGCATTCTGGATAGAAAAGATCAGAGCATCTCCCGGGAGGGCAGACTCCTGAAGGGCAAAATACAGGGTCAGCACAGCCTCTTCCGTCCGGCAGGGAAAACCACTGGCAAAGGCCAGCCGCACCGTTCCCGGTTCCTGCCCGTTTACCACCCAGGTCTGGGGTTCCTCCTGCCCGGAAGCAGGATCTGTGTACCGGCAGCCGTAAGTTTGCGCAAGTGTTTCCCCCGTTCCCAGGTAGGTCAGCCGGGCGGCGTCATAGCCAATGTCCAGCTGTGCACTGCAAAGAAACAGGGTCTCATTCAACCCATCCCCCGCAAGCCGCAGGGGCAGGGCCAACACATCCTGCCCTTCCAGCAGCTGCATATAGACGCTGCCGTCTCCCTGCGGCAAAGAAAGGGTTAGGCCAGTCTCACCATAGGAAATACGAAGGGGCAGACACAGCAGCAGGCATATGCAGCTGGCAGCCCAAAGCCGTTTTATGGATGTAAGCAATCGTTTCATGGGTTCATGGTATCATAAAGCGTATAAAAAGCAATGGAAACGGGGGAAAGTTATCACTTCCGAAACAGTTTGTACGCATATTTGCGCCGAGTTTTCCCTGTATTTCCGGAAAATGGATATTGCATTACTGATTGACGGTGAACAGCGAATAGAAATACCCCTTCCGGGCCATCAGCGTTTCAAAATCACCCTGCTCAGCAATGCGGCCGTTCTTCAGGCAGAGAATGGAATCGCAGCGGCGGAGCATACCGCCATCCATATTGTGAGTGACTAAAATGCGGGTCATCCCTTCCAGCTCCAAAATGGATTCCGTAACGGTGCGGGCTGTTTCCGCATCCAGGGCGGCGGTGCCTTCATCCATCAGCAGCACAGGGGAATGGCGCAGCAGGCAGCGGGCAATGGAGATCCGCTGCTTTTCTCCGCCGGAAAGGCCGCAGCCATTCTCTCCACAATGGTAGTCCTCGCCCCGTTGCTCCAGAAGAGGCCTTAAACCGGAAAGCTCTATGGCACGCTCTACCTCCTCTTGAGGGAATTCCCGGAACATGGTGATATTGCTGCGGATGGAGCTGTTGAAAAGGAACACATTTTGCTGGACCTGAGAAACAAGCTCATAAAGGGAGGCGGTGCTTACGGTGCGCAGTTCCCGGCCATCGTAAAGAATATCCCCGGTGTAATCGCTGCTGGCCCCCATAAGCAGGTTCAGCAGGGTGCTCTTGCCGGAGCCGGAAGCCCCTACCAGAGCGTAGCTTTTCCCGAATGCAAAGGCTGCATCTATATTTTGAAGAACAGGGGTATCCGCTTCATAGCCAAAGGTCACCTGCCGCAGCGTGATCCCGGAGTTCAGGACTTTGGGGATATCCGTCCCTTCGTCCCGGAGATTCGCACTTAAAGCGGTATCCAGCTTCCGCATCAGGCCTCTGGCGGCTCTGAGGTTGGACAGCGTTTCAGGAAAGTCGGTTATGGTGGACATCATCTGCCCCATCAGGTTCCCAAAGGCAATAACCATACCGGGGGTCACGGCATTGCCGGTATGGGCCAGCCAGGCGCCAAAGATAAATACACCCAGCTGGGCGGTGATACTGGCCATGGAACTGATACAGTAAATAAGGATGGACAGGCGCATACGCCGGGCTTTAGCGGCTTCCGCTTCCCGGCTGCTGATTTCGTACTGCCGCAGGATCTGCTTTTCCGCCTTAAAACTTTTTATTATGGAAAAACCCGCCAAAGCATCACGAAGCGTTTCCATATAGCCGGCATTTTTATCGGAAACGGCCTTTTCGGCAGGAGCCATGCGAGCGCCGGTGGCAAAGGCCGCCGCCAGGGGCAGCAGGGAGAAGACTATGGCAGCCGCCGTCAGCAGGGGGCTGTACAGCAGCATGGTGGCCAACATCCCTACTCCATACAGGATATAGGAGAACAGCAGGGTAAGGCCCCGCACATATTTTTCTTCAATGATGGCAGCATCGTTGCTCAGGGCAGAGAGATATGTAGCTGTGCCTTCCCGGGAGAAAGCGGCTATACTCTTTTGCAGCAGCCGGGAAAAGGCGGCTTCCTTATATTGCCCCATGGCCCGGGCCTGGAACCGGGGACGAAAAAATCCCCACACGCCGCCATAGAGCAGCAGCAGCCCCAATAACGCTGCCGTCAGCCATAACAGCGTCCCAAAGGGGAGAGCGCTCCCGCCGTCCAGCATGGAATCTACGATCAGCTGCAGCAGCACGGATAGGAAGAGCGTCAGCGCAAGATCCAGCAGCAAACCCAAAATACTCCCGGCCAGATTCCCAAGGTTCTTGCGAAACAGTTCATTTTTTAAAGAAGAGGAAGCGGTGTTTTGAATTGCGGAAGATTTCTTTTTCATAAAACGGATCCTTTCCTGCTTTGATGATTTCAGCATACGGAAAGGAAGCGGTTTATACAAGCAACCGGCCGTTGGACAGGGCACGCAGGAGGATACCATTGGTTACCTTTGCTTCCAATATCAGGCAAAGACCTTCAACCTGGGGTTGAAGGTCATCAGAGCAAAGGATATGTGGACGTCTGTACTTAAAAAACAGTACTGCCAGTATTACAAATAATTGTCCTGATGGTATGAGCAGTGTGTTTTCATTCGGACTGTCATCCGTTATAATAAAAGCAGTAAAAGAAAAGGGGGCGGTCATATGACTATCCAACTGGCACAGAATATCCGTACTTTCCGCAAGCAGCGGGCTCTGACCCAGGAGCAGCTGGCCGAGGTGCTGGGGGTCACGGTGGGTGCGGTATATAAGTGGGAAGCGGGGCTTTCCCTGCCGGAGCTGACCATGCTTATGGAACTGGCCGTTTTCTTCGATACTTCTGTGGATGTGCTGCTGGGGTATGAACTGCAGGATAACCGCCTGGAAGCCACAGTGGAACGACTGAAGAACTTCCGGATCCAAAAGAACCGGGAAGGTCTGGGCGAAGCGGAAAAGGCTCTCAAGAAGTACCCAAACTCCTTTGAAATAGCTTATCAGGCGGCTGCCATATACCAGTGCTTCGGCACGGAAAGCGGCGAAAAGCAACTGCTGCACCGGGCCATGGAGCTGCTGGAAGGAACCAGAAAACTTTTGCCCCAGAATAAGGATCCGCGTATTAACGACAGCACCCTTTGCGGAGATATGGCGGGGATCCTCTTTTGTCAGAAGCGGCCTCAGGATGCGGTAGAGCTGCTGCAAAAACACAATGCCAACGGTATTTACAGTGATCTTATAGGGGATATTCTGGCGGGGGACTGCCATCGCCCGGAGGAGGCGCTGCCTTATCTTTCTGAAGGACTGCTTCGAAGTATTGCCAGTCTGGTTCGTATTGTTATGGGATACACCAATCTGTATCTCAAGCGAAAGGACTATGCCTCTGCACAACTGGTGCTCACCTGGGGCATCAGCCTGTTTTCCGGATTGAAGGATGGGGAAAAGATCAGCTTTCTGGATAAACTCAATGCGGTGCTGTTGATCTGCCTGGCCTTTGCACAGTGGAAAACCGGGGCGGAGGAGAAAGCCGGAAGCACACTTATCCAGGCCAGAACTTCGGCGCGTATCTTTGATGCAGCCCCGGAATACCGGCCGGATGCGCTGCGGTTCATCATGCCGGGAGAACAGGCCGGAGTCTATGACGATTTGGGACTTACGGCCCAAGACGGTGCGGAAAATGCAGTAGCCTCCATGGAGGATCCGACATTTGCAGCTTTGTGGCAGGAGGTATGCGCATATGAAGCATAGATCTTTGAAAAAGCAGTTAACGGCACAGTTTTACAGGGGGAATCTGCCCGCCTTTGCGCTGGCCGTATTTGCAGCCCTGGCGGGAGGATCCTTGAATCTGATCGTTTCCTGGATCATGCAGCAGCTTATAGATACGGCGTCCGGGGTGCCGGGGGCCATGTCAGTAGAAACACTGGCAAAGATAAGCGGAGCCTTTGTGCTGCTTTGCATCCTGCTGTTTTTGCTGAAATATGCTTCGGAGCCCCGGTTTATAGAGCGGGCACTGCGGCAGTATAAAGAGTTCGCTTTTGAACGGCTTACGCAGAAGAGCATCTCTTCCTTTCGGGAGGAGAGTACGGCAGCCTATCTTTCGGCCCTGACCAACGATGCAGGGAGCATAGAGGCAGAGTATCTTTCCCAGCAGCTGTCCATCATTACCAAGACAGTGACCTTTGCAGGTGCGTTGGGCATGATGCTCTGGTATTCGCCCCTGATGACGGCCATTGCCGTAGGAGTGACGGTGCTGCCGCTACTGGCATCCCTATTGACAGGGAGCCGCCTGCAGGGAGCGGAACGGCGTGTTTCGGATCAGAACCGGAACTTTACCGCCGCTCTGACGGATTGCCTCAGCGGCTTTGCGGTGGTCAAAACATTCAAAGCGGAGCGGGAGATCTTTCGGCTGTTTGCGCAGAACAACCGGGCGCTGGAGGAAGAAAAGTTCAGTAAGCGGCGGCTCAAGATCCTGGTGGGCATGATTGGCGGTGTTACAGGGATCGTGGCCCAGTTGGGGGTATTTCTGGCAGGCGCTTATCTGGCGCTTACGGGAAGCGGGCTTACGGCGGGTACGGTGATCCTGTTTGTAAACCTGATGAATTTTATGATCGATCCGGTGGCGGAACTGCCCGCCCTGCTGGCAGGCCGTAAGGCGGCCATGGGACTGATAGAAAAGCTGGCGGAGGCGTTGGAAAAGGATCCGGCGCCAAAGGGCGGCGAGAATCTGCCTGTATTGGAACGGGAGATACGGCTGGAGGGCGTTTCCTTCAGCTATGACGGGCAGAAGCAGGTGCTCCATTCCCTGTCCGCCCGGTTTGAAGCCGGAAAAGCCTATGCGCTTGTGGGAGGCAGCGGCAGCGGGAAATCCACCCTGCTGAACCTGCTCATGGGTGCGGGAGCGGCCTATGAAGGGAAGATCCTTATGGACGGGCGGGAGGTAAGGGACCTGTCGCCGGAGTCTTTGTATGGGCTCATGTCGGTGATACAGCAGAATGTATTTGTGTTCAATGCTTCCGTTCGGGATAATGTGACCATGTTCCGCAGTTTTCCACAGGAGGAATTGGAGCAGGCCATGGGCCATGCGCACCTGACGGAACTGCTGCAGGAGCGGGGAGAAAACTACCTTTGCGGGGAGAACGGAAAAAATCTTTCCGGCGGAGAGAAACAGCGTATATCCATTGCCCGGAGCCTGCTGAAAAGATCCTCCGTCCTGCTGGCGGACGAAGCCACTGCGGCGCTGGATGCCCAGACGGCCCACCAGGTCACATCCGATCTGCTGGATCTTACCGGAGTGACCAGGATCATTGTGACTCACGGACTGGAGGAATCTCTTTTGCGCCGGTATGACGGGATACTGGTTTTGAAGGACGGCCGTATTGCCGAAACCGGAACCTTTGACGAACTGATGGAAAAGAAGGGATACTTTTATGCCCTGTTTACCGTGGCGCAATAAAGACGGAAAAGGGGTATCCGCAAATCGAATTGCATGGGGCAGCATGGACTATACAGATAGTCCATGCTGCCGTTTTTTCAGGATACAGCGTTGTATACCAATATTCCGTTTGTTTTGCTGCAGGTGTATAAAATATGGGTATTCAGCTTGAACAGAGGCACAAAAACGAAATTCCGTACAAATAAATAGACATGAACGGAATTTTGGCTGCGCGGCCGGCATACAAAACTCCTGCCTTTACTTGCCTGCAAAGGCAAGAGTGACATTTTTTACGGTTTTATGCTACCATGATACATCAAAAGGAAGGAGAGGCGCTTATGGAATTCGGGGAAAAAATGCAGCTGCTCAGAAAAGAACGGGGACTCACGCAGGCAGAACTGGCGGAACAGCTGTTTGTTTCCCGGGCGGCTGTTTTCAAGTGGGAATCCGGCCGGGGATATCCGGGGATCGATTCGCTTAAAGCCATTGCCAAATACTTTTCCGTATCCCTGGATTCTCTGCTTTCCTGCGATACGGTGCTGGCCATTGCAGAGGAAGACGGCAGGCAGGCGCAGAGCCGCACCTGCAGTCTGGTTTTTGGCTTATTGGATATAAGCGGAGTGCTGCTGCTCTTTCTCCCTGTCTTTGGAGAAAGGACGGAAGACGCAGTGAGGAGCGTTTCGCTGCTTGTCCTGCAGGGAACATCTCTTTATATGCGGGCCGCCTTTTTTGCGCTGATCGCCGTCTCACTGCTTTGGGGAATATTGCTTCTGACCCTGCAAAACAGTGCCTTCTCTTTCTGGCAGCGATGGAAGGACAGGGGGTCTCTTGCCTTGAGTGCCGCCGGGACGCTGCTGTTTATGGTAGGCCGCCAGCCTTATGCAGGCGCTCTTACTCTGGTTTTTCTGCTGATCAAGATGCTTTTGCTGCTGAAACGCTCCTGATACGTTTCGTATCCCTGTCGTGACGACAGGTTTCTTTTCTTTTTCATTCCCGGCTGGCAGACTGTAGGAGACATCTGCCATACATGGAGGAGGAAAGAAACATGAATCGTCACACGGAACAAACAACTTTTTTTCAGGCGCTGGGTGCATTGGCTGCTTTTATACTGTGGACGGCGGCGATCTGCTATGTGGACGTGCGGCCCATAGGGCCGGAAGGGTCCTGCGGCGCTGAACAGCGCCTTTCACCGATTTACAGGGGTACATATGGAGCTGTATGTCATTACGGACTGGCTGGGGCTGTTCCCTGTAGCCGTTAGCTTTGCCTTTGGGCTGCTGGGCCTGAAACAGCTGCTGCAGCGGAAGCGTTTGCAGCTGGTAGATCCGGACATACTGGCGCTGGGGGCCTTTTATCTGCTCGTTATCGGGATGTATCTGCTGTTTGAAAAGCTGGCTCTCAACTACCGGCCCGTACACATCCAGGGGATTTTAGAGGCATCCTATCCTTCTTCCACCACGTTGCTGACCCTGTGCGTTATGGGTACGGCCCGTATGCAGCTGAAACGACGCATCCGCAGACCTCGGCTGCAGAAAAATCTGTTGTGAGCGGTGGATCTGTTTACCGGCTTTATGGTAACGGGCAGACTTTTTTCAGGTGTTCACTGGCTCACGGATATTGTGGGCGGCATATTCCTCGGCGCAGGGTTGCTGTTGCTGTATCGCTGGGCAGCAGAGTTGCTTTCCAGGAAACTGTGCGGGCAGAACCGATCCTGATGTGCACACGGGCACAATAAGTGGGTGCCGCCGCAGCATAAAAACGCCTTAAAGAGGCGATTTCGGGCAGAAGGCTTTTTGTATAGCTGCACCGGTTCGTCTTTTAAGGCGTTTTGAGCATATAGGGATAAAATTGACAGGGGTGATCTGCGGGGTTACTGACGGTAGGTGCTTAAAAAGTCACGCAGGGAAACGGCCGCTTCTTCCAGCACTTCCATGCGGGGCAGGTAGACCACACGAAAATGGTCCGGGTGGATCCAGTTGAAGCCGCTGCCATGCACGATAAGGATCTTCTTTTCCCGCAGCAGATCCAAGGCAAAGCGCTCATCGTCCATTATATTGAACTTCTTTGCATCCAGCTTGGGGAAGATATAAAAGGCGGCCTTGGGTTTCACGGCACTGAGCCCGGGGATATCGTTCAGCGCCCGGTATATATATTCCCGCTGTTCATAGATGCGTCCGCCCGGTTCCAGATACCGCTCCACGCTTTGATACCCGCCCAACGCCGTTTGAACGATGGACTGAGCCGGTACGTTGGAGCACAGCCGCATATTGGAGAGCATGTTGATTCCCTCTATATAATCTTTGGCCACACTTTTGCGGCCGCTGAGGATCATCCAGCCAATGCGGAAACCCGCTATCATATGGGACTTGGAAAGCCCGCTGAAGGTCACGCAGAACACATCCGGAGCCAGGGAAGCGATGGATACATGCTTTTCCCCGTCCATGACCAAACGATCATAGATCTCGTCAGAAAAGAGGATCAGGTGATGCAGCCGCGCCAGTTCGGCGATCTGCTCCAGCAGTTCCCTGGGATACAGGGCGCCTGTGGGATTGTTGGGGTTAATGACAACGATGGCTTTGGTCCGGTTAGTGATCTTCCGGCGGATATCCTCTATATCCGGGTACCAGTCGGCGCTTTCATCGCAGATATAGTGTACGGCAGTGCCCCCCGCCAAAGTTACACAGGCTGTCCACAGGGGATAGTCCGGAGCGGGGATCAGCACTTCGTCTCCGGCGTCCAGCAGGGCAGACAGACTCAGGTTGATCAGTTCGCTGACGCCGTTGCCCGTATAGATATCCTGTATCTCTACCCCTGGGATCCCTTTAAGCTGGGCGTACTGCATAATGGCCTTCCGGGCAGAAAACAGCCCGCGGGAATCGGAATAGCCTTCGCATTGGGTAAGCTGCTGCCCCATGTCATAGATCACTTCATCCGGCGCACGGAACCCGAAGGGAGCGGGATTGCCGATGTTCAGTTTGAGAATATGGGTGCCTGCCTGCTCCATGCGGGTGGCTTCGTCCAGCACGGGTCCCCGGACGTCATAGAGCACATGCTCCAGCTTGCGGGATTTGCTGAAGGAATAAGACGGCTCCTCTTCCTTTTGTTCGCGGGAAAGGGGAACTGCCGGAGCGGGTGGATCCAGCTCCACCTGTCCCAGAAAATAGGCGGGATGGGTGCCCAGTACTCCCGCCAGACCTTCCAGCACGCCTTTGCGGGGAAGTGTCTTTCCGGAAAGGTACTGGCTTACCTGGCTTTTGCCTAACTTCAGCCCCCGGCTGTCAGCCAGGCGGATCAGCTCCGCCTGTGTGAGTCCCCGCTGTTCCATGGCCTGCCGAAGTTTATCCGAAAAGACTTTTGCGTTCATTTTTAACCTCCCATAAAGAAAAAACAGTTCAAAATGCAGATAATATATTATTTATTGCCCATGATACCATGAGAAATGCAGACTGTCAATCTGAAATATGTTCATTTTTATAAGGGAATAGTTCAGAATGAAACAAGAATGAAACATTCAGTACAGGAGCGTGCCGAAAAACAAACCGGATAAAGCCGCAATGAGCGTGCAGAGCAGGGCGGCCGGCAGAGTATACCGGGAGCGTCTTATGCCCGCTGCGCCGAAGTACAGTCCCAGCGTGTAAAAGATGGTTTCCGTAGAGCCCATGAGCACCCCCGCCAGATGCCCCACCAGCGAATCCGGCCCAAAAGCTTCATACAGCTCCGCCGTCATGCCCGCCGCCGCACTGCCGGAGAGAGGCCGCAGCAGCAACAGGGGCAGCAGACGGCTGTCCAGCCCCACTTTGCCGCACAGGGGTGCAACCCAGGTGCAAAAAGCATCTAAGGCTCCGCAGCTGCGAATAAGAGAGATGGCCGTAAGCATGGCGGCCATAGAGGGTAGGATGCGGCCCAACAGAGGAAGGCTTTTGGCGGCGCCTTCCAAAAAGGCAGAGAATACAGGAACCTTTTTATACAGCGACCACAAAAGCAGCGCCATAATAAGCAGCGGCAACAGGGCAGAACTCATGCTTTTTTCCTCCCCAACAACAGGCACAGAAGTATGGCCGCTCCCGTGGCGCAGGCAGAGGAAAGGAGCGTAGGCAGCCATACGGAGGCAGGGTGCAGGCTGCCGTAGGCCTGACGCATGGCCAGCTGACCGGTGGGCAGCAGCTCCAGACAGGCGGCGTTAAGGATCAGCAGGGCGCACATTTCATGAGTAGCGGTGCCGGGAACGGGGTTTTCCTGCTCCATCAGCTCCATGGCTTCCAGACCAAAGGGGGTAGCGGCATTGCCCATGCCCAAAATATTGGCGGCCAGATTCATGGTGATGGCGGGGGCGGCCTTCCCTGCCCGAGGAAAAAGCTTTTTAATGACGGGGGCCAGAAGCCGGGAAAGACCTTCCATAAGTCCCGCCCGGCTGCCTACCTCCATAAGCCCCAGCCAGAACATATAACCGCCCCACATTTTCAAGCAAAGAGTTACGGCTTCGCTGCCTCCCTGCAAAAGGGCAGCCATGGCTGCTTCTCCGCCCTGGGTAAGCAGCGTCCACAAAATACCTGCCAGCAACAGTCCCACAAACAGAATATCCATACCCATGGGTATGCTCGAACAGAAGCAAAAAAGCATACTTTTTGCAAATTATTTTCTATGGGGGTGCAAAACCGGGGGATTCTGCTATAATGACAGTATGTATACGTATAAACAAACAGAGGGGGCCGGGCGCTCCCCACATATTGGCGCATGGAAGCGGAAGGGCATTGTGCTTCTGGCTTTGGTGCTGCTGCTTTCCGGCGTTATTCCCGGCTGTTCCGGCAGCAGGGGGGACGGTACCGTGGTCTGCCTGCAATTTGTGCAGCTGCTGGCCATGAAGGACTTTGAGGGGGCGTATGCGCTCATTGACCCGGAGATCCAAAACAATACCGGGGAAAAGACCCCTTCCGGAACCAACAAGGTCTCTCTGGCGGAATTCAAAGAGAAGTACACCAGTATCTTTGATGCCATGGGTCTGACGGATGTGGCTTACAACGTGGTCAGCACAGCCGGGGGCACCATCACTGCTTCGGCCGATTATGACATGACCTATTATACGGAGCTGGCGGGAAACCTGACTTACCGCTTTACCATTACCTCCGAATACCGGGAGGGATGGTATGTGCAGTGGAGCCCGGCACTGATCTTCCCCACCATGGAATGGGGCGATAAGATGCTTTCCGGCATCAATTATCCCCGCCGGGGTGAGATCTTTGACTGCAACGGCAATCTGCTGGCCAGCAATATCAACTGCGTTACCGTTTACTGCCTGCCAAGCCGCATCCAGCTGGCGGGAGACAATAAAGCGGTCACGGATGTGAAAACGCTGTTTAAAGCCAACGATGAAGATCTGACTCCTGCCCAGCTGGAAGAAAAAAGCTGGTATCTGCCCTTTGAGCAGCAGCTTGCCTCCATCCCGGAACTGGGGCTGACGGAAGCGGATGTGCGTAATGCCTTTGCTCGCACCTATCAGGACTTTTGTAAGATCGCCACCCTGTATCCCGATGAGCTCACCGATGAACTGGAAGCAAAGCTCACAGCCACAGAGGGTATCGGCGTGGATACCAAAAACTACGGTACCGTCCGTTCTTATCCCTATGGGAAAAGCCTGTGCCACCTGTTGGGCTATGCCGGCGTCATTCAGAAGGAGTATCTGTATGAATATGACGATAAAACCGGGGAAAAGAACGAAGAATGGCTCAACGATCCTTTTTACGATGGTGACAGCTGGCTGGGCTATGCGGGTCTGGAAAAGCATTATGAGAATATCCTTCGGGGCGAAAAGGGCAGCTTTGCCTACATCCAGGGGGCTAGAGGAAGCGCCAAGCAGGTTCTTTATAACATCCCGGCCAAAAACGGCCAGGATCTGCACCTGTCCATAGACATCAATCTGCAGCAGCGGACGGAGCAGGTCATCAACAACATTGTGTATACGGACGATTATACCGGCGCCGTGCTGGTGATGAATCCCAAGACCGGCGCCGTACAGGCCATGGTCTCCTTCCCGGGATATGATCCTAATGCCTTCTCCCGGGGCGATCTGACGGATGATGACTGGTCGGCCATGTCCAAAGACCCGCAGGAGCCGCTGTTCAACCGGATCATTCAGGGCCTGTATCCTCCGGGATCCACTTTCAAGCCCCTGACGGCCATTACCACGCTGGAATCCGGCACCATGACTACGGAGGATGCTTTCCCGGAGGATGAAGAACATCTGCGGGGAGACGATGTGATCTGGAATCCTTCCAAAAGCCCCACCATGGCCTATACGGGGGTCACCAAGGTTACCCGTACTTACAGCACCAACCGGCGGGGCCCCATGAACATGAAAAACTGCATGATCCAGTCGGACAATATCTACTTTGCCTACTGTGCCATGAAGATCGGCTGGGATACCTTCAAGAAATACCTGACGGTCATGGGTATGGGGGAGAGCGTTCCCTTTGACCTGCCCACCCAGAAATCCCAGATCAAAAACGAAAGCAGCGATGAATCCTATGATCTGCTGGCCATGACGGGGTATGGCCAGGGCGAGCTGCTGCTGACGCCCCTGCAGCTGGCGGCCTACATCGGGGCCTTCCATAATCAGGGGCAGACCTGCAGGCCTTATGTGATAGAGAGCACCTGGCAGCAGGAGAATACGGAATACAACCTGGTTTCTCAGCACGAAACGGAGGTATGGAAGACCATCTGCGCACCTTCTACTGCCGCCACCATCAACGATATGCTGGAAGGCGTGGTAGCCCTGCCCCGCTCCATGGGAAAGGGATATGACGGCTTTGGAACCGGCCGCTTCCTGGGGGTGCGGCGTACCTATCTGTGTGCGGGCAAGACCGGAACGGCCGAGTTGGACAAGGCCCAAAACGCCAAGGAAGCCAACAAAGAGATCGCATGGTTCGTGGCCTACCGCAGCGCCAAACTGGATGGAACGGAGCTGAAAGACAGTGAAGAGCGTTTGGTGCTGGTCATGCTGGAAGTGGATATGACCAAACAGGTCAGCGAGTGGACGCAGATGAAGTTCCAGATTGCCCAGGCACTGCTCAAGGATGACACCCTTACGGAGGAGCCGGTGACAGAGGATATTATGACCGCCGGCATCACCCTGGGGAACGTTGGCGCATAAGATACAAAAAACATAAAAGCGGGGGCCTCCGGCATCGGGAGCCCCCTGTGAATGAGGAGAGGGAAAATGAAGACCATAGTCTTTACCGGCGGCGGCACGGCGGGCCATGTGACCCCCAACCTGGCGCTGATGGATAAGCTGGACAAAAAGGAATGGAACATCCACTATATCGGCACCAAGGAGGGCATAGAGCGGCAGCTCATCGAGCCGCTGCCCTATGTGACGTATCACGCCATAGCCTGGGGAAAGCTGCGGCGATATTTCTCCTGGAAAAACTTTACCGATCCCTTTCGGGTGCTTAAAGGCTATTGTCAGGCCCGCCGGATCCTGAAGGAGACCCATCCCGATGTGCTTTTCAGCAAGGGGGGCTATGTGAGCGTTCCCGTAGCGGCAGCGGCCAGAGGGCTTTGCCCTGTGCTGTGCCATGAGAGCGACTATACCCCGGGGCTGGCTAATAAGCTGGCTGCCCGGTATGCCGACAGGATCTGCGTGACCTTTGAGGATACATTGGAGTATGTGCCGCGGGGCAAGGGTGTTTGCACCGGTACCCCCGTGCGGGATTCTCTTTTGCAGGGGGATAAGCAAAAAGGCTTGTCTTTTGCCGGGCTGGAAGGGAAAAAGCCCGTACTGCTGGTCATGGGCGGGTCCTCCGGGGCGCAGGCTCTTAACGAAGGGCTTCGGGCGGCGCTGCCTTTGCTGCTGCCGGAATTTGATGTGATCCACCTGTGCGGCAAAGGAAAACTGGATCCCAAAGCCGCTCAGCCGGGCTATGTACAGTTTGAATATATAGATAAGGAACTGCCGGATCTGTTTGCGGCGGCGGATATTCTGCTGTCCCGGGCGGGGGCCAATGCCGTTTTTGAGTTTCTGGCCCTGCAAAAGCCCGCATTGCTGGTACCCCTTCCTCTAAGTGCCAGCCGTGGGGATCAGATCCTGAACGCCCAGTATTTTGAAAAACGGGGCTTTGCGCTGTATCTGGATCAGGAGAAGATGACGCCGAAGCGTCTGCAGGAACTGCTGGAAAAGCTGTACCGGGAACGGGAGGATTTTGCCGAAGCCATGAAGGCCTACCCCAATGCCAACGGTACGGAGAACGTGCTCAAGCTGATCTTTAAGGCGGTGGAGAAGTGACGGCCGCTGCCTATGTAAAAGAATTAACGGGCCCGGAAGCCGCACAGGCTCTGTCGGCCCTGTGCACACTGGCCAAAAGCAAGGAGGGCCGCCGGGAAATAGAGGCGGCTCTGGGAGGGCATACCCTGCTGCGGGAATGCACCTGTTCCCGGGAGCCCAAAGTGCGTAAGAACGCGTACCGGCTTTTGGGAGCCCTGGGAGATATTACCGATGGCCCCTGTCTGGCGGAGGCCCTCCGGCAGGAAGAGACCTTCTTTGCCATTCCCAGCCTGCTGCTGGCCATGGGAAGCCTGGGGCAGGAGGCGGCTTTGCGAGCCTATGTGCCGCCTGTTTCTACGGGAGAGGCTATGGACAAGCATGTGGCCGAAATAGCTCTGGCCCGTCAGAAGGCACTGCAAACCTTTGAAAAGCGGGAACGGAAGCCCATTGACCGGCTGGATCAGCCTCGGGAGGTGCTGTGTTTTGCCCCTCAGGGCTTTTTGTTCTGTCTGATCAGCGAGCTCAGGGCTCTTGGCTTTGCCCCGGAGGAAAGGGGAGAGGCTGCTCTGGTGACAACAGATCGGATGGATATACTCTATCAGGCAGACTGCCTGACGGAAGCGCTGCTGCCCATTGCCCGGGAGGTGCCTCTGGAGGTGGACAGACTGGCCACTGCTGCAGGCCCCATGCCCTCCACACCTTACCGCATAGAGCTGCGGGGCTTTACCCGGGACAGGCGCAAACTCATTCGCCTGCTGTCGGATGCCCTGGAGGGAGAGAACAACCCCTCGGACTACGACTGGGAACTGCGGGTAGACTGTCATATGGATACAGCAGACCTTTACTGGAAGCTGTGCAACGGTGTGGATGCCCGCTATCCATGGCGGGTGCGTTTCCTGCCGGCTTCCATGCATCCGGCACTGGCAGCCTGCTTGTCCCGGTATGCTATGGGGCTGGGCCGGGTAGGGAAGCCGCGGGTGCTGGATCCTTTCTGCGGCAGCGGGTCCCTGCTTTTTGAACGGGAAAAATGGGGGAACTGCAAGGCCCTTATCGGGGTAGACAAAAGCGGCAGCGCGGTGGAAGCGGCCCGGGAAAATGCCCGGGCGGGAGGATCAAAAGCTTCCTTCGTTACCAAGGACATTCTGCGCTTTGAATGCAGGGAAGGGTTTGATCTGATCCTGAGCAACATGCCCTTCGGCAACCGGGTGGGAAATCATCAGAGCAATAAGGAGCTGTATCAGCGCTTTGTCCGGCGGCTGCCCATGCTGTTGACGGAAAAGGGCACTGCGGTGCTGTATACCATGGAGTACCGCCTGCTGGAAGCCTGCCTGAAAAATGTCCGTGGCCTGAAGCTGCGGGAGGTTCGCCGCACGGAGGCCGGAGGCCTGCTGCCTTGGGTGTTTGTTATTGACCGGGAGCCGGGCGATTTTCATTGACAAAGAAATTGGCCGTTGCTACAATTATATATTGCAGTACAAGTAAAAACAGGCCCCTTATCCGGGCATTTACAGGGAATGGAGAGGATACATACCATGGAAAAGAAACCGTACTTTATTACCACGGCCATCGCCTATGCTTCCGCCAAGCCGCACATCGGCAATACCTATGAGATCGTTCTGGCGGATGCCATTGCCCGCTATAAGCGATATGAGGGCTACGATGTGGTCTTTCAGACCGGCACAGACGAGCATGGCCAGAAAATCGAAGAAAAGGCGCAGAAAGCAGGGGAAATGCCCCAGCAGTATGTAGACAGGATCGCCGGAGTCATCCGCAGCAACTGGGATCTGATGCATACCTCCTACGATAAGTTCGTCCGCACCACGGATAAGGAGCATGAGCGCAAGGTGCAGGAGATCTTCCGCCGGCTGTATGAGCAGGGAGATATCTATAAGGGCGCATATGAGGGGATGTATTGCAAGCCCTGCGAATCCTTTTTCACCTCCTCTCAGCTGGTCAACGGGCGCTGCCCCGATTGCGGCAGCGTGGTGGAACCTGCCAAAGAGGAAGCATACTTCTTTAAGATGAGCAAGTATGCCCCCCGGCTCATTGAATACATTCGTACGCATCCCGATTTTATCCAGCCCGAAAGCCGAAAAAACGAGATGATGAACAACTTCCTCCTGCCCGGGTTGCAGGATCTGTGTGTGTCCCGCTCTACGTTCAGCTGGGGTGTGCCTGTGGACTTTGATCCCAAACATGTGATCTATGTGTGGCTGGATGCTTTGACCAACTACATCACCAACATCGGCTATGAGCCCTGCGGCGAGAGCACGGAGGAGTTCAAGCGTTACTGGCCTGCCGATCTGCATCTGATCGGAAAGGATATCATTCGCTTCCATACCCTTTACTGGCCCATCTTTCTTATGGCGCTGGATCTGCCCCTTCCCAAGCAGATTTTCGGCCACCCCTGGCTGCTTATGGGCGATGGAAAGATGAGCAAGAGCAAGGGCAACGTGCTGTATGCCGATGAGCTGGTAAAGGTGGTAGGCGTAGACGCCGTGCGCTATTTCCTTCTTCACGAGATGCCCTTTGAAAACGACGGTTCCATCACCTGGGAGCTGCTTATTGAACGCACCAACGGGGATCTGGCCAACACGCTGGGAAATCTGGTGAACCGTACCGTGGCCATGAGCAACAAATACTTTGGCGGACTGGTGGAAAAGACCGGAGCAGAGGAGCCGGTGGATGGGGAGCTTAAGAGCACTATCCTGACCCAGTGCCAAAAGGTCACCGAGAAGATGGACAAGCTTCGTGTGGCCGATGCCTTAACGGAGCTGTTCAACCTCTTCAAGCGCTGCAACAAGTATGTGGACGAGACCGCTCCCTGGGCCCTGGCCAAGGATCCTGAAAAGCAGAGCCGCCTGAAAGAAGTTCTGTATAACCTGACGGAAGGGATCACTATGGGCGCAAGCCTGCTGAAACCTTTCCTGCCGGATACGGCCGATAAGATCCTGGAGCAGCTGCATGCACAGAGCCGCAGCTTTGAGAGCCTGAATACCTTTGGCCTGTATCCTTCCGGCAATAAGGTCAGCGACAAGCCAGAGATCCTTTTTGCCAGACTGGATCCCAAAGTGATCCTGCCCCAGGTGCAGCCCGCACCGGAAGAAAAAGCCCCGGAAGCCCCTGCGGCAGAGGAGAAGCCTCAGGTGCCCATCAAGCCCGAGATCCTCTATGAGGATTTTGAGAAGCTGGATCTGCGTCTGGCCAGGATCGTGGCCTGCGAAGAAGTGAAAAAATCCAAAAAGCTCCTGAAGCTCACCGTGCGGGTAGGAAATGAGGAGCGTACCATTGCTTCCGGCATTAAAAAGTGGTATAAGCCGGAGGATCTTTTGGGCAAGACCGTGGTCATCGTGGCCAATCTGAAGCCGGTGACCATGTGCGGGGTGGAAAGCAAGGGCATGATTCTGGCGGCTTCCGATGCCGGGGATGAACACCTGAGCGTTATCGGGCCTTATACGGAACTGCCGGACGGTTGCACCGTGCGCTGAAAATCATTTGCAGAAAAGTGGGTGGCGATGAGCCATCCACTTTGACGATAAAGGCGGTAGATTTATGCAGATTTTCGATACCCATGCCCATCTGCTTTCCCGGGAATTTGATGCTGACCGGCCTCAGGTGCTTCGGGAGATGCAGGAGAAGGGCGTTTCACTGGTCATGGAGGCCTGCTGTACGGAGAAGGATATTCCCGGTATCCTGGCTTTTACCCGGGAAAACGATTTTGCTTACGGAGCGCTGGGTCTGCACCCGGAGGAACTGTATCATGTGGTCCCGGATGCGCTGGAACAGGTGGAAAAGAACCTGATGCAGCCCGGAATACTGGCGGTAGGAGAGATAGGGCTGGATTATCACTGGGAGACCAATCCGCCCCGGGAGATGCAGAAACAGTATCTGGACGGCCAGCTTTCCATGGCGGCAGCGTATAAAAAGCCTGTGATCCTTCATGTGCGGGATGCCCACGGGGATTGCATGGATATTTTACGGGCTCATCGGCAGGGACTGGAAGGGGTCATGCACTGCTTCTCCGGCAGTTACGAAACAGCCAGGGAGTGTCTGGATTTGGGCCTGTATATAGGCGTGGGAGGGGTACTGACCTTCAAAAATGCTCGGAAGTTGAAAGAAGTGGTGCAAAAAGTACCGCTGAACCGCCTGGTTCTGGAAACGGACTGCCCCTATATGGCGCCGGAACCTTTACGGGGTACCCGAAACTATCCCGGAAACCTGATATATGTCCGGGCCGCTCTGGCCAAGCTCCTGAACATGGAGGAGGAGGCTCTGAGCTGCATCCTTTTTGAAAACGGGAAGCGGCTTTTTCATATGGAATGAGCGGCCTGCCGCAATAACCGGAGAGAAGCAATGCAGATAGAACAGTTTGTAATGGCATATGAAGCGGAGCAGGACAGGCTCCGGGCTTTGCTGCCGGAAGGATTTGTATCCCTGCGGCCCGTTTTGCGCATCAACGCCGAGATCCGGAACGGAAATGAGGGGTATGTGGAGTTTAATACACCGGTGGAACGGGACGGAGTAAGAGGCTGGTTGAATATAGGTTTCTGGAAAGGAGTTCCTTTTGCAAAACAGGGGAGCATAACAGTATTTCAGACGGATTTTCTGAAAATACAGTTTACCGGTACAGGCATAGAAGGAGGTTGCCCGGCAGAAAAGGACGACGCCGGCTGCTTTTTTCTGGAAAATCCCATTCGGCTGCAAAAGGCCCCGATCATTCTCAATCGAAAAGAGTTTTGCGATTGTCGCTTTGCCTGGAAATATGCGGAAAAGGATGCTCATGGGGCAAGTATCGCATACCCTGCTGAAGTCATCCATGTATATGAAAAGGAGACTTTTACACCGGAAAATGCCGCCAGGATCCCCTGCCGGCAGGTTCTGGGCGCCTACAGGGTGCTGTTTGATGCGGAAGCATAGCGGAGCCCGGTATGGAGGATGAACGCCTGCGGGCTATCGGCAAACCGGCGTTGTTGAACAAATCGGACCATGCAGAGGAAAATAAAGTGAATCATGTAATGCGGCTGGCCCCTTCCCCTTTTGAAATGATTGAAGCCGGAACAAAGACAATAGAGCTGCGATTGTTTGATGAAAAAAGAAGGAACCTTCATGTGGGGGACGTCATTGAATTTATCCATACCGAAAACAGCAGCAAAACGCTTCTGGTAAAAGTAGTGGATCTGTTTGTTTTTGATTCGTTTATGACCCTGTATGAAAACCTTCCCCTTTTGGAATGTGGGTATATGGAAAAAGACATTGATACTGCCTCGCCAGACGATATGGATGCATATTATTCAAAAGCCGAGCAGGAAAAGTACGGCGTGGTAGGGATAAAAATAGCGCTGCTGTAAGTTTCGGCCGGCGAAGCCAAAGTAAATAGAATTCCCTGTAAATGCACCTTCGTATATGTGCAGCGTACGGAGGCGTATTTGTTTTGCGACATAAAGATCCGGCTCAGGCAGCTGCCTGAGCCGGATGCATATGAACCGTATTTATTCGCCGTCATGTTCGCCTTCGCCCGGGTCGGGGGCGGGAGTAGGCGTAAAGGGCGTGGGGGTAGGCTTCTCGGTGGGGATGGGTTTGGTACCTACTTCGGTCACCTGTTCGATCTTGGGGTACGTGGCCACATAATCATAGACCATGGTTTTTTGCCCGTTCTGCACTTTATAGACCTTTACCTCCCAGGAGGAACCATCATAAGCCTTTTGAATGACCTCAGCATAATCCGTGTACTGATTTCTGTTAGGCTTGGTGGTGGGGTTTACCGCCGGATTCTCTTCTACGCAGGTGGAGATCACCTGATAGGTAACGCCGGGTTCTTCCGGACCGTAGACCTCTACGTTAATGGTCTTTTTGTGACTGGAGCTCTTGCACTTGGTAATGTACACAAAGACATACAGAGTGCCGCTCTTATTGTTTTTGAACCGGAAGTCAATGGAACCGTAATTCACCGTGGCGTCCATGCCGTTGTCTACATAATCCGAAGGAAGGGAGTGCTCCTTGTGGTTGGTGACATCTACACCGCTGCGGAGCAGTGCATTGAATATGGTGGTGCTCACCTGACATACGCCGCCGCCGGGTTCTGCACGGTGGCTCCCCCGATATACGGCGGGCGCCAGAGCCCAGCCTTTCTTTTCGCTGCGTTCGCCGGTTGTCTTGTTGAAACTGAAGGATTCGCCGGGTTCCAGCTGGATAACGTTCATAAGCCCGGTCGCCTTGCTGATGTTGTGATCCCGATTCTGGCGGCGGGTCAGTTCTTCGGCGGTGGTGGAGCTGCCGGACGTAGTAAAGTAATAATCCGTAGAAAAACTGGCCAGCTTGGTGGTTTGCTTCTGCACATCCGCCACGGTAACGGTGGGCTTGGATACGGTCACATCCGGAGAGATGGTAGTCTGCAGCGTCCCGGCATTCAGGGCGGCGGCTACCTGATCCACAACGCCGTCGTAGTCCAGCTGCATACCGTCAGTGCCCTCCGTATATTTGAAACTGGGCTTCTGGTACTCCTTATACCCGGAGGTCTTGTCGCCTACGGAGTAGGTTTCCTTTTCAATGGTAAAGGAAGCGTTGGTGGCATGGCCGGGCACCTGGTCGTTAAGCGTATACAAAACTTCCCGCAGGGCGGTCTCGTCATAAGACAGGGGCGCCTGCACACTGCCGCCCTTCATGGCGGAGATCAGTGCGCTTTCTATATCATAGGCGGCCTGAAGATCTTCCTTGGTCAGGGTGTAATTAAAGGAATCATTTTGCAATGTAATGGCAATGCCGTCCAGGGTCTTGTTCAGCTCCTGGGCAAGAAGCGAACGAACCTGCGCGGCTGCCTGCCCGCCTACCGCCACACCGTTGATCCGGGTTCCGGCGGGGAGAACATCCGTATCCTTCACCTGAGAACCTGGGGCCGGGGTACTGCCGTCAGCATGGATGGAAGGACTGACGGAGGAGGCAGCGGAGGGAAGCAGAACCGCCTCCTGCGCCCGTTTTTTGACCAGTAGGCTGATAGACCATACCAGTGCAGATACTGCTATAAGGAAAAAAAGAACAGAAGACAGCAGCACCCGGCGCTGCCGCTGCCGGGCCCGTTTTTTAGCCGCTGCCCGGCGTTTGGCTGCCCTGCGGGCTTTTTCTTCCTCGCTGAGGGGCGCTTTGGGGGAAGCGCTTTTTGAGGAGGTCTCTTTTTGAGCGCTGCGGGACTGCATTTTGGTATATTGCAGCTCCTGCTGCTTTTGCTGAGAATCATTTTTCGTATACATACCAGCATTGTACACGGTTTTTTTGATTTATTCAACCATGGGACCCAAAATGGTGGTATAATTCTAATGTAAACTTTTAGTGCTCTGCAGGGGATACCGGCAGGGCAGAGGAGCCGGATATGTTTCATATTGTGTTGGTAGAGCCGGAGATCCCCCAGAATACCGGCAATATTTCCCGTACCTGTGCCGTTACGGGTTCGGCGCTGCATTTGGTGCGTCCTCTTGGGTTTTCCGTGGAGGACAGGCAGCTCAAGCGGGCCGGTCTGGATTACTGGCACAGCCTGACCCTTTTTTATCACGACAGTATAGAGGAACTATGGGTTCAGTATCCTCAGGGGCGATTCTTTTATACCTCCACCCATGCAGAGCGGCGCTACAGCGATGTGGCATACAGAGACGGAGACTTTCTGGTCTTTGGCAAAGAGACGGCAGGGCTGGGGCCAAAGATCCTGGAAGCCCATGCGGATTCTGCCATCCGCATCCCTATGGGAAAAGAGCAGCGCTCCCTGAACCTGAGCAATGCGGCGGCCATTGTACTTTATGAAGCCCTGCGGCAAAATTCTTTTTTTGATTTATCCTAAAAAATCCTTGCATTTAGCGAAAGTCTGTGGTAAGATAGTTCCGTTCGATTTCTGCAAAGGAGGTGGACTTGGATGGGTAAGTTTTGTGAAGTCTGCAACAAGGGTGTCATGTCCGGTAATCTGGTAAGCCACTCTAAGCGTAGGACCAAGCGCAGCTGGGCGCCCAACGTACAGCGGGTACATGTCATCATCGATGGCAGAACGCAGGCCATGAATGTGTGCACGCGGTGCCTCCGTTCCGGCAAGGTCGTTCGCAGCATCTGAGTTTATTGGCAAATGAGCCACTCTTTTGGGAGTGGCTTTTTTTGTCTGTCAAGTTCCGCAAAGAAAGGAAAGGTCTATGTTGATTTCCAGCCGCAGCAATGAGCGGGTCAAGGAAGCCCGTTCTCTTCGGGAGAGCAAGTTCCGCCGGGCAACGGGGCTGCATTTCATAGAAGGGGATAAGTTGGTAGGGGAGGCGCTGACCTCTGGAGCAGAGGTTACAACGGTTTTCTGCCGGGAAGGAACGCCTGCCCCACGGGGAGGGTTTGAGCTGCTGGAGGTGACGGAGGGGGTCATGGAAGCCCTTTGCACCGGTACGCCCCAGAACCTGTGCGCACTGGTGCGCACGCCTGTTACGGCGCCTCCGGAGGAATACCGGGGCCTTATAGTGGTGCTGGAGCAGCTGCAGGACCCCGGAAATGTGGGCACCATTCTACGCACAGCAGATGCTCTGGGGGGGGCAGGTGTGCTGCTTTCTGCGGATTCGGCGGATCCCTTTGCCCCCAAGACCCTTCGGGCTTCCATGGGTTCAGCATATCATTTGCCGGTCTATATCGGGGATGTGCCCGCAGAACTTAAGCGTATGAAGGAACAGGGGTATACCTGTCTGTGCGGCCATCTGCGGGGCAGCGAGAACATGCCGCCCATACAGGAAAAGATGGCGCTGGTGGTGGGCAACGAAGGACAGGGCGTCAGCCGGGAGACGGCAGAACTGTGCACTTTGTATCGCCTGCCCATGGCGGGCCGGGCAGAAAGCCTGAATGCAGCGGTGTTTGCGGCCATTATGTTGTATGAACTTACCCGGAGGTAGTATGGAGCAGGAATTCTGGCAGGCAGCGGATGCTCTTTTGGCAGGCGGGAAGATAGTCATCGATCGGCCTGCGGGTTTCCGGCACCCTCAATGGCTGGATTCGGTGTACCCACTGGATTACGGCTATGTGGCCGGCACCTCCGCTATGGACGGGGAAGGCGTGGATCTGTGGCGCGGCACGGCGCCCGTGCAGAAGCTGGATGGCCTGCTGGTCTCGGTGGACCTGCTTAAGCGGGATGTGGAGATCAAGCTCCTGCTGGGCTGTATGCCGGAGGAAAAAGCTCGCATACTGGCGTTTATGAACCGAACGGCATCCAGAAAAGTCCTGCTGGTAGAACGGTAATAGGGAAGGAGATCTGCAGCTGCCTTGCGCCATGCTTTGCGACCCCCCAACCCCTTTGCAGAGGGGATATATAAGCGACGGATACAGGCAGAGGATACGGCGGCAGATCTGCTGCGCGGCGCAATAAAAAAGCTTCCGGTCAGGTTCCGGAAGCTTTTTGCGTTTCAGTGGATCAGAAATCCCGGTACAGCTCCACCAGGTGCAGGGCGATCTCCAGGGCCTTATCCATGCCCTCCACACTTACGTGCTCATAAGGACCATGGCAGCCGAAGCCGCCTACCCCCAGATTGGGGCAGGGCAGCCCCATAAAGCTCAGCTGCGCGCCGTCGGTACCGCCCCGGATGGGCTGGATCAGGGGCTCCACACCGGCAAGCCGGCAGGCTTTTACGGCATTCTCGATCAGGTGATAGTTTTCCCCGCAGATCTTCTCCGCCATGTTCCGGTAGCCGTCCTTCCAGGTAAGGAGGCAGGTGCCGGGGCCGTACTTTTCATTGATGGTCTTTTCGATGAGCTCCATGGTCGCCTTCCGGCCTTCCAACCTTTGGGCATTGTGATCCCGGACGATATAATGGAGGGAAGCCTTTTCCACATTCCCTTCCATATCCGTCAGGTGGAAGAACCCTTCATAGCCCTCCGTATGAGCGGGCGTTTCCGCTGCCGGGAGCATGCCGTTGATCTCCATGGCCACCAGCTGAGCGTTGATCATAATGTTCTTGGCACTGCCGGGATGCACATTGAACCCCTTTATCTCAAAGGAAGCGGAGGCGGCATTGAAGTTCTCAAACTCGATCTCGCCTTCTTCTCCTCCATCCAGCGTATAGGCAAAGTCACAGCCGAATGCATGAACGTCAAAGAAATCCGTTCCCTGGCCGATCTCTTCATCGGGGGTAAAGGCAAAGCCGAGAGGTCCATGGGGGAGGTTTTCCTTTTGCAGCCGTTCGATCAGGGTCATGATCTCCGCCACGCCTGCTTTGTCATCGCCCCCCAGCACGGTGGTGCCATCGGTAACGATCAGAGTGCGGCCGATCATCCGATCCAGAGAAGGAAAGTCCTTGGGAGAAAGCACCCGGCCGCTGCTGCCCAGGGGAATGTCTCCGCCGGCGTACTTTTCCACCAGGGTGGGCTGGACGTTTTCACCGGAAAAATCGGGGATGGTATCCATATGGGCGATAAAGCCCAGTTTTTTTGCCTGTTCATACCCGGGGGTGGCGGGCAGGGAGCCGTATACGTAGCAATGCTCGTCTATCCGGGCATCCGTGACCCCCAGCTCCTGCATCTGCTGCACCAGCAGACGGCCCAGGTCAAACTGACGCTCTGTGGAAGGGACCCGATAGGGCCCCTCCTCACTGCTGGCGGTGTGGATCCTGGCATACTGGATCAGCCGTTCATACGCGCGCATGGTGTATCCTCCTCAGCGGATGGCAGACAGATCCTGCGCATCCAGCCACTTGGAAGCGGCTTCGCAGATAGCCTGCAAAGACTCTTCCCCAAAGGGATTCATCAGCCCGGCAGAGGCTACCAGTTCCGTATAGGTTTTGGTGCCCGCCAGTTTTACCAGTGCGTAATACCGTTTCCAGGCGGCTTCCCGATCCTGCTGCATCAGGGCCCAGAACTGCAAAGCCACGCTCTGCGCCAGGCAGTAATCGATGTAATAGAAGGGGCGGCCGTAAATATGTCCCTGACGCTGCCAGTAGCGGCCCTCGGCATAGAAGGACAGATCTCCCAGAGAGATCCAGGGCAGGTAGGTCTTGGTGAGACGTGCCCACTCGGCATTACGCTGGGCGGGAGTCAGCTCGGGGTGCGCATACACAATATGCTGGAAGTGATCCACCATGGTGCCGTAGGGCAGGAAGGTCAATGCCCCTGCCAGGTGAGAATAGCGGAACTTTTCCGCCTGGGGGCCGAAGAACTTCTCCGCCCAGGCCCAGCCAAAGAATTCCATGCTCATGGAGTGGATCTCGCAGCTTTCCAGCGTGGGCCAGTGATAGCTGGAGGGGAAGATGTTCCGGGCTTCATAAGCGGCAAAGGCGTGACCGGCTTCGTGGGTCATGACCTCTACGTCATGCTGGGTGCCGTTGAAGTTGGCAAAGATGAAGGGGCACTTGTATACGGGCAGGCTGGTGCAGTAACCGCCGCTTTCCTTGCCCTTGCGGGAGAGCACGTCCATGAGTTCGTTATCAAACATGCAGTCGATAAACTCTCCGGCTTCCGGGCTCAGCCAGTGATAGAAAGCCCGGCCTTCCCGCAGGATGTCCTCCGCATCCCCTTGGGGAACGGGGTTGCCGCTGCGGAACATGAGGCTGGCATCTTTGTAGCTCAGCGGATAGGGGAGGCTGGTGCGCTCTGCCTGCTGGCGGTAAAGCTTATCTGCTACAGGCACCACATATTTGACAACGGCCTGACGGAAGCTGTCAACATCCTTTTCGCCGTAGCAGTTACGGTTCATGCGGTCATATCCCAGGGGGATATAGTTGTCGTATCCCAGCTTCCTGCCCATGCCGGTGCGCAAAGCGGTGAGCTTATCATAGATATCGTCCAGTTCCTGCTTGTGGGCATCAAAGAAGGCGTTGTTGGCTTCCCAGGCTTTGTGGCGCAGTGCATCATCGGCAGACTGCATATAAGGAGAAAGCTGGCTCAAAGTCAGCACCTGCCCCTCAAAGGGGATCTGGGCGGAGGCGATGAGCTTGTTATAGGCGGTGACCAGCTTGTTCTCCTCCTGCATGTCGGGAATGAGCTTTTCGTCAAAGGCCCGCAGCTGGATACCCAGGTTGGTGAACAGCAGTTCACCGTATTTTTCGGTGAACTGAGGCCGGAACTTACTGTTGTACAGGGCCTTGTTGAACTCTGCATCCAGCTGCTGGAGCAGGGGCATCATTTCATCCAGCACTTCCTGTTCCTTGGCATAAAAGGCATCTTCTGTGTTGATGGAGTGACGAATGGAGACCAGGGTCACAGCCGTGGAGACCCTGTCTCCCATGTCGCTGTACTGGTGGAAAGCAGCGTCCGCCTGGGCGAAATCGGCGGCGTTGATAAGGGCCTGCACATAGGCAGTGCCTTCCTCCCTGACCTGCTCAAGATCCGGGCGGACGTAAGGCATTTCAGAAAACTTCATATGCGTGTACCTCCTTGTGGGTTTTTTCTTATTATACACGGGAATACCCCTGCTTGTATACCCTCCCGGGGAATATATCCGAAGTTCTATGTGTTATAGCGGCATCGGCGGCAAAAGAATGCCTCATGAGGCGAGGAAGCGGTTCGGGGCACATGCCCATAAAATCCGTCCTTGCAATGGGTCAGGGCCATGGTATAATATACTGTACATTTTCAATCCGGCAGGATACGGGAGGGGATCCAGATGAGAAAAACAGGCTTTGACCAACAGAAATACGTGCTTCTTCAATCACAGCACATTCGGGAAAGGATCCAGGCCTTCGGCGGCAAGCTGTATCTGGAGTTCGGCGGTAAACTGTTCGATGATTACCATGCTTCCCGGGTAGTGCCGGGCTTTGCCCCGGATACGAAGATCCGTATGCTCATGGAGCTTCGGGATCAGGCAGAGATCCTGCTGGTCATCAATGCATCCGATATAGAGAAAAACAAGATCCGGGGGGATCTGGGCATCCCCTATGATATGGATGTGCTGCGGCTCATCGATGCCTTTCGCGAGAAGGGACTGTATGTGGGCAGCGTGGTCATTACCCGGTATGAAAGACAGCCCGCGGCCGTGAGCTTTGCCAACCACCTGCGGGATCTGGGCGTTCCCTGCTATTATCATTACCCTATCCCCGGATACCCGGCGGATGTGCAGAAGATCATGAGCAGCGAAGGCTGCGGCAAAAACGATTATGTTCCTACCACGCGGCCGCTGGTGGTGGTCACGGCTCCTGGCCCCGGGTCCGGAAAGATGGCTACCTGCCTGAGCCAGCTGTATCACGAAAATCTTCGCGGCGTTCAGGCCGGATATGCCAAGTTCGAAACCTTCCCCGTGTGGAACCTTCCGCTGGATCACCCGGTAAATCTGGCTTATGAGGCGGCGACCACAGATCTGGACGATGCCAATATCGTGGATCCTTTCCATCTGAAGGCTTATAATAAAATCGCCGTGAATTATAACCGGGATGTGGAGATCTTCCCGGTGCTGGATGCCATGTTCGAATCCATCTATGGGGAATCTCCCTATAAGTCTCCAACGGATATGGGTGTGAACATGATCGGCTGCTGCATCAGCGATGATGAGGCTGTGCGCTATGAGGCAGGACAGGAGATCATTCGCCGGTATTACCGGGCCATGGTAGGGCAGAAACAGGGACTGGTAGTCCCTGCCGAGGTAGACAAAATGCGCATTCTGCTCAAACAGGCCGGGCTCAGGCCGGAGGATCGGCCCGTGGTAGCACCTGCATTGCGGCGGGCGGAGGAGACCGGGGGGCCGGCAGCGGCTATCGAATTGCCTGACGGTACCATCGTTACGGGAAAATCTTCGGAACTTCTGGGGGCGGCTTCCGCTACCCTTATGAATGCCCTGAAGGTATTGGGCGGCATCCGTCACAGCCTGAAGCTCATTTCTCCGGTGATCCTGGAACCCATCCAGCATTTGAAAGTGGCGCATTTGGGAAATCGGAACCCCCAGCTCCATACCGACGAACTGTTGCTGGCCCTGTCTATCTGTGCCGCAACCAATCCGGTGGCGGAGATGGCTATGGAACAGCTGAGCAATCTTCAGGGCTGCGAGATGCATTCCACCGTGATCCTTTCTCAAGTGGATAAGAACTTGCTGGGCAAGCTGGGCATTCAGCTGACCTGCGAACCGGTATACCAGAGCAACCGGCTGTATCATAAATAAACGCAAAGCTGAAGCCGCTTCCTGTGGAAGCGGCTTTTTATGTCCTTGCCTGAGGGATAAAAATGCGCTATACTGCTTAAAAAGGAGACAACCATGGAAAAGAAGCTCAGCGTTTCTCTTACCCGGGAGGAAGCCCGCATCCTGGGGCAATGGTGCCAGCAGCAGCAGGCCGAAGCCGTGTTTTTCTGTACGGTGAATATGGATATGCTGCCGGAGGGGTATGCGCCCCGGCTCATGCTGGGACTGAAAAGCTATGTTCTGCTTTCCGATGAGGATGAGCCGGGCTTCTGGTATGTGGGCGCTCTGCTCAAAGAGGGTGTATTCGGCTTTTGGCAGCGCTGTGATAGCCTGGAAGAGGCTCTGGATGCTCTGAAACAGTCATAGACAATATATTTGCATAAATTACAACAGAAAGGAACCGAAATATGAAACGCAGTGAAATGGATCCCCGATTCCAGTGGGACTTTACCCACATTTACCCCGACAAGGCCCATTGGGAAGCCGCCATGACCGAAGCCGAAAAGGCTGTGGAAGCTCTTTCCGCTTTGCACGGCACATTGGGGCAGTCTAAGGATGCCCTGAAAAAAGGACTGGAGCAGCTGGCGGATGCCTCCCAGAAGGTAGAGATCCCCTATATCTATGCCATGCTGCACCGGGCGGCAGACGGCTCAGAGCCCGCCTATCAGGAGATGGAAGCCAGGGGCATGAGCCTGGCCGTAAAGGCAAACGCCGCCACCAGCTTTTTGGATCCGGAGATTCTGGCCATTCCAAAGGAACAGCTGGATGCATGGATGGCGCAGGAGGATATGGCCGTATACCGCCACATGGTAGAGGATATTTCCCGGGGCCGGGCCCATACGCTTTCTGCCGATAAGGAAAAGATGCTGGCCATGCTGGGCGAGGCTGCCGATACCCCCTCTTCCGCTTATGAAATGCTGACCAACGTGAACATGGTGTTCCCCAAGATCCATAATGAAGCGGGGAAAGAAGTCCAGCTTACCAGCGGGAACTTCGGCGTATATCGGGAAAGCCGCAGCCGGGCCGTTCGGGAAGAGGCTTTCCGGGCCATGTTCGGTACCTACCGCAAGTACGGCGATACTTTTGCCGCACTGTACGGCGGGCAGATCAAGTTTGATACTTTCTTTGCCAATGTCCGGGGGTATGGTTCTTCCATCGAAGCCTATCTGGATGGAGGAAACGTACCCGTATCCGTATATGACAGTCTGATCGAAGCCGTTCACGAAAGCCTGCCGGCCATGAAGGAATATCTGGCCCTGCGCAAGAAGGCATTGAAGCTGGATAAACTGGATATCTTTGACTTGTATGTGCCCATGGTAGAGGACGTAGACTATCCTGTGCCTTTTGAAAATGTGAAGGAACTGGTCAAAAACGCCACCAAGCCCCTGGGAGAGGAGTACCAGCAGTTGCTGGACCGGGCCTTTGCAGAAAACTGGATGGATGTGTACGAAAATCAGGGCAAGCGGGGCGGCGCCTTCTCCTGTGGGGTATATGGCGTGCATCCCTATGTGCTGCTGAACTACACCGATACGCTGGATGATGCCTTCACTGTGGCCCATGAACTGGGGCATTCCATGCATTCCTTCTTCTCCAGCCGGGCGCAGGAGTTCGTCAATCACAGCTATCGCATCATGGTGGCAGAGGTAGCCTCTACGGTCAACGAAGTACTGATGACCATGTATCTGCTGAAAACCGAAACGGACAAGAAGCGCAGGGCTTATATCCTCAATCATTTTCTGGAGGGCTTCCGTACAACGCTCTTCCGTCAGACTCTCTTTGCGGAATTCGAACGCAAGGCTCATGAGTTGCATGCCGCCGGTACGCCCCTGACCTCCCAGACCCTGAACAAGATCTATCATGATCTGGTGGCTCTGTATTATGAAGGCGCAGAGATAGACGAGGAGATCGACACCGAATGGTCCTTCATTCCTCATTTCTATACGCCCTTCTATGTATATCAGTATGCTACGGGCTTCTCCTCTGCCGTAGCCATTGCAAGGCATATTCTGGAGACGGGGGATGCCTCTGAGTATCTGCGCTTCCTTTCTACCGGAGGCAGCGATTATCCCCTCAACGAACTGAAGATCGCCGGTATCGATCTGACAAAGCCCGATACCGTCAAGAGCGCATTGGAAGTATTTGCCAATACCGTCAAGGAACTTGAAGCACTTCTCTAAGCAGAAAGCGGGGCCCGGAGATGCCGGGCCCCTTTCTAATTATCAGCTGCCGGGGAGAACGAATATGAAGTTGCAAACCGTAAAAAGGGTGTTGTGGGGTCTGTGCGCTCTTGCCATATTGCTTATGCTGCTATATATGCTTACCAAAAGCGTGGCCTCTATTATAAGTCTGGCGGCGGTGCTGCTGGGAATACTCCTTTTTGAACGGACTTATTGGCGATGTCCGCATTGCGGCAGATTCCTGGGCCGGCTGGATGCCAAGGCCAGCTTTTGTCCATTCTGCGGAAAAAAACTGGAACTGTAATTCATTTTTCTGCCCGGGCATAAGGGCGATCGTCATTCGTCAACCCGGCCAGATAGTCCATGCTGGTGTGCAGCGCCAAAGCGATGCGCCGGCACTGTTCAAAGGTATAATACCGTTTTCCGCTCTCTATTTTGGAATAATCGCTCTGATCGATCCCCGTTAATAATTGCATCTGCACCTGCGTCAGCCCACGGGCCCGGCGCAGGTCTTTTAGTCTGCTCATGTACTCACCTCCATTTTTATTATGGTTGTTCTGACCTATTGACTTTGGGGTGAAATTGACCTGAAGCTGAAATAGAAAAAAGAACCGGCAGGAAATTCATTATTTTTACCAAAGTGCGGATACGGCTGCCTATGTTACTAATGACAGCGGTGTTGCTTGATAGATGCCTGGATCTGGATGATGTACGGGAAGCCAGAGAAGTGACCGTAAAAATGAAGATAGCGGGGGAAGAGGACAGTAAGCGATTTTCCTATACGGTGGCCATGGTGCGAATGGGGCTGTTGTGGAAGGTTATTGACTGGGAACAGGATTAAAATACGGGCACCGCATGCACCGTCCTTTTGCGCAAGGGCGGTGCATGCAGCTTTTACCTATCCGTTGAGCTGCCAGGTGGCAAAGTTCAGATAAGCGGCAAAAGACAACCACAGCAGGTAAGGGATCTGCATATAGCCGGTCCAGGGGACGATCCGTTTGAACTCTCCGGTCATATATACGGCCAGTACCAGCAGCACCAGCAGCCAGATGAACGCCGCAAACCGCAGTTCCAGCGCAAAGAACAGGGGCGTCCATAAAAGATTCACCAGCAGTTGAGCTGCAAACAGGGTCAAAGCGGGCTTCCAACCCCGCTCCGGGGCCAGATATACCCGGGCGGCGCCTATGCCCATGAGAATATACAGAATGCTCCAGACGATGGGAAACAGGATCCTGGGGGGAGAAAGGGGTGGCTGCGCCAGTTGCTCATAACGATCCATACCGCTCCTGGATATAAGTCCGCTGAGAGCGCCGCCTGCCAGAGGGAGCAGACAAAAGAGAATATAGGGCAGAATGCGGCCCTTTTTTGCTTTTTCAACCTTTTCCATGGGAAAAGTATACGCCGCAGGAGTCTTTTCTATACGCTGCCTTGACAATAGGGCCTAAAACTGGTATGGTGCATTTGGAAAGGGAGGGGCATTGCACCATGGGGTGGAAAACCTTGCTGTTTGTGTATCTGGGGGTCGTGAACGTGATAACGCTGGCTTTGTTTGCGGTGGATAAGAGCCGGGCCCGGCAGGGACGGAGGCGGATACGGGAACGGACGCTTCTTCTCTGGGTTTGGGTTGGAGGAAGTCTGGGCGGTTTGCTGGGCATGGATCTGCTGCGGCATAAGACCCGGCATCCCAGGTTTTATATTGGCCTGCCGGCAGCGCTGCTGGTGCATCTGGCCATATTGGGGGCTTTGTGGGTGCGTTTTTTTCATTAAACCCGGGGATTTTTTGATAAAAGCCTTGACAGAGGGGCGAAAGGCCCCTATAATGATAAAGCTAAGCAGAGGCGCCCGCCTCTCACCTGCCGGCTCAAGTGCCAGGCATGGTCTGATGGGATAACGATAAGGGTGGGCGCGTATGCGTCCGCTATTTTTTTATGGAGGTGTTGTGCCATCGCTACACAGGAACTGCCCATCAATGAGGAGATCCGGGATCCGGAAGTCCGCTTGATCGACGAAACCGGCGCACAGCTGGGCATCATGGACGTGCGCAGTGCCCAAAGACTGGCAGATGAGAGGGAGCTGGATCTGGTAAAGGTCAGCAGCGGTACCCCCCCTACCTGCAAGCTTATGGATTACAGCAAGCACCGCTACGACATGATGAAGCGGGAAAAGGAGCAGAAAAAGAATCAAAAGACCATTGAGATCAAAGAGATCCGTCTTTCTGCCACCATCGACCAGCATGACATGGAAGTCAAGGCCAAGGCCTGCAACAAGTTTCTGCAGGACGGCAATAAGGTCAAGGTGACCATCCGCTTCCGCGGGCGTCAGATCACTCGCGGCGATATCGGCGCTGATGTAATGGAAGCTTTCTACAAAATGGTAGAGGCCAGTGCGCAAAAGGAGCGTGCGCCCAAGCAGGAGGGCAGGAACATGTTCATGGTACTCTCCCCCAAGAACTAAGACACTATTTAGGAGGAACACTTATGCCAAAGATCAAGACCCATCGCGGCGCAGCAAAGCGTTTTGACGTGACGAAGTCCGGCAAAATCAAGCGCGGCAAGGCTTACAAGAGCCACATCCTCACCAAAAAGTCCACCAAGCGGCTTCGCGGTCTCCGGCAGATCGGTTATATTGCCGAAGAAGAGCAGAAGAAAGTACGCGAGCTGATTCCCTATAAGTAAGGAGAAGTGAACCATGGCAAGAATTAAGAGAGCTGTCAATTCCAATAAAAAGCGCCGTAAGGTGCTGCGCCTGGCCAAGGGCTACTATGGCGCAAAGTCCAAGCAGTATCGTGCCGCCTCCCAGCAGGTCATGCGTTCCATGGCATATGCTTTCGTGGGCCGCAAGAACAAGAAGCGGGAATATCGCCGTCTGTGGATCGCCCGTATCAATGCCGGTGCCCGTATCTGCGGTACCAACTACTCCAATCTCATCAACGGCCTCAAGCTGGCTGGTGTGGATGTGAACCGCAAGGTTCTGGCTGATCTGGCTGTCAACGACATGGGCGCTTTCAAGGCCTTGGCAGAGACCGCTATGGCCGCCCGGAACAACTAAATCGTCCAAAGAGCAATATAAGCGTCGGAGTCTTTATGGCACCGGCGCTTTTCATATGCCGGTTATTTCATTCGATGGGGAATCTGCCTTTGATCGCGGATCACCGTCCGCCGCGGGGCACGAATATCGTAGGGCCGCTTGTGAAAGCGGATTACCCGTATTACGCATATGTGCATCCATATGAACGGAATTCCGGTACCCTCTGAGGTATATGTCAGGAAAGAAATAGACCGGCTGGTGGGAGTTTTCAGATAGTTTCCTTATTGGCGGTGGTAAGCACCGGGAAAAGATGGTACACTGTATACCATGAAACGCTGTACTTTTCCTGTTCTGCTCATGATGCTGTGTGTGTTGGTATCACTGACATGGAGCGGCTGCATAAAAAAGCCTCCTGCCGGGGATGTGATTGCGCCATTGCCCATCGTTTCTCCGGAGATGGAGGTGCAAACGCCTGTTCCTTCTGCCATCCCCCTGCCTGCGGATACCCCTGTGCCCACACAAACGCCTGCCCCTACAACGGAGTCTTTGTCCTTTCGGCTGGAACGGTATGTACAGGGCATGTCTGTGCAGGAGAAGATCGGCCAGCTGGTCATGTTCGGCTTTTCCGGCACCAATGCCGTATCAAAGGAGTTTGCTTCCCTGATGGAGGAATATGCTGTCGGCAATGTGATCCTTTACGGGGATAATATCCGGCGCACGGACAGCGATGGAGGCTTCGGACGCTGCGCAAAACTGACGGCAAGCATAAACGGGCATGCGTCCTCCGGGATACCCCTGCTTATCAGTACCGATGTGGAAGGGGGCAGCGTTACCCGCTTCCAATGGGGGCGAACTACACTGGCAGCCCGTACGCTGGGGAACCGGGAGGATACGCAGCAGGCGCAGGAGCAGTTTGCCTATATCGGGGAGCATTTGAAGGAACGGGGCATCAATACGGATCTTGCACCGGTCATGGATGTGGCAAGAAACCCTTCTGCCACCTTTCTGGGCAAGCGCATCATTTCCAGCAATGCAGAAACCGTCGCAGCCATAGGCACCGCCTGCATTGAGGGATTGCATGAGGGTGGGTGCCTGTCCGTCATCAAGCATTTTCCTGGCCACGGAGCCACAAATGCAGATTCTCATGAGAGTACCCCCAAGGTGAAAAAGACGCTGGAGGAGCTTTGGGAGTATGAGCTGCTGCCCTTTCAGGCGGCAGTGGATGCCGGGGTGGACGGAGTCATGGTGGGACATATTTACTATCCCAATATTGACGGAGAGCATATTGCATCCCAATCCAGCCTGTTCATTACGGAATTGCTCCGGGGACAGATGGGCTTTACCGGCGTGGTCATGAGCGATGATTTCCGAATGAAGGGCTTGCGGAATCAGGTCTCTCATCGGGAGGCGGCCGTGCAGTTTATTCTGGCGGGTGGAGATATAATCCTCTGCGGTGTCAACCACAGCTACCAACGGGAGATACTGTCCGGCCTTGCCGAGGCGGTGGAGAATGGCGTTCTTACGGAAGAAAGAATTAACGAAAGCGTGTTGCGCATTCTCGCGGCTAAAATGCAGGTCACGGACTGGGAACCATAAACGGAGAAATATGCACATGACTGTAAATGAGTATCAACGGCAGGCAATGGCTACCTTGAATCCGGCTCTGGACAAGAAGGACGTGCTGATCAACAGCGTTATGGGTCTGTGCGGAGAAGCGGGGGAGGCCATTGACATCGTCAAGAAATGGTTGGGCCAGGGGCATGAACTGGATAAAGAACGTCTGGCCCGGGAGCTGGGGGACGTGGCCTGGTATTTGGCAGAGGCGGCGGCTGCCCTGGATATGCCTTTGGAACAGATCCTGCAGGGAAATCTGGATAAGCTCAAAGCCCGATATCCGGAAGGGTTTTCCGCCGAAAGATCACGGGAACGGGTCAAAACGGATCTGTAAAGCAACCGCACAGGGTGCGGAGTTCCGGGAGGCAGAACGGGCGACGCATCCATGCAGATATATGGTGCAAAGGGGGTATTTTGTGGAGCTTTGGGATCTGTACACCTTTGACCGCAGAAAAACAGGCGAGACCATGACCCGGGGGCAGCGGCAGCCGGAAGGCCGTTTTCGCCAGACCGTACATGTATGCCTGTTTAATAAAGCCGGGGAAATGCTTATACAGCGGCGGCAGCCTTTTATGAAAGGATGGCCAGGCCTGTGGGATTTTACCGCCGGTGGCAGCGCTCTGGCGGGGAAAAGCAGCCAGGAGGCTGCTGGCCGGGAGCTGCTGGAAGAACTGGGAGTGGATATTTCTTTTGCCGGTATCCGTCCGGCCTTGAGTCTGCCCTTTGGGAAAGGATTTGACGATATCTTTACCCGGGAGCAGGAGCTGGAACTGGCCGCTTTGCGCTTGCAGCCGGAGGAGGTGGAGGCCGTCCAATGGGCAGGAGAGGCAAAGGTACTGGCCATGCTGGAGGAAGGGACTTTTGTACCCTATCACCCGGGGCTGGTGATGCTGCTATTCTCTCTGCGGAACACCCGCAGCAGCCATACCCGTCCCGATCCTACCAGAAGAAACAGGCGTGATCCATAAGACGGCACCGAGGGTATTTCTCGGTTTTCAAGCGGAAAATCCTTGCCTTTTGGAAAGGAATATGCTACAATACATTTTGTGTTAAGCCGAAATGATGGAATTGGCAGACGTGGCGGACTCAAAATCCGCTGGGCTAATACCCCGTGTGGGTTCGAGTCCCACTTTCGGCACCACATCAGTACGCAAGCTATGATACAACGGCTTGCGTACTTTTTAATTATTCATGGTCTGAAAAAGCCAGCATCTAGGAAAAAACGAGGCCAGTGGGTTCATCTAAAAACCGACCGGCCTCGCTCTTTTTTCTGATCATCTGTTTTTCTCGATAAACGCCTGTTTGAAAAGTGAACCCATCCCCTAAACAATTTAATTTTTCCTAGGAATAATTAAAAGGTACGAGAAGGAGACAGTATGAAAATGATACAATTTAATTATTCGTGGGGAATAATTAAATTGTTTTTAGGAAAACATGCAATGTACGGTCATCGTTTTGTCGGAATATGTTTATCAAGCTTCACCATCTGTGTTTTTGTTTCCAAGAGCAACTGCACTTAGTACAGTTGTTCCAATCCCCAGCAGAACTCCTCCAACTTTAGCAGCTTTATTTCTTCCCTCTAACGAAGAAGAGGAAAGTCAACGAGGGCGAAGTACCTCAGTACTATATCGAAAACAGCCACGAGGCGATCATTGATCCGCTGGAGTGGGACGCAGTGCAGGACGAGATCAAACGCCGGAAAGCCATAGGCCGGGCATACAGCAGCAAGAGCATCTTCGGTGCAAAGCTCAAGTGCGGCGACTGTGGCGGCTGGTTCGGAGTCAAGACATGGCATTCGACCGACCGGTACCGGACGAGCATCTGGCAATGCAACTGCAAATTTGATAAGGGCAAGAATCGGTGCAAGACCCCGCATCTTACGGAAGAGGAGATCGAGGCACGGTTCATCGCTGCCTACAACAGCATGCTGACCGACAAATCAGCCTACCTTCTGGGGTGCGAGACGGCTCGAGAATTTCTCATGGATACGACTGACTTGGATACCGAAATGGAAGAGCTGCTGCGAGAGCTGGATGTGATCGCCGGGCTTATTAGGAAGTGTATCGATGAGAACTCCGCAACCGCACAGGACCAGACCGAGTATACCAGCCGGTACAACGCTTACGTTGACCGATACGAAAAGGCAAAAGCCCGTTACGACTCTCTTGCAGCGAATCGGCAAGATAAGCTGGCTGGGGCAAAAGCCGTAGAACGATTCATGGCGGTGCTCGATGAGCGGGACGATCCTCTGACGGAGTTCGATCGTCACCTGTGGATCATGACGGTGGACTACGCGACAGTTCATAGGGACGGAACCATTACATTCCGCTTCTATGACGGTACAGAGATCACGAAGTGATGTAAGAGCGCAAGGAGAAAAACTTACAACTTGTTTACGCAGAATGATAGCGATGTTCACACCTCGCTTTCTATTATATTAATAGATACAGAACAATGGAGGACTAAGTTGTGTACCGCATCTTTGTAATTGAAGATGATGATGCCATCAATCGGTTGCTCTGCATGAATCTTTCTATAGCTGGATATGAACCTATCCCTGCAAAAGATGGTTTGGAAGCACTTAAGATGATCCAGAACGGTGAGCGCTTCGACGTGGCGATAGTGGATGTGATGCTGCCTGGAATCGACGGCTTTTATCTGATGGAGCCACTCAAAGCCCATGGGATCCCGGTCATTTACTTGACAGCCAAAAACGATCTCGAAAGCAAATTGACAGGCCTTACCACTGGGGCAGAGGACTATATCGTCAAACCTTTTGAGGTCATGGAACTGCTTGTTCGAATGGAAAAAGTTCTTGCACGGCACTGTAGCGGAGGCATCATCACGATTCGTGATTTAACAATCCATGTCGATGAACGGGTTGTTTTTAAAGGGGATCAGCCAATCCTGCTCAAACCGCTTGAATTCGACCTGCTTCTTTTCTTTGCCCGAAATCAGAACATTGCTCTTTCCCGCGAAAAGATCCTTGCCGAGGTTTGGGGCATGAATTTCTATGGGGAGAGCCGCACAATTGATATCCATGTCTCCCAGTTAAGAAAGAAAACTGGCCTTCCTATTATTTCCGTACCTCGGGTCGGATATCGGTTGGAGACTACGCTATGAAGATACGTGTCCGTCTTTCCCTGCTATTCATTCTTTGCTCGACGATGAGTCTTTTGTTGTGTGGATTTCTGCTGCTCCGGTCAAGCGAAAAAAGCATGATACGGTCTGTGGAAGATAACGCTGCCTCTGAACTTGCCATGCTGAACACTTCTTTTTCTTCGGCTGTTTCAAAAGTCCTGGACGAAGGATCATCGGATGCTGTTCGGCGAAGCATCCTCATTTATGTGTTTCAAAGCTACACTGATGATACGTTCAGTGGATCCCAATACGTCCTCAAGCACAACGAGGAGACCTTTTTCAATAACAGCGGATACGCTCCGGACGTCCTTCTCGGGGGGTTACAACAGAATACCGTGACCTGGCAGGGGGAAAAGCTGTTTGCTGCCGTGACTGAAACAGATCTGCTGAGTGAGACATATCAGATCTACATCATACGTAATATGACATCTGTGTACGATTCCATTACCGGGTTACGGTTGCAGTTTGCGATTATCTGCGCTTTTGCTGTCCTGATCGGCACCGTCCTGATCCTTGTCATCACATCCCGTACACTTAGCCCGCTCAAAACGTTGGAAAAAGAAGCGATATCCATGACCAAAGGCGCGTACCAAACTCGGATTCCTCTCTCTGAAGGTCAGTTGAAACGAAAAGACGAGATAACGACAGTATCGGAGAGCTTCAACCGTATGGCAGACGCTGTAGAAAGTCATATTAACGCCGTTACGGCAGTTGCAGATGAACGTAGGATGCTGATAGGCGCATTGACCCATGAAATGAAGACGCCCATGACAGCTATCATCGGATATGCGGAACTACTGGAACGAGCAAAGCTGTCTGAGAAGCAGAGCGAGGAAGCCGTCTCCTTCATCCATCGGGAGGCACAACGGCTGGAACGGCTCACTCAGAAAATGATGCAGCTCATCACCTTGACGGACGGCGAGGACATATCCCTTCAGGACATCTCCGCTCGACAGCTCTTCGACATGGCGGAGGAAACGTTGAGAACCATTGCGACTCGGCACGACGCAACGCTGCAGTTTACCGAGAATGGAGAACGCTTTGCTGCAGATCCCGATCTGATCATAGGTGTGCTCACCAATCTGGTAGACAACTCTTACAGCGCCGGTGCAAAGCATGTTACGGTATCTGCCCAGGAACGGGCTATTATGGTTTCAGACGACGGTTGCGGCATTCCTAAGGAAATCATCGATAAGATCACACAGCCCTTCTTCCGGGCGGATAAGTCGAGAAGCCGCCAGAGCGGCCATGCCGGATTGGGACTGACGCTGGCAGCACGTATCGCAGAGCTCCATCATGCACGTCTTTTCATCGAGAGTGAAGTGGGGACCGGGACTACCGTATCTATTCTTTTTGATGCATAAGGAACTTACAGATCGCTTACATTTCACGGAAGACTTGCTTACATCCCTTACGGTAAGGTAAAGAAAACCAACGAAGGGAGATCAGAAATATGAAAAGAAAACAATTAATCAGAAAAATCCTTGCATGGGTCAGTGTTACAGCAATCCTTTTATCAGGAATTGGTTGTTCAAAAGCGCCGCAGGTCGACATCTCTGAAAAAACAAATACAGAGCGATTAGAGGAAGCGGCCGTCATGACGTTGCGATTAGAGGAAGCGGCCGTCATGACGTTTTCAACTACTGCGGCCACCCAGCTCGTCGCGGAGGATAAGCCAACCTTGACAGAAGCGGAGGTGGTAAATGATACAGCAATCATTCCGTATAGCCCGCTGTATGACCTGCTGGGAGCGTCCACCCATTATGATGTTGAGCTGAAGCCCGTCTCTGATATCGTGAAGATCACCGTGGACGCGGACGTGTACCTGCCGGATACGCTCCAGATGCCCACGCTTCATGTGGAGCCCAGGGACTTCACCCAGGATGAGGTCACGAAGCTCTTCAACGCCCTGTGTGGGGACACGGTCATGTACAAGGCTCAGGAACAGATGACGAAGGCTGAGATCTCTGAGCGGATTGCAGATGTTGAATCTGAGATGAAAACCGCCACTGATAAGGACCGTCTCAAAAAGCTGGAGTCCAACCTGGCATACTGGAAGGAAGAATACGAGAAAGCTCCGGAGACTGTCGAAAAGCAGATCAGCGACGGCACTCTGGAGGAGCGCCAGCTGGGGGTCGGAGAGTACTTGGGAAAATACAAGGCTCTGGACGCCTATGAGCGCCAGGAAAATTATTATACTTTTACAGGTAAGGCATTCCACGTGCATGGGCAAACCTATGACAAAAACACAAAGTCCAGCTACGATTTCCCCATCAGCGGAAGCATCTGGTATATTCGTGATCAGGCTTTCGGCCAGTACCTGAACTACAATGTGAGGAAATGGATCGCTGATGAGACCGCCGTGCCTGCCGATGCCGCAGGGCTGAGGATGACCCCTGTCGAAGCACGGAAACTGGTGGAGGCCTTTTGGGCAGATAACGGCTTTGAGGATATGGTTGTAATCGGCGTGTATCTCACCCGAAATAGCGATACCGGGAACGGCGGTGACAGGAAAGTGCCGGATCCCTATGGGGACAATTCCGCCTATGTGGTGGCCTGCGGCAAGTCCATCGACGGCATCCTGCCGCCTCCGCCCAGCTCCGGCGATCCCCATTGGGCCTTCGAAAGCTGCACATTCACCATCACGGACAACGGCATCGAGACCTTCAATTGGGGTTCTCCCTACGCCTACGGCGAATATACCACCAAGAACAGCGCGCTTTTGACCTTCGATAAGGTCGATGAGATCTTCCAGAAAATGATGCTGGTGAAATACGATATATCCGGCAGCGGCAACGACCTTACCTCGGCCACCTACAAGGTAGACCGGGTAACCCTGGAGATGTCCCGGGTGACTAATCGTAAGTCCAGTGAAAAGGGGCTGCTGGTACCGGTCTGGAACTTCTACGGCAGCTATTACTTCACCTACGAAGACGGCCACAACTTCGGCAGCGATGACCGGGAAGGGTTCCCCAGTCCCCTGCTTCGTATCAACGCCATCGACGGCAGCATAATCGAGCCGAGATATGGATGCTAAAATGCACCCCACCCCGTAAAAATGCACCCCACTTAACCTGAAATGCACCCCACTTTCACGCTGGGGTGCATTTGTATCCAAATTAGCGTGATTTGCCAAAAAAATCCCCTAAAACAGGGGATTTTTTGTTTTTAGTACAGTAAAAGCATCTGTTCTAGTTTTCTCAAAAGGATTTTATCAAATGCGGCGGTGCTGTACCGCATGTTCTTCTTTCAACCTCTTTCCCTCTTGTAGGAGCGCGCAGTGCGGCAGATGCAGCCAAAGAAAGTTTTCTTTTAACCTTTCGGCGTTGTTGATGGAATAGTTTGTGCGGCGGAACTTGCGGGCGTAACATACCGGGACCTTTTTCGATCAAACATGTTGAACCTTGCATGGTATACATACGGGGCGCTTGCTTACAGGCGGCCTCAGCCCCTCCGGTGTGCTTTTATGTCATTATGGTTCAAGAGATTTCTGTTTTTCAAGAAATATTCAAGGCTTTATGCTATGATAGAAACAAGAGGTGCAAGCAAGTATGCCTTTTCCTATGCTTCCATCGGTGGGAAGGTCACCATGACGCTGGCGCAGGAAGAGCCTTATATTCGGCTGCGTGTATACAACACGGGCGCACCGATCGATCAGAAGGATCTGCCCCATTTGTGAACGGTTCTACCGGGCGGACAGTGCCCGCACTGCCGGGCGCAGCTTCGGCCTGGGACTTGCTATTGCCAGATCCATTGCAGAGGCTCACCGGGGAACCATTCGGGCGGAAAATCAGCCGGAAGGCGTGTGTTTCATCGTACAGTTCAAAATATAAGCTTATATCGATCCAACGCAAAAGGCAGGCTCTTGGGAGCCTGCCTTTTGCAGGGGTTCATGTATGCGAGAAGGGAATCAGGAAAGATGCTTAGTTCTGGCCCAGTCCGCCGCCGCAGCAGCCTGCGCCGGTAGTGCCCGTGCGTTCGATACTGCCGTTGCCGCAGCAGCCTCCGGAAGAAGCGCTTATGTCATAGTCACCTACGGCGGGGACGGTACCGGTTTCATCTGCGATAAGGATCCGGGCCCGAATCATGCCCATCCAGCAGGTATACTGGATCACACCGGCTTCTGTGGGGGTGAACTCAATCAGGTTGTCCCCTTCTTTGAGCACCATATCCAGCCCCAGCTGGGAACAGAGGATCCGGTAGTTGCAGCCGTTGAGACTGCCCTGGGGGACATTGAGTACCCAGCGAACCGGGGTACCTGCCTTTACCAGAATGGTGGGGTAGCTGCTTGCGGTCAGCTGGCTGTTGACCACCTGCACACCGTTGCCGTCTATGGCAGTCACAGCGCCGTCTGTATTCACGGTGCCATCGGCATTCAGTGCGGAAGAAGAGGTCTGGCTGCCGTAGCTGTAGTTGTTATAGCCATAGCTGCCGTAGCCGTAGCTGCTGCCGGTATCGGTGCTGCTGCTGTACAAACGGCTCATGCCGCCGCAGCAGCCGGAACGGGTGGTGCCGGTGTATACGCTACTGTAGGCATCGGTGCCGCTGGCAGTGCCGTCTGCAGAAGCGGGGAGATTGCCGTTCTCATCCTGTACCAGGATCTGGGCCCGGATCATACCCATCCAGCAGGTATACTGGATCACGCCGGCAGACTGAGGGGTGAACTCTATGATATTGTCCCCTTCCTTCAAAGAAACTTCTTTGCCCAGGGAAGGGATGACGATCCGGTTGTTGCAGCCGTTGATGGTGCCGGCAGGGGCTTTCAGATTCCAGCGAACGGGAGTACCGGCCTTTACCACAATATTGGGATAGGTGCTGGCTGTCAGCTCGCTCTCCACCACCTGCACGCCGTTTTCCAAGACGGAACCGGACGCGGTGGAAGGATCCACCTCTGCCAGGGCAGTGGATTTGCCCATATTCATACCTATCAGAGCTACGGCCACAATGGCGGTGGTGCCCAGCAGGGCTTTTTTGACGATCTGCTTACGATAGGGAAGCTCGGAAAGGATGCAGGCGATCACGCCGATGAACAGCAGAACCTTCAGAGCAAAGGGAGTCAGCAGGCCGGAAAGGATGCCGCCCTGACTGAACATGGACAGACCCATGACCGTGACCAGCACAGCCCCCACCTTGGTGACCACCCGGGTAAACCGCTGCCCCAGAGCAGAAACCAGGCTGCCGAAGCCCAGCATCAGGGGCACGGTGCCCAGGCTGAACATGAGCATGCTCAAAGCGCCCGTAACGGGGCTGCCGGAAGCCAGCGCCACCAGCTGCATGGACTGGAGAGGACCGCAGGGCATAAGGCCGTTAAGCAGGCCGATCACAAATGGCTGAGTGGCTTTGGCACGCCCGGCACCAACCTTTTTAACGAATCCCTTTGGCATATGGATGCCGAAGCCCCGGAGCCCGGGTACCAGATTCAGCATATTGATGCCCATGATGACCATGAACACGCCGGCAATGATCTTGATGATGCCCTGGAACGTGGTGGAAAGACCGCCGCCGGCGCCGCCGCCCAGGAACATGCCCACCAGACCCAGAATAAAGCCTACCAGCGTATAGGAGACCACACGGCCCAGGTTATACCACACGGCGCCCAAACGGTTGGGCTCACCTTCTTTGGGCAGGCACTGGGAAAGGTTGATGCCGCCGCACATGGCGATGCAGTGCACGGAAGTGATCAGGCCGATGGCGAACAGCATTCCGTAGCCCATGGAGCCGTCTGCCAGCTGGCTGGGCACCAGCAGGTTCAGCACACCGGTATAATCCATCAGCAGATACAGGGCCACGATGCAGGCCAGCATCCCTACATTTTTCCAGATGCGCTTGGGAGAGATCCCTTCTGCACTTTCCACCGAATATCCTAACCCCTCGATGGCCGCCAGGATCTTGCCCCAGGTGGTTTTCTTATCTTCAAAAGTGATTTCTGCGCTGGCGGTTTTAAAGAACACGTTGGCCTTTATGACTCCCTTCATAGCCCGCAGAGTCTTGCCGATGCGCATTTCGCAGTTGGTGCAGGTCATGCCGTCGATCCTGCATTTTTTTGTCTGTACCATCTGTACCTCCTATATGTATCATGATCCCTTCGGATCTGTTTATACCCGGAGGAGGTATCACTCCTCCTCCTCTTGTTTACAGATGGCAGTATACCAGAGCTTTGTGTGGGTTTTATGTGGTTCCTTACATTTAGAAAAAATTTCAGCTCCTTTTGTCCGTGCGGGTTACATGAACATCCAATATAAGAAAGGCGTCCTGGAGCTTTGCACGCTGTCATTTAGAACTGTACGGATGCGGCTTTCATTCAGCGGCAGAAATGCATCTGTCGGAGTGTTGTTTTTCCGGGTGAGGGGCTTGTGTCCGGTAGTTTAAGGGAGTTATGCGGCAGGACGGCGGGGCTGTACTTTTTCTGTTTCCACAACGGGGGTCGCTGCTGCCAAGGGTTCCTCTCCAGGCAGCCGGCACAGGAACCAGGTCAGCACAAAACATACTGCAAATACTGCTATGTCCGCAGCTGCACCCCAGCCGGCATCGAATCCGGGAAAGATCAGCCCCACGCTGACCAGCAGCAGTCCAATGGCGCCATAATATGCATACCCATAATGCCGGTCAAAAAGCCGCTTCATGGCTTTCAGCAACAGTATGATTACCACCAATGCACCTGCTCCGGCACACAGCAGCATGGGGATATCCATCCCCGTAAAGGCGCTCAGCAGTGGCTCATAGAGCCCCAGGTGAATCATTAAAAAGGAGGTGGTCAGCCCGGGGATCACCGTGCCCAGCCCCATGAGCGCCCCGCACAGCAGGCTGGTCCAGCCATTAAAGAGAAGCTTTTGCCCGCCGGTAAGATGATGCTGCAAGAACACTGTGCCGCCGATCAGCAGCCCTCCGGCCAGCAGCGCTGCCAGATACCGGGCTTTAAAGCCCCGCTGATTGGCCTCCTGTATCAGAGAAGGCAATCCTCCCAGTACCATGCCCATAAGCGCCCACATGACCCCAATGCGGAACTGACCCAACAGCCATTTCACGGCCCAGCCCGTCAAAAACAGACCGGCCGTTCCGCCCAGACCCAATGGCATCAGATATAAAAAACTCCGGCGAAAGCTTTTGAACAAACCGTTCAGCGCTTCCAGTACCGGTCTATATACGCCCATGGCTACTGCCAGCACGCCGCCGCTGACGCCGGGGAGCATCCCGGCCACGCCGATCTCCGCTCCCCGCAGTAATTGGGCGGCAAAGGCTTCTTTCTTTTGTTTGGGAGAGATGCCCTGCCCCACCATTTTTTCGGCGGAGAGTGTGCTGTTATTATCCATATATCCGTATCCTTTTTCCTTTTTTATCCATTTTAACATGCTTCACGGCACTGTCCATCCTGAGACGGCAAGGTTTACATTCTTTCCGAAATTCTGTTACATCCATCCACATGCCTCATGGGTTAAAACCGGTTGACAATCCGTTTCTGTCACCTTATAATATTTATGTTTTTGTAGTGCAAATCTTTGTTTTGAATTTCTCATGTCTCCGTAGCTCAGCAGGATAGAGCGTTCGCCTCCTAAGGCGATGCACTAACATCCGCCTTGGGTGTTACAACTTCATAAATGCACCTATAGCTCAGCAGGATAGAGCGACCGCCTCCTAAGCGGTAGGCCAGAGGTTCGAATCCCCTTAGGTGCGCCAAAACCCCCGAAAATAGGCACTTTTCGGGGGCTCTTTTATTCGGTTGTTCTGAGAGCCTTGCTAACGAGTACATCCGCCTTGCCTCATTTCTTAGATTATTTTGCCTTTTTGTCTTGCTAACAAGGGGTCTTAGGTTTGACCTCCTTGCTAACAAAAACGTCCTTTTTTGCTAACAGCTCATTTTTGCTGTTTTTCTTGCTAACAAGTTCATGCTGTCACAGCCTGTCCCGTTTGGTTTGCTGTGAGCATTTGCAAAAATTAAAGAAACAGCAAAAGATAAGTATGAGGATATAAAAGAAAAATCCAACGCACGGAAAAATGACAAACACGATTCAGAAGATAATGTTCGCATTAAACTGGATGATGCTTTGCGTTTATCAGTCACTCATTATAATGACGCTTTCACAATTATGAATGATAACGGCGATGCATTGTGCGACATGCGAACTCGTGCCGTTGATTTAATTTTGAATGTAGAAAGCCGAACAAAAGGACATTTACCGCATCCGGAACGCAATCCGCCGAATTCACGCAGGCATTAGGTCAAATAACGGAATGGAAAGCTATCCTAAGTGAACCTGAGAATGTGCTGCAGTTTTACAAATGTTTTGATATTCCGGACTGGATTAGGAAGAAAACCTTTGCTCCTCAATATGGTTTGATTTACGGAAGACGATCAGAATTCGAATCTGATCCGCTTTTGTTAAAGAAGCGGGCTCAGCTCGTTCCTGCGGATGTAATGTTGATTTCATTTGATCGACTGCATCCTGATCCAAAGGGAGATGATTTGTTGTGTTCGACCTTGTGCCACGGAAAATATACCGTAAAGACGATTCCGCCCACTTATAGGTATTCCCCTGCAACTGCAGATAACTTTTCTGTTGTAACCGGGTTTGACATTGCAATTCCTTTTATAGAAAAAGTCTCTAATGAGCGAAAAGACTTTCTGGCAAGTCGGTATGCGTATTGGAAGGAATATGGACAGATCACCTCAAAAGGCATTCTTTGTCCTTCTGACCGTGAATAGAAAATCGCCACCGTGCATGGTGGCGATTTTCTATTATTTCAATTATTAGTTTGTACCCTCGTCCTCGGAGAGATATTCTTCTTCATCCTCCAAGTCGAAATCATCCAGGTCAGATGGTACTTTCTTTCCCTTTTTCGGTTTCAGTACCAGGAAATAAGCCGCCGCACCGCCACCAGCCGCCAGGATCAGCAGCACCGCCAGGAGCGCACCGGCCCCGCTTTTCTTTTCGTCCACAGGTTCTTCCGGCACGTCAGGCTCCGGCTCGGTATTGGCGGCAGCCTCCTTCCCGGTACACTCGCTCATGTTGTTTTTGCACACCGGGCAGGAGGTATCCACGGCCCCAGCCACACACTTATCCGTACAGGTGCAGACAATGGGCGTCTCTGCCGCCTGTTCCCCGTCCATGAGTGCCAGAAGGTCCGCTTCATCCACCTGGTTCAGAAAGTGGACGGTTTCTTCTCCCTTATCGTCCCGGTCAATAATCAGGTAAAAGACATTGCCGCTTTTGGTTTCCACAGTAATAAACTGCTTACCGGCTGCGGTGGCGCTGCCGATATCGTCTATCAGCGTCAGATTCCCGTCCGGGGTTAGGGCGGCGCTGCCTCCGGTTTCCAGGCTCCCGGTGAACAACTCCAGCAGGGCGGCAAGTTCTTCTTCGTTAAAGGAGAGGGAGAAACTGCCCCCGCCGGTTGCCTCCGTTTCGGCGTCACTGACGGTCAAGTAGTCGGAATAGACATACCCTACACGCTCCGGCAAAAGAATTTTGATCCAGTCGCCATCCTTCCCGATGACCTCCACCGTTGTCCCGTTGGGAAGCTGGGTAAAGGCTGTGTTATCCAGCCCTGCACCGGTACGGACATTCAGATTTCCTCCGTTGGTGGTCACAATGCCGGTCTGGGTAGTTTCAGTTTTCTCTGTGTCGGCGGCGATCTGGATACCGTCGTCGGTGACAGTAATGCCCACCTGGGAGCCAAACAGGGAGGAAAGCAGTTCAGCGATATCTTCACCGGTCAGGGCAGCAGTATCCATACCAGCCTCTGCTTCGTCGTCGGGCTCGTTTTCCTCCGTATCGAGCTTCAGGCCCCCGGTGGTCTCAGCCACGGCCGTGTCGCCGCCATAGGCAAAGGCGGTCACAGAAAAGGCCGCGGCACACAGCACCACGGCCATAAGAGCGGCCATCAGGCGCAAAATTCCTTTATTCCTCATGTTCAAAATCCTCCGTTTCTCCGGTCTCGTCCCCGGTGCCGCTGTCCGCTGCCATCATATCCTCCGGCAGCGTGATAAGGCCGCTGGCGTAGGCCTTCAGGAAGGCGGTGAGCTCCCGGTTATCCATCTTCACGGCCTTGACCATGCGGACGATCTCCAGGTTTTCTTCCTCCGCAAGCTGCGCCTCCAATGCCCGCTGCTTTTTCTGCAGCTCTGCGATCTTGTCCTTTGTTTTCGCAATATCATTGCGGATCTTCTCAACAGTTGCCATGTGTGCAAAACTCCTTTCATTTTTAGGGCAGCCGCCCAAAGCTGTAATAATGGGCCTGCCAATAGGTCGTATTGATATTCGCATAGGAAATCGGCGATCCGCAATGGATCATCATTCCCCCGCCCACATAGATGCCCACATGGGAGACGCCGGGGGTGTCATAGGTCCCTACAAAGAAAATTAGGTCGCCGGGCTTTGCCTGGAAACTGGATACCGGAGTGCAGATGTTGTATAGCCCTTGGGCGCCCAGCCGTCCCACATCCCAGCCGGAATGATTGATGACCCAGGACACGAAGCCGGAGCAGTCAAAGGAAGTGCTCGGTGAGCTGCCTCCCCACACATACGGATATCCCAGGTACTTTTCCGCCTCGGCAATCATGGCCGCAAAGGTTTCGTCCTCCAGGGCCTCCGGGGGAATATCGTAATAGGTGGGCTCCTGCAAAGTGGAAGCGTTGGGATACTCCGCTGTACCGAACAGGTCCGGCCGGTTCCCCAGAGTAGACATGTAGGTGGCGTACAGGGAAAGCTGTTCCTCATTCATCATGTAGACCGGCAGATGGGACAGGTCGAAATTCTCCAGGGTCACGTTGCAGATGTAATAGTTATAGGGCACCTCCACGTCGTACTCATTGCCCTCACTGTCCGTTCTGGTTTCCGTCCGATAGCGGACCTCCACTGTCACGGTCTGGGTCAGGGTGTATTGCCGGTCAAAGAGCATCTGAAGCTCTGCCTGTACGTCACCGATGGTAAATTCTCCTTCATGGAAAGCTGACAGAATGGAGATCAGCACATAGGGGTCATGGCCGATCTCGTCCAGATCGAAGCGGTATTCATCATAGCCTGGATGGTAGGACTCATAATTGTCCAGCTCATTTTGAAGTTCTGCCTCCATATCCGCATAGGCTGCCTCCGCCGCCAGCATATCCGCGTCCTCCGAAAGATAGGAGGACAGGAACACGCCGCTGACGCCAGAGCCGCCCATCATGGAGCAGGAGGACATCCCGCCGAACAGTAGCCCCACGCAAGCACCGATACCCACTATCAGCAGGACCGCCCGGCTGTGGTTCTTCACATAGAGGAAAGTCTCCTTGAAGGCGTCCTTCGCCTTCTGCGCCGCGCTCTTTGTGGCGGCGGCGGTATTCTTCGCCGTTTTTTCGGCCTGGCGGATCTCCTTTGCGTAGTTCCTCTGGATACGCTTCTTTTGCAGATACCGGGACACCGGATTGGACGCAGCCATGGCCGGATCATCATGGAGCGCCTTTTGGTAGAGGAAATCTGCGTTGGCCTTGATGGAGGCCTGTTCCGCCTTAACCGCGTCCCGCCAGGGCTTCGTGCGGTGCTCCCGGACAGCGGAGCGGACCTTATTGTTGCTATAAGCTATGCCATGCTCCGCCAGTTCCTCGCCTTTATGCCCAGCCTCCACGCCCACATTTTCATGCTCCACCTTGCGGACCTCGCCGTGGACGGTGGCTTTTAATTCCCGCACCGGCCGGGAAAGAGGATTGTGCCGCAGGTGACCATTGGGCTTTTTCTCCACATCCTCAAAGTGAAGCTTGGTTTTGCCTTTACCCGCTTGTCTCCTCAAAGACCCGCTCGGTTTTCAGAACCTTCTTTGTCGGAATGGCAGCCTTCGCCGCGTCCAGTTGATCCGCCGCCCGCTCAGATCGTCGGATAGCTTTCTGCAAATCCGGGGCCGCCCGTTCTTCATCGGTGAATTGCAGACGGGAGGAAGGGCTTTGTTTTACGTTCGAACCTTCCCGGATGGTTTGGGTATCGGCCTTAACAGCCTTTCTCGCTTTGTGCCGTCCATGCTCGGCAGCAACACGCTCCGCCACGGCCTCTACCGTAGCGGTTGGTTCTTCGGAAGCGGAGAGATCAACTTCCGCCTCCCGGCCGCTGATATTTGTAATCTCACCCGTAGCAAGGTTTTCTGTCACAGCGCCGTCATGGGTCATTTTCTGCGTGACCTTATCCGGCGCTTTCATTTCCTTCATCGTGGATCACCTGCCTTTCCATAAGGGCAAATCTCGTAACAGTTCCCGGTCTCAATCGCAGCAATATATTGAAAGATCGGGTACGCCTGGGGAGGGCAGACCGCATTCCCCAGGGTTTTGAGCCGCAAGGCCCTCCCATCCATGCGCTCGGTCATACGGGGGATGCCATCGGGCTCCTGGTTCCAGAGGATACGTCCGTCCATCCCTGAGGGAATCCCATCAGCCATTCCACCCAATCCGGGTTCAGCGCCGCCGTATCCGACACCGGCTGCTCCTGACGGATCATCTGCGCTGACAGGTTGGAGGACGGAGATTGGTTCCGAAATGCCGTTGGCTTCAAGGTGGAACGGTAGCCCTCCGACGCTGCCGGAGTCAGATAAAACACCGCTGCTGACAGGGACAGGCTCCAGATCGTCCCGTTCTTGTTCCTCTTGCGGAAAATTCCATTGTCGGACAGAAACACATCCAGGTTGGCCGCGTCCCTGCTTGTCCCCTTGTCGGAGGCAAGGGGCGTGGGAAACATCAGCCGCGACGATAAAAGTTCGCTGGCGCTCATGCCATGCGCCGACGCCGCAAGCCGGAAATACGAATGGGAGAACAGCGTATCCCGCTTTTGCCAGGTCAAAAATCGTTTTGTCGAGCCCCATATTGATGAAGCCAGCAACATTTTCCCCAAGCACCCAACGGGGCCGCAGCTCGGTAATAACTCTGCACATTTCCGGCCACAAGTAGCGGGCATCCGCAAAACCCTTCCGTTTTCCTGCGGTGGAAAAGGGCTGACAGGGAAATCCACCGGAAATGACGGTGACTGTTTCAAGTCCTGTTTTCTCAAAAAACGCCTCCTTCGTGAAAGTCGTGATATCCCGGAACCTGGGGACTTCCGGCCAATGCGCTTCTAAGACGGAGTAAGGGAAGTCCGCCCACTCGCATTGACAGACGGTTTTGAACCCAGCGGCCTCCGCCGCCAAGTCCAGGCCGCCTATGCCGGAAAACAGGCTCACATGGGTCAGCTCATTCATCCCAGACCTCGCCGGGATCGTTTAAGTCGTCGAGATCGAGGAAAGCGGTCTGCAATGGCATTACGACATGGTTGTGATCGATGAGCTTTCCTCCTTCAAGAGCCATCAGTCCAAAAGGTTCCGCAGCCTTCTCAAGATGCGCCCCCAGGTCAGGCGTTTCGTGGGCCTGACCGGCACACCTGCCGGCAATGGACTGATGGATCTCTGGGCAGAGTTTCGCCTGCTGGATATGGGCAAGCGTCTCGGACGTTACATTACTCATTTCCGCGACGCTTTCTTTATCCCCGATCGCCGAAACGGCATGCAGGTGTTTTCCTACAAGCCCAAGCCGGGAGCCGAGGAAGAAATCTACCGGCGCATCGGAGACATTACAATCTCCATGAAAAGCACGGACTACCTGCAGATGCCTGAATGCGTGATGAACACCGTTCCTGTCACACTCAGCGAGGACGAGTGTGACGATTACGAAGCCATGACCAAAAAGCTCGTTCTCGAGCTACACGGCGTCGAGATTGATGCTGCCAATGCTGCGGCTCTGTCGGGAAAGCTGTGCCAGCTGGCCAACGGTGCCATCTACACTGAGGACAAGCACATCCTGCACTTCCATGACCGGAAACTTGACGCCCTGGAAGACCTCATCGAAGGCGCCAACGGCAAGCCTGTTCTTGTAGCCTACTGGTTTCAGCATGACCTTGCCCGCATCAGAAAACGCTTCAAGGTTCGTGAGCTGAAGACCAGCCGTGACATCACCGACTGGAACGCCGGAAAGATCCCGGTCGCCGTCATCCACCCGGCCTCCGCAGGCCACGGTCTGAACCTGCAGGCAGGCGGTTCCACAATGGTGTGGTTCGGCCTGACGTGGAGTCTGGAACTGTACCAGCAGACCAACGCCCGTCTCTGGCGACAGGGGCAGCGGGCGGACACGGTGGTCATTCACCACATCGTTACCCGGGGCACCATTGACGAAGCCATCATGAAGGCCCTTTCCGAAAAAGACAAATCACAGGCCGCGCTGATAGACGCGGTCAAGGCACAGCTGGAGGTGTCAAGATGACAGCGAAAGAGTATCTGAACCAGGCCAAGACCCTCGACCAGCGCATTAACGTAAAGCTGGATCGTGTATCCCGGCTTCGCGCCATGACCCAGAAGATCACCGCGTCGCTGGACGGTGAACAGGTGTCGCGCACACGCAATGTCACTTCCCTGGAGGACGCTATCATCCGCCTGATGGAGGAAGAAGAATCGCTCAACGCCGCGATTGATCGTCTGGTTGATTTGAAACGAGAGGTCAGCGGTGTGCTGAAGCAGATTGATGATACCGATTGCCAGCTGCTCTTGGAGCTGCGCTATCTGTGTTATCGGAGCTGGGAGGAGATCGCTGAGGTCATGCATATGCACATCCGCACCGTGTACAAGGTGCACGGACGGGCGCTCCTCAAGGTGGAAACCATTCTGCAAAACGCCGATTTCAAAGAGAACCGAAAATCGGGCAGGTGAGGGCACTAAAGGGCAGTTGAAGGCATGCATCCCGTTGTGGTATTCTACAATTACCTCAATTGGATCAACTACGGCCCTTGCGGTTACCAGCCGCCGGGGCCGTTTCGATTTGGAGGCAGTATGACACGAGAAGAACTGACACAGAAGATTGCTGCTGCGAAGGATGAAATGCAGCGTTCCGGGCCGATTCATCGCCGGGACTTGTACAAGCACATCCGCCGCATGGAAAAGGAACTGCGAATTTATGATTTCTACCATGCGCAGGCACAGAAGAAGCATATTAACGCTTGACTTTCATCGGTTTCAGAGCGTATATGTCACTACCCTGAATCAGAGGAGGTCAAGCCATGATAACCATTGCAACCAACTGCGCAGACCGCAAAGAGATGGTGAGAAAGCTTTCCGCGCACCTCGGCATTCCTGCGGTTTACCTGCGCACACCCACCTACGCCTTTCGGATTGGAGAGATCACGGTGAACAGAGACGCATCCGTCAGCTGCGAACGCGAAGCCATGCTTCCTGCGGCTGAGTTCCTGATGGAGAACGGATACATCAGCGAACTGCCCGCCGATCTGACGGCGGACGATTCCGAAGCGCCCGATGACAAGGCAACGGCTTCATCGGAGCCCGAGTGTTCCAGCCCGGAGGAGATTACCACAACCACCCTTCGGATATACGAGCCCGGCTGGACGGTGCAGAGCATGACGAACTTCATGCACATGCTGTATGCCCATCAGGATCTGATCAACCGAATGCTGCAGATGAATTGCCTGCGCATCGATGATGTGTTCATTCAGAACCTTGCATCGACCTGCCTGACCTGCGTCAGCGATTTCGAGACCGTGCTGCACGATGCCATCCGGAACGGACAGGTCGCAGGAGTGAACCTCGATGCCGGTGCCGTATCGGTGGATCTGCCCTATGAGCAGGATTCCATCCGATGGGTATTCTACTCCCAGCTCATCAGCGCCTGCATTAAGGCGACAAAGGCGGCGAAGCGCGTTCTTCCACGCCGGCTGGATTCTGCGACGGACAAATACCACGCCAACGCCTGGCTGAACAGGCTGGGCTTCGGCGGCTCCGAATACAAGGAGCTTCGCCGCACCCTGATGGGACACCTGAACGGCTACGCGGCATTCAAGAGCGAGGATCGGATGCAGGCACACAAGAACAGGCTGGCCGAACAGCGCAGGATTCGGCATGAAGAAAACGAGGAGGCCAAAGAGCATGACTGAGAAGATGCGCCGGCGGCTGGCGGATTTGAAAGCCGCACAGGAAGCCGGGAGGTACACCCTCTGCCCGCGCTGCGGGATGGATACCATGAAGCCTGATTTGTACACCAACGCCCTGAGCCGTTCGGCGGACATTATGATCTGCGATACCTGCGGTGTGGATGAAGCAAAGCTGGCATTCATGAACGCACCGATGTCGCTGTACCAGTGGGCCGGGCTTCGGCCCCGCAGACCCGATTCGGATTTCAAAGCACTGCCTGCCGCCCAGGTGTGGGAGCGCGTGAAGCAGGAGCAGCTGGTGACGCTGCGTGAGCTGTTCAGCCGATTTGAAAACGGCGAGGACGCCGCAGAGCTTCGGCTGGAAGCATTGGAGAGCTGCCCAGGGCTGACCCAGCTGTGGACGGAACCCTTTCAGGCCAAGTACACCTGCAAGGATGTGTCCCTGATGATTCGCTTCCGCAGAACAGAAGACGGAATCGAAACGAGCATGAGCCTTCTGACCGGGAAATGATGTCATCGCCACGGGCATTTGCAAGCCGTCCTTCGGGGCGGCTTTTGCTTGTCGGAGTGCGTCCTCCCTCCATTGCCCACAAGGCGGCCACGTTCGCGCACGTTGGGCTTTACCGCCGCCGCCGGGATTGTTTCCCCGGCCTTCGCCCTGCGCCCGACACGGAGCAAGCGTGGGGCGATTCCGGCGCAACGAAAAAAGGCCGCCCGAAGGCGGCGAAGGGCATCCGATTCCGGAGCTTACCACGGGCGGTGGTGCAGGTTGCTGAAGAGCAGCCCCCGGTCGTTGAAGAACTGACCGACCGTGGCGATGTGCCCCGTGCCGTCCAGGATGGCCATCTTGGAGCCGATCAGGCAGCGGATGGTTTCCAGTACCACCGGGTCGCGCAGGTCATCGGGGCCGCCGACGATTTGGGAGAGGTAGTCGGCGATGAAGATCGCTGTGTCGCTGTATTCCTTTTCGTCCGGGTCGCTGGTCAGGCGGATGATGCCGTTGTGGGCGATGCCGATGCCGCAGCGCACGTCCAGCGCCTTCATCACCTCGCGCTGATTCGAAAGCGGAAAGGGATGGGTCATGGCGGGGTTAATGCCCGCCTGGGTGCTGATGCGGAAGTGGTATACCACGCTGTCTCTGGCAGTGAAGTGCTCGGATTTCAGAGCGTTCATGAAATCATCCAGTCGCATGAAGCCCTTGTGGATGATGACCTTGCCGTCCCGCGCGGCCATGTATCCCGCGCCGTCGGGATTGCGGAAAAACATCCGCTTGATTTCGTAGATGGCGGGCTGGCGCACGCCCTTGGGTGATGCGCAGATTACACACATGTCGGTAATCCTCCTTTGATGTATTTGGGAAGCTCGGGCTCCCGCGACACCCTTGCGGGTGTTTCGGCCTGTGCCGGGGGCCATCCGGGAGCCGACCTTCGGCTCAGGCGGGGTGATTTGTGAGCTCAGGCGGCGGTGTATTCCGGGTAGGCATTCTCGCAGCCGCGGTGAATCCTGACCAGCCACTGTGCGCGCTTGCGGATTTCCGGCAGCGCCCGGCGTACGCGTTCATCCCCGTCCAGCTTGCTGAGCATGATGTGGTTGAGGTAGTCGAACTCGGCGGCGTCAAACCAGTCGAAGATGTCCATGCAGGTGTCTAGGTCGTACTTGATGTGCTTCATCTGAAAGCCTCCTCGATTCTGCAGCTCCGGGCCTTGCCCGGGCGGGCAGCGTATTCATCACTCTTTTGCCGGGAAATAGCAAGCGGTTATCGGGCAGTTATGTGCATCTGCGAAACTATATTTCTGAGCGTACATTCCCGGCTGTCAACCGCCGATCACCCGGTATCCGGCGCACTGGATTTCCGCACTCAAGGCCTTGGCCAGCTGTGCGGCGGTCATCAGGCCTTGCGCAACCCGCAGGATGTCCTCGGGCGGCAGGGCTCCGTAGCTGGTGGTCTGAACCTCGATTCGGAAGCTCCCGGTGAAGCAAACCTCGTCCTCCACGCACATGTAAGGCGTGTATTCGGGAGCGTCCTTGCGGGTGTAGAAGTTCAGGCCGATGCGGTTCTCCCGCTCCCGGATGCGCAGATCGTAGGGTGTGCCCTCGCACAGAGCCTGCAGTCGATTCAGAAGCTGACGATTGGCGGTGGTGTTCTCCATGGTGTGTACCTCCTTGCGCTGTGCGCGTTTTGATTGGGAAGCTGTGGCTCCCGCGACACCCTCGCGGGTGTTTCGGCCTTTGCCAAAGGCCATCGTCAGGCGGGCGGATTCAGGCGCGGCGGGTCAGCAGGTAGCATTCGGCAAACTCCCGGCGTGCAAGGTACTCCGGGTTCTGGAAGCGGCGGATTTCAAAGCCCGCTGCGTGTGCGTCGAACTCGTTGTTGTGCCAGTCGCCCGCGACGCGGGTGGTGCGGACGATGATGCGGTCCTCGCGGGTCTGCCTGAGGTAGGCGTACAGGTTCTCGATGCGCCTCGTTTCGGTCATGGTGTGTGCCTCCTTGATTTGTGAGTTTTTGCGGCTTCCCGCGACCGGCTGTGCCGGTTTCGGCTCGGCGCCGTCGAGCTCTCGTCAGGCGGGTGGTGTGTCAGGCTCCCTTGATCAGGAAGCCTGACGCCAGGCGCTGTTGCCGGGCAGGTGCTTGGTGAGGTGCTGGCGGGCAGTTTCGAATTCGTCTCCGATGAAGCCCAGCTGGAGAAGCCAGCAGCGGAAGGTGTACTTCGGGTTGTCGGTCTGCGGCCTTGCGGGGCTTGCGCTCTTAGCGGTCAGTGCCTTGTGGCTGATGGCCAGGCAAAGCTGGATGTAGCTCTTGACCTCGCCCGCGTGTAGGGTGCTGTTGAAGGCGCGGAACTCGATGGTGCCCTTCTGCCACACCGCGTGGAGGTTGAGCAGGCGGTAGCGGCTGGGGTCGTAGTGCTGGCTGGCGTGCCATTGCCAGTCGCCGGAGCCGTACCAAAGCCTCGCGAAGGCCTCCATGGTCTGGGGCTTGGTTTGGTTCAGGCGGGCGAGGAAGTGCTGGTCAACCGGCCGGCACCAGGCGTCGCGCCGGTCGGGGTCAATGGCCAGCGCCTGGGTCAGGAGGTCCTCCTTCGCGTTGACGATGTTGACCAGGTTCCGAAGTGTCCTGGGGGTGTGGCTGCCCAGCCCGATGTGGACGTGGATGCCGCAGTGTGCGGGGTCGGCCTTCGCGCCGGCCTTGCGGAGGGCGCGCACCAGCTCCTGTACTGTTTCGATGTCCTCCCAGCGGCAGATGGGGCTGACCACCTCGGTCTTCTCCTCTTCGGGGCCGGGGATGCTGGAGTCGCGCATCACCTTCCACACCCTGCCGTCCGGCATGCGGATGGTCTGCGTGTGGTAGCAGCTGTGGTCGGGTGCGCTGGGGGTCGTGCCGAAGTGTGCGGCGATGACCGCCGCCGCCTTTGTGCGGAGGATGCCGTTCATTTCCAGTTCGATGCCGAAGGTCTGGTTTTTCATGGGGTGTTTCTCCTTTTCGGTGCTCTCGTGGGGGGTGTGCCCCTCGCGGTGACACATACATCACTCTGAAGCCCCGGAAAAGCAAGGCCGATGAATCGCACAATCATTTTCCGCACGTTTTGTCCGATCTGCACCGCCGGGCGGTTTCTTCCTATATGCGCGCGAAACGTGCTTGCACGCGGGTCAGCACCCGTGCAGTGAGCAGTGAGCGTGAACCCGTCACACGCCGTCCGTAAAACGCCGTGCTGCGCCCCGTTTTCCGCCCGAAGCCCGCCGTGTGGAGGGCTTTTTCCGCCCTTTTTGCCGCCTTCAGCCCCGAAATGCCGCCTTTTCCGCCCCGCTGACCCCGCTGTGCGCCCCGAAAACCCCGCCGGAAGCCCCCGATACAGCCCTGCCGGCGCCCGGTTTTCCCGGTTTCCGCCCGGCATCGCGCCACGGATGCCGC